>JADMIO010909319.1_pt1 | contig 20786 bp, 18 predicted proteins | sample 8958161 | NCBI WGS metagenome assembly JADMIO01 (sample SAMN16585339, study PRJNA669376) | soil metagenome | isolation source: Crop rotation soil | place: USA: Cullars Rotation, Alabama | collected 2011 | reverse complement strand
TTTGCAAAAGCCGGGCAGCGTGGTACCCGCCGTGATACCGCAAAGCGGTTTCAGGAAAGCAGCAATGCTTTACCAGGCTGACTTTGCAGAGGTGCGCGGGCAGGAGAAAGTGAAGCGGGCGCTGGAGGTGATGGCGGCTGGCGGACATAACGGCTTGCTGATCGGGCCGCCGGGCACGGGTAAGACCATGCTGGCCACACGTTTGCCGGGCATCCTGCCGCCGCTGGGTTTGCAGGAATCGCTGGAAACGACCCGCATTTATTCGGTCGCGGGGCAATTGGACGTTACCGGTCTGATTACCGAGCGGCCATTCCGGGCACCCCATCATACGGCGAGCGATATCGCATTGGTCGGCGGAGGGCCGGTAGCAATGCCCGGCGAGATCTCGCTGGCGCATAATGGTGTCTTGTTTATGGACGAGTTGCCGGAATTCAAGCGGCGGGTACTGGAAGTCTTACGGCAGCCATTGGAAGAGCGGCGGATCGCGATCTCCCGGGCAAGCTATGCCGTTAACTTCCCGGCGAATTTTGTTTTACTGGCGGCCATGAACCCCTGTCCCTGTGGTTTTCACGGCCATCCAAACCGGAAGTGTACCTGTACGCCGCAGGCTATCCGGTTGTACCGGTCTAAATTATCAGGGCCATTGCTGGACCGGATCGACCTTCATATCCCCGTGCCGCCGGCTGATCTTCATGAACAGCCTGCGGAAAGCAGTGCCGAAGTCCGTAAACGTGTGGTTGCGGCCAGGGATATTCAGTTAGCGCGGGCAGGTGTTTGTAATGCCCTGATGAATAGTGAACAGTTACGCAACTGTTGTACTTTGGGAAAAACGGAGCAGGAAGTCCTGAACCAGGCCATGGTGCAGCATAAGTTATCGGCGCGGTCTTATGAGCGCGTTTTAAAAATGGCGCGGACGGTGGCCGACCTTGCGGGTTCCCGGCAGATCGGCCTGGCGCATTTGGCGGAGGCAATAGGTTACCGCGCCATGCCTTAAACGACGATCTCGCGTTCCCGGCGGATGATGATGACGCGCTCATCTTCCATTTCCTTATAGCCCAGTTCAAAATTGAAGCAATAAATTTCACCGGTCTTTTTGGTACGGGTACGGCTGGTAAAATATTTAAAGGTAAAACCCCGGCCGTCGAGGTCCTGTTTGTCCATGGAGATGGTGTCTTTGTCGCCCAGGCATTGGTCCAGGATCTCCCGGTTCTTCACCAGTATCTGCTGTACCCGTTTCATGTATTTAGCCAGGCTCATTTCAGGGTTAGCACTTTGGTTCTTGTTATTGTTATAATCGGTCTTGCAGGCGTCGCTGCAATATTTTTTGTCCTTACGCCCGGACCCTAATGGTTCACCGCAGTTCAGGCAAAGTTTTTCTTCCATGATTTAAACGTTTAGAAACGGCTGTATACGGATAAAACAATGAGTTTGATTTTTGTTTGACGGAATTTTGCGCTGTTAATCAATAGATATGGAAACGATAATGAAAAGAAGGTTGGATTCGGAAGTGTTCGGTGAAGAGGGGCGCTTATATTATGTGGACCTGATGCGGGCGAAGAACAATAAGCCTTATTTGCAGATCACCCGGGCGGACCATAAAGCTAAGGAGAAATATGAGCGTTCATCGGTGATCCTGTTCGAGGAAGATTTTGAGTTTTTCGTGGAAGCGGTGTCCATGGTGCTGCGCCGCTATGCGTATGGTGAAGGGAGGCCGGCATAATGGAACAGATCAAATCCCTGCCGCTGATGGAGCGGCCCAGGGAAAAGCTCCAATACCAGGGTCCGTCGGCGTTGAGCGACCCGGAGTTGCTGGCCATCTTGTTAGGCTCAGGTACCCCGAAAGTACCTTTGCACCTGATTTGCGAAAATTTACTCAAAGACACTCAGCTGGCCGATATCGGGCAATTGGATATGGAGGGGCTCTGCCGGTTCAAAGGCATCGGTCCGGCTAAAGCGGCCATACTCTTAGCGGCGGCGGAATTCACGAACCGGTCGCGATCCCAAATACTCCTGACCGAACAGGACTGCTGCGAACAGCTCCGCACCCTGCTGGAAAAACAAGACCGGCCGCAATATATCCTGCTGCTGATCTCCGCGCGTCAGGAACTGCTGGCTTTCAGCGAAACAGGAAGCACGCTTCCGGATATCACGCGGATCACCGGGCTGGCGGTGGAAGCCGGGGCCGCGCGCATCCTGCTCGGCCGCAACGGCTGGCCGGCTTTCAGTAATGCTGAGAGCAGATATCTGCTTGAACTGCGCGCGGCGTGCGCTGCACTCCACATCATGTGTGATGGTTTAATGACCGTCGGACCGGGACATTTCAAAATGATCTGATATCGGGCGGTTGGGTCCGCAAGCCATGAACATCTATCATGCACAGGCCGCGGGCTTGTGTCGGATAGACGATATTATCGCCGGTTACCAAACTATCAGGACAGGCTGACTTTCGGTTTACCGGATTTGCTCGGGAAATATTTTTCGCGGATATTGATGAGCGGGTATTCCACCAATTTGCTGATCGCGATCCCGCCTATCATTGCGCCGCCGAGATAGGCAAGGTAATACATAGGGCCTCCGCCTTTGAAGGTGTGGATCGCGACCGCCATAAATAAGGTATGGAACAAATACACCGAATAAGAGTATTTCCCGATATAGGCGAAAGGAGAGATGAGTTTGACGAAAGCTGTATTGGAGATGGCGATGCAATGGAGCATGATATAGCCAAAGCAAACCGGGTTGAGCGCCAGGTTCAGTACCGAAACATAGCGATGATCTTCCCGGTTGAGTACGAAATTGCCGGCGATAAACGCAAAGCTGATGATCAAAAGTACCACCCTGGAACGGTGCGCCAATAATTTATCGATTAAGTCCTGTCGGTAATTGGCGAGGTACGCCAGCAGGACGCCGAAAAAAAGCGCATCAAACCGGAAATGACTCCGGGTATAGTCACGGGCAAAATCATAATCCGTGTAACTGAAGTAATTGTATAACCTGCAGGCCACACCAACGACCCATACAAGGATATAGGTATACACGAATACCTTCAACTCGACTTTCCTGAATTTGATCAGGAAATAGAACAGGATCGTTAGTAAAAAATAAAAATGTTCCTCAATGCTGATCGACCAGGTATGCTGGTTATTAAAACTGAAATAGTTGGAAATGAACAGCGCCTCGTGCAGCAACCCGTCCTTATGTTGCGGCTCTTTGGTAAAATGCGTAAAAAAGATAAACGCGATGGCCAAAAACAGGTAATAAGCAGGGTAGATCTTAAACCCTCTCCGGATAAGGAACCGTGCCGGGTTAAATGAGCCGTGAAGCTTGTACTCCTTCATGATCAGTCCTGAAACCAGGTAGCCACTTAATACGAAGAACAGGTCAACCCCGGCCCAGCCCCCGGTTTGTACCACACTCAGAAATCGATCCAGGCCGGAATGCCCTAAAATGATAATATGGTTGATCATCACTAAAAACACCCCGCAAAAGCGTAAAAAATCGATCTGTTTGTTCCTGTTCATGCACCAAAAATATAAATAAATGGCATATCTCATGCATTTGGGCAATATAGAGAGCAATATGTTTCCTTTATAACAATTTGATGCCGTTTAAGGGCGCTATATCTGGTAATGAGCGCAAAATAAATAAATATATGTTATTTCTTTAACTATCAATCTTAAAAAAATGGCTTAAGAGTCGCCATGATGGCCATTTATTTAATAATAAAGAAAATCACTGTTAAATTTGTTTTTGTAATTTATATGCTCAATATTTACAGAACTCAAACGACATGAGAATTGTCTTTGAGTTTGTAGATGGCTGTTTTCCCCAAGTCTGATACAGCAGTATAGTTTTTAACAACCCCCTTTTTAATTTAAATGAAAAAAATCTTCATTGCCGCATTGCTATGTGCAGTGGCCAGTAGCTTAAAAGCACAAAATAACACTTTCCCAACAAACGGCAATGTCGGTATCCGCGATACCACCCCAGCCAGCGCACTCTCGAACACATCTACGTTACCGACAGATAATAACGGATATACCGTACATCCCCTGGGTATATCATGGAGGCTTAACGGCGGTGCCAACGATTTGTATAGCATGTCGCTGGAAAATTACGGTCCTTATGGTAATGGTCTGTTTATAAAAAACAACAGTGCGGGCCATCGGTTTTTAAACATTGTAGACGGTTCAAATAATGTCCAGTTCTATGTTGGGGACGGGAAAATATACTCGGGAGGCGATTTGCAGAGTGTAGGCAAGTTTGTTATGGGACAGGATTTAGCAGCACTACCTATTTCCAACGCCGAAAGTATGATCTCGACCTATCATGGTTTGTTATTAGTGGGGCAACGTGGTGCTTCATTTAACGGGCCTATCTCTTCGATCGGGAACTATGCGAACGTTGCAGTTCCGGTGCAGGATTCATCAAAACTTGGTTTTTTAGTTCGCGGGGCTTCAGGACAATTAAAAGATATTTTTCAGGTACAGAATAACTCGAACAATGCGCTATTTAAAATTACGGCGTTAGGGAATGTCGGTATCGGCACCATTACTCCGACCGGTAATTTTGAGGTAGCAAACAAGGGGGCTAATGACACCGCGAGAGTGCGAATGAGTTTTGAAAATGCGATGGTTGGAAGCAACGGTACGTTGGTCCCTAAGCTGGAATTTATTTCCAGTAAAACCGTAGGATTTGCTCCAAAAAGCGCGGCTGCATCCATCAGCTTCAAAAACTATAATTTTATCATTACTCCCGGCCCACTAACGGGTAGCGGACTACCGTTAGGCGGAAAAGTAGGTATCGGTACATCCTCGCCGCTATGGTCTCTCCATGAACAATCCGTTTCTGGCCCTGGAAGCATCGGCCTTACCGGCAGTGATTTTGTGAACGGATCAGCGGGAAGCGGTTTCTATATGCAAACCAACTCTGCTTCTTCCTATTCATTTTTACAATCATTCAATTCAGGAAATTCAGTAATCGGGAATTTCGCCCTGAACCCTGATGGCGGAAATGTTGGTATCGGAACGACCAATCCCTTGTCAACCCTCCAGGTTGATGACGGCTGTACCAAAGCCTCTATCGGTGATGCCAGCGGCGCGGCGCTAAATTACGGAACCAGTTACCTGGGTTTCAATGCGTCCAGGACAGCTGCCGGTTGGATATTAAATGCTGACACCGTACATAACGGCGGCGGGGTGATGTATACCAGCATTAACGGTGATATGTATTTCGCACCGATTGCCTCCACTGGTTCAAGCAACCAGACGCTTTCCGATACTGATATCAAAAACAAGATCACGTTTCGCATTGCCGCAGACGGAATTACGTATGCCAAAAAGATCAAAGTGGAACTCACTAACTGGCCGGATTATGTTTTCAAGTCCAAATATACACTGATGCCGCTTTCTGATGTGAAGAGCTACATCGATAAGAACCATCATTTACCGGAGATGCCGTCGGCTGAACAGGTGGAGAAAAATGGCCTGGACTTGGGAGAAACGAATAAGTTGCTGACTAAGAAAGTAGAAGAATTGACCCTGTATTTAATTGAGCTTAAATTGGAAAAAGACAAACAAATTGAAGCACTTGAAAACAGGCTTAAAAAAATCGAACAGTAAAAAATAAGGATAGCTAATATTCGCAAAACGTACAGAATTAATTCTACAGACTTATTCCTTTGAAATGAAAGAAATCCATTGCTCTATTAGGGTTACGGCTAAATACTTATTGGTCGTTGCTTTGATCGTATTGTTTAACCATGCCTTTGGTCAAAAGGAAAATATCAAAATCATACCGATGAGCCCTAATGCAGCTGAGTTCACTAAATATAGCGAGGTACCAGTGAGTACATTTACAGGTATTCCCAGCATTGGCATCCCGATTTACACGGTAAAATCAGGCTCGCTCGAACTTCCATTAAGTGTAAGTTATCATGCAGGTGGCAACAAGGTTGAATCTATTGCTTCCTGGGTAGGATTGTCATGGTCTCTTGGTTCAATTCCCGCTATAACAAGATCTGTCAACAGCCAGCCCGACGAGGGGCTTTATGGATATTTTTATGGCTATAATAGTAAAACGGTAAGACAATACTATGAGAACTATGCCGGAGGATATGATGCCGTTCTTGAGGACTTTCTGGACCGTGTTCGATACGATAATGCGGATACCGAACCAGATGCCTTCTCTTTTAGTATCAATGGAAAAAGTGGTAAGTTCTTTTTCAATCAGGACATTCAGAAATTCGTCTGTGATCCGTATTCAAATATCAAGATAGAGTACAATTTGTCAGCATTCAAGATCACTAATGATGACGGCACGCAATATTATTTCAATACGACAGACCGGGAGTTCACAACCACATCCGGGTCAACGGCAGGAACGCCGGTAGCTACAAGTTGGATGATCTCAAAGATTGTAAGTGGTGATAAGCGGGACACCATTTCATTTGCATATGCAGACGAAACGCAAACCACCAGGTCCATTGTCTCGCACACACATTACCTGTTTATTGCCTCTCCCGGATGCAACACACTGCCCGATGATGCCACGGGTACGCAAATGACGAGCATCAATGCCAAGACAATCAGTTCAATCGTTTTCAGAGGAGGTCATGTCGATTTCACCAAAAACACGGCAGAGCGGGATGATTTGTACGGGGGCCACTCACTGGATAAAATCAAGGTTTTCGACAATAACGATGTATTGGTCAAACAGTTCGGATTTAAGTATAAATATCTCGCTGGCGGCGGAGGTGCGGGTTGCCTGATCGGTGATACCTACCGAAGTGGAAAATGGATGCTGATGACTAATTTGGATGAGATATCAACAAATGGTACTGATACACTGAGGCACGCTTTCGGATATAATGAAGCACCTGTTCCACCATGCAGAAACAGTCCCGCTCAGGATTATTGGGGTTATTATAATGGTGTTACTTCTAATATTAATTTAATTCCTACCGTTGTAGTACCGAATACGACGACGGTAGTAACAGGAGCGGACAGAACTGTTCATACCGAATACACTCAATTTGGCATCTTAAAAAGAATCAATTACCCAACAGGTGGTTATACATTATTTGATTACGAAAATAACGACTCAAAGGAGTCCGGTTTACCCCAGGCGTATGTAACTAAGACGCCATATGTGGCTCAGGAGGGTCCGGTAGTTGATGACCTTCCGGTTTCGGCTGTGTATGATACGACCTTCGTAATTAATAATCCGCCTGACCCGCATCTTAACGGGAACAATCCTGATGGCGGTGCTTTCGTTTCGGCTGATATTCAAAATCTTGGAGTTCCGTTTGGCGCTACCGGTGCAAGTGTTTTAATTCAGCGGACGTCTCCTTCCACTCCAATCACACAACTTTATGCTTCAGGCAGTTTTAAAGATCACTATTTTCCGAATGGAACATATACTTTATCTGCTACATTCAACCAAAATCCACCTAATTATCAAGATTTTTGGGTAATCCTGAATTATGACAATATCGATACCACCGTACACAACGCATATCTTGGGGGGCTTAGGGTAAAACGGACCGAAACTTATACCAGCGTTACTGCGACACCGATAGTGAATAACTATACCTATACTGATACCATAGGTTCGTCAGCCTCTTCAGGCGTCAGCTTCCTGAAACCATTGTTCAATTTCTATTATCTTCATACGTACGGCCCCGGAAATTGTCAGAGCCTGCTAATGACAATAAGGTCCTACAGTAATCAGCCACAGGTGAGCTTTTCAGGTTCATACGCCGGGTATAGAAAAGTATTCGTTCGGTCTGATGCACCTAATCTTTCAGGTATGACATCATATGCCTACAGCACGATGAAAGATATTACACCAATAAATGCATGGCCATTTCCACCCGCGCAAAGCGCAGAGGCTTTTAGGGGCCAATTGATAAATTCCGGAGAATACCGCTACAGCCAAGGACAGTACCTTCCGGTCAGGCGGTCATCAATGGTTTATACCAACGGCTTTTTAGACACTCCCCGCATCTATGCGATGAAAACCAGTTCTGAATTTTTAATGCCCGGTGATAATGGTTGGCCGAAGTCCGAAGGGTATGAATTTGAGATTCAATGGTCTACTTTATCGAAACAAACAGAGCGGAGTTACAATAATGCAGATACATCAAAATATGTACAAAAAATCACTGATCTTACTTACGATGAGCCTTTCAAGCAACTTACCAATAAGACTACGGTAAACAGCCAGGGCAAAACAGTTGACGTGAAGAGTTATCATCCTTATGACCTCAGTTTGAGTGGCACGCCCGAGACTGCACGATTATGGATGATCGCTAACAATGATATTTCATCTGTGCTCAAAACTGAGACTTCTGTTCAAAGTGTAGTGACGAATACTACAATTGCTAACTTTAAGAACTTTGATAATGCCAATCTGGTAAAAGAAAACGAAATGCAATCGTATCATGACGCTACTGATAAGAGGATAATCTATAAAGACTACTATGACGATTATGGCAATCTTGTAGAGTATCATCAAGAGCATGGCATAAAAACGAGTTACCTATGGGGATATACCGGCACTTATCCGGTCATTGAAGTTAAAAACTCAGATTATCAGACCCTCGTTACAACCTTGGGAAGTTCTATGATAGCAGCACTAAATGCAACCAGTCCAAGTAAAGCTACCATAGATGCGGCAGTAACTATACTGAAAAGTGCTTTGCCCAATGCTCTGATTGGTAGTTACACCTACGCTCCCTTAGTCGGTATGACAAGCGCGACAGATGCCAAAGGTCAGACAACGTATTACGAGTATGACAGTTTCCAGCGCTTGGTGAATGTCAAGGACCAGTACGGGAACATTTTAAAGCACACGGATTACCACTACCAGAACCAATAACCTTTAACCTCAGTCAGAATGATACAGAAACATCCCATTCAGTTTGGCCCGAAGCTCAGGTTATTGGCTATGGCAGGATTACTATTCGGCACCATACAAACCTATGGGCAGGCCAGCGTTATCTTAAACCAGCCCAACACGACGGGAGACCATACGGCGACAGGCAGCATCACGCTGGACAATGGTTTTTCGGCCGGCTTTACCGGCTCATTTGGCGCGAGCATCGTTCCGTCACTGCTGTTCAATTGCGGCACCTTGGGTACGCCGAGCGCTACGATGAACTACGTGGCGAGCTATGCGCCAAGGATACCGATCACGGACGCGGTCACCATCGCCTCGCGCTCTACCTGCGAGGTGAACCAGACCATACAGTATATCGACGGCCTGGGTCGTTCCCTGCAAACCGTGCAGGTAAACGGCAACCCCGACGGGACGAAGGATGTGATCCAGCCGGTGGCCTATGACCAGTTTGGGCGCGAAGCGACCAAATACCTGCCCTATACCACAGCAACAGGCACAGCCGGAACGTACCGCCCTGATGCCTTAACAGGCACCAGCGGATACAGCAACAGCGCCCAATACAGCTTTTACCAGCAAAGCGGCAATTATAAGACCAATACCAGTCCTTTCGCAGTAACGGTATTCGAGCCATCGCCATTGAACCGTACCTTAGAGCAAGGGGCCCCGGGCGATGTCTGGCAGCCTGCAGCGAGCCGCACTACAACAGCAGGCAGAACGGTGGTAATGGATTACGGCACCAATGCGGCAAACGAAGTATTGCTATGGATAGTCAACAGTACCGGCGCGACAGCCAGCGGCTCCTACAATGCCAATACGCTTTATAAGACGACCAGCAAAGACGAGAACTGGACCAGCGGCAAAACCGGTACCACCGAAGAGTTGAAGGATACAGAAGGTCATATAGTTTTAAAACGGATATGGGAAAGCGAGACGAGCAGCTTATCCACCTATTATATCTATGACGACCTGAACAACCTGAGCTACGTGGTACCGCCGCTGGTAACGGCGACCACCTTTGCCGAAACGGATGCGGTGTTCAGCAACCTGATCTATGGTTATCATTATGACGAGCGCAACCGACTGATCCAAAAGAAGATACCGGGCAATGGCTGGGAATACATGGTGTACAACACCCTGGACCAGGTCGTGGCCACACAAGATGCCAACCAGCGGAACAACAGCCAATGGGTCATTACCAAATACGATGCTTTGGGCCGAACAGTGATCAACGGGATCTGGAACAGCAGCATGAACCAGGCCGACCTGAAAACGAACGTGTACGCGCAAACCCAGCAATGGGAAGATAAGGACAATAACCAAACCTATGGCTATACCTTAAGCCATACCTATCCCACCAGCCTAAACACGATATTAAGCATCAACTACTACGACGATTATAATATCCCGAACCTGCCGGCTGCTTATGACCGGCATACCCAAAACAGCCAGATGACCAGGGGCCTGCAAACGGCCACCCTGACCAATGTGCTGGGCACAACAGATATGCTGTGGACGGTGAACTACTATGATGACAAAGGCAGAGTGACGGACAGCTACGCGCAGCATTACCTGGGCGGGACATTGAATACGGCCAATTATGACCGTATCCAGAACAGCTACGATTTTACCAACGCGGTAACAGGCAGTACCCGGACGCATTATACGAGTACCATCACCGGCCCCGCGGTAACGATAGCCAACACGTATGTGTACGATCATATGGGCAGGAAACGGCAAAGCTTTGAACAGATCAACAGCGGAACAACTACGGTCATTAGCCAGAACGATTACAACGAAGTCGGGCAGGCATACATCAAACACCTGCATAGCACCGATAATGGTTCCAGCTTTTTGCAGGATGTGAACTATAACTATAACGAGAGGGGCTGGCTGACCAATCAAAGCAGCAGTAAGTTCAGCCTGACACTGGATTACAATACCAATATTACTACCGGGGCCACGCCGCAGTTTAACGGCAATATTGCCGAGATGTATACCACATCGGACCATACGGCCGCCAACAGTAAAATGAAATATGGCTACGACGCATTGAACAGGTTGATCGCGGCAGACCATACTAATAACACGTTGACAGAAAACAGTATTACTTACGATAAGATGGGTAACATACAAGCCCTTAGCAGAATAGGAGCCAGCGCAGCGGCACTGGCCTATGCCTATACCGGCAACCAGTTAACGGCCGTAACCAATAATGGCAACGCATTCAGAACATATACCTACGATGATAACGGTAACGCCACTACCGACGGAGCAAGCAAGAACATCAGCTACAACCTGTTGAACCTGCCGCAAACCATCAAACAAGGTTCAACAACACTGGCTACCTATACCTATGAAGCCTCGGGAACTAAAATAAGGAACACAGGCACCGACGGTACCTGGGATTATATTAGCGGGATAGTATATCACAATAATGCTATCAGCTTTATCGCTACCGAAGAAGGCAGGGCGATACCCAACGGTGCAAACTACAGTTACCAGTACAACCTGAAAGATCATTTAGGCAACGACCGGGTAAGCCTGGATAACAGCGGCGTATTACAGGAAGATGAATATTATGCCTTTGGTTTACGTAACCCGAAATATGATAATTCGAACAACAACCGTTACCTTTATAACGGAAAGGAGATACAGACAGATTTAGCGAACCAATACGATTACGGCGCCAGGTTCTATGATCCGGTAATCGCAAGGTGGACCAGTGTGGACCCGTTGGCGGAGAAGTTTAGGAGGTGGAGTACTTATAATTATTGTGATGATAACCCTATTAGGAATATTGACCCAGATGGAATGGGCACCGAAGTTGTGCACCCTAAAGACGCTCATGCTTTGAAGGTTATTAAAAATACTTTAAGTAAAAAGGATAGGGAATATGTAAAGCTGGATGCGAAAGGGAATATTGACGCAAAGTTATTAGACTCACATAAAAGCAAAAGCGGAAATTTTAATTCATTAAAAGAGCTTGTCGATGATAAAAAAGTTCATAATGTTGCGGTTGTGGATAAGTTCCCATACAAATCAGAAAGTGGCGAAGTGAAATCAAAGGATTTTGGCCCAGTTACTACTGGAGGACCCAAAAAAAGCCTAACGGGGACTACCGGGGAGGAAGGGTTTTTAGGGGTTACCGTGCTTCCAGAAAAAGGAAGTTATTATGGATCTTTAGACAACAATGTAAGTATTTATATTAATAGCGGTTTAAGTGAATTAGGTCAAGCTGAAATATTTTCACATGAAGCGTATGGCCATGATGTGTTATTTACAGAAGGTAAGCCCGACGGTCACAATCCGAAATATATTGGGGACGGTTTTAAAGAGACGAATCTTCCACTTGCTAAAAAAATAAAAGCAGCAATATTAGAAACAACCATAAATTATGGAACAAAATAAAGGAATCGAAAGAGTTACAATTTTATTTAGTTTATTTATTATTTTATGCTTCGGGTACACTCAAGAGAAAACTGTTTTGGATAAAGTTTATAGCTATCTATATGTAGATAAAGCTCCCAAATTCCCCCAAGGACCGGACAATTTAAAATTATTTCTCAAGAAAAATATAAAATGGCCCGAGAAAGATGTAGACATTCGAGGAACTGTTTTATTGTCGTTTGTAGTCTTAAAGAATGGAAGTATATCTAATATAGTTATTGAAAAATCTTTATCCCCCAAATTTGATAACGAAGCAAAACGGATAATTCTGTTAATGCCTAAATGGAGTCCGGGAGAATTGAATGGTCAAAAAGTTAATGTTAGGATTTATTTTCCCGTGGAATTTGTTGTTAGTGATTAATTGGGATACCCCGTGCTGGTGCGCGCGTGTCGCGCGTATCTGTTTTGTGTTTCTCAGCCAGAATGATTACAACGAACTGGGACAGGATACATCAAACACTTGCATAGTACGGATAATGGCTCAAGCTTTTTACAGGATGTGACCTATAGTTATAATGAGCGGGGATGGCTGCAAACCGCGAATACAGATGGTAACCTATTTAACTTTAGCGTGAACTATAACACTGCCGGAACAGGCATTGTTCCCCAGTTTACCCCAGTATACAAAGACGAGTAAAGTTGATCGTTTACAAAATCTTCAAATAAAATTATTGTTGTTCTTAAAATTACTAATTTTAAACCAGTATGAAAATCAACAAAATCTATTGGTTCATAATATTTATCGGTATGTTAGCCGTTGCAGCCTGCGGCGACCTGATCGAGCAATCGATCAGCGGCAGCACCGTCACATTGGAAGCGCCCGGCAATAACTATCAAAGCACCAGCTATACCCTGAACTTTTGGTGGGATAAGGTAGATAACGCGCTGGATTACCACTTGCAGATCGTTACCCCAAAGTTCGATTCGGTGGCCAGCCTGGTACTCGATACCGTTATAAAAAAGAACACCTATACATTTACCCTGCCGCCGGGAAAATACCAATGGCGGGTCCGGGCGGAGAACGGCAGCAGTGCGACCCCGTATTCATCACCCTATACGTTTACCGTGCTGTACTCCTCCATCAAACAGCAAACCACGCAATTGACAGGCCCGGCAAATAATACCATCACTAACCAGAATCCCTATACCTTTCAATGGCAAAGCATGTACGGCGCCACCAAATACCGGCTGGAGATCGATACCAATAACTTTGCGAACGAAGCCGCGGTGATCTACAATCAGGTGATCCCAGGTTTACAGGCCAGTTATACGTTCCCGAAGGACCAAACGTATCAATGGCGCGTGCGGGCCGAGAATGATACGGCGCAGGCCAGATGGTCGGGCGTGAATACCATTACTTATAACCATACCCCACCGGGTACTGTTACGTTGGCTGCACCAAACAACAGGCAAACAATCACTTTACCCGTGGTGCTGCAATGGAACGCGGTAGCCAAAGCCAGCAAATACAAATTGTACGTTTTAAAAAGCGATTCCACGACCTTATACAATTCAAATTTCCCTACGCCAATTACAGGAACCACCTATAGTTTTAACCTGGGCAAAACGGGCGACCATTTCTACTGGAAGGTGAGCGCGGTTGATGCCGCGGGAAACGAGGGTACGGCAAGTGTGTTGCGGAACTTTTTTGTGCAATAGGCGATGAAGAACAAAAAAGTAACCTATATTTTAGGTATATTGGTTTTAGGGGTCTGGGGTATGATCATATACAAGGTAATACAGGCTACCGGCGGCGATGATGACCATGGTTTCCAAACCCAGGTGACCTATAAAAAGGAAGCATTCAATGATTACGAAGTACCAAAGGACACCACCAAACTGTTGCTGAACTACCGCGATCCTTTTTCGGAAGGAAAACAAAAGGATACGACCGAGATACCGGTCAGCAAATTGGTGCACCCGGCGAGCAGTCGCCCTGTCATACAGAAACCGATGATCAACTGGAACTTTATCAAATATGCCGGGTTTATCCATAATCCCGGTTCAAAAAAGATCATCGCGATCCTGAGCATCAACGGCAAAGAACAGTTGCTGGCGGAAGGCGAAACCGCCGGCGAGGTAAAACTGATCAAAAACATGAAAGATTCCATCAAGGTGTTATATCAGGGAAACATTAAATTTATCACCATGAATACCAAGGGCCAATGAAGAAACTGACCATCATCTTATTTGCTATGCTTTCTGTCAACGTATACGGGCAGGATATCTCCGAGCTGGGCATTTATAAAGTACATGTGACGCAAAGCGATAAGAGCATCATCGCCGAGATCAGGCCTGTCGGTTCAGCACCATCGCCTGAGCAAAACAGGTTATACTATTGGTTCAGTTCAAATACCATCAAACAAACCCAAGGGGGGTACAGCGGTCATTTACTCAACGGTCCCTACAAGGAGTTTTACCTGAACAAAAACCTGAAAGAGCAGGGCGAGTTTAACAAAGGATTAAAAACAGGCGTGTGGAAAAGCTGGAGCCCCGATGGCATATTGCTGCAACAAATCACCTGGAAGAACGGGATAAAGAGCGGCGCGTTCGCGTTATACGATGAGAAAGGTCATCTTAAACAAAAAGGTAACTATAAGAACGATACCGCAGAAGAAGAGGAGGCGCCTACCGGTTTCTGGAAGAAGATCAATATCTTCAAGAAGAAAGATAAGGCAGAAAAAGCCGTGGATGCGCATTAATGTTAGTTATGATCAAAGCCTCAGCCCTCTATATCGTGATCGTGATCGCCCTGGTGATCGGCGTACTTTGCTCATTGCTCATCGTCACTGCCTATTATTATAAAATACAATATCAAAGAAAGTTCCGGTACGACCGGCTTCAAACCAATTTGAATTCAGGGATTCATATTTTATTGGGAGCGGAAACTTCAACCTATGCCAAAGAGCAAGTGGTCGACCTGTACCAAAACCAGGAGGATTCAGTAACCCTGAAGACCATCCCCTGGGGGTTATACACGATAGGCCTATGCCGGTCATTTGTACAAAAAGATACCCTGTATAAAGCATTTTCAATAGGAAATGCCATAGATTCGGCCAAATGGGCGGCGCTGTACCTGATCGATGAAGACAGGCCGCTCTCCGTGAGCGGCAATACCATGATCAGGGGAAATGCTTTTATTCCTAAAGCCGGGGTGAAGGAAGCTTATGTAGAAGGAAAGCCTTACCTGGGAGATAAACGTTTGGTGATCGGTCAACAACATAACAGCGAAAAAATACTGCCCGCGCTGCGGGTGGAAAAACTGGCGTATCTGAACCAATTGAAAACGGCGTTCACGGACACGCTGTTACCAGGAGCAGGTTCAATTAACATTTCTTATTTTTCACCGGCAAGGATCGTTAATTTTAAAAAAAAGGTAATGCGGTTAACCCATGTGAAATTGAGCGGTAATCTGGTTTTGTATTCGGATACCTCCGTCACCATTGACGGTACCTGCACCTTGCAAAATATCATCGTTTACGCGAAATCCATTCATGTGAACGAAAACTTCAGGGGTACCTGTCAGTTATTCGCCACGGATTCCATTACCGTGGATAAGAACAGTACACTGGATTATCCTTCCTGCTTAGGCATGCTGCGTTACCGGAATGACAAGCATACCCAGGGGAAAATAAGTATCGGTGAGAATTGCACCATCACCGGCACTGTCTTTACCTATGAAAAAGAGAAAAGTACCCTGCAGACTTTGATCGATATGGGCAGGAACGCGAGGATCTATGGCCAGGTTTACGCGCAGGGCCTGGTCAGGTTCAATACAGGCGGAGAGATAAAGGGCAGTTTGTTCACCAACAGGTTTCTTTACCAATCCACCTATACCACCTATGAGAATTACCTGATCAATACCAGCCTGGATGCGAACGGCCTATCACCTTATTACCTAACCAGCACGCTTTTCCAAGTATCGGCTAAAAAACAACAAGTACTGCAATGGCTGGGAGCAAACTAAAGGCATCCAGCATATTGGAGGTGGTGATCGCCATGGTCGTGATCGTGACGGTATTTACGATCGCCATGATGATCTATGGTAATGTGCAGCGTTTATCGCTGTCGTCAAAAAAAATAAAGGCGCAGGCAGTGCTGCATGAGCTTTTGCTAAGCGCGGAAAAGTCATCCGAAGTTTCAAAACGATCCTTTGTGATCGACCATATCCGGGTAGAGGAGGACATCAGCACCTATAACAACAGCACGACGTTGCACATCATCAGCTTAACTGCTTATGACCAGAATCAGGAAAAGATAGCGGAATTGAAGGAGGTAGTGAATGCTGACCAATAAACACCGGCTAAAAGCGTTTACCATTATGGAAGTTACCATAGCCATGCTGGTGGCGGCCATTGTGATCGGTATTACCTATACCGCGTATGCCATCATCAGCAGGTCCTATATGGACTTTAAGACAAAAAATGATGGCATCGCCGTGCTAAACCGCGTGGATCAACTGTTAAAAAGGGACTTTGAGCAGGCGGACAGGATCGTCGGTTCAGGGAATGAAATTCTGATCGATAAAGCGGACCGCGCCCGGGTCAATTATGAATTTGACGCGGATGTCGTTATCAGAAAATCAGTTGCGATCGATACCTTTAAAGTGAAAACAGGCGATATTAAAATAACTTTTGAGGGCGTAGTCAATAATCAACGCGAAATGGAAGAATCAAGTGCAACTGCGCTGGCTGACGAGCTGTCTTTTACGGTCAGCTTTCAACATGAAAATATTCCTTATCATTACCACAAAACGTATAGTTCCTTAAACCTGATCCAAAGAAATCCCCATGCCATCAATTGACATCAGCAGGTACGAAAAGAAGAAAGCGGTTAAATCCAACCAACAATCTTCGAAAACCGGTTTAGCGGACCTGCTGAACAAGGATATCTCTTTTGGCAGCAAAGAATTGCCGGATAAGAAAAAAGAATACCTCTACCTCGAATTAAGCTCCCTGTTACAGGCGGGGATAGACCTGAAAAGCAGTTTTGAGCTCATCACTGCTGATCAGCAAAAAGAAAAGGATAAGGCACTATTTACCGGTATTCAAAAGGCTATTTTAAGCGGTGCCACATTCTCGCAGGCATTAAAAGATACGCAGAAATTCTCCCTGTATGAGGTATACAGCATCGAGATCGGGGAAGAAACCGGCAAGATCAATGAAGTATTGAATGACCTGGCTAAATACTATCAAAGTAAAATCAAGCAGCACCGCAAAATAGTCGGCGCATTGACCTATCCCGCCGTTGTGTTATCAACGTCGTTAGGCGCGGTATTCTTTATGCTCAAGTTTGTCGTCCCGATGTTTGGCGACGTGTTTAAGCGCTTTGGCGGTAAGCTGCCCTGGGTCACCGAAAAGATCATCGGCATTTCGCAGGCTTTGCAGGATAATTTCATGATCGGATCGTTGTTGATGATAACCATCGTCCTATTCATTTTCAGCGTAAGAAAAACAGAGCAGTTCCGAAAAATATTTTCGTTGACCGTATTAAAGATACCCGTAGCGGGTAACCTGGTACAAAAGATCTACCTGGCGCGTTTTTGTAATTCCATGCGCCTGCTGATCAATGCGAAATTGCCGTTATTACGGGCTATCGCTTTGATCCGGCAAATGATCCGTTATTACCCGATCGATTCTTCACTAGCGACCATAGAAGCTGATATCATGAACGGAAAATCCTTACACCAAAGTTTGCAGCAATTCAGTATCTATCCTCCGAAGATGGTGCAACTGGTCAAGGTTGGCGAAGAGACCAACCAACTGGATCATTTTTTTGGTATCATATCGGAACAATATGTCGAAGAAGTAGAATATAAGACAGGTACATTAAGCAGCGTGATGGAGCCGCTCATTATTATTTTCCTTGGCCTCATCGTGGGGGTGATCCTGGTGTCGATGTATTTGCCATTGTTCCAGATGAGCAATAGTTTTTAATTTTAACGGAAAAAACGATGCTGCTTTTTTCTGTTGAAAAGCGATTTAAAAAATATGCACAATTATATTTTTTTAATTGAAAAATATAATGAGTTTAGCGATAATATTTTATCGTTTAATCAGACCATCGATTGTTTCCCCTCTGTCTGGCTGATCAGCTATAAAAACGTTCCTAATTAATTTAAACAAATGAAAAAAATCCTCCTCATGGCCGCGCTATGCGCAATGGCTACTTCTTTAAAAGCTCAAAACACCTATCCCTGGCCTTCAAGCGGTAATATTGGTATCGGTACAAGCGCAAGTTCTTTGGCGACATTAGCTGTAAAGACAACCGGAACAACACTTGAGTTTGGAACTGATGCTAATTCAAGTGGCATATTGTCTTATGACCGAACAAATAGCTTATTTAAGCAAATAGTTATCAGGGGTAGCTCTTTTCATTTTTTCCCATTTGATGTTGAAAAGGTGACCATTGATGATAACGGCAACGTCGGCATCGGCACAACAACACCCTACGCTAAGCTGGACGTTTTGGGTAACGTGGTATTTGGTAATTCTACTGCGGCAAGGGCTATTGATGCATCCTATGATGTAAACATAATAGGCTCAGGCTCGAATAAGCTCCGAATGATAAAGGCAAATGTTGTCAAGGTTGATTTTCAGATTAATGGCAACGGATCTACAGACAGGCTAGATCTGGTTGATACTGACAATGGAGCTGGCACACCCTTAACCATAAAACTTGACGGGACTAATAAAATTGGTATTGGCACGACGAATCCTTTATCATCATTACAAGTAGATGACGGTTGTTCAAAAGCTTCTATCGGAGATGCGAGTGGTTCTGACCTGAATTGGGGAACGAGTTATCTCGGCTTTAACGCTTCCCGGAGCGGCTCAAACTGGAATTTAAGTAATGATAGTCAGCATAACGGCGGCGGCATAATTTATTCAAATATTTTAGGAGAGATTTACTTTGCTCCTATTGCTTCGAACGGAACAACCGATCAAACACTATCTGATACGGATATCAAAAACAAGATCACATTCCGGGTTTCTGCAGACGGAGTCACCTATGCTAAAAAGATCAAAGTGGAACTCACTAACTGGCCGGATTATGTTTTCAAACCCGCATATAGCTTAATGCCGCTTACTGATGTAAAGAGCTATATTGATAAGAACCATCATTTGCCGGACATGCCATCGGCAGCAGAAGTGGAAAAGGATGGCTTAAATGTGGGTGAAATGAACAAGTTACTCGCTAAGAAAGTGGAGGAGTTGACACTGTATCTGATTGAACTAAAGCAAGAAAATCAAGAAATCAAAAAAACAATCCAATCACTAAAGTCCAAAAAGAACAAAGCCATCAATAAATAAATATGAAAAGGTTTCCTCTGCATTCTCTTAAACTGCTTTCAGTAATCGCTTTATTCATTTCTATTAAGGGCGCCGCTCAAAATCCGTCAAAAGCAGAACTTTATCCTATTACTCAAGTTGCGCCGAATGCGGCGTCTTTGGGAAAATATGGAGAATATCCGGTAGGCCTATATACAGGCACACCTAATATTACTATACCTCTATATGAGTTAAGTGCAGGAAGGGTAAAATTGCCTATCAGCTTGTCTTATCATGCCGGTGGAATAAAGGTCGAAGAGATTGCCTCTTCTGTTGGCTTGGGCTGGTCTTTAAATGCTGGCGGCGTCATCACAAGGAGCGTTATGGGTTTGCCCGATGAAAACTATTACCTGGGAGGTACACAAAGTTTTTTGACACCCGATCTAAGTGTTGATGGTTTGCTAAGTCAAATCCCGGATGTAAACCAAGCTTTAAATAATTATAATTACCTCAAAAAGATCATCGCATGTAAAATAGACGGTGAGCCGGATGTATTTTATTTCAACTTCGGTAATATGTCAGGAAAATTTATGTATCACCAGGGCGACCATAAATTTTATAGCATACCATTTTCAAAATTGCGGATAGAATTTACCGGTAGCCCTGGCAATTCTTCTTTTACGTTAACTGACGAAAAAGGTATTCAATACCTGTTTGGAGAGCAGGAAATCAGCCACCGGGATAGCAATGATCCAAGTGATCCGGATGTTCCGGTAACGACCAGTTGGTACTTGTCTACTATCTTCGACCCTGTATCCGCACAAACCATATATTTCACCTATCAGGATTACACTTTGCAATACGAAACACTGGGTTATGAAGCGCATTACTTTGCGCCATATCAATCAGATGTGTTAATTAACCCCAAGCAAAACGTAAATCATTATGTTAAGCGCCTGATCAGCATCAGCGATGCTCAACACTCCGTTAATTTTGACTACCAACAGGCACGTTGTGATTTACCGGGGGATTATGCGCTTACCTCCATCCGTATTTATGGTGTTGGGAATGATTTCATTAAAAAATGGGATATGAATTATGGCTATTTTTATGAAAGCCTTTCCAGCACATTGGGATCCTAAGCTTAGAATTCCACGTGGACAAGTTGTC
>JADMIO011280086.1_pt1 | contig 20788 bp, 12 predicted proteins | sample 8958161 | NCBI WGS metagenome assembly JADMIO01 (sample SAMN16585339, study PRJNA669376) | soil metagenome | isolation source: Crop rotation soil | place: USA: Cullars Rotation, Alabama | collected 2011 | reverse complement strand
AAGGTGAGCCAGTGTGATTACATTTGCGGCCTAACTGTGGCCAGTCCAGTTACGCTGGAGTCACTAGTATTTAGGTGACACTATAGAAGCGGCCGCGACAACTTGTCCACGTGGAATTCTAAGCTTAGGATCCCAATGTGCTGGAAAGACGCCCGCGCAGCTCGCGCCCGCCGCGCTGGTGTGGCGCGGTGCGACCTTGCACCTCGCCCTGCTCGCGGGCGGCTTCGCACTGCTGCACCTGGTGCGCGCGAAGGGCCTGCCCGGCGCGCGGCCCGCGGTCGCGCCCGAAGGCGCCTGATCAACGGCCGTCGTCGTCCTGCGCGAGGCGACGGCACAGCGCCGCGGTCGCCTCGTCGACGGGGAAGCAGGTTTCGATGTGCAGTTCCTCGATGGTGACGTCGCGCGGCGTGCCGAACGTCGTGATCGCCGAGAAGAAATGCAGCTCCGTGTCGTCGCGACGCAGCACCGTGGTCAGCAGCGGCGACGGTGCGCGCTCGGGTTCGCGCCGACGCCAGCGCGCGGGCACGCCGGGATAGGCGAGGATTTCCTCGAGCAGCGCCCGCGCGGTCTCGTCGTGCGGCGCCGAGGCGACGACGCCGTGCAGGTGGCGGATGAGGTCGCCGGCGACCTCCTCCCAGTTGGCGATCGCCGCGCGCAGGTCGGCCGGATCGAATACCGCGCGCAGCATGTTCGCGTGCATGCCGTCGCGTCCGAGCACGAAGCGGTTCACGCGCGTGGCGGCACGGTTCGCCATCAGCACGTTCCAATGGCGGTCGAGCACGAACGCGGGATACGGCTCCTGCTGCGCGACGATGAACTCGATCGCGCGGCGCACCTGCGCCATCTCCGGCGTGGCGAGCGCGGTCTCCGGATACTTCGGCGCGAAGCCCGCCGCGACCAGCAGCGCGTTGCGTTCGCGCAGCGGCATGTCGAGCACGTCGGCGAGGCGCGCGACCATCTCGCGGCTCGGCTGCGCCTTGCCGGTCTCGACGCAACTGAGATGGCGCGTCGACACCCCTGCCTCGAGCGCGAGGTCGAGCTGGCTCAGGCGGCGCGTCGCGCGCCATTCGCGCAGCAAAACGCCGACGTGCGCGGGCGTGCGCGTGCCGGGGACGGGTTTCGCGGCGAGCGCCGTTGCGGACATGTGCGCAGCATACGGACGCGAGGTCGGCGTCGCCATGACCTGCGAGGTCATGCGCGCATGACCCGTGGCGTCATTGATGGTCGGCGCGCGTGCGTCGACGATGCAGCACCCTTCACCGTGGAGCATCGCCATGAACCGTCGCCGCTTCCTCGCCACCACTGCCACCGCGCTCGCCGCGGCCCCGTTCGCGGGCTGCCTCGCACCGGTCCCGCACGCACGAACGCGCGCGGGTGCCGCTGGCGAGGGCCCGATCGACGCGCCCGCGTTCCATGCGATGCGCCGCTGGCAGGTGACGCCGCAGGGTCGCATCGCCTACGTCGAGCGCGGTCGCGGCGACGTCGCGCTGTTCCTGCACGGCTTCCCGCTCAACGGGTTCCAGTGGCGCGGCGCGCTCGAGCGCCTGTCGGACCGGCGCCGCTGCATCGCACCCGACTTCCTCGGCCTCGGCTACAGCGAAGTCGCGCCCGGCCAGGCGGTCACGCCGGATGCGCAGGTCGCGATGCTCGTCGCGTTCCTCGACGCACAGTCGATCCGTGCGGTCGATCTCGTCGCCAACGACAGCGGCGGTGCGGTCGCGCAGCTGTTCATGACGCGCCATGCGGAACGCGTGCGCAGCCTGCTGCTGACCAACTGCGACGTCGAGACCGACAGCCCGCCGCCGGCCGTGCTGCCCGTGATCGAACTCGCGCGCGCCGGCCGCTTCGCCGACGAATGGCTCGCGCCGTGGATCGCCGACAAGGCGCTCGCGCGTTCGCCGACGGGCCTCGGCGGCCTCTGCTACGCCGATCCCTCCCATCCCGACGACGCAGCCGTCGACACCTACATCGGCCCGCTCGTCGCCTCGCCCGAGCGCAAGGCGCTGACGAATGCGTACGCGATCGGCCTTGCGCCGAATCCTCTCGCGGGCATCGAGGCTGCGCTGCGCCGCAGCCGCGTGCCGACGCGCATCGTCTGGGGCATGGCCGACACGATCTTCTCGACGCAGGATCCCGACTACCTCGACCGCACGCTCGGTGCGTCGCGCGGCGTGCGTCGCGTACCGGACGCGAAGCTGTTCTGGCCCGAGGAGTTTCCCGACATCGTCGCGGGAGAGGCGCGTGCGTTGTGGTCGGGCGCTCATGCGTGATATCCGCGGCCGGGTCGCCCACACCATGGCGAACCGGTTCGCGCACAGGTGCGCTCTGAAGATGAGCCGCTCGCGCGAGATGGGCTCAGTAGTCGATCTCGCACGTGCAGTCGAAACTCGCCTGGTCCGCACCGACGACGCCGTTGTAGCGCGACGTGCCATGCGCGTGGGCGTACTTGCCGGTGCCGCCGGTGATCGTGAGCGTGCCCTCGTTGGTCGCGTCCGCGGCCCCCGGCTCGCTGCCGCGCGCGTTGTGCCGCCCATTGAATTCGATCGTCACGCTGTCCCCGCCGGGGAGACGCCAGATCGCGTAGCCGTGGTGCGAGCCGGCACCGGCGACGGAATCCGTATGCGTGAAATTCGTCGCCTGCGCGCCGTCGAAGTCCTTGATCGGGCTGCCCAGGCGATACGCGTAGATGCGCTGTCCGATCTCGTGCATCGGCTTGTCGCCGACGAGGGCAGTCGTCTTGCTGATGTCGTCGAGGCCGCGCACGCCGTGGATCTTCAGGATTTCATGGTGCGTCGCCGGCGCCGACGCGGTCGCGGGTGAGGACGTCGCCTTCGGTTTCGGCGCGGCGACGCAGCCGCAGCTCGAGGCAACGAGGACAAGTGACGACAGCAGGACGACGACACGGTTCATGACGCTACTCCTGTTCGCTGGTGGAAGGACACGCGCTCGAACTCAGTCGCCGGCACCGCCGATCGTGCGCGCCGCCGCCGCGATCTCCGCGTCGGGCAGGTCGGCGAGCACGCGATGCAGGCGGCGCCGCTCGTCGTAGGCGCCGTCTTCGCGGCGCACCGCGACCGGCGGCAGCAACCACTCGCGCAGGAACGCGTGCGCGGCGTCGGCGACGGCGCGCGGCGCGCGCGGATCGAGCATCGCCTCTCGCGCGGCGGACGCGAATGCGAGGCCGACATCGTAACGGCCGGCCTGGCTCATGCCGGCGAGCCGGTCGAACAGGGTCACGCGGTTGTCGTCGCCGATCGTGCGCATCTGCGCGGTCACGGCCTCGGCGAGCGCGGCGAGCGCGGCGTCCGCGTTCGCGGGCGCGACGGCGGGCGGCGCGAAGTGCAGCCAGCCGAGTGTCGCCTTGTACTCGCTGTCTTCGAGCGTCCATTGCGCGCGCGTGCCGTTCGCGAGCACCGCGTCGGCCGGCGCACTCGCGCGCAAGCGGCGCACGTGATCGACATCCTCGAGCATGTCGCTGACGATGCGCGCCATGCGCGAATCGACGTGCGCGATCGCCAGCGGCATGTGGCGGCCCCACCACGGCAGCAGCAGCAACGGCAGGCATGTCGCGAACAGCATCGGCGCGCGCGGCAGGCCGGCCATGAGCCAACCCATGCCGTACCACCAGAGGCCGAGGCCGAGCGCGCCCGCGATCAACGCGAGCGGCAGGTTGCCGTCGGCCTGTCGCGCCATCGCTTCGGCATAACCGGCCGGCACGACGTCGGCAGGATGGGCGGGATCGAGCGCGAGCGGCAACGTCGGCGTCGGCGTGCTCCAGCCGGTGATCGCGTGTTCGAGCGGATGATCGAGGTGATAGTGCAGCGCCGCGTACGCGGTGCGCGGGCGATTCAGCGGCGGCATGTCGTACGCCGCCGCGTCGATCGCGGTCGCCGCGAGCCAGTTGCGCGCGCGATCACTCAGGCGGATCTCCGGCACGGCGAAACCGCGCGCATCGCGACGCCACCAGAACGGCACGCCGGGCATGAGTTCGTCGAGTCCTTCGTTGACGTAGCGTTCGGAGAACTGGAAGCGGTCGCCGCAGAACGCGCGCTGGATCGGCGCACCCCAGTCGCCCGTGTAGGCGACGACCATGCACGGCAGCGCGCGCGCGGGCCGCTGCCAAAAGTCGCTGTCGCCGACATCGTCGGGGTCGAAGTCGAGCGCGATCCAGCTTTCCACGAGCGTGCCCTGCGCGCGCGCCGTGTAGCTCGCGTAGCGCGCCGCGTCGAGGTGCGCCTGCGGCCCGGTGTGCCAGGCGACCGCGAGCATGACGACCGCAATGCCGAGCGGCAATGCCGCGGCGATGCGCAGGTAGCGGCCGACCACGATGCCGCCCGCGTTCTCGTACAGGCCGTCGACCAGCGCGCCGATCCAGCGACCGCGCGTGCCGGCCTTCTTCTTTCGCTCGTCCATGGCACTCCTCCCGCGCCGACTCTAGCCGTCCGCGCGGCCGCCGCAAGCTGCGCCGCATCGGAGGGGCGCACGGGACGCGCCGCGCCGCGGCCGCGGGCGTCAGTCGAAGGCGTTCGGCCCGTCGCCGCGCGGGGCGGTCACTCGATCCAGTCGTAGCCGTCGACGAAGATCGTGTCGCCGAAACGGATCGGCACGACGTACGGAAGCTCGCCTTCACTCGTCGTCGCGGTGCCGACGAGGCCGAGGTCCATGTCGGCGGGTGGTGCGGTCGAGACGAACTCGAAGTGGTAGAGCGTGCCCCAGTCGAGGCTGTTCGCGCCCGACGGCGCGCTCCAGGTCACCGCGTTCGTCGTCGTCGCGACGCTCCAGTCGTTGCCGCCGTCGAGGTCGGCGTCGTCGAAGCGCGTGTCGCTGACCGTCGTGCCCGCGGCGAGCGGCACGCTGAAGCGGACGAAGCCGTGGTTGGCGTCGAGCTGGAGGTTCGGCTCGGACGGATGCGCGGGATCGACCTGTGCGTGCGCGTAGTCGAAGTTCGCGAGCGCGAATTCGTAGCGCCAGTGGCCGCTGCCGGCGGCACGCACGCGCACCGCGACGCGCACGCGGCCGAGCGGCGTCGCGAGCTCGGTGTTGACCGCGTTGACGAGCGCGACCGCGGGACTCACCCAGTGGTTGAGCGCGGGACCGTCGTGGTAGTCCGCACCGGCGGGCACGTCGCCGACGAGGTCGACGTCCCACGCGGCCGACGGCGGCGTGGTGCCGAGGTCGGACTTCGTGAACGCGACTTCGCGGTAGGCCATCGAATCGTAGATCGCGTCGTCGTCGCGCACGACGTACCAGTATTCGAGGTAGTAGCGCGCGCCAGTCGCCTTCGGCGGCAGCAGGTCGCTTTCGTCCACGAGCATGCGGTACTGGAACAGGTCCTGCGCACCCGAGCCGTCGTCGTTGACGCCGTCGCAGTCGGCGTCGTAGACCGAACCGCAGCGCCCCCATATCGCCGTGTGCGGCACGATCTCCGAACGCGGCCCGAGGTAGGTGCTGCCGTCGTTGTTGTAGTTCGAATAGGTGTCCTCGCACTGCGGATAGATCACGTGGCCGGGCCCGCAGCCCGGGTCGGTGCAGGCGAAATTGACCGTGTAGAACGCGTGCTTCACGCCGGACGCGCCGATCTGCCGGATGCGCCCGGCCGAGTCGACGCGATAGAGGTTCCAGATCAGGTACGGATGCTGGTCGTTCGCGTACGGCGGTTGCGGCACGCCTTCCGCGCCGGGCTGGTTGCGGTTGAACTTCTCGTACCACGCGACCGCTGTCGCGCCGCTGTTGCGCAAGGTCGAATCGGCGTTGACGACGATGTGGCAGGTCGTGCTCGACGGCGTGCAGTCGCCGCTGTCGCGCTTGACGTAGACCGAGTCGCTCCAGCCGGTCCAGGTCGTCGCGCCGTAGATCATCGAGATGCCGGCGGGATTGCCCGGCCCCGGCCACGGCGCGTTGCAGACACCGCCCGCGGGCGCCGGCGCGGGCACGGCCGAAGTCGATGCGTGCAGGTCGAGTCCACCGACCACCGTGCCGGGGCGCGCGCCGAGCAGCGCGGCGAGACGCGGCGCGAGGCGCAGGTTCATGTGGCGCATCGCGAACACGTCGCGCGCATCGCCTTCGAAGCCGTAGTGCGCATGGTCCGCGGTGAACCAGGCGCGCCCCTGCGCGTCGACGAGATCGAGCCCGAGGCGCGTGTCCGCGCTCGCGTGCAGCGCGAAGCCGCGCAGGTCGAACGACTCGCCGCGATGGCGCAACACGAGGCCGCCGGCGTGCCGCAGCGCGCCGCCACCGATGCCGCTCAGCGCCGCGCCGTGATGGTTGAACTGCAGGTCGCTCGCCGCGAGCGCGGCGAACTCGCTCGCGTCGTAGCGCAGGCCGGGCTCGCCCTCGACGCGATCGAGCGCACCGTCGACGCGCTCGATCGCGAGATCGAAGCGACGCAAGGCATCCGGATTGAACTCGATCCGCGTGCGACCGCCCGAGGCGAACCAGCTGCCGTCGTCGGCCGACGGCGCGGGCGCGGGCGCGGTCGACGCAGCGGCCGCCGGCGCGGCGGCGATCGATGCGGCGGCGACGAACATCGCGAGCAACGATGCGCGCATGGCCTCTCCGATGTGCCGGATGGCGGCGCGACGCCGCCTCGACGGATCGAGGCTAGCACAACGTCCGCGCGCCGGCGTGCGCGTCGTCGCGTTTCCGCCGCGCCGAGGCGCACCGCGCGAATCGCAGCGCCGCTACACTGGCCGCGGGCCCGCCGCCCGCTCGCGCCGGATGGATGTCCAGCCGGCGGACGAAGCGGCGTTGTGCGCCGGGAAACGTCCGCGCAGGAATCCGCGATGACCGAGCCGTTGCCGAATCTGCGCGAGCTGTTCGAACACGCGCTCGCGCTCGCGCCGGACGAGCGCACCGCCTGGCTCGCCGACTGCCCCGCGGAGGCACGCACGACGCTCGAACGCATGCTCGCCGCCGACGCCGCGCAGGACGCACCGCTCGACGGCGCGTTCGAGGATCTGCTCGGCCGCGTCGGCGACGCCGACGCCGAGGTGCCGATCGCCGTGCACGGCGCGACGATCGGCCCGTTCGTGCTCGGCGAACGGCTCGGTGAAGGCGGCAGCTCGATCGTCTTCCGCGCGACACGCGAGCAGGCGGGCGTGCAGCAGGTGGTCGCGCTCAAGCTGCTGCGCCGGGGCATCTACACCGCCGACGAGCAGCGCCGGTTCCGCAGCGAGCGGCGCGCGCTCGCGCAGCTGCGCCATCCGGGCATCGCCCGCCTCATCGAGGGCGGCGTGACCGAGGCAGGCGTGCCGTACATCGCGCTCGAGCTCGTCGACGGCGTGCCGATCACCGACTACGCGCGCACGCGCAGGCTCGACCTGCGCGCGCGCGTGCAGCTGTTCGTCGCGGTCTGCCGCGCGGTCGAGGCCGCGCACCGCGCGCTCATCGTGCATCGCGACCTCAAGCCGTCGAACGTGCTCGTCACCGACGACGGCGAGGTGAAGCTGCTCGACTTCGGCATTGCCAAGCTGCTCGACGCCGACGATCCGCGCGACACGACGCGCACGCACGCGATCGCGATGACGCCCGCCTACGCCGCGCCCGAGCAGTTCCGCCAGGGCCTCGTGACCGCGGCGACCGACGTCTACGCGCTCGGCGTGCTGCTCGGCGAACTGCTGACCGGCCGCCGCCGCGAACCGGGCGACACGCGCACGCTGTCGGCCCAGGCGCACGCCGCCGCGACCGACGCGCCACTGCCGCCGGCCGCGCTGCGGCGCGCGCTGCGCGGCGACCTCGACAACATCGTGCTGCGCGCGATCGACGCCGAACCGGAGCGGCGCTACGCCGGCGCCGGCGCGCTCGCCGACGACCTGCAGCGCCACCTCGACGGCCAGCCCGTGCTCGCCCATCCGCCGTCGCGGCGCTACCGCGCGGGCAAGTTCGTCGCGCGCCATCGCGGCGGCGTCGCCGCGGCGACGGCGGTGCTCGTCGCGATCGTCGCCGCGCTCGGCATCGCGCTGTGGCAGGCGGACGTCGCGCGCGGGCAGGCGCGCCGGGCGGCGACGATCAAGGACTTCCTCATCGACATGTTCCGCGCGAGCGATCCGCGCGTCGCGCAGGACAAGCCGCGCGGACAGGTGAGCGCGCGCGAGCTGCTCGACGCGACCGCACCGCGCATCGCGCGCGAGTTCGGCGACGACGCGCAGACGCAGGTCGAACTGCTCGGCGTGGCCGCGTCGATCTACCGCGAACTCGGCGACGACGCGCGCTACCGCTCGTTGCACGAGCAGCAGGTCGAACTCGCGCGGCGCGCGTTCGGCGACGCGCACCCGGCGATCGTCGACGGCCTGCTCGACGACGCGCAGCACGCGAGCGACCGCAACGACTACGCCGCCTCGCGCCGCCTGCTCGAACAGGCCGACCCGCTGATCCACCGCGCCGGGCTCGACCGCGCGGTGCAGCGCGCGCGCTGGTGGGGCATCCGCGCCGGCCTGTTCAACACGAGCGCGGCCGAGCGCGAGGAGTCGCAAACGGCGCTCGACCACGCAATCGCGCTGTACGCGCGCGTTGCACCGACCGACCCCGGCTACGTGCACGTACTCGGCATGCTCGGCTTCCGCCGCGCCGGCGACGATCCACGCGCGGCCGAGCAGGCCTACCTGCGCGCGATCGACGCGGCCGCCGCGAGCCATCGCCGCGACGACCGCGAGCTGCAGCAGCTGATCCTGCCCGGCCTCGCCGCCGTGCGCGAGGACCAGGGCGACTACGCCGGCGCCGAGCATGCGTACGAACAGAGCGCCGAGCTCGCGCGGCGCACCTACGGCGAGGAGCACAGCACCGCGTGGGTGCCGGCGGCGCAGCATGCCTGGATGGTGCACCGGCAGGGCGATCGCGAACGCGCGCACGCACTGTTCGACCACTTGCTCGCCCTGATCCCGGCCGACTGGGACACCGACTCCTACGACGAGTACGCGCGCGAGTTCTACGCCTCGTGTCTGGCCGCGGAAGGACGCGCGGTCGAGGCGATCCCGTTGCTCGAGGCGGCGCAGCGCGCCTATGTCGCGCGCCCAGGCGTCGACTACGAACTGCGCCGCAACCGCCTCATCCTCGGCGACGCCTACGACCGCGTCGGCCGTTTCGACGACGCGCGCGCGATGATCAAGGCGTCGCTCGACGAGCGCATCGAGAAGGAGAGCGCCGACGCGCGCACCCTGCTCGACGCGCGCGAACGCTGGGGCCGTTTCCTGCTCGAGCGCGGCGAACGCGACGCTGCCGAACGCGAGTTCCGCGAAGTGCTGGCGCAGCAGCACGGCCGCGCGCTGGTCACCGGCGCGCTCGCCGAGGGCGGCCTCGCGCGGCTCGCGCTCGCGCGCGGCGACGACGCCGGCGCACTCGCCGCGAGCACGCGCGCGGTCGACGCGTTCGAGCACGTGCTCGGCCGACGCGACGTGCGCAGCGGCCCTTACCTCTGGCTCGTGCACGCCGAGGCATTGCGCCGCCGCGGCGATCGCGCGGCCGCGCGCAGCTGGGCCGGACGCGCGCTCGAGGCGAGTCGCCGCTACGACGTCGCCGGAGCCGCTTCGATCATCGCGGCCGAAGCCGCGCTGCGCGCGATCGAGTAGCCCGCGGCGGGATTTCCCTCGCGCTGTCCGGCGCGTGCGCGAAGCGGCGTTCCACGCGCTGCCGGCGATCCGCCGGTGTCCTGGGGAATACCGTGATGTCCGCCGTCCGCCTCGCGCTGTCGATCGTAGTGTTCGCCGTCGCCGTGCCCGTGCATGCCGCGATCCACCATCTGCGCGTCGGCGCAGGCTGCACCTACGCCACGATCCAGGCCGCACTCGAGGCCGAACGCGCGAATCCGGGCAGCCCGGCCGACTTCATCTGGATCGCGCGCAACCAGGCGTACACCGCGCAGGACATCCAGATCCACGACCAGAACGTGTTCCTCTACGGCGGCGTCGACGATTGCGTCGACAGTTCGATCAGCGGCACGACGATCCTGAGCGGCAGCGGTGGCAGCGCGAAGAGCGTGATGACGATCAGCGGCCATTCGCAGGTCTGGCTCGGCGGCCTCACGATCAGCGAGGGTGACAACACCGCGAGCGGCGTCGGCGGCGGCATCAACTTCGTCGGCACCGGATTCCTCAAAGTCGGCAGTTCGGCGATCACCGACAACCGCGCCGGCTACGGCGGCGGCATCAACTTCAATGGCACCGGCGGCGCCGGCGACGTCGCCGAGCTGTGGATCAACTACGACACCCTGATCACCCACAATGCCGCGACGACGTCGGGCGGCGGGATCCGCATCGAAGGCAACGCCTCGATGCGCGTGGTCGACCCGCAGGTGTGGATCGCGTACAACGACGCCGAAGGCGGCTACGGCGGCGGCATCCAGGTGATCGGCCCGGCGCGCGCGAACATCGGCTCGCCCGGCTACCAGCTGATCGAGTACATCGCGCTGCTGTACGGGAACACCGCTCAGTACGGCGGCGGTCTCGCGGTCACCGCCGGCAGCGGCGACAACCAGAACGGCTTCGCATTGCTGTTCACGACCGATGCGACGCATCCGGTGTGGTTCGACGGCAACGTCGCCGCACACATCGGCGGCGCGATCTACGCGCACCCCAACGCCGGCGTCGGCGGCGGCGACGCGTCGATCTGCGGCGGCGACTACCGCCTCAGCGGCAACGTCGCGCAGGAAGGCAGCGCGGTCTACGCCGACGAGCAGTACGACGCGATCACCGGTTATCACGGCGCCAGTGTCTCGCTCGGGCCCGAGCGCATCCACGCCACCCCGGCGTGCGGCGCCGCCGAACCACCGTCGTCGTTCGGCGCGGTCGAATGCACGTCGCCGTACTGCAATCTCATCGACGGCAACCTCGCGCAGAATCTGTCGGGCCAGGCGGTACCCGGCTCGACGATCCTCGTGCAGAGCAACGCGTCCGTCGACGTCGACCACACGCGCGTGCTCGACAACCATGGGGCGCACGTGATGCGCCTGGTCGCGAACGATTCGGCGAGCTCGGTGAATCCGAGCAACGGCTACCTGTCGGACAGCCTCGTCGCCGGCAACGTCGTCGACGGCGACCTCGTCATCGCCGACTCGCAGACGCGGACGAAGATCACCAACTGCACGATCAGCGGCAACCAGATCGGCTCCGCCGTGGTGCATTCGGACGGCATCCTCGACCTGTTCGACGACATCGTCGCCCAGGGCCAGACGACCACGCTCGTATACACGGGCGGCAATCCGAACAACCTCACGATCGACTACCTGCTGTCGATGGAAGTCGCCTCGCTCGCGCAGGGCTCGCACGTGATCCACGGCGATCCGGCGTTCGTGGACGTGGCCACCGGCGACTACCGGCTGATGGCCACGTCGCTCGCGATCGACGTCGCGCCGGCGGTCGGCGGCGACGATCGCGACCTCGACGGTCGCCTGCACGATCAGGACATCGCGAGCGTGCCGAACCTCGACGGCGTGCGCGACCTCGGTGCCTACGAACGCCAGCTGCGTTATTGCGGCGTGGCCGACACCGTGTTCTGCGCGACGTTCGACTACGACTGAAGCGCGATTTCGTCAGCTTCGCGACAGGATTCGCCGCGCCTGTCCGTGCGCGGTGTGGAGCGGCGTTCTTCGCGTCGTCCACCTGCGGAGGGCGCCATGTCCATGCACGCTTTGCACGATCGTCTCGTCGGCGCGACGCTGATCGGCGCGCTCGCCTTCGCGTCGCCGAGCCACGCGACGCAGTACCACGTCGGCGCCGGCTGCGACTACGCGACGATCGCGGCCGCGCTCACCGCGGCCGCCAGCGACCTCGGCGGCAACAAGGAGATCCTCGTCGCGGACAACCAGGCCTATGCGAACCAGGCCCTCGCCATCGACGGCATGTCGATCACGATCGAAGGCGTGCCCGCCTGCAACTACGTGCAGCCGAGCGGCAACACGACGATCAACGGCGGCAGCGGCCACAGCGTGCTGACGATCCGCGGCGATTCGCACGTGCGCCTGAAGAACCTCACGATTTCTGGCGGCCATCCGTCCGACAGTGCGGCCGGCGGCGGTATCGACTTCGCCGGCACCGGCGCGCTGACGATCGACCACACGACGATTTCCTCCAACCATGCCGGCTACGGCGGCGGCATCAACTTCAACGGATCGGGCGGCGTCGCCTACCTCGGTTTCGGCACCGAGACGCAGATCCTTTCCAACACGGCGACGACCTCGGGCGGCGGTGTGCGCATCGAAGGCAATGCGGTGCTGACGATCACCGCGCCGCAGGTGTGGCTCGCGTTCAACGAAGCGGTCGGCGGCTACGGCGGCGGACTCGAAGTGATAGGCCCCGCGCGCGCGGACCTCGGCTCGCCCGGCTACCGGATCGCCGAGTACGCGGGCCTGGTGTACGAGAACAGCGCGTTGTACGGCGGCGGCGTGGCGATCTTCGGTGGCTCCGGCGCTAGCCAGCACGCGATCGTGCGCCTGTTCGCGACGGATGCGGCGAACCCCGTGATGATCCGCGCGAACAGCGCTACGCAGACCGGCGGCGGCGTCTACCTGCAACCCGACGCGGGGCCGAACCAGAGCTTCGCGACCTTGTGCGGCATCGACTACCGCCTTACCGACAACACGGCGCAGGAAGGCAGCGCGATCTACGCCGACGAGGACAGCACGTCGCTCGACGGCTACACGGGCAGCTTCATCAGCCTGCGTCCCTACACCGACAACGCCGACTGCACGCAGGTCGCGCTGCCGTCCAACGTCGTCGCCTGCACCAGCGAGAGCTGCAATTCGATCGACCACAACGTCGCGCAGAACACCGCCGGCCAGGCGACCGCGGGATCGACGATCCTGATGCAGACGTTCGCGATGGGCTCGTTCGACCGCCTGCGCCTGCGCAACAACACCGGCGAGCATGCGTTGCGCCTCGTCGGCGGCGGCGGCGCGTTCGAAACGACGATCGCGAGCGTGTCGAACGCGCTGCTCGTCGGCAACGTCATGCGCAACGAACTCGTGCTCGCCGACTCGGGCACCGACCTGACCGTGAAGAATGCGACGTTCACCGGCAACCAGAGTCCGTCCGGGGTGGTCATCCGCGCGAACGGCCGGCTCACGGTCGGCGAGAGCATCTTCGCGCAAGGGCCGGCGTCGAGCGTGCTGTTCGGCGGTTCGCCGTCGAACCTCGATCTCGACTACATCTTGTCGATGGAAACCGCTTCGCTCGCGAGCGGCACCCACGTCGTGCAAGGCGACCCGTCGTTCGTCGACGTCGCGCAGGGCGACTACCACCTGCGACCGACGTCGCTCGCGATCGACGTCGCCCCGCCGGTCGCCGGTGACGACCGCGACCTCGACGGCAACCCGCACGACCAGGACATCGCGAGCGTGCCCGACCAGGACGGCGACCGCGACCTCGGCGCGTACGAGCGCCAGCAACGCTACTGCGGCGCGGCCGACACGGTGTTCTGCGCGACGTTCGATTTCGACTGAGGCGCGGCGGTGGAGGCCGCGGCGGCGAGTCCGTATGCTTCGCGCTCCCACGGAAAGGAGTGCCAACGCATGAAGAACCGCATCGCCGTCGCCGTCGCCGCAAGCCTGTTCGTCGCTGGTGTCGGCGTCGGCTACGCCGCGCAGAAGGTCACCGCGTCGACGTTCCAGGGCAAGTCGAAGGACGACGCCGCGCGCGCGCTGCTCGACGTCGCGCGTGTGCAGGCGAAGGACGGCAGCTGGGAGCGCATCGCGATCGGCCGCGTGCTCTACCTCGGCGGCCGCAAATCCGAAGGCCAGGCGATCTTCGACGGCCTGCTCGCCGGCGACCACGAGGACAGCGACGAATTCCGCATCGCGCGTGTCTACCGCGAGGCGGGCGAATGGGCGAAGGCGAAGCCGCTGTTCGACGCATTCGCGGCGAAGAATCCGAAGGACGAGAAGGGCCTCGCCGAGATCGGCGCGTTCTACCTGCTCAACGGCGACCGCGCCACCGCGGAGGCGTTGTTCGAGCGCTCGTTCGGCATCGCCGCCGAGTTCTGGGCGACGCTCGGCGCCGCCGGCGCGTATCTGGGCGTCGTGCCCGAGGAATGATCGCGGCGGTCGCGCGCTGCGACGCTGAAGGGCGCGGCTGCGTCGGTTCCGAAGGGAGATCATCGGGGGATCCGCCATGAGGTGCACCGCCGCTGCAGGCGTCGTCATCGCGGGCTTCGCGCTCGCGGCTCCGGTCGCCGCGGGCGAGCTCTGGCGCAGCGACACCGTCGTGTCCGCGCCACCGACGCTCGATGCCTTCGTGCCGGCGTCGGCGTCCGGCAAGCCCGCTGCAGCCGTCGCGTTCGCCGACGACGGCGAGGTCGTCTACGGTGCGCTCGCCGCGAGCACGCTCGACGTCGAGGTGGTGCGCGTGCGTGCGGACGGCAGTGTCCGCTGGCATTACGCCCTCGACACGGCGGCCGTGCCGCAGACGATCACCGCGCTGCTCGCCGATACCGACGGCGGCGCCACGTTCGCGCTCGCCGATCCGCTCGACGACGATCGATCCAACCGCGTCGTGCACGTCGACGCGGACGGGCAAACCGGCTGGTCGCGCGCGCTGCCCGCCGGCTGGCTCGCGCGCCTTCCGTCCGGACGCATCGCGAGCGCGGGGTACACCCACCTCGACGTGCTCGACGCGGCGAATGGCAACGTCGTGTGGCAGCGCACCCTGTCGCGCGTCGGCAACGGCTCCGTCGGCGGCCTCGCCCTCGACGCCACGGACCTGTACGTGTCGTCGACCCTCGGCGACGGCACCGTGCGCACGCGCAAGTACGGCGGCGACGGCGGTCTGCAATGGGAGGCGGCGACGCCGGGCGAGAGCGGCGGCGTGGTCGCGGCCGGCGCCGGCAAGGTCTATGTCCGCGTCGGGCCGCAGCTGCATGCGCTCGATGCCGCCGATGGCCATGCCGTATGGAGCGGCTTCGCCGGCAACAACGGCATCGTCCGCCTCGGCGGCGGTGCGGCAGCCGAACCGATCGTCGCGACCGCCTACGCCGTTTCGCGCCTTGCTGCTGGCGACGGCAGCACGCGCTGGAGTACGCCGCTCGCCGACATCCGCAGCGTCGACGTGATCGACGATGCACTGCTCGTCGCGACGTCGTCGGTGCGCGCCCGGCTCGACATGGACAGCGGCGCGATCGTCTGGAGCGTCGCTTACGCGGATGGCCCTCGCCTGCCGTTCGCCTTCGGCCCAGGCAGCGGCGCGCAAGCGCGCGTGCTCTCGCGCCCGATCGCGACCGCGCCCGGCATCGCGCGTGCGATCGACGAACGCATCGACCTCGCGAGCGGTGCGATCGCGGCGTCGGTGCAGGTCGCGGCGATCGAGCACGGCATCGATACCGCGAGCGTGCTCGACGACGATGGGCACGTGCTCGAGGCCGGCGCGAGCCAGCAGGTCGACGGGCCGCACCTGCAACTGCGCGCGATCGACGGCGCGAGCGGCGCCGCGCTGTGGCAGATCGACGACGCCATTGCGTCGCCCGGCGGCGGTTTCGCGGCGTCAGTGCTGCGCGCGCGGCCGGCGATCGCGTCAGCGCCCGGCGTCCTCGCGGTCGCCCAGGTCATCGGCGACACCGGCCGATGCAGCAGCAACGCGGGCTGGGTCCGCGTCGCCGCGTACGCGAGCTCGGATGGCGCGCGACGCTGGGCGAGTTGGCTGCGCGATGCCGACGCGTCGTATTGCCCCTACGTATCCGAGCCCGTCGTCGACGACGCGGGCAACGCGTTCGTCTCCGTGGTGACGCTCGTCGCCTGCCAGACGCCGAGCCTCGGCTGCCAGCGGCGCACGCTCTACAAGCTCGGCGCGTCCGACGGAGCGGTGCTCTGGCGCCACGACGAAGGGCTCGACGCGGGCATGGAAGGCCTCGTGCTGTCACCGCACGTACTCGCGTCGAGCGGCGGCGACGTCGTCGTTCCAGGCGGCTTCCTCGACGACCAGGCGAGCGCCCTGCGCGTGTCCGGCGCCGACGGCTCGGTCGTGTGGAGTTCGCACGTGTTCGACGGGCTCGCACTCGGCGACGCGCTCGATCGCCTCGGCGACGGCTCGTTCATCGCCTACGCCGGCGCGGACTCGAGTTATTCCTGGGCGCGCCTCGATGCCGCGACCGGCGCGGCTGCGTGGACGAGCACGGCACCGTGGGTGCCGTGCTACGGCGCGGGCTGCAGCGGCTACGGCACGGCGCTGTTCCTGCCCGGCGACGACAAGCTCGTGCCGTTCCAGCGCGACTACGCGCCATGGCTCAAGCGCCAGCACGACGACGGCAGCGGCCTCGTCGACGAATGGATGCTCGGCGATGCGTCGCCGATCCTGTCCTCGTGGGTGCGCCAGGTCTTGCGTGACCCAAGCGGGCAGCTCCACGCCTACCTGCGCCGCGGCCACCGGTTTACCGGGTCGGTGAGCTTCCTCGCCGCACTCGACGCGCAGGGCAACCTGCTCGACCAGCAGGCGTTCTATCCGTACGACGGCGATCCGCTCGATGCGTGGTCGTATCCCGAGCCGCTCGCGATGCCCGCACCGGATCGCGTACTCGCGCGCACGCTTGCGGCGCGGCCGCCGCTGCCGACGACGTCCGGCGTCGCGCTGTACGACACGAGCGTGACCGCCCGCGGCAACCTCGCGGTCGCGCTCGATGCCGACCGCACACGCGTGGGCACGGACATGCCGGTCAGGTTCCACCTGCGCGTGACCTACACGGGCGACGCGCCGATCGCAGGCGCGCGCCTCGTCGCGAACCTGCCGTGGGCGAGCGGCATCACGGGCGCGACGTGTGCGGTGCAGTCGGGCGGCGCCTGCTCGCTCGACACGCGAACCGGCAACGTGCGCGCGACGTTCGACCTCTCGCCCGACGGCGCGGTCGACGTGTCGGGCACCGTGCGCGTGCTCGACGCTTATGGCGAGAAGCCCGCGATCACCGCGACGACCTACGGTCCGATCGGCCTCGCCGAGGCCGACACGATCGACAACTTCGCGCGCGCCGACATGGTCCAGAGCCTGTTCGTCGACGGCTTCGAGGGCTGAAGCCGGCGGTATACAATTGTTCCGTTCACGCATCGTTGTTTCGGCGCATCGGGGAGATGCCAAATGAAGTTCCCGCCACTCGGATGGCTCGGCCGCATCGGCTTCGGCGCGGCGCTGGCCACAACTGGCATCGCACGGGCGGAGATCGTCTGGCAGCATGACTGGCTGGTGTTCGCACCAACGACGTTCGGCGCCGCGCGCATCGAGCCGGATGCGTCGCTCGCGTTCGATTCGGCCGGAGGCATGCTCATCGAAGGGCAATCGCCGATCTCTCGCACGCTATTCGCCCGGCTCGACAGCGCGGGCAGTCTGCTTTGGTCGGCCGACCTGCAGCTCGAAGCCACGCTCGCGATGATCGCGACCGCGGATGGTGGTGCCTACGTGCTGCCGTACGGCAGTAGCGGCGCGCAGTTGGTCCGGTTCGATGCCGCCGGTGCGAAGGTCTGGTCGCGGTCGGTGCCAGGACTGCGGATCGTCGAAGCCGGCAGCGGCTACGTGGCGGTGTCCGACATAGACTGGCTCACGCTGCTGAGTACGACGACGGGCGATGTCGTGTGGCAACGGCGCATCAACCACGACGCCGTGTACTCCGACGATGCGGTCAGTCTCGCCGCGGATGCGACGGGGAACCTGTACGTGACCACCGGTGTGCGTGACGGCGTGACGAACGGCGCGCGCACGGTCAAGTTCGACCCCGCCGGCGACGAACAATGGAACGTCGTGGCGTCGACGAGTACGGCGCAGGTGCTCGCAGTCTCCGGCTCGACCCTGTACGAACGCGTCGACGGAAAGCTGCAAGGCGTCCGTGTCGACGACGGCAGCATCGCATGGGCGGTCCCGCTCGAGTCGCCGGACACCGTGGTCGCTGTCAGCGGCGATGCACAAGGGGAGCCGATCGTGGCCGAATCCAGCGCCGTTCGCCGCCTCGCCGCGAGCGACGGCCAAGTACGCTGGGAGCGTTCGCTCGCAGGCTATCCGAAACGGATGGGCGCGGCCGGCAACAGGATCGTCTCGACGGCGCCCGGCCAGTTCGTGGGACTCGACGCGACGAGCGGGGCCATTGCATGGTCGACCACGCGGCCGACCATGGATGCCCATGGCAACGGGCTCGAATGGCGTGCCATCGGTGGATTTCACGGCGACGAGTTCGTGGCCGTGGCGATGCCGATCGGATCCTACGCGAATGCCCCCGCGTTCCTGCAGCGCGTCCATTCGAGCACGGGAGCTTTGGCCTCTGCGATCACGCCGATGGTGCCGCAAGGCACGCGTACGGTGAGCGTTGCGCAGGAATCCGGCTCCGTGATCAGCGCATCCGTCGCTCCGCATGCGAACGCGGTGGACCTGCAGTTGCGCAAGCTCGATGGCACATCCGGAATCGTGGCGTGGCAGGTTTCGGACCCGGTCGACGACTTCGGGGCCGATGGTCCGTTCTATCCGACGTCGCTCGCCGTCGCCGAACGCGCAGGCAAGGTGGCTACGGCGATGCCGCTGCAGGACGCGAGCTGCAGGTTCACACCGTCAGGCGCACGCGTGTCGCTGCACGATGGCGCGAGCGGCGCACGCAGCTGGCGTACGCTGCTCACGGACGCCGATCGTGTCTGCACGCGCCTCGACGAACCGCAGCTCGACGTCGGTGGCAACGTACTCGTCTCGACGAGCGAAGGCCGCCCCTGCGGCAACGGCCAGTCCTGCTACGAGGCGGCGATCTACAAGCTCGCCGCCAGCGACGGCCATGTCGCCTGGCGCCAGGGGTTCGCGGGCGAATCCTATCCGCGCCCGTTCGTCGTCGCCGGCGACCGCGTCGTCTCGGTGGCGGACGGCGGATTCCAGGCACTGGCCGTCGACTCCGGCGCCAGTGCATGGTCGTCGAACCTGTACCCGGGCAACGCAGTGAACCGTTACGTATTCAAGCTCGACGAAACCCACGTCGTCCTCGTCGGCGCGACCAGCCAGGGAACCTCGTGGGCGAAACTCGATGCAGCGACTGGCGTGGTCCTGTGGGACCGCAGCGTCGCGCACGAAGCGTGCGCATCGTCCTGCTTCGAGAACGCGCCGACCGTCCTCTCCGGCGGCGACCTGCTGATCCACGGCAAACTCGGTTCGCGCGCATTGCTGCGCCGGTTCCACAACGACGGCAGCGGCACCGTCGACGAATGGTTGGTCGGCGCCGACGCACCTTCGCAGCAGGCATGGATCAATCGCGCCGAAGCGGACGCCGATGGAAGGCTCGACCTGCAGCTCGCGCGTCGCCCCGGAGGCGCCACGCCACCTTCGATCCACACGTTCGCGCGGTTCGACATGGCAAGTGGCGTCCGGTCGGACGAGCAGTTCCTTGCGGCCTACAGCGAGGATCCGTACGAGCAACTCACCTATCCCGACCTGCTGCGGCAGGTCGACGCCGACCGCTTCCTCGTGCAGACCTACGCGACGCGGCCGCCTCAGACGGCAACGACAGGGGTTGCCCTGCTCGACCTCGCGACGGCCGCACACGGCGACCTCGCGATCGAAGCCCGCCTCGATCGCGCGAGCGCAGCGATCGGCGACACGGTGGGTTTCCATCTGAGAGCGACCTACACCGGCGACGCCGCGACGCAGGGCGCAACCTTGTTCGCCCACATGCCGTGGCCGAGCGGCGTGACGGCACCTGCCTGCGCGACCAGTGGCGCCGGCAACTGCGTCGTCGACGTCGACTCGGGCGACGTACGGGCGACGTTCGACGTCGCGCCCGGCGGATCGATCGAGATCACGGGCACCGTGCGGGTGCTCGGCGATCCAGCGCGTCCGCTGCTGTCGGCATTCGTGCACGGCACGGGTGCGCTCGGCGAGTCAGACATGCGCAACAACTTCGCCGCGGCGGAAACCAGTCTGTTCGTCGACGGCTTCGACGCTCACTGACGCGCCATCGCACCGCAGGCGTCGCGCCACGGACGGCGCCTGCGACTGCCTCGTTCCACCGCGCAGCCGGACCGGCATGACTTCCGGCAGGTTGCAACGGCCGGGTCGATCTACTACAACTGTAGTACTACGACTGTAGAGGGCGTATGCCGATGGCGCGGACGAAGGACGTCAGCCTCAGCGAGCTGCAGATCGCGCTGATGCGCGTGCTGTGGCGGCGCGGCGAAGCGAGCACGGCCGACGTCGCCGCCGAGCTCGGCGATGCACGCGGCCTCAAGCACACGACCGTCGCGACGCTGCTCACGCGGCTCGAAAAGCGCGGCGTCGTCGAGCAGCGGCGCGACGGTCGCCAGCTGCTCTATCGCGCGCTCGTCGACGAAGCCGACGTGCGCCGCTCGATGGTCGACGACCTGCTCGGCGCGCTGTTCGGCGGCGACGCGCGCCAGCTCGTCGCGCATCTCGTGCAGGAATCGGAGATCGCACCCGGCGATCTCGCCAAGGCGCGGCGCAGGCTCGCCCGCGGAGGTCGCGATGAAGATTGATCCGTTCGTCGCCTGGCTGCTCACGTTCGCGCTGCACGCGGGCGTGATGCTTTCGATCGCATGGACGCTCGATCGCACGATCCTGCGCCGCCTGCCGGCGTGGCGCGAACTGCTCTGGCGCGTCGCGCTGTTCGGTGGCGCGCTCAGCGCGAGCGCGCAGCTCGCATTGTCGTCGCCATTCGCGACGCGACTCGCGTTCGAGCGCGGGGACGGTTCGCCCGCAGCGCAAGCCGCGGCTGCGCCGGTCGACGACGCGCGTGCGAGTACCGCACCGCGCACGGCGGTCGCGCCGGCCGACGCGCGCCCTGCATCCGCACCTGCGCACGCGCGCGCCGCCGGCGCCGCGCTCGCCGGCAACGACGCCCCGCACGA
>JADMIO011851964.1_pt1 | contig 20789 bp, 17 predicted proteins | sample 8958161 | NCBI WGS metagenome assembly JADMIO01 (sample SAMN16585339, study PRJNA669376) | soil metagenome | isolation source: Crop rotation soil | place: USA: Cullars Rotation, Alabama | collected 2011 | reverse complement strand
CTTTCCCTGGCCAGCTCCACGTCGCCGGCCGAAATCGAGCCTGCCCCTCATCTGTCAACGCCGCGCCGGGTGAGTCGGCCCCTCAAGTGTCAACGTCCGCCCCTCATCTGTCAGTGAGGGCCAAGTTTTCCGCGAGGTATCCACAACGCCGGCGGCCGGCCGCGGTGTCTCGCACACGGCTTCGACGGCGTTTCTGGCGCGTTTGCAGGGCCATAGACGGCCGCCAGCCCAGCGGCGAGGGCAACCAGCCGAGGGCTTCGCCCTGTCGCTCGACTGCGGCGAGCACTACTGGCTGTAAAAGGACAGACCACATCATGGTTCTGTGTTCATTAGGTTGTTCTGTCCATTGCTGACATAATCCGCTCCACTTCAACGTAACACCGCACGAAGATTTCTATTGTTCCTGAAGGCATATTCAAATCGTTTTCGTTACCGCTTGCAGGCATCATGACAGAACACTACTTCCTATAAACGCTACACAGGCTCCTGAGATTAATAATGCGGATCTCTACGATAATGGGAGATTTTCCCGACTGTTTCGTTCGCTTCTCAGTGGATAACAGCCAGCTTCTCTGTTTAACAGACAAAAACAGCATATCCACTCAGTTCCACATTTCCATATAAAGGCCAAGGCATTTATTCTCAGGATAATTGTTTCAGCATCGCAACCGCATCAGACTCCGGCATCGCAAACTGCACCCGGTGCCGGGCAGCCACATCCAGCGCAAAAACCTTCGTGTAGACTTCCGTTGAACTGATGGACTTATGTCCCATCAGGCTTTGCAGAACTTTCAGCGGTATACCGGCATACAGCATGTGCATCGCATAGGAATGGCGGAACGTATGTGGTGTGACCGGAACAGAGAACGTCACACCGTCAGCAGCAGCGGCGGCAACCGCCTCCCCAATCCAGGTCCTGACCGTTCTGTCCGTCACTTCCCAGATCCGCGCTTTCTCTGTCCTTCCTGTGCGACGGTTACGCCGCTCCATGAGCTTATCGGGTCCACTCGCGAACGCAGAAAGGCCCACCCGAAGGTGAGCCAGTGTGATTACATTTGCGGCCTAACTGTGGCCAGTCCAGTTACGCTGGAGTCACTAGTATTTAGGTGACACTATAGAAGCGGCCGCGACAACTTGTCCACGTGGAATTCTAAGCTTAGGATCCCAATGTGCTGGAAAGGTCGCGCGGACGAAAACGTGCGCGTCATCCTTCGGCACAGGCAGCCCGCTCAACACAAATCGCCCCTTGTCGTCGCTCGCGGTCGATCCAATCACGTCGATCCCATCAAACGTGACCGACCGCGCCTGATACCGCCGCTGAATCCACTCCACCGTCGCATTCGCGATCGGCTTATGATCGTCCGCCGACGTCACCACGCCGTGGACTTCGAGCTTGCCATCGACCATTCGCGTGGTTTGCGCGAGCGCAACCGGTGTGAACAGCAAAGCGAAAACGCAGAGCCATCGAAAGCAATTCATCTGTGACCCCTTTGGTGGAACGCGATCGTACCGGGTTGTCGTGCTTGACGCGATCCGATTCATCGCGATAGATGCTCGCCACGATGATTGCGTGGTTGCAGAAAGTCTTGCCGCCGGGGTCGGTGGCGGGGGGATTGGCGACGCTGTCGCTGGCGGTGACGCTCGGGTTGCTCCTCGGCGCGATCCGCGTGCGCGGGGCACGGCTTGGTGTGGCGGCGGTGTTCTTTTCGTCGCTTGTGCTGAGCAGCCTGGGCATGGCGGTGAGCGACGAAGTCCTGCACTTCCTTCGCGATTTTGCGCTGATCATTTTCGTTTACACGATCGGGCTGCAGGTGGGCCCGGGGTTTTTCTCGTCGCTGCGCGCGGAGGGATTGAAGCTGAATCTGCTGGCTGTCGCGACGCTGGTGATCGGAGCGATCCTGTCGGCGGGCATCGTGCTGGCGATTCATCTTCCGCGGGAATCGGGCGCGGGGATCTTCACCGCCGGGTTTGCGAGCAGCCCGTCGCTCGCGGCGGCGCAGGGCGCGCTGCGCGATCGGTTCGGGCGGACGCCCGAAGGCGATGCTGTCGTGGCGTCAACGAATTTGGTTTATGCGATCGGCTATCCGTTCGGGCTCATCGGACCGATCGTGCTCGTGATGATCTTCAAGGCCATCTTTCGCGTCGACGTGCAAAAGGAGCGAGAGGCGCTTCTGGCGCGCGAAGAGACGAGTCGTCCGCCGATTGGGTTCGTGGATGTCGAAGTGACCCGGCCGGAGATCGCGGGGACGGCGCTGCGGGATCATGAGCTGATCCAGTCGAGCGGAATTGTGCTGAGCCGTCTGCTGCGCGATCAGAAGGTGACGGTGCCGACGGGATCGACGGTGATCCAGGTTGGCGACATTTATCGCGTCGTCGGGAACAAGCCGCAGCGCGCCGCGGCGGTGCGGTTGCTCGGCCGCTTGAGCTCGACCAGCCTCGATGCTGTCTCCGGCGATATTCAGCGCGTGCGGCTGCTGGTGACGCACCAGCACGCGCTTCGCAGGCCGCTGCGCGAACTGGATCTGATTCGCCGATTCGGCGTGACGGTCACGCGCGTGACGCGTGCGGGTGTCGATCTTCAACCGCGCGCGAATCTTTCGTTGAAATTCGGTGACAACGTCGCGGCTGTCGGCCCCAGCGAGGGCATCAAGAAAGTGGAGGCGGAGCTGGGTAACTCCATCGACGTACTCAACCGTCCGCAGCTCGTGCCGATCTTTCTGGGCATCGTTCTGGGCGTGATCGTCGGCAGCATCCCCATCGCGCTGCCCGGCATGCACAGCGGAATCCGTATCGGCCTCGCCGGCGGACCGATGATCGTGGCTATTCTTCTGTCGCGTCTGGGCAGCCTCGGGTCGATCGTGTGGTACATGCCGGTGAGCGCGCGAAACCTCTTCCGCGATTTCGGCATGGCCGTCTTCCTGAGCTGCATCGGCCTTGAAGCCGGCGAGGGATTCTTCCAGATGCTGACGAGTTCTCACGGCGTGGAACTGCTGATCTGGGCCGCGGTGATCACGCTGGTGCCCATGTTGATCGTCGGAACGTTCATGCGCGTGGTGCTGAAGATCAACTTCATTACGCTCAGCGGATTCATCGCCGGCGCCATGACGAGTTCGCCGACGCTGCTGTTCGCGAACGAAATGACCGAATCGTCGGCGCCGTCGCTCGCGTATGCCGCGGTTTACCCGCTATCGATGCTCACGCCGATCTTCCTGGCGCAGATCCTCGCGACGATGCTGTTTTGACGACGTCTTAAGGCCGCGATTAACCGCGGGCACGCTGGCTGGTATAATTGGGGCATGTCAACCGACGGTCGTACGATCGATCTGCCTGTTACGCTACACGTGTCACAGACCGCGCAGGAAACGTTGGCGCGTCGCGCGGCCGAAAGCGGCACCGACCTTGCGGGGTATGTGTCTGCGCTGGTCGAGCAGGCGATTAGCGGTCAAATGACGCTCGAAGAACTGAGCGGACCGATTCACGAGCGATTCCTCGCGAGCGGCACAACCGATGACGAACTTGCGGATGAGCTCGAGGAAGCAAAGCACAAGATGCGCGCAGAAAAGCGCAACAAACGCGCATCATGAGCGACGAATCTCGTCGAGTTGTTTTCGACTGCAACATCTTCGTTCAAGCACTGATCAATGTCCGAGGGCCGGCCGCAGAGTGCGTGCGTTGTGCTCAGCGAGGTGAGATTGCTCTCTTCGTCTCGCCGTTTGTGCTTATCGAGATCCGTGAGATTCACGAGAAGCTGCCGCCGAAATATGGTGTCACCGCGGAAGAGACAGAACGGCTCGCAACGTCGCTCCTCACGTACGCGACGCTGATTACCGACATCCAGGAGCTGTACATTCATCCCCGCGATCCTGACGACTCGCACTACATCAATCTGGCGCTAGCAACGAACGCGGAGTTGATCGTGACGCGTGATCGTGATCTGTTGTCGTTGATGGATGACTCAGCGGACTCTCAAGCCTTTCGCGCGAAGTATTCATGGCTTCGGATCATGGATCCGGTCATGCTGCTTCAAGAGATTCGGTCCCGATAGAGCCAGGTATGCGCATCAAACAAAGACGGGGTCACTGAAGTGACCCCGCCGGGTTGCGTTTTCTACTTTTAGAAAGTTAAACCGTCAGCTCGTCGCCGGGGTTGGGTTCGGGTGAGGGGTTGGCTTGTTTGTTGAGAATGTGCTTCGCCAACTCGAGGCGCGTGATGACCTGGTCCATGTCGCTCGGGCGCTTGGCGGGGCGCGTCGAGATGCACTCCATCACAAGGTTCGAAAGGGCGGGGGGAACGCGCGGGTTCAGGTCCTGCGGCGAATCGATTCGCGTGTCGAGCAGGAAGCTGTTCTCGCCTTTCTTGTTCACGGTATAGAGCGTCGGAATGTGTCGGCCGAGCAGCGCCCAGTAGAGCGTCGCGCCCAGGTTGAACACATCCGTCTGCACACTGATGGGGCGACGAGAAACCTGTTCCGGCGCGATGTAGTCCGGTGTGCCCTGGATGCGCTCTTTGACCGTGCCGATCTTACAGCTTTGGCCGAAGTCGATGATCTTCACCAGGCCGTGATCGTTTCGCAGAATGTTGTTCGGCTTGATGTCGCAGTGAGCGTAGCCCATCGCGTGCATTGCCTTCAGCCCTTGCGCTGCCTGAATAAACGTATCGACGATGTCGATCATCTGCGACGGCAGGCGCACGTCGAGCGGCTTGCCGTCGACGAGCTCCATCAACAAGAACGCCTCAGCGGTCTTGAGGAGCATCGTCTTGTTGATCTTGAGCTCGAAGGTTTTGCGGAGGTTCGGATGGTTGAATTGGCGTGAGATCTCGAACTCCGTCTCCATCTGCTCGATGAACCGGATGTCTTTCTGTTCTGCGCGCACGACGTGCTTCAGGGCAAAGACTTTCCCTGTTTCTGGATCGCGTACGGCGTAGATGGTGCTCCGCGCACCCTCTCCCAAACGCTCCAGTACATCGTAGTGGAGTAATTTCTGGGCCATGAAAACTTGTCCCACCTCAGGCGATTGCGCTCACCAAGACCCGACAGGTGGATTCACGGGGTTGGATTATCGCGACGGCGGATGATTGTTATGGATGATCTACGCGCCGCCAGACGATCGAGGACAACCGTACTTACCGAACCGTTCGCCGGCAAAAGGAAGGCAAGGGCGATTAACGCCGATGCGAGGCCAACTTAGGCGCTTGCGAGCGCTGGTTCGCCGCCCTTCTGAGGCCGGACTAACTTAGGCAAAACTGGCGTTAAGATCAAGTAAATCTTCCCCAGCTTGGCCCGGACGATACAACCATCGAGCGGCTCGCCACTTATTTCGAAAGATGAGCCGCTGGATAAGTCATACGCGCCGGGAGGCGGAATGTTCAAATGCGTCGGCTTTAGGGCAGGAGCTGCTCGCGGAGGGCGCTCTGCGGGAAATACTTGCCGATGCCTGCGGAGCTCTTGGGCTGGTTCACGAGCACGATGTTCTGCGCCGGCACGCGGAAGCGGGCCTGAAGCGTGTTCACCAGCTGAACGAGGCGGTGAAGCTGGGTCGGGGTCGGGCGCGTCTGATCGAAATCGCCGATCAGGCAGATGCTGATGCATGCGGGGTCGATGCTCGCGCCTGCGGGGGCGGCTGCGGACGTTTGCGTGTCCCAGCGCTGGCCGATCTGGATTTCGCCGTCAACGGCGCCGTCGCCGTTGCCAATCACGAAGTGATCGCCCGGGATCGAGCGTGGGTTCGCGAGCGTCAGCGCATTACCGGACGCGGTCCGGCTGTGGCGGATATAGATGTACTTCCAGCGGTTGGTCTCGCAGCGGGTCTTGGTCTGGAAGATGACGTCCATCGACTGCGGGGCGTCGATCGCGAAGAGGCTGCTCGAAGCATCCGGCGCGAGCGGGGCGGGCGCGAGAGCAAGCAGCAACGCGCTGGTCAGCGTGAGAACGGCGATGAGGCTGGTGAAAACGACGAATCTTTGATGAGCTTTTTTCACGATTCCGCCCGGTCAGAATTCCATTCCGAAGGGTCGGCACGTCCGATAAAACCGCGACTGGCCCTTCTGATCCTTCATCGGCCGAGTCAGCGGGAAGGCTTCTACAAAATAAGGAAAAATTTGCCCGCGCAGAGCTTAAGTGCCGAGAAAGTGCGCCGCAAGCGCGCAATGGGTGAGCTACGCAGAAAAAACACCGCAGGTTCACGCGGGATTATTGGAACTGAAGCGAGAAGGCAGGGGCCCGAAGCCAGTAGCCAGAAGAAAGGATTATTGCCCCGCGGCTCTCAGGTCTGACGCGCTCACAACGTGAAACTCTCCACCCGTCTTATTGGCGATGTCGCGCAACGGTGAATTGGCGCCGCCATCTCCGATTGCGAAGGTGTGGATCTTCACCGGGTTGTCTTTGCGGATGTCGAGGACTTGTTTGGTGAAGGCGTCGTCGAGTTGCCAGGCCTTCCCGGTGGCGAGGACGATCACGGCCGGGTTGGACGCGATCGCTTTGGTCATCGCGCTGCCGACGTCCGTCTGTCCGAAGGCGCTGACTTCATCGAACGATCTCTCGCAAGACTGAATGTTGTCTTTCGTCGCGTAGACCGTTCCGCGGGCGGGGTAGCTTTCGTCGGAGCCATTGTTCCAGAAAACGATCTGGAACTTTCGATCGGAACCGAGCGATTCGATTGAGCGGAAGGTCGCTTCTTTCAAATGGCCGAAGTGCTCGCGCGTGCTGTCGCCGCGGTCGATGACGTAAACGACGCTGGGCACATCGAGCTTCACGCCGCAGAACGCCGGCTCGCGCACAACCGGCACGGCGGTCGCTTGGGTCTTCGCGGAAGTCGCGTTCGACCCGCCGCGCATCGCAAGCCAGATCGCAATCGCGGCAACGACGACGATCACCGCTCCGCCGATCACCAGCGGCATCATCAGGCTTTTCTTTTTCGTTTCGACTTGCGCTTCGACGGTCGCGCGGTTCGGCGCGTGTCGCAATCGTCGCGACGTCAGCCCCGAGCTCGCGACGATGTCGGCGAGCTCATCGAGCCCGCTGCTCGGCGCCGCGATCGGCTCGGGTCGCGTGGGATGAACGTGAAGGGTTTTCGTGTTGGCCGCGCCACCCGACATCGCCTTGCGCTTCAGGTGCGTCGGCACGGTCTGAATCGTTCCGCAATGCTGACACCGGCACGCACCGCCCGCGAAGGCTTCGTCCATCTCCAGCGTCGCGTGACATTGGGTGCAGGTGAGGGTGATCATGTCAGTCAGGATGAATTATGAAGGATGAAGGATGAATTCAGAACCAGCCTTTTTCATCCTTCACAATTCATCCTTCATCCTTCGCGTTACGGGTTCCAGACGTAATAAAAACCTTTTTCAAGGAACAAGCCGCTGCCCGGCAGATCCACATGCAGGACGTTTGCCTGCGGGGTCGGCACGTTGGTGCTCGCGTAGATCGAGCCGTTGTAACCGTACGGCCGCTTGTACATCACGACCTTCGCGTTGGCCGCATTCGCCTTCTGCTTCGCGAGATCGATCGCATCCTGCAGCAGGCCGACCCGATCGACGAGCCCGATCGCCATCGCCTGTTCGCCGCTGAAGACCCGGCCGTCGGTGGCGCTGGGCAGATTCGTCGCGTCAAGATTCTTACGATTGCTCGTCACCACCTGTTTGAAGCGCGCGAAGTAATTGTCGACCATGCTTTGCATGATCTCGCGCTCCTGTGGCGTGACGGCTTTGAACGGCGAGCCCATATCCTTGAACTGTCCACTCTTGATCGCGTTGTTGTACACGCCGATCTTCGCGAGGCCCTGCGATGCGTCGAAGGTGTTGAAGATCACGCCGATGCTGCCGACCACGCTGGTGGGATTGGCGACGATCTCGTCGGCCGCGCAGCTCACGTAGTACGCTCCGCTGGCGCACACTTCCTGGCACGAGGCGATGACCGGCTTGTGCGTCTTCTTCTTGAAACGCACGAGCTCTTCATACATGGTGTCGGAAGCGGTGACTGTCCCGCCGGGCGAATTCACACGCAGCACGATCGCCTTCACCGAAGGATCGCGCTCGGCGGTTTCCAACTGCTGCGTGAAGAGGCTAACGACGTTTTCCGTCGGCTGAAGGAATCCGCCGGTGCGCATGTTCATCAACATGCCTTCGACTTCAATCATCGCGATCTTCGGCTGCGACCAGCCGTGGCCTTCGGCCACTTCAATTTCGTCCAGACGATTGGTGTTCTGAACCGGCGTGATCAGAAAACTCGGCGCGCCGCAACCGACCAGACCGAAGAGCAAAGCTGACGAGACAACGACGAGCAAACGACGCATACATCACCACAAGCTAGAATTGAGCGATCCAACGAGGCGGGAATCTTACGCGATGGCCTACCGTGTGAGCAAAGCAGAGTTCATGGACTTGGTCGATTCGGCGGTGTCGGATCTGCCGGAGGAGTTCGCGCGCTTTCTGGAGGAAGTCCCGATCGAGGTGCACGATCTACCGACGCGGTCGCAACAAGAGCGAGTGAAAGGCGATCGCGGGAGCTTGCTGCTCGGCCTGTACGTGGGTCGCCCGCGCACAAAGCGCAGCGTCGAAGACAGCGGGGCGATGCCGGATGTGATCTATCTCTTTCAAAAGAATATTGAAACGATTTGCGAGTCTGAGGCACAATTGGTGGAACAGGTGCGCAAGACGGTGCTGCACGAGATCGGGCATCACTTCGGGATGTCGGAAGAGGATCTCGATGCGCTGGGGTATGGGTAACTGATCTGCAAGACTTGCACGAGACTGGGCTCGAGCAACAGTGGCACTAAAGTGCCACTGCCAGCGGAAGGGCAACACACCTAAGTTCTGGGGTGAGATGGCTCACGCCCCATAATCTCGCGAAATTTACAACCTCCATTGGCGTCTGTAGTTAGGCCCTAAAGCCGCCGTTTGCTATACGCCGATGGTGCATAAGATCAGCGTTTTCCCGCGTTTCGGGCGCGTTGCGATCTTGAAGCAAATGCTGAGTTTTTAGACGAACCGGCTTACATTAAAGCCGTTGTAGATAGGGGCGTTTGGCAAGCCGCTTGCCATCTCCGGCGCCTGACCGAGTTGGAAAGGATTGTGGTAATGAGACTTACGAATCGCCGCCACGCGCTCGCCGTGGCCACGCTGATCCTCACGATGGGCTTCATCGGCTCGACGGCCCTGGCGCAGTCGTCAACGGGGTCCCCGCAAACAACCTCTGGGTTCAGCCGTCCTTCGAAGAAGTCGAAGGTTGCGTTCCCGGGCGTTGGCATCGTCAACAAGATCCCCGTGAAGGAAGGCGACACCGTTAAAGAAGGTCAGCTCCTCATGAACCAGCTCGACACCATCGAGCAGAAAGAGCTGGAATTGCTGCAGATGCAGGCGAAGTCAACGGCTAAGATCAAGGCCAACGAATTCGACCTCGGGGTGAAGAAGAGCGTCCTGGAGCGTAAAAAGAAGCAGTACGATCAGCAGACCGCGTCGCTGCAGGAACTCGAAGAAGCGCAGCTGAACGTCAACCTCGCGGAGAAGAACCTCGAAGCCGCGCGGGAAGAAAAAGAGCAGGCCGCGAAGAAGGCCGAAGGCCAGCAGGCCAAGATCGATCAGATGAAGCTGCTCTCGCCGTTCAACGGGCAGGTGCTGAAGATCACGGCAAATCTCGGCGAAGCGAGCGGCCCGCAGAGTCAGGACGGGGCCATCACGATCGTCGACAACAGCACGCTGTGGATCGACGTTCCCGAGTTGCCGACGCATACGGTCAATCAGCTGAAGATGGGCCAGGTGCTCGAGGTGCAGTACCCGCAGGAGACGACATGGCAGCAGGCGAAGATCATCTACTTCGCCCCCGAAGCGGATCCAGGTGGGCAGACGCAGATGTTCCGACTGGAGATGGCGAACCCGAACAACATCGCCTCCGGTCAGCAGGTGAAGGTGAAGCTGCCGGATAATCTGGCACAGGCGCAAGCATCGCAGCAGGATGCGACCGCTCAGGCAGTGAAGTAAATGGAAAGCTTGTAGGGTGTGCTTGAACACGCCCTTGTTCGAATCGGTGTGATGAATCACACCCTACGACGGAGAACGCCGTGGCATCAGGCATTGTCGAATCACAATCGGGCGAATCGGAACAGAAGCGCCAGCAGCAGCAACAGCAGCAGCAAGCGGGGGCCCTTTCGCGGAACAAGATCGTTCAGCGACTGCTCGCCGCCGGCTCGAACCTGCCCGCGTTCATTCAGGAGTTGCTCACGGCGCAGGCGGTTACGGTCGTCGGCACCGAAGCCGCCGGCTTCCTCATCGAACCCTCTCCCGACGGCAAAGGCGCGTCGCTCAAGCTGATCGCGCACATCCGTCCCGACGACAGCACGCCGGAGATTCGCCAGGCGGCCGTGAACGCTTTCGCGGAACTGATTCGCCCGTGCGTGCAGCGCGGCATTGACGGCGCGATCGAGATCGAAAGCCCTGGCGAAAATGTCGAACCGCAGTACTGCCTCGTGACGCTTCTGCGCAGCGAAGGGAATGTCGTTGCGGTTTCGGCCGTAATCACGCGCTGCCGCGACGCGGAACGAGCCCAGCAGCGGCTCATGTCGATGGAAATGGTCGCCGGCTACTTCGAAGTTTACTCGCTTCGTCGCAAGTCGGAGCAGACCGGCGCAATCGCGCAAAGCCACCAGCACGTGCTGCAGCTCGCGACGACCGTCGCGACCGCGGACGGCTTCGAATCCGCCGCGATGAACCTGTGTAACGAGCTTGCCGCCCGCACGGGCGCGACCCGCGTGAGCATCGGCTGGCTCAAGGGCAAGTACGTCAAGCTCAAGGCGATGAGCCACACCGAGCAGTTCGATCGCAAGCAGGAACTCTCCGTCGCGATCGAAAAGGCGATGGAAGAGTGCCTCGATCAGGAAGAAATCGTTCAATACGAAGCGGACGGAACCAGCTCGGAAAACGTGACCCGCGCGGCCCAGGCGCTGTCGAAGATGCAGGGCGGAACCGGCATCATCTCGCTGCCGCTGCGTCGCAAGGATGAAATTCACGGCGTGGTGACGCTCGAGTTTCCGCCGAACTACAAGCTCGCACCGCAGGCGGCGACGGGTCTTGCGGTCGCGGCCGAGCTGCTCGCGCCTCAGCTGTACGATCGCCATGAAAACGATCGCTACATCACGACGAAGATCGCGCTGAGCACGCGCGAAGGCATCAAGCTCGCGATTGGTCCGAAGCACTGGGTCGCGAAGCTGATCATCGCCGCCGTCATCGCCGTGGTCGTTTCGGTCTGCACGATCAAGATGACTTATCACGTGACGGCGCCGTTCTCCTTCTCCGCGACGGATCCCCGGCAGATTGGCGCCCCGTTCGATGGCATTATTGAAACCGTCTACAAGGACGTGAACTCGGCCCCGAAGGATCGCATCGTCAAGAAGGGCGAGCCGCTCCTCAAGCTGCAAACCTATCCGCTGGAACTCGAGCGCAATAAAGCCCAATCGCTCGCGGTGCAGAAGCGCACGCAGGCGAACCAGCTGATGACCGAAGGCAAGAACGCCGAGGCGCTCCAGGCGCGCAAGGAAGCCGAAGCCGCCGACGCGGACGCCAAGCTCGCGCAGTGGAAGATCGACAACGCAATCGTCCGCGCCACCATCGACGGCGAAATCCTCATCGGCAACCTCAAAGAGAAAACGCAGGCGCCGGTGAAGCAGGGCGAAGAGCTCTACCGCATCGCCGACCGAAGCCAGCTTCGCGCTGAGCTGTCCGTCCCCGAGCGCGACGTGCAGGAACTTCGCGAAGGCCAGAAGGGCAAGCTCACCAGCAACTCGGAACCGGGCAAGGAGTTCGACTTCACCGTCGACACGATCTTCCCCGAGGCTGAAGCGAAGGAAGGCGCCAACTTCTTCAAGGTCTACGCGACGATCGACAGCCCCATCAGCCCCGACTGGCGTCCCGGTCTCCAAGGCGAAGCAAACGTGAACATCGACAAGCGCCGCGTCGTCTGGATCTGGACCCACAAGTTCACCGAATGGGTCGAGCTGCAGGTGTGGAAGCTGTTCTGAATCCCAGTAGGCAGTAAGCAGTAGGCAGTAGGCAGTTTCATTCTGCCGGCTGCAACTGCCTACTGCCTACCGCCTACTGCCTACTTAAATCCGATGCTTCAACTTCGCCCCACATTTTCCGAATCCTGGTACCGCGTGGTGAACCTGCGGCCGAAGCTCCGCGGGACGGCGCAGATCTCTCGCCAGTACTATCGCGGCGATCGCTGGTATGTCGTGCGCGACCCTGCCGGCAATCAGTTCCACCGCGTGTCCGATGCGGCGTATCGCTTCATCGGCCTGCTCGATGGTCGTCGCACCGTTGGCGAAGCATGGGATCTCGTCGGCGGACAACTCGCCGACGACGCACCGACTCAGCCCGAAGTCATCCAACTCCTCTCGCAGCTTTACGCGGCGAACGTGATCGAAACTGACGTTCCGCCGGATGCGATGGTGCTGTTGCGCCGGCACAAGCAGCTTCAGAAGCGGCAGATGCAGGGCCGCCTGATGAACGTGCTGTTCCCGCGCATCCCGATCTGGGACTGCGACAACTTCCTGAAGCGCTGGATGCCGTTGGTGCGCCCGTTCCTCAGCAAGTGGGGCGCGATCGTGTGGCTGGTCGTCGTGATCGGCGCGATCGCGTCGATCGCTCCCGAGTGGACCGCGCTGAAAGACGCCGCGATCTACAGCGTCAACATCCGCGAAAACCCGATCAACGCGTTCTACCTCTACACGGTGTTCGTGCTGATCAAATTCATTCATGAGCTGGGCCACGCCTTCAGTTGCCGACGCTTCGGCGGCGAAGTGCACGAGATGGGCATCATGTTCCTGGTGTTCATCCCGACGCCGTACGTCGACGCGAGCACCGCGTGGGCCTTCCCCAGCCGCTGGGCGCGAATGTTCGTCGGCGCCGGCGGGATGATCATCGAGCTGTTCGTCGCGGCAATCTGCGCGTTTATCTGGAAGTTCACGACGCCTGGCAGCGTGCCGAACATGCTGGCGTACAACGCGATGCTCATCGCGTCGGTCAGCACGATCATCTTCAACGCGAATCCGCTGCTGCGTTACGACGGCTACTACATGCTGTCGGACTTCCTCGAGATCCCGAACCTGCAGCAGAAGAGCAAAGAGTATGCGCTGGGCCTGATCAAGCGGCACATCTTCCGCATCAAGGCGACGCAGCCGCTGCCGCCGATCCTTCAGCGCGTGTGGCTGTTCGTTTACTGCATTCTCTCTTCGATCTATCGCGTGTTCGTCGGCATCGCCATCGTGCTGATGGTGACGTGGACGATCCCGGTCATCGGTGTGCTGATGGCAATCGGCGGCGTGATCACCTGGGCCATCGTGCCGGTCGTGAAGACGTTCAAGTACCTGACGATCGATCCGGAGCTGCACCGCAAGCGCCCGCGCGCGATCGCGTTCAGCCTCGCTGTCGCGGCGGCGATTGTGCTGCTCGTCGGCGTGATCAAGTTCCCGATGCGCATCGATACCGAAGGCGCGGTCGAGGCCCGCGAGCGCAGCGTCCTGCACGCCGAGACCGCGGGCTTCGTGGATAAGGTCGTCGCGCACAGCGGCGATAAGCTCAAGAAAGGCGACCCCATCCTGGTCTGCTACAACCGCGAGCTTGAAGCGGAGATCCAAGGCGCCAAGGCGAAGGTGCAGGCGGCTGAGATCAAGGTCAGCCAGTCGCGCGTGACAAACCAGGCGCTTCGGCAGATCGATCAGCAGTCGCTCGAAAACGAACGACAACACCTCGCGGAGCTTCAGCGGCAAGCCGATGCGCTGACGGTTCGTGCGCCGATTGACGGCGAACTCATCGCGCCTGATTTTGACAAGGACCAGGTGCTCGGCCGGTTCTATCAGAGGGGCGACGAGATCTGCCGCGTGGCCAAGCTCGATCAACTGCTTGTTCGCGCCGTGCTCGAACAGCGCGACGCCACGCTCGCGGTGGAACATCCGCAGCAGGCGCCCGGCACCGATCCGGCAAAGTGGACCACCGAAGTGCAGCTGATCGGCCGGCTCGGCAAGATCATGCGGGCGGATCATTACGAGGTGATCAACGCCGCGCAGAATGAACTGCCCGATCCCTTGCTCGGCACGGGCGGCGGCGGGCAGGAGCAGATCGACCCGCGCGATCCGAAGGGCAAGAAGGCGGTGCAGAAGCAGTTCGAGATGCGCATCGTTCTGGACAATCCATACTCCACGTACCTGCCCGGCCAGCGCGCGTACGTTCGCGTGACGCTCGGCAAGGTTCCGCTCGGCGAACAGTGGACCCGCCGCTTCTGGCAGCTCGTTCGCAGTCGCAGCAACAGCAAGTGGCTCTAAGAGAGTAGGCAGTAGGCAGTAGGCAGTAGGCAGCAAAAGCTCCAACTGCCTACTGCCTACTGCTTACTGCCTACTATGTCTGACCTCGCAACCAACGAACTCTGGTCGATCTTCGACGCTCGGCGCGTAAAGGCGCCCGAGCTGCGCGGACTCGACCTCGCGATGAACGGCTTTGTCGGCTTCTACAAGAACCGCAAGCCGGTGTTGCCTCGCCTCAAGGCGCAGGCCGAGCGCATCGAGAAGCTCGAGCCGGAGATTCATGCGCTCGGTTCAACGCGCTTCCAGGAAGAAGTGGCCGAAGCGCGAAGCCTCGCTCGATTGAAGAAACTCGAAGGGCCGGCACTCGATCGCGCCGTCGCGGTCGTGCGCGAAGCCGCGTGGCGCGCGATCGGTAAGCGGCCGTTCCCGGTGCAGCTGATGGGCGCGATGGCGATGTGCGAGGGCCTCATCGCCGAAATGGCCACCGGTGAAGGCAAGACGCTGACGGCCGCGCTCGCGGCGTCGATCTGGGCTTGGAGCGGCAAGCCGGTTCACATCATCACCGTCAACGATTACCTCGTCGCGCGCGACGCGGAACTGATGGGCCCGGTCTATCGCATGCTCGGCCACGAGGTCGGCCACGTCATTCACGAGACCTCGCCGGGCGATCGCATCGAGCAATACCGCCGAGGCGTCGTGTACTGCACGAGCAAAGAGCTCGTCGCGGATTTTCTGCGCGATCAGATTTCGCTGGGCCAGCTGCGCACCAGCGTGCAGACCGCCGTCGGCATGCTCGCGCAAGCCCAGGCGCGCAACGCGCTGCTCATCCCCGGACTTTTCCGCGTCATTGTCGACGAAGCGGACAGCTTGCTGATCGACGAAGCCGTCACGCCGCTGATCATCTCCAATTCGCCGGACGATGAAGCGAATTCGTCGCTCTATCGCGCTGCCTACGAACTGGCGGGCGTGATGGAAAAGGATCGTGATTTCACCATCGACTGGACCATTCGCAACGTCGATCTGACCCCGCGCGGGCAGGCGCGCATCGACGAACTGGCGCAAGGCAACGGCTTCTGGAAGGGCAAGCGCCGCCGCGAAGAGCTCGTGACGCAGGCGCTGGTCGCGCTGCATTGCTACGTGCGCGACGAGCAGTACCTCATCACCGAAGACGGTAAGGTGCAGATCATCGACGAATTCACCGGCCGCGTGATGGCCGACCGCTCGTGGCGTCACGGTTTGCACCAGGCGATCGAGGTGAAAGAGGGCGTTCCGGTGACGGCCGACAAGGAAAACCTCGCGCGCCTCAGTTTCCAGCGATTCTTCCGCCAGTATCCGATCATGGGCGGCATGACCGGCACCGCATGGGAATCCGCCGGCGAGATGTGGCAGATTTATCAGCGGCCGATCGTTCGGATCCCAACGAACAAGCCGTGCATCCGCAAGCACCTGCCGGTTCGTTTCTTCGACACGATGGACGAGAAGTACGAAGCGGTCGTGAAGCGCGTGATCGAACTCAACGACATCGGCGTGCCGGTGCTGATCGGCACCCGTTCGGTGCTCGCGTCGCTCGAAGTCTCCAAACGCCTCGACGCCGCCAAGCGCCAGCACCGCGTGCTTAACGCGACGCAGACGAAGGTCGAAGCGGACATCATCGCGATGGCCGGCCACCGCGGGCAAATCACCGTCGCCACGAACATGGCCGGCCGCGGAACCGACATCATCCTCTCGCGCGGCGTCGCCGAAATCGGCGGGCTGCACGTGATCTCCACCGAGCCGCACGGCTCAGGAAGAGTCGACCGCCAGCTCTTTGGCCGCGCCGCGCGCCAGGGCGACCCGGGCAGTGCGCAAATGTTCGCCTGCGCCGAAGATGACCTCTTCATTCGCCACGCCAAACACCTGCGAAAAGCCTGGCGCGCCATCGGCGCCAGCCGCCTCATCAATCTCGCCCAGGCAAGAGCCGAGCGCCTCGCAAGATTCAACCGCAAACAAGTCCTCAAAAACGACGACTGGATGGACCAGGCGGTGCCGTTCTGATTATGCTGTGAGTTGTATGGCGTTGTCTGCGACGTCAATCTCACTCGATCGGATGGTGTCGGCTGTGGAAAAAGTACGACAGCGATTGGTCCGCGCGACGACCGCGCTAAAGGCGGCCGGCATTCGTTACGCCGTCGCAGGTGGCAACGCCGTCGCGGCTTGGGTGTCATCCGTCGATGAATCCGCAGTTCGCAACACCCAGGACGTCGATATCCTCGTTCGCCGCGACGATTTCCCTGCCGTTCGCAGTGCGCTTGAATCCGTTGGATTTGTCTATCGTCACGTTGCGGGGCTCGATGTCTTCCTTGACGGGCCTGGCGCGCGACCCCGCGAGAGCGTGCATCTCGTTTTCGCGAACGAAAAAGTTCGCGAGCACGAATCGGTTGCCAATCCCGACGTGACGGACGCGCTGGAAACGGGCGAATTCGCAGTTCTAAAGCTCGAATCCCTCGTGCGGATCAAATTGACTGCAAATCGGGACAAAGATCGAACGCATCTCCGTGATCTGATCGATGTGGGTTTGATCGACGCCTCGTGGCTCTCCAAGTACCCGCCTGAACTTGCTGATCGTTTACGCCAACTCCTCGAGAATCCGGAAGGCTGAAGAATCTCCGTGCGGAAAATCGCTTTTTCATCTAACGCGTTTAAGAAAAACACCCTCGCCGAGGCGATCGATTTCATCGGCGACATTGGCTACGTCGGGGCGGAGATCATGGCGGATGTGCCACATGCGTATCCGGCTTCGTTTGATTCGCAGAAGCGCGAAGAACTGCTCAAGCACATGGCCGCGAAGAAGCTGGTCGTCAGCAATGTGAATGCATTTACTCATTTTGCGGATGGTGACACATACCATCCGACGTGGATCGAGGACGACGAGCGCGCGCGGGAGATGCGCATCACGCACACGATGCGGGCGATCGAGATGGCGGGGCAGATCGCGGCGAAGACGCTCAGCCTTCAGCCCGGCGGGCCGATGATCGGTACCACGCTGACGCGCGAAAAAGCGGGCGAACGCTTCTCGGAAGGTTTACATCGCGTGCTGCCGCTGGCGAAGCGGCACAACGTGATTCTCGCCGTCGAACCCGAGCCCGGCCTCTTCATCGAGACCGCCGCGGAGTACCTGGCGTTCAAGAACGAGTTCTTCAAGAACGAGCCGCAGGTCATGATGAACTGCGACGTCGGCCACCTCTTCTGCGTCGGCGACGATCCCGCGAGTGTGATCCGCGAGATGCCCGAGCAGGTCGCACACGTGCATCTCGAAGATATTGGAAGCAACCGAGTGCACCAGCACCTCACGCCGGGCAAGGGCGTCATCAACTTCCAGGGCATCTTCGAAGCGCTGGACGACATCCAGTACAACGGCTGGATGACAGTCGAGCTATACCCCTATGAAGTCACCGCCGCCGGCGTGGCCAAACGCGCGTGGGATCATCTGGCGCCGATGCTCAACATGTGAACATCCTACTGCTGGAGGGCGAGGCTCCTGCCGAGCCGTCTGTTCGATCTTGGAAAGCGCGGCTCGGCGGGAGCCTCGCCCTCCAGCGAGAGCTACTTCCTCGCCTTCGGCTTCTTCCGCTGTGCTTCCTTCCCTGTGCGGATCAACAGATGCTCTACGATGCGGTCGTCGAACTCCTCCTGAAGATTCGGCGGAAATGCGTGCCCCATGTTCGGCACGGGATAGATGTTCTTGTTGTCGCCGGGGATCGCGTTGTACGCGGCGAAGACGCTCGTCGCGGCGCAGGTCTTGTCGATCAGGCCCACCGTGAAAAACGTGTTGCACTTGATCCGCGTCGCGAAGTTCATCGCGTCGAAATAGCGCGCGGTCTCGGCCGCCTTTTCGTCGTATTTTCCATCCGCATCCTTCGGCACGATGCGCGGCCAGCCGTTGGCGCGGTTTGCTTTGAAGCCCGTGTGATCGCACAGCGCCGGCACGGCCGCGAGACAGAGCGTGATCCGCGGATCCAGACCCGCCGCGACGAGCGCCTGCCCGCCGCCCTGGCTCGAGCCTTCGACGATCAAAATCTTCCCGTCCCACTCCGGCCGAGTCGTCAGGTAGTCGAGCGCCCGCATCAACCGCAGGAACACCCCGCGGAAGTAAACCTTGTCTCGGCCTTCCTGGATGCCTTTCGCGGGATAGCCTTTGAGTTCGCCGTTGAAGAGGTCGGCGTAATACTGCGCGGGCTTTCCATTGGGCAGACCGTGCGCGTTGATGTCGAGCGCGATCATCCCCATGCTCGCGCCATGCACCGCGTGCGGCAGATCGCTGCTGCGCACGCCGGCCGAGTGCGGATACAAAATTGCCGCCAGCGACTTCGGCTTCGCGTCTTTCGGAATGGCGAGATAACCCGAAACCGGCGCGCCGCTGGGACAATTGATCTGCACGTCCCACGTCTCGACCGAGTCATCGGGCGAATCGACCTTCGTCAGCACCGGCTTCATCGGATCGTCCGCCAGCAGCTTCTTCTGCGAATTCCAATACGCATCAAAATCCTCCGGCGGCGGTAGGCTCGGCTTGATCAGATGCGGATCGATCGCGGCGCCACCGGTCACCGCTTTCGGTTTGGTCGTCGCGTCTCCGCGCGGCGTGACATCGCAATGAATCACGCCGGGCTCGTCGAGCGACGCCTTGATTTCAACGGGCGCTTTGCCGAGCGAGATCGACCCGCTCGACAGCGTGCCGACGCCGTCTTTGCTGACGACATAGTCCGCCGCACCCGAGCCACCCGTGACGCGAAACGTGACCGTGTCGCCACGATGGTAGAAGCCGTCGTAGCGATCGGTGGTAACTTGGAGCGTCTCGGCGCTGATCGAGAACGACAGGATGAAGAAAAGGACAGTGCAGAGGGATTGAAGCTTGATCCGCATCCGAGAAATGTAGCAGGGGATGCATCGCTTTTGGAGGGCGAGGCTGCTGCCGAGCCGCGCATTTTTTCGGTCAACGGCTCGGCAGGAGCCTCGCCCTCCAGTCACGCGTTCGTAGTTATGCCGCGCGTTGGCGGGTGACGTCCGCGAGGACCCGCGCGGCTTTGCGCAAGCCGTCGAACTGCGTTTCGAGGTTGAAGCCGAACTCGCTCTGGAACTTGGTTCCCATCGGCGAGCTGAAATGCCACACCCAGCCGCTCGCGTTCGCTTCGACGACGAAAAGTTTGCCGTCTTCCTGCCGGCGGACGATGTCCCAACCGCACAGCGGAATGTTCGGGAACGCCCTGTGCGCGTCTTCGGCGAAGCGGATGATCTCTTCGTCGAACAGAAGTTTGCCGGTGCAGCCCTTGCTGCTGGCGACAATGTTGATCCCGCGGGTCTTGTCGAATTCGTCGGCGGAGGGCAGCGGGTCGCGCGCGTGGTTCGCTTCCCACGTCATCGCCCAGAGGCATTTGCCGAAGAGCGTCGTCACGCGATGGCACATAGGCCATTGGCCGGTATAGATGAACTCCTGCGCAATCAGCGGATCGTTGTCCTTGCCCTGTGAATTCTTTCCCGGCTCCCATCGCGCTCGCGTTGCGCGCATGATGCGCACATTCGCGCCGCGGGCGCCCAGGTCCGGCTTCACCACGACGTATTTTCCAAAATCCGTCACATCGCACCGCGGCTGATCTTTGGTCAGCATGCGCCACCGCGGAACGGAAACGCCGGCTTTTTCCATCGCTGCGTATTCTTCGCTCTTGGCGAGCTCGCGGCCGCAGACAACTTTGCCGCGCACGGGGCGAAACTTGTTCACCGGCACCGGCGAAAAAACCATCGTCGGTCGCATGGCCGCCATCCATCGGCGGTATTTGTGCTCGTCGTCGTTCCACATGTACGTGGCGATGTCGGGCGATTCTTCGCGGATGTACTGGCGGACTTTTAGAAAGCTGGGTGCGTGGTTGACGAGCTTGCTGGCGAGGAACACAAGATTGTGCGTGGCGCAGTCCATACCTTGCTATCGGCATGAGTGAACGCCCGATTGATCCGATGATTCTCGGACGTGCGCTGTGCGAGACTTGTAGGGTGCGCTTCAGCGCACCGGTTATTCAATCGGCAAGGAATAACCGGTGCGCTGAAGCGCACCCTACAAGGCGTTCAGGCGATACTACGCGATCAGGTCGTTGATCACGTTGCCGTGCACGTCCGTTAATCGGAAGTCTCTGCCCGCATGGCGGTAGGTGAACTTCTCGTGATCGAAGCCCATCAGCTTCAGCATCGTCGCGTGAAGATCGTGAACGTGAACCGGATCCTGCACGGCGCGGAAGCCGAACTCGTCGGTCGCGCCGTGAACGTGGCCCGCTTTCACGCCTCCGCCGGCCATCCACATGCTGAAGCCGTAGTGGTTGTGATCGCGGCCGTTCATTTTGCCGGCGTTGGCGCCGGGCGTGGGAAGCTCGACAACCGGCGTTCGGCCAAATTCTCCGCCCCAGAGCACGAGCGTGTCTTCGAGCCTTTCCAGCACAGTGGGATCCGAAGCTTGGAATTCACGTGACTTGAAGTCGCGGC
>JADMIO011081480.1_pt1 | contig 20789 bp, 16 predicted proteins | sample 8958161 | NCBI WGS metagenome assembly JADMIO01 (sample SAMN16585339, study PRJNA669376) | soil metagenome | isolation source: Crop rotation soil | place: USA: Cullars Rotation, Alabama | collected 2011 | reverse complement strand
CCCGGTTGTCCCGCCGATCCCCAGCGCCAAAGTCAATATGGCGACGATGCTGAAGCTCGGCTGTTTCCGAAGCATACGTGAGGCGAATTGTAGATCTCGAATCATGATTTCTCATTGACGCCTCTCGATCGTTGGAGTTAGCGTCCTTTCCTGCGTTATACTATACGTTTGTAGATATTTCCGTTGTTCCTTCGGCAGCCGTAAGCCGGTCGTATGTTCTTAAATATCCAGGAGATGGAGGTTCGAAGGGTTCGTTTTGACGAAACCTTTGAACCGGGTGAATTGGATTTCGCCGAAACAGGACTTCGCCAAACTACCCCCATTCGTGCTGTAGGATCGGCGAAGGTGCTAGAGAACTCAGGCGGCGAGGTCAGGGTCGAGGGTTCGTTTTCCGGAACGATGGAATCGGATTGTGACCGTTGTCTGGCCACGGCGGTTTACCCGCTCGAGAAGAGTTTTGATTTGTTTTACCGTCCCTCCACGGACGATGTGGACGGGGATGAGATAAAAATCGACGAGGGAGAGGCTGAGATCGGATTTTACGAGGGTCTCGGCATGGAGCTCGCCGACATAATTAAGGAGCAGATCCTGCTTGATCTGCCGATGCAGCGGACGTGCCGCGAGGACTGCAAAGGCATTTGCCCGGTGTGCGGGTCGAACCGCAACGAGGTTGCCTGTAATTGCAATGAAAAGCCCGCGGATGATCGCTGGAGCGCCTTGAAAAAGCTATACTAAAGGATCTTAACGGGTCCCGAGAGAAACTGAGAATTGAACTATGCCGAATCCTAAAAGACGACACTCGCAAGCGCGCAGAGGAAAACGCCGCGCACACGATCACCTGAAGAAGCCTGCTTCCTCCGAGTGTCCCTCCTGTCACGAATATCGCATGCCCCACCGCGTCTGCCCCCACTGCGGGCAATATCATGGACGCGAAGTAATCGAAGTGGCCGAACGCTAACGGCTGTTAAAGGCTCACCGCCAATATGGTGACAATCGCAGTTGACGCTATGGGCGCCGATCATGCGCCCAAGCCTGAAATCGAAGGCGCCATCCGAGCCGCGAAGACCCTAGCAGTCAAAGTCATTCTTGTTGGACGCGAAGACGTGATCCGGCGGGAATTGGCTCAACACGACGACGCCCGGGATCTGCCGATTGAAGTGGTCCACGCCAGCGAACACGTGACCATGGAGGACTCCGCCGCGAAAGCTATGCGCGCCAAGCGCGATAGCTCTATGCGCGTGGCTTCCCGCATGGTTCGGGACAAGCTGGCGGACGGCTTCGTCTCAGCGGGCAATACCGGCGCGTGCATGGCGATCGCCAAGACCGTTCAGGGCGTTGTCCCGGGTGTGGATCGGCCCGCGCTCTCGGGTCTCTTCCCTACTGTCAAGGGTAAACCAGTAGTGGTGGTCGACGTCGGCGCGAACGTGGATTGTTCGGCGCGGATGCTGGCGCAGTTCGCCGTGATGGGCGAAATTTATTCGCGAGTTGTCCTTCACCAGCCGAATCCCACCGTGGGCCTGCTCTCAATCGGCGAGGAGGAGCTGAAGGGCAACGATCTGACCCGCGCGGCGACTCCGCTGTTGAAGAATCTCGGCATCAATTTCATCGGTAACGTGGAAGGCCGCGACATCTATACGGGCAAAGCGGACGTAATTGTCTGTGATGGTTTCATCGGCAACGTGGCGCTCAAGGTCAGCGAAGGCCTGGTGGATGTGATCAAACACATGCTTCAGGAATCGCTGGAGGCGACCATCACGCGGAAGATCGGCTACGTGCTCTCTAAGGCCGCCTACACCGACTTCAAGAAGCGCGTCGACTACTCCGAGTATGGCGGCGCTCCACTGCTGGGCGTGAAAGGCGTCTGCATCATCTGTCACGGACGCTCGAATGCGAACGCGATTAAGAACGCCATTCGAGTGGCTGCGGAATTCTCGCGCGGCCACATCAATCACTTGATCGAGCAAGAGTTGGCAGGCAACGGCAAGAAGAGCGCCGGAGCCGATTGATTGAAAATGTTCCTCTCCGGCCCCCTTCGTGCCTTGACGCTTTTGACGGCGCTTGCGGCCGGGGCTTCCGCACAAAAGCTGGATCCCGCTAAATGGTCGATCAGCGTCGAGCCTAAGACTGCTGCGCCGGGAGGGAAAATCCTCGCGCACGTAGTCGCCACGCTCGATCCTGGATGGCATCTCTATTCGCTGACCACACCACCGCCGTCTCCTCCGACGACCCTTAAATTAGCCGACAGTCCGGTTTTCGGGGTCGCTTCGATCTTCTCGAGAAAACCTAAAGTAGCCTTTGACAACAACTTTAAGGTTGATTCGCAAACCTTTGAAGAAAAGGCTGAATTTCTCCTGGAATCCGCCGTCGCGAGTAGCGCTTCCGCAGGTCCGGCCGACGTGGTGGCGGAGCTTCGCTACCGGGTCTGCGACGCCACGCGCTGTTTACTGCCTAAAAGATTGACTCTTACGGCTTCGGTTGCGATCGATCCGAAAGCGGCTGCATCCACCGTCTCGATACCGGGCGATTTTTCAGAAGTGAAGCTGGCAACCGCTGCTTCGGCTCCGGTCACACAAACGGCTCCTCAGAAGCAACCTGCGCCAGCGGAAGAAGGAACCGGCGCATTCGTGTTGGTCGCCCTCCTCAGCGGACTGGGAGCGATCTTCACGCCATGCGTTTTCCCGATGATTCCCATCACGATGTCGTTTTTTCTGAATAAGCCGTCCGGGAGTCGCGGCGAAAGCATCTTTCAGGCAGGAGTATTCTGCCTTGGGATCATCGTGCTTTTTTCGGGAATCGGGCTTCTGACATCGACACTCCTGGGGCCTTTTGGTGTCACGAGACTTGTATCCAGTCCGGGCGTAAATACATTTATCGCGCTGATCTTTTTCGTATTTGGACTCAGCCTGCTCGGAGCGTTTGAAATCACCCTGCCGTCGGGTCTGCTGACGAAACTCGATAGCGTTTCCCAACGCGGTGGGATACTGGGCACGCTTCTGATGGGCCTTACCTTCTCGCTAACCTCATTCGCCTGCGTGGGACCGTTTGTGGGGCCGCTGCTGGCGGCGTCGGCTCAATCGGGCGGCATGCGGCCTCTGATCGGCATGGCGGCCTTCTCAGCGGGACTGGCGAGCCCATTTTTCCTGCTGGCGGTTTTCCCCGGATTTCTCAAGCAAATGCCCCGGAGCGGCGGATGGCTGCCGCGGGTGAAAGTCGTGATGGGATTTGTTGTCCTGGCGGTCATGTTCAAGTACATCAGCGCGGTCGACCAGGTGATGCAGTGGAATTTCCTGACACGTGAGCGATTTCTGGCGATGTGGGTCGTGTTATTCGCGATGGCCGGACTCTACTTGTTGGGTTTCCTGCGGCTGGAAGGCATCAACAAGGACGATACACTCGGGTTGGGCCGCCTGCTCTCCGGCGTGCTGTTCTTAGCGTTCGCGATCAGCCTGGTGCCTGGGATGTTCGGGGGCAGGCTTGGCGACCTCGACGCCTACGTTCCGGTTGCGGCTGAGTCTTCCGTGGGCGGCGGCGCGGCGAGTGGGCTCGTCTGGATGAAAGACGACTATCGCGGCGCCCTGGCTCGTGGCCGCAGCGAAGGGAAACTTGTCTTGGTCAATTTTACGGGCTACGCGTGCGCCAATTGCCACTGGATGAAGGCGAACATGTTCACACGTCCGGAGGTCGCGGCGGTTATGAACCAGTTCGTGCTGGTGGAACTCTACACGGACGGCCCCGAGCAGATCGCAGATGCGAATCAAAAACTACAAGACCGTTTTGATAGCAATGTCCAACCGTTCTACACGATTCTCGATCCGGACGAAAAACTCATCGCGACTTTCTCCGGCAGAACTACCGAACCCCAGGTGTATCTCGACTTCTTGAGTAAGGGAGTCACCGCCAAGCCTGCTACATGATTTTCTTCCTGTTGCTGCTGTTCCCTGCCCTGATTCACGCCGCCGACCTTCCTATTCGCGGATTTCCATCAAAAGAGTTAGCGCAGGAGAGGCAATGGGAGGAGAAGGCCCGCGCCGTTCCGCAACCCGCGCGCATCGAAGAGTACATCCGATCGATCTCGAAAGAGCCGCATCATGCCGGGTCACCGGGTTCGAAGGCGGTCGCGGAATCACTGCTTTCGCTTCTGAAAGGCTGGGGATTGGATGCATCAATCGAAGAATTTGAAGCTCTGCTTCCGACCCCAACCACACGCAAGCTGGAATTAATTCTTCCCTCGCGGTTCGAAGCCAAACTTCAGGAACCAGCCGTCCGCGAAGATCCCGATTCTACCGACACCGGCCAGCTCCCCACTTACAACGCCTACTCGCTCGGCGGCGATCTGACTGCGCCGGTAGTCTACGTCAACTACGGCATTCCGGACGACTATGCCTTTCTCAAACAGCACGGCATCGACGTAAGAGGCAAGATTGTGCTTGCCCGATACGGAGGTAGCTGGCGTGGCGTGAAGCCGAAAGTCGCCTACGAAAACGGCGCGATTGCGTGTCTCATTTACTCTGATCCGAAAGAAGACGGATACTTCGCCGGCGATGTCTATCCGGCGGGTCCATTCCGGCCCAAGGATGGCGTACAGCGCGGCAGCGTGATGGAGATCGCGATCCAGCCGGGGGATCCGCTTTCACCCGGCTGGGCATCGGAAAAGGGCTCGCGCCGGCTCTCCATCGGCGAGGCGAAGACTCTTCAGAAGCTCCCGGTGCTCCCCATCTCCTACGTCGAGGCCTTACCGCTGCTGAACAGTCTGGCGGGGCCGGTAGCGCCCGATTCATGGAAAGGCGCCTTACCGCTCACGTATCACATCGGGCCTGGACCGGCGATGGTTCACTTGCAGCTCGATTTCGATTGGTCGACACGGCCCATCTATAACGTGATCGCGCGCATTCCAGGCTCGGACTTTCCTGACCAGTGGATCATGTACGGCAATCATCACGATGCATGGGTGAATGGCGCTGCCGATCCTGCCAGCGGCGCGGCCGCTTTGCTCGAAACGGCGCGATCCTTGGCGGAATTGCAAAAAGAGGGATGGCGTCCCAAGCGGAGCATCCTGCTTGCTCTATGGGATGCAGAGGAATTCGGCCTGGTCGGTTCGACCGAGTGGGCGGAAAAGCACGCGGAGGAACTGGACAAGAAGCTTGTCGCTTACCTGAACTCGGATATGAACGGGCGGGGATTCCTGAACGCGAGTGGCTCTCATACGCTCGAGACATTTCTCGCGGAGGTACTGCGCGACGTTCCTGCGCCAGAGGGTGGCAAAAGTCTGCTCGAAACCAGAAGATCGATGAAGGATCCGTTTCGCATCGGGCCTCTCGGGTCGGGGTCCGATTACGCGGCGTTCATCCACCACCTGGGAGTTTCTTCGATCAACCTGGGCTTCAGCGACGACGAGGCTCGCGGAATCTACCATTCAATCTACGATTCCTTTTACTGGTACAGTCATTTCTCGGACACGAAATATACGCATGGAGTCGCTCTCAGCCGCGTGATGGCTACGTCGCTGCTGCGGTTGGCGGACGCCCCGTTGCTTCCGTTCGAATTTGGCCATTTCGCCAAGACGATTCGTGGTTATACGAACGAACTAGCGGAACGAAAAGAGTTGCATCTCGAGGCTGTCGCAAGAGAAGTAAGCCGGCTCGAGAAAGCCGCAGAAGTGTATGAGGGCCGGTACCGGCGTGTTGTGGAGAAAGCGTCTTCCGGTCAACTCGCCGCGGCGAATGAGACTCTCTATCGAACAGAGCGAGCGATGCTGTCGCCTGCGGGTTTGCCTGGACGGGATTGGTTCAAGCATCAGATCTACGCGCCGGGCTTGTATACCGGGTACGATGCCAAGACGTTGCCAGGAATCCGGGAAGCTGCCGATGTGAGGAGTTGGGACGAGGCCAACAGGCAAGCCAAGGCGTTGATCCCGACTTTGCGTGCGATTCGGGAACAGATCCAAAAGGCTACGAGAGCGTTGCAGTAACCACTTTCCGTTTTGTTTCCGTCCTCCGCTCCGTTACCGTCGCGGCTCCATTGACGGTAGACCACTAGTTCGGAACTGCAGCCATCCAATAACCGGGGCGGAAACGCACTTTCCAGTCATTGCGATTCGGCTCCACCGTCACCTTTATCTCGTGGAAACCACCTTCGATCTTGTTGCTCGGGTTGTAGGTGATCAGATACTGGCTGTGCAACTCCGACCCGATCGCGGCGATGGCTTCTTCCAGGCCTTTTTGCTTGAAGAAACTGTACTCACGGCCGCCGGTCGCCTTGGTCAGCGCCTCTGCAGGGTTATCTTTGAAAACCGCCTTCACGTCGCGGAGCATTTCTATCATCAGAGGGACAAAATCGGCGGAGTTGCCGGGTGAATTTCCCATCTGCATGACACTGGTTGGCGTTGCGGGGACACTCGACGGCATGGGACGATTCGCGGGAGGCATCTGATCGAACTTCGGCTGCTGCGCCTTGCCGGTAAGGGTCGCGATCATGCGCGACATGTTTACCGTATACACGCTCACGTTGAGCAACTGCGCATTGATGACCGCCTCACGCAAGCGGCCTTCGCTTCCGTAGTCTCTCGTTTCGCTAAGTAGCAGGAGCACACGACGGCGGTTCGCAGGACGGTGCCGAAGCATTTTGACGCCGTAGTCACAGGCATCCACGAGGCGGCTGCTGGTGCTTCCGGGAGTGATCTTCTTGAGCGACTCCGAGATCTTGTTGACGTCGTTGGTGAAATCCTGCTTCACCATGAAGCGATGATCGAAGGCCAGCACCGCCGCTTCGCCTTGATCGCCGACAACGAAGGATTCGAGCATGGAGCCGATTCGCCGCACCTGAGGCAAAATCGCCTCAACCCCGGCGTTCGCCTGTATCGCAATGACGAGAGAAATCGGGTGAAAATTGACGTCCACGTTGATCTCTTGCTCTTTACCGTTGTCCCAGACGTGAAAATTGCGAGCCTGAAGTCCGTTGACGATGTTGTCGTCGCGGTCGTAGACGCCGACCGGCACTACGATATTCGTCACATTTTCATAAATGATTGTGCCGGGCGTCTCATCCGGGGCCTGAGCATTCAATGCCAGCGAAACGCTCAATAATGCTACGGGAACAATACGTTTTCCACGCATATCCTAGTGATGCTCTCCCCTCACGATTGGTTGCCGCTATGGTCGGTTTTCCCGCCTAATAAATCCAACATATGCGGCAGTAATTCCAAGATAGCACCCAACGATTCCACCGCGCCCCGCGGCGACCCTGGCAGATTTACAATCAACACTTTACCTCGTGTTCCTCCGAGCGAACGAGACAACGACGCCAGAGGTGTCGATTCCCTTCCCTTCGCTCGCATCAACTCACCCAGACCGGGGATTTCGCGGTCGAGGATGGAGCGGGTGGCCTCCGGCGTCACATCCCTTGATGCAATTCCTGTGCCACCGGTTGTAAAGATCGCGCCAACCGTTCCCGAATCGGCCACTTCGGTTAGCCTCAATGCTATTTGGGTAACATCATCGGCCACTACGGCGGAGGTCGCAACGTTCCATCCTCGCTGCTCCAGCATGGCGCGGACGGCCGGTCCGGATCTGTCTTCCCGGCTGCCGGCGAAGGCTGAGTCGCTCACGGTTATGATGGCTGCCGTCATCAGCGCTTGAAGTCTCCACTCTTACCTCCGGTTTTTTCCAGAAGGAAGACATCCTGAATTTCGATCGATTTGTCGAGGGCTTTCGTCATGTCGTAGACGGTCAGAGCCGCGACCGCCGCCGCGGTCAGGGCTTCCATTTCGACGCCGGTCTGTGCGGTGGTCGTGGCGGTCGCGACAATTCTCACGCCGTTCTTTTCGACGGTCGCTTCGACATCGGCGTGGGAAAGCATCAGCGGGTGGCAGAGCGGAATCAGCTCCGAGGTCTTCTTGGCTCCTGCGATGCCCGCAATACGGGCGACCTCGAGCGGGTTGCCTTTGGGGTTCTGAGCAAGTTGTTTGAGCACGCTAGGCCGCATTCGCACAAACGCGTGCGCGCGCGCCGACCGGCGAGTGTCGGCCTTTGCCGACACATCAACCATTCGCGGTGAACCGGCTTTATCGTAATGCGATAGCTTCTTCATTTCGGGAGGACCTGGATCATCTCGCCTGCTTTCCACTCAGCCCGATCCGGATCAGCCACCAGGTAAGCATTTGCTCGTGACAAGGCTGGGACATCGCTTGATCCCTGCCAGGCGATCGGCGTCAGTCCATGCTCAGCCAACGACGCGGGGAGGAAGCGCGTGAGTCCTGTTTTGTGGCGGAAATCCACAGTCAGGGGAGCGTAAGTGAGGGGAAGCAGGCTTTCGCTTTGCCCGCTCAGTAGCTCGACCGCGCTACGTGCGAAGAGTTCGAAGGTAACCATCGTGGACGCGGGATTTCCGGGGAGACCGAAGAAAAATTTCCCTCGGGTGCGTCCGAAAACGAGCGGCTGGCCCGGCTGTATCAGGACACGGTCGAAGAAGAATTCAGCGCCCAAGCCTGCCAGGACGGTCTCGACAAGATCGTATTTCCCCGCTGAGACGCCTCCCGATAACAGCAACAAATCCGATTGGAGTCCGTGTTCAATCGCGGCGCGAGTCGAGTCGATGTCGTCCCGCGCAATCGGAAGAATGCTCGCCGTTCCTCCCGCGCGCTCGACCTGCGCGGCTAGAGAGTAGACGTTCGAGTTTCGAATCTGGTGGCCGGCCGGCGTTTCAGATGGCTCCACAATTTCATCGCCCGTCGCCAGAATTGCAACATGAGGCTTTCGAAAAACCGGAATGCGCGTGATCCCGATCGTCGCCAGCATCGCAACCGAGCTGTAGTCGAGCCGACTCCTCGCCGGGATCACGATCTCTCCGGCCCGCGCCTCCGAACCTTGCCTGTTGATGAACTGCCCGGTCTTGGTCTCACGGTCAATGTGGACGTTGTCGGCTTCCCGAGTGACATGCTCCACCATGACTACCGAGTCGGCGCCCTGAGGAATGGGAGCGCCGGTCATGATCTCGACTGCTTCGCCACGCCCGACCGCGCCTTGAAAAAGGTCGCCGGCTCGCACTTCTCCGATGACGCGGACTCGACCAGGAACGTCGGCTGCGAGGACTGCGAAGCCGTCTCGAACTGATCTTGCCACGGGAGGGTAGTCTCGATCGGCACGCGCATCGTCCGCAAGAACTCTGCCGGCAGCGCAGCGCAATTCTACCGTCTCGACGGCAAGCGCAGAGTTAGCGATCGTGACGCGGTCGAGCACGATTGCGCGCGCTTCCCGGAATGTTGCCGTGGGCACAGATGCCATTCTAGCCGACATCCCCTTCCAGCTTCTCCGCCATGGCAAGCAACTTTGTCACGGTGTTCCAGTTCCGGCCGGTTCCCTGCGTGCGGAGTGTCTTCTCGATCAGAAGCATCGAACTCTTTGGCCTCGCCATGCCGTCGGGAAAATAGGTATAGATCTCCCTCCCGTGGATACGCAATTCCTCTGGCGCGATTTTCATCGCCAGCACTTTTGCCGAGCCATCCTGATCCGGATCGCCCGAGAGAAACGTCACCAGCAGTTTGGCCGGTTCGAGTCCGGGCCGTTTCGCAAACGGGTTGGCGGCGAAAACGTCTCGCAGTTGGGCCGGCGTCCGAAGGACAGCGACGGTCCGGAAGCCCAATTGTTGCTCGACCGCTTTTTCGATCCGTTTAGGGAGTCCGGCGAGATCCTTCGTTTTGGCCTGGAAGACGACATTGCCGCTTTGGAGACAGGTCTCGATTCGAGAAAGGCCCAGAGACCCACAAAGGTCCCTAAGTAGCTCCATTTTTACCCTGTTATGGGCGCCAAGATTCACACTACGCAGCATTAAAACAGCCACAGTCATACAGGTACAGGGTATACTGGTACTACATGTCGCAGCGCCAGCGCTGGCGCCCTCGCCGGCTGAACACACTCCTTGTCGGGTTTGCTTGCATGCTGGCGTTGATCATCGCCATGGGGCTCCAGGTCCGTCCATTCACGTATCTCTGGGTGTCGGTTTACACAGGATTGGCCGTCGCTGTTTTAGCGCTCAGCCTCACCATCCAACTGGAAAAGAAATATCTAGCAGAACACGATGCGGCCCTCGAAGCCAAGCGCGATTTGCAGCGCCTGTCCGCGCGGCTGGTGTCCTCGCAGGAACAGGAGCGGCAGGCGCTGTCGCGCGAGCTGCACGATCAGGTCGGCCAGACGCTGACTGCTATCAAGATCGACGTCTCACGCACCGAACAAGCTCTGCTGCCGTCACAGGCCGATCTGGCCGAACGTCTTCAGCGGGCCCGCACCGGCGCGGAGCATACCTTAGAAATTATCCGGCGGCTCTCGATGCTTCTCCGGCCGTCGATGCTGGACGACCTTGGACTGAGCGCCGCTGTGGGATGGTACACCAAGCAATTTTCCGCCAGCACCGCGATCCGTGTCAGCCTGAATGACGATGGCAGCGCGGATCGTCTTCCGGAAGCCCACAAAGTCAGTCTTTATCGCATCGTGCAGGAAGCTCTCACCAACTGCGCGCGCCACGCCGAAGCACGCTCCATCCTGATTAACCTGGCCTCGGAAGACCACCGCTACATCGTGCGCATCGAGGACGATGGCAAAGGATTTGTAACAGGAGAAGTTGCGCGCGGCATCGGATTGATCGGTATTTCCGAACGCGTCGCCGGAATGTCGGGGGAATTGAAAGTCATCTCTTCCCCGGGCGCAGGGACCAAGTTGTTTATTTCCATTCCGCTTCCGGAAGAGGTCGCGCCAGCCACGGAAACGGCCCCGGTATCATTGACGAACGCCCATGAAAATTCTATTGGCTGACGATCACAACGTATTGCGAAAGGGGCTCCGGCGCATCCTGGAGGAGCAATCCGACCTCGAGGTCGTGGGTGAAGCTAGTGACGGCCGGGAAGCCGTTGCTCTCAATAATCAGCTTCACCCCGATATCGTGGTCATGGATATCGCTATGCCCCTGATGAACGGTCTGGAAGCCACCCGCCAGATCCTGCAGCGGAACGCCAACGTAAACGTCCTGATCCTAAGCATGTACTCCGACGAGAACTATGTCGTACAGGTGCTTCGGGCCGGAGCGCGCGGCTATTTGTTAAAAGATACTGCCGAAGAGGATCTGATCACCGCAGTCCGCGCCGTCGCCAAGGGACAGCCTTTTTTCAGCCCGAAGATCGCCAAGCTCCTGATGGGAGACAGCATCCAACGGCTCCGCACCGAAGGCATGAGCGACAGCTACGATCTCCTGACGCCGCGCGAGCGGGAAGTCCTGCAACTGATTGCGGAAGGTAAATCGAACAAGGAAGCCGCAGCCGCACTATTCGTCAGTCCTACAACAATTGAAACGCACCGTGCCCGCATTATGGATAAGCTGGACCTGCATAGCACGGCCGATATCGTTTTGTACGCGGTCCGCAAGGGTATCGTGCAGCTCCGGTGACTCCGGCTGCGTTTATCGAGATCTACCCACTTTTGCGGTTCTAGCTACAGTGCAGCGGCGAGAGTAGTATTGAGGCTTGGCGCACGGAACCCCTGAATGCGGTAAGTGTAAGACTCTCCGGCAACGTCTTCTCGACTACCACGGCCTCTACTCCGCGCTCAACAAATTGCATCGAGACGCTCTTAACGCGGGGCACGCCAGGGAGGCGTCCACGCTCGATCCCTGGCGATTTCACCTCTCGAATGAACTTACAAACCTAAGTAAGGAGATCGAGGCGCATGAACGGTCACACGGCGCCGCAGCAAGTTGAAGAGTGTGAAAGTCATTGCCCTGGCGTCAGATGCGTGCTATGGTAGAGTAGACAAAAGGTCTTGCAGACTGTTTTGACTCGCAATCCGAAGGTACACCGAAGAAACGCACGTCTCTCCGCAGTATCGTCAGAAATCCGTAAGTCAGGACTTGAGACTCAATTGCTATAAGGAAGATATTCATGAAAGAAACAGGCACAGTAAAGTGGTTCAACGCCGGCAAAGGATTCGGCTTCATTCAACGGGAAAGCGGCGAGGATGTATTCGTTCATTTTTCCGCGATCCAGGCATCCGGCTACCGTACTCTCGATGAGGGGGCGCGCGTTTCGTTCGTTGTAAAGAAGGGACCGAAAGGTCTGCAAGCCGAGGAAGTCAACCCCGTATAGGTCCGCGAATTTCAGGGCCTCGCTGCTAAATCGGGGCCCTTCCCTCTAACATCCTACCGAAGCATTTTCCGTATTCCAGTGGGACCATTGCGCGGGGCAGGCAGCGCGGTGGGTAGAACATCCGATCCAAACACTGACAGAGTCTTGGCGAGCTTTTCGATATCTGCTCCGTCCTCGACTACCATTTCGTGTTCGACCCAATTGGAGAGCGGGATATTGCGGAAGAAGATCCGTTCCTGAAGCACCAGGCTCTTGCGATTCATGAACAGCATCTTGTTCTCGCGAACGTAGTGCCGCTCTTCTGTGCGCATGTCCGCCAGGAATTCGTCAAGCGCCTTACGCCGTGCCTGCTCTTCGGTCGCCTTGATGGTTTCTTCCATCGTCTTCTTGAACGACTCGAGCATGATGCGGGCTTCTGAAACCGCTTCCCGCTCTTTGGCGACAGCTACATCGAGGCGCGCCTGCATGATGTAGAACGCCAGGAGCGCTGACCCCGCCGCAACTAGCACCGGCAAACAAATCCAAAGCAGAGCTTCCATTGTCCAATACCTATTCCATGATAACCGAATACGTCGCATCTACTACCAGCTCAGTTGAAATACCGATGCGACCTAAGTAGTTAGCAGAAGTCGTCTAAGGTCAGGCGCGGTGAGAAGTGGCGAGGCTATTTGATCAACGCCACCACCGCAGCGGTAAACGCATCGACAAACGCTCGCCCTTGATTCAGCAGATTGTCCTCCGTCATGTAATCCACCTGAATGTCCGGCACAACTCCGACGTTCTCTAGATAGGGCGTAATTCCGTATTGCGGCGAAATCTTTTGCTCCGTACGCTGGGCAAGCGACTCGGTGACTGTCGCAGTGGCCTCCGAATAGAATTGGGCATCTCCCAAACTCGAAACAGATCCGCCGGCGCCCATCGTTCGCCAGCCGAATATCGGACCGCGCTGGCTGTCTTGAAAAATGGCCGCGAAGACGTCTGCCGTAGACGCGCTGAATTCGTCCGTCAACAACAGCATCGGCTTCGTGTAGGTCAGAGGCGTACCAGCAGTGGTTGTCGCAGGGTCGCGTTCAAAATAGGAGGCGCAAAGGGGGACCGCGTTTGTTCTCCCTCTGTTTGCCCTGTAGGCGGCGTCAAGTTCATTCTCGATCGCTCTGTATTGATTGATCACGAATTGGCTCGCGCCCGCGGCTTCGGCGGCTTCCACCGAGTTGTGGGCGGAGTTTAACCAACTCCGCGTCGCTCGAATCTCTACTCCCAGACCTCGGAAACGGTACGGAATCAATCTCTTGAGAATATCTTCTCCGTAGCAGAGAAGTCCCCCGGGGTTCCGCATGATGTCGACTACCAACGCGTCCGTGTTAGCTTGCAGAAAGGCCAGTTCCGTCTGGAGTTGCACCAGCGCAGCGGTAGTCGATGTCGGATCGAAGCGGGGTATCCGTAGGAAGCCGATCCGCCGTCCGGAGGCCTGATACACGCCCGAAAAGAAGTAATCCGTGCTGAGGCGTCCCAATCTCTGAGTAAAATTCGTTGGAAGACCACCACGGAACACCGGACTGATCGAGCCGTAGTTCTGCACTCCCTTTTCGTCTTCGGGCACGTGGAAGTTTTGAAGCTGCCGAAGAGGCTTCATGTACTCCGGTTCGACTTCCGGCGGTGTCGCCTCGCCCTCTATTTCGGAGGACTGCGCGCGGCGTTTTCGAAGAGGTGTCATTTGGGGCGATGGAACCGGTCCCACAACGCCCAGCGGCAGACCCACCTTGTCCCACGGAATCTCATACGTTTCAAGCGCCCCAGTTGTCCGCCGTTTGATCACTACCGTGGCCTTCTCTCCCACTTCGGTTGCGCGTGGGTAGACGGACTGCGGCCGAAACGTCACATAGTCGACGTTATATCGATCGTTCGTCCGCGGGTTCGCTGAGGCTCGATATTTTCCGATTTCTTTCATCCAATTCGCGACCGTGACGCCGTCAACCGAAATCAATTCATCGCCGACGCGAAACGGAAACTGGAAAGCAAGAAACGGATCCATGTACTCGACGAGCGGCTTGCCGTCATACAAGTCGACATCGAAGCCGAGGTATGCGTAAAAGGTAGACGGCAACCTGTAGACAGCATGCGAATCCGTCAGCGCCGCCACATACGCCGCGCTAACTTCGTAGAACTCGATATCGTTCTTGGTCTGTCGTACGCGGTCCATCCACGGGGCGATTTTGAGCATGTCGAAACCGAGGGCGTCGCGTTTCCACTCGTACGGCGCGTAATTCTTGTCGTACAAGGCGACGAGCTGCTGGAAATCCAGCAGTTTCTGATCTGGAGTCAATTGCGCATGGCACGTTCCCGCGAAAATAGCGATCGCTATTGGTAAGTGGATACGATTCATGAAGGGTCCCTTTTTTAAATTTTATTTTGCTGCGCGAGCGTCGGGTATTGCGTAACTCAGAGCGATGGCGGCGTAACCCGTGGCCCATTGAGAGATCCACTGGTCGTGCCCGTATGGAAAGCCGCCTTCGAAGTAAGGTTGAAACTTGGGCGCGCGGCTGGCCACATACCAGGATCCGTCTTCGGCTTGCGTCGAGAGTAGAAAGCCGACACCCTTTTTATAGTTTGTCTCCACACTTGATGCGCTTGGCGATTCTTTGAGCGCGAAGAGAGCGGTTCCTGTGGCGTAGGCATCGGATTTCAGATAGGGCGTCTGCGCCCATCCTCCGTCCGGCCGCTGCAACGCGATGATGCGTTTCGTCAACCGATCGATTGTCGGGGCATCAAGGTGAGCCCACTTGGCTCCCAACAACTGCATCACTGCGTCTTGCGTTGTGGAAGGCTGCAACTTCATCAGCCATTTCGCGGCGCGCGCGATGCGTTCGTCAAATTCCGCTTTCCGAGCCGGAGGTGCATAGTCCTTCAACGCAAGGATGCCGAACGCCGTCTCCGTCGCCTGGCAGTCAACGGTCGGTGGACGCATAATGCCGAAACTCCCCCAGGATCCGTCGGCATGCTGTTGGGCTGCGACGTTGTGCGCCAATCCATCCGTAATGCGGTCCGGTTGGACTCGCTCGGCGGACAGAGCAAACATCGACTGGAGGAGAATAGCGACTGCCGGCGGATCCATTCTCTGAAGCATCCCGTCGACGCGGGCCGTGTATCCGAGCGAAGTTCCGCGCGTCACTTCCAAAGCCGCAGCCTCATCCACGTGGATGCCTTTCTTTCGACCCGCTGCAACCGCCACTGACGCGATATTCTGAGCGTGACAGCTGTAACAGCCCCCTTCGCGGAAGAATGTCCCGTTCGTCTTTTGGAGCAGCGCCACGCTCTTCTCGACGGCTTCGCGCACATCGCGCTGGGCGTAAGTGACCTTCACGACTTCATGGTGTCCCGGTTCTACACCAGTCGACGCTTTTAATACAGCAGGCAGAACGGACGGGCTTTGGAATTTTTCCGCCCAATCAACGGCGGTCTCGTTCATCTTGGATTTGGCGACCATAGCCGGACGCTTCGCCAGCAGCATCTGGATGATCTTTTGGTTGGGATGATCCGTTGCAACGGCGAGCATCAGCGGCGTCATCTCGCGCACGTCTTTCGCATTCACATCCGCTCCCGCATCAAGAAGCATCCGCACTGCTTCCGGACTGCCGGCCGTGACGGCCACCAACAATGGCGTCAGGCTGCCGATTCCGATTGGTCCATTCTTAACGCGTTCGAGAGCTGGCTCAGATTGCGCGTTCACATCCGCTCCACGCGCCAGCATCAACTTCACGAGATCGGCGTTTCCATTAGTGGCTGCGTTCATCAGAGCGGTGAATCCAGCACGATCCTTTGTCTTCAAGTCCGCTCCCTGCTCTAGAAGAAATTTTGATGTGGCGGTATCGTTCGCCAATGCGGAAACGATCAGCGCGTCGGCTGCGCCGCCAACCTTTGCTCTTACGTCGGCGCCCTTCTGCACTAGAAGCCGCACGATCTCGATGTTGCCATCGTGCGCGGCAGCGATTGAGAGCGGAGTTTGGTCGGATTTCGCATGAGCATTTACATTCGCGCCCCTGTCGAGCAATATCCGAACTTTTTCCAGATTATTGGCGCACCACATCAGCGCGGTTGCATCGAAACTGGTAACCGCGTTGACGTCGGCGCCGGCCGTAATTAGTTGGCCCATCATCGCAGGAGAGCCTACGGCTGCAGCGTACATCAGCGGCGTTGCTCCACGGCCGTCATGTATGTTGACGTCGGCGCCGCTTTTCAACAGTGCTGCGATTGCTTGTTTGTCATCGGTTCGAATCGCTTTGTAAAACTGATCGCTGAGGTTCGCATCCGCCGCATACAGCGCCGGACCCGTTAAACAAAACGCAACGACTGCATAAATTCGCATTCAAACCTCCAAGCCGTTAGTACCAGTTACACGTGAAACGTAAGCCAGGCCTGCAGCGCGTGTAAGGCTCCAGATTACTCCAATTTTTGGATAGCTGGGAAGAATCCGAGTGAATTTTGCGTTACACCCGCGTACTGGCTAGCTGGCGCTGCGCCAACTCGTCGAGTGACGTGGTCATCATGCGTTCATCCACTACTTCCGCCGGCAAGCGCAAAGTGAAGGTGCTGCCCTTGTTAGGCTCGCTCTGCACGCTGATATTTCCACCCATCAATTCACAGAATTTTCGCGTGATCGTGAGGCCAAGTCCCGTGCCACCGTACTTGCGGGTGGTGGAGGCGTCCGCCTGCGTAAAGGCGTCGAAGACCATAGCGGTCTGATCGGCGTTCATACCGATGCCCGTGTCTCTGACGAAAAACTCGATCCATTCTTTTCCGGCTGCAAACTTCCGGAAGACACCAAGCTGGATCTTGCCCGCATTGGTGAATTTGCAGGAATTGCTGAGGAGATTGAACAATGCCTGCCGAACTTTGGTGACATCGGCGTGCATCGTTCCGATTTTGTTGGGAATCTCAATGTGCAGCGTGTTCTGGTTTTTGTCGACCTGAGGCTGCATCGTGGTCGAAACGTCCTGCAACATCTGCCGTATGTCGAATGTCTCGAGATGCAGGTCCATTCTGCCGGCTTCGATCTTGGATAGATCGAGAACATCGTCAACCAGCATCAATAAGTGCCGCCCTGCGACGTTGATCTTCTTCAAGTCCGGAATGAAAGCGTCGGATCCCAAATCCGTCGCCTCTTCGGTCAGCATCTCGCTATAGCCGATGACCGCATTAATCGGCGTGCGCAACTCGTGGCTCATGTTCGCCAGGAATCGGCTCTTCAGAGTGGTGGCTTCACGCGCCGTGATCAGGGCTTTTTCCAGTTCCTGGTTTTTCCTCTTCAGCTCCTGCGCGTAGCGAGCCAAGTCTTTTTCGGCGATCTTCCGGTCAGAGATATCTCGAAGCACCGCGACGGTGTGGTCCCAGTACAGCGGAAGCATTCGGCATTCGTAGAATTGATTTTCCCCGCCGGAATACTCGACGATCTCGACGGTGTTGGTTCGGCGAACCGTCGCCGCCGCTTCGATCAAGAGATCCGCCGCACTCGTGGGCAGAGCGTCGGTGAGCCGCCGCCCAGCAAAAGTCTGTGGAGAGAGCAGTGACTTTTCCGTGTCGCCGCCTTTGCAGTCGAGAACATTCCCTTCCGCGTCGAGCCGGAGGAACAAGTCAGGAAACGCCTGGAAAAGAGCTTTGAGTTCGGATGCCGTTTCGAGAGCGCGTTCCTCGCTTCGTTCACGATCGGTGATATCCATCGTGGCGGAGCGCATACCGCTCACCTTGCCGGAGTTGTCGAGGAGCAGGGTTTCACGAACCTCCACCGCGACAACTGTTCCGTCCGGCCGTTGCAGCTTTACCTGGTATACCTCTAACGAATCTTGTTTGGAGATCTTCCGGTCAAAGGCGCGCCGCTCACGCTCTCGGGCATGGGCAGGACTCAATTCGGTGAAGTGTTTCCCGAGAATGTCTTCCGGCGAAATCCCACGAAGTTCGCATTCCTTCGTGTTGACGCGTTGTACAATGCCCTTCTTGTCGAGCTGCATGTAGCCGACGAGAGCGTCTTCAAACAGGTCCCGGGGGATCCCTGGAGCAGGTCCTTTGGAACGGCTCTTCCGCGAAATGGAGTCGACCACGAAGAAAATGCCGAATAACGCCAATAGGAACGTCGCTAACTGAGTATTGGTGATCGTGTCCATGGAATCTATTTCTCAGTCAGTTTCGTGGCCCAGGATTCGAAGCCATTCTCGCCGGTGGGTTTCCCAAATCTGGACGCTAATAATTTCTCCGCCAAGTCGCTCTTGAGCGGCTTGGAGAAATAGAATCCCTGTCCCGTCTCACAGCCCAGTTTGATCAGTTCGCGAAGTTGATCCACGTCTTCGATACCTTCCGCGACCACGTTCATGTTCAGCGCTTGCGCTAAATCAAGCACCGTCTCGACAATGGCCCGGCTGCCCGGGTCGAACGCCACGCGGTCAACGAAGGACTTGTCGATCTTCAGTGAGTCCAGGTGCAGCTTGCGAAGATAGCTCAGGGACGAATAGCCGGTTCCGAAATCATCGAGCTTTAATCCGACCTGCAATGCCTTGATGCTGGCGAGCGCTTCTCTCGCCGTCGAAATCTCCGGCATCAGCGAGCTTTCCGTCAGCTCAAGTTTCAATGTTTGGGGAGCAATGCCGGTTTCGATCAGAATGTTCTGCAGGCAGACGATAAGGTTCGGATCCGACAGTTGTTTGACCGAGAGATTCACGTTCATGCTCAACGGCGGATCGAACGGGAACATCTTCTGCCAAACCTTCAACTGCCGGCACGCTTGCTGTAGAATCCACTCGCCGATGGCCGGGATTAGTCCCGTCTCTTCCGCCACGGGGATAAAGTCGGCGGGATGCATCAGGCCGCGTTCCGGATGGTTCCAGCGCAATAGCGCTTCAAATCCCACAATGGCGCCGGTTTTCAGCGTCACCTTAGGCTGGTAAACCACGAACAATTCGCCCCGCTCGACCGCGCCTCGCAATCCGGTAGCGATCACGGCGTGGGTCTCGGCCCGTTCCCGAAGCATCGGCTCGCAAATGCTCCAGCGGTTTTTTCCGATTTCCTTGGCGCGATAGACCGCCAGACTGGCGTCGCGAAGTAGATACTCCGGCGTCACATTCTCTGACGAACCAAGCGCGATTCCAACATTCGCGTTCATCTCGACGCGAGTGCCGTTCGCCATGATCGGCTGATTCAGACGCGTCAGAATCGACTCGGCCAATCCTTTCAACTGCTCGGCGTCTTGAATATTTTCGACAAGGATTGCGAATTCATCGCCGGCCACGCGCGCGACGTTGGCTTTGGAGGCGAACGCCGATTGCCTGACGACGTCCTTCAGGCGTGTCGCAACTTCGACGAGCACGTGATCACCTGCCGTGCGCCCGAAGCTGTCGTTTACCGTCTTGAACCCGTCGAGATCGATCTGCACGACTCCGACTGTCGCCGGAGAAGCAGCGAGTGCCTCACCCAAGCGCGCGGTCAACGAGAGACGGTTTTCGAGACCAGTCAACGAATCGGACAGCTTCGATTTCTGATCTGCTTTCGATCGCGCCAGCTGCGCCTGAATCCGCGCCAGGACGAGCGGCATATCGATCGGCTTGCTTACGTAGTCATTGGCGCCCTGGTCGAGCGCCTGGACGATCGTGCTCTTCTGGTCCACCGCGGTGACCATGATGATGGGCAGCTCATTTGTGGTGTAGGTATTGCGAAGCAGTTTGAGCAGATCGAGCCCGCTCATACCTGGCATCATCTGATCGAGCAGGACGAGATCGAATTCGGCTTTCTTGATCATTTCGAGCGCGGTCTGCCCGCTCTCGGCAACTTCGACCGAGTAACCGCTACGCGCCAACCGGCGCTGCAGCAGGTCTCGATTGATAATGTCGTCCTCTACTACCAGCAAACGTCCCTCGTGTTTGTGGGAACCGGCCGCTACGGCCTGCGCGCTCGCGCCGTTGGCGACAGCCGCAACCTGCGGTGTCTGCGGCTCGGATTCGACACGCATCTCCTGAACGCGTCCCATCAGAATTTTAGCCGCGCTCGTTACTTTTCCGATGTCAGAAAGCGCCTCTTTGGGCCCGACACTGTGGATCTTCGATCCAAGCGATTCGGATAGCTCCGACAGCTTTTTGATATCCGGCCCTATCTCGTTGGCGAGAAGCCGCAGTTCTCCGTAGCCGACACGTTGATCTTCCGCCAGCGCCCGGTCGATCCGGTCGAGCAGGGTGCGACCGAGCGTGTGGAGATCGTTCAACGAGGGCACCATCTGCTGCAAGCCGTCGCTCTGCGCGTCCTCGAGCAGGATTTCGAGATATCCCAGGATTTGGTTGAAAGATGTTTTTAGGTCATGCCGCAGGTGGCCGACCGCTTCCGCAGTGAGAGGGGCGGTCTTGGCGACCGCAACATCCGGCCGGGGCGCGCCTTTCAAAAGGCGTTCCATCTTCGATAGCAGGCGCGTCAATTCGACCGGCTTGGTGTCGTATTCATCGCAACCGACTTCGAGAGCCTTGCTTCGGTCTCCGGTCATCGCGTGCGAGGTGAGAGCAATTACGGGGATCGATCGCGTCGCTTCCTTGGCTTTCAGAGACCGAGTAGCTTCCCAGCCGTCGAGCACTGGCAGACTGAGATCCATCAGGATGAGATCCGGCTTTTCGGATCCCGCCATGTCGACGCCCTGTTT
>JADMIO010921816.1_pt1 | contig 20794 bp, 23 predicted proteins | sample 8958161 | NCBI WGS metagenome assembly JADMIO01 (sample SAMN16585339, study PRJNA669376) | soil metagenome | isolation source: Crop rotation soil | place: USA: Cullars Rotation, Alabama | collected 2011 | reverse complement strand
AACGAAAGGCCCAGTCTTTCGACTGAGCCTTTCGTTTTATTTGACCATGTTGGTATGATTTAAATTAATACGACTCACTATAGGGTCAGTGCGGCCGCGACTTCAAGTCACGTGAATTCCAAGCTTCGGATCCCACTGTGCTGGAAAGGGTGCAGAAGAGCTGATCTTCATCACCGGTCGCACCAAGAATGCGATCATGGACCACTTCGACAAGGCCTATGAACTGGAAACCGAACTGGAGCAGCGTGGCAAGGAGGCCCTGCTGCAGGTCGTCAAGGAAATCCTGCCTCCGGGCGTGACCTGCATCTATATCCGGCAGGCCGAGGCGCTTGGGCTCGGGCACGCGGTTTCCTGTGCCTCGCATGCCATTGGCGACCAGGATTTCTCGGTACTCCTGGCGGATGACCTCATCGACAACAAGCTGCGGCCTTGCCTGACCCAGATGCACCGGGTCTATCAGCAGTACGGCACCAGCGTCATTGCCGTTCAGCGCGTACCGCCGGATGAGGTATCCAGCTACGGCATAGTCGAGATCGAGCCGATCGGCCCGGGTCTTGGTGAAATCCGCCGGATCGTAGAGAAGCCGAAGCCCGAGAATGCACCTTCAAATCTTGCCGTAGTCGGCCGTTACATCCTGACTCCGCGAATCTTCAAGCTGCTGGAAACGGTGCCGCGTGGGGCAGGGGGCGAAATCCAGCTCACCGACGCCATCGACCGTCTGATCCAGGAACAGACCGTCATCGCCTACGAGTTCGAAGGCACGCGGTATGACTGCGGCAGCAAGCTTGGCTATCTCAAAGCCAACGTGAGTTTTGGCTTGGAACACCCTGAATTAAAAGATGAATTCAGGGAATATCTGGATGATCTGGTTGGCGCGTGGCCGCCCCGGCAACAGAAAAAGTCAGGCAGTTAATTCAAGAACAAAGGCAGAAAATCCTGCGCCGCAGGAAAACACAGGCATGACGGAAACTCCGGCGCATCGGCAGGGTCAGTATCATGCCAGGACATCGAGAGCAGCATGAGCACCCATCCATTCGAGAAATTCCGCCTTAACTCGCAGCTGTACAGCGGTAACGCGGCCTTCGTCGAGGCCAACTACGAACAGTATTTGCAGGACCCCAACTCCGTTTCTCCTGAATGGCGCCAGTATTTCGGCAGCCTGAACGGCGCCGGCCCTGCAGACATTGCCCACGGCCCTGTACTTGAGCATTTTGCTCGACTGGCGCGCCTTCCGGCCGCCCCGGTTCCGGTTGCCGGCGTTGCGCCGGGCATGTCGCCCAAGGCTGCGGAAAAGCAGGCAGCAGTCCTCCGGTTGATCAACTACTACCGCGTCCGCGGCCATCAGGCCGCAAACCTCGACCCGCTCGGCCTCGACAAGAAATCACCGGTCCCTGATCTCGACCCGGCCTTCCACGGCCTGGGACCCGAGGACATGGATACGGTATTCAACACCGGTTCACTGGCCGCGGGGCCGGACCGTCTGCCGCTGCGCAAGATCATCGAGATCATGCAGAAGGTGTACACCGGCGGTGTCGGTGCCGAGTACATGTACATCAATGACACCCAGCAGAAGCGCTGGATCCAGAAGCGGCTGGAAGGCGGCTGGGACAGCCCCCGCCTCACCGCAGACGAGAAGCGCCGCGTCCTGCAGCAGCTCACGGCGGCAGAAGGTATCGAACGCTACCTGCACACGCGTTACGTCGGCCAGAAGCGTTTCTCGCTTGAAGGTGCGGATAGCCTCATTCCCGCCGTAGACGAGATCGTCAGACGCGCCTCCCTGCAGGCCGTGGATGAGGTGGTCATCGGCATGGCGCACCGAGGTCGCCTGAACGTGCTGGTGAACATCCTCGGCAAGTCACCGAAGGATCTGTTCGACGAATTCGAGGGCAACTACGACGCCAAGAAGCTTGAAAGTTCCGGCGACGTCAAATACCACATGGGCTTCTCGACCGACCTCGAGGTAAATGGTCGCCGCATGCACATGGTGCTGGCATTCAATCCTTCGCATCTGGAGATCGTGAATCCGGTCGTCGAGGGTTCGGTGCGCGCACGCCAGGAACGCCGCAAGGACACGACTGGTGAGCTGATCCTCCCCGTCCTGATTCATGGCGACGCCGCCTTTGCGGGGCAGGGTGTGGTTATGGAAACCCTGCAGCTGTCGCAGGCCAAGGGCTATTCCACCGGCGGCACCCTTCACCTGATCGTCAACAACCAGGTCGGGTTCACAACAGACAATCCGATCGAATCCGAGCCCGGCAAGGACTGCCGCACCTCCATGTATTGCACCGACCTCGCCAAGATGGTCGACGCGCCGGTTTTCCACGTGAATGGCGATGATCCCGAAGCCGTGGTCTTCGTGACGCAGCTGGCCTCGGATTTCCGCGACGTGTTCCACAAGGACGTCATCCTCGACCTGGTGACCTACCGGCGCCACGGCCACAACGAGGCCGACGAGCCGGCGATCACCCAGCCGATCATGTACCAGAAGATCAAGTCACAACCGACCACGCGCGAGCTATACGCCCGCAAACTGGTTGCCGAAAGCGTCGTCGTTGACGGCGAACCTGACAGGATGATCGAGGAATACCGCAAGGGACTCGACCAGGGCCGCAACATCGCACGCTCGACACTCGGCATGGTCGGTAACCAGTACACGGTGGACTGGACACGCTACCAGCAGGGCAGCTGGGATACCCCGGCCGTCACCAAGGTGGCCGCGCCGCTCATGCGCGAACTGAACGAAAAACTGCTCACGCTGCCTGCCGGATTCGAATTGCATGCGCGTGTGGCAGCGATCATGGAATCACGGCGCAAAATGGGTGCGGGTGAACTGCCCATGGACTGGGGCTTTGCCGAAACCATGGCCTACGCCACGCTGCTGAACGAAGGCTATAGCGTGCGCCTCTGTGGCCAGGACGTCGGCCGCGGCACATTTGCCCATCGCCATGCCGTCGCGCATAACCAGAAGGATGGCAGCACCTACATCGCGCTGCAGCACCTGACTGACAAGGCCGGCATTGCCATCAACGACACCCTGCTGTCGGAAGAGGGCGTGCTCGGCTTCGAGTACGGTTACAGCACCGCCGAACCCAACGCGCTGGTGGTCTGGGAGGCGCAGTTCGGCGATTTTGCCAATGGTGCGCAGGTGGTGATCGACCAGTTCATTTCCTCCGGCCAGACAAAATGGGGCCGCTTCTGTGGTTTGACCATGCTGCTGCCGCACGGTTACGAAGGGCAGGGGCCCGAGCACTCCTCGGCCCGGCTTGAGCGCTACCTCCAGTTGTGCGCCGAGAACAACATGCAGGTCTGTGTGCCGTCCACACCCGCACAGATGTTCCACATGCTGCGCCGGCAGATGCTGCGTACCATCCGCATTCCTCTGATCGTGATGACGCCGAAAAGCCTGCTGCGGCACAAGCTTTCGGTTTCTACCATCGATGATCTTGCCGGCGGGAACTTCCAGACCATCATCGGCGAAACTGAAAAGCTCGAGAATAAAAAGGTGCGCCGTGTCGTTTTCTGCAGCGGCAAGGTTTATTTCGACCTGTTCAAGGCCAGGCAGGATAAGGGAATCAAGGACGTCGCCATTGTGCGCCTTGAGCAGCTGTACCCGTTCCCGGCCGATGCCTACGGCGAAGTTCTTTCGCAGTACCCCAATGCCACGGAAGTCGTCTGGTGCCAGGAAGAGCCGGAAAACCAGGGCGCGCTGTACCAGATCAAGCACCGTCTGACACCGCCGCTGACGGAGAACCAGTCGTTCTTCTATTCGGCGCGCAAGCGAGCGGCGTCAACCGCGGTCGGCTACCACAAGGTGCATACCCAGCAGCAGGACCAGGTGGTTGAGGCAGCACTCAATGGCGGCATCTCCGCCTGAGATGCACTGGTACGATTCACAGTAAAGACAGCAACAAGTTCAGGGAGTCAGCATGAGCATCGAGATCAAGGTTCCACAGCTGCCCGAGTCGGTTTCCGAGGCAACAATCGGACCCTGGCACAAGAAGGCAGGCGAGAAGGTCGGCCGCGACGAGAACCTCGTTGACCTGGAAACAGACAAGGTCATGCTCGAAGTACCCGCCATCGCAGATGGCGTGCTCAGTCAGATACTCAAAAAGGAAGGCGACGTCGTAAAGGGTGGCGACATCATCGCGATCCTAGAAGAAGGCAGTGCGATGTCGGTGAAGGCGAAGGCTCCGGAAAACGGTGCCGCACCTGTCGCAGACACCAAGCCAGAGCTCAAGGCCGTATCAAAGTCCGAGGCAGCAAGGCCGGCATCGGTCGCGGCGCCTGAGGTACCCACACCCGGCCCCGCAGCGCGGAAGATGATGGCGGAAGCAAATCTTTCATCGGCTGATGTGTCCGGTTCCGGCAAGGGCGGACGTGTGACCAAGGGCGATGTGCTTGAGCACCTTGCCAAACCCGCAACTGCGCCGATGCCTACGCTGCCGTCGTCGGGCCGTGTCGAGCAGCGTGTGCCGATGACGCGCATCCGTGCGCGTATTGCCGAACGCCTGAAGGAGGCGCAGAACACCGCTGCCATGCTGACCACGTTCAACGAGGTGGACCTGCATGCGGTGGGCGAACTGCGCAAGCTCTACAAGGACAGTTTTGAGAAGCAGCATGGTGCCAGGCTTGGCTACATGTCCTTCTTTGTGAAGGCCAGCGTCGAGGCGCTGAAGCGTTATCCGCTGGTGAATGCCTCCATAGACGGCACCGACATCGTCTATCACGCTTATTACGATCTTGGCATTGCGGTATCTTCGCCGAGAGGACTGGTGGTTCCCATACTGCGCGATGTGGATCAGCTCGGCTTTGCCGATATCGAGAAGAAGATCGGCGAATACGGACAGAAGGCCAAGGACAACAAGCTGACGCTGGAAGACCTGCAGGGCGGCACCTTCAGCATCACCAACGGTGGTGTCTTCGGTTCGATGCTGTCCACGCCCATCCTCAATCCGCCACAGAGCGCCATCCTCGGCATGCATGGCATCACAGACCGCGCGGTGGTGGTCAATGGCGAGATTACGGTCCGTCCGATGATGTATCTCGCGTTGTCTTACGACCATCGCATTATTGATGGACGCGAAGCGGTTCTGTTTCTGCGCACGATCAAGGAACTGCTGGAAGACCCGGCGAGACTCCTGCTGCAAGTCTGATTCGTACGCCGCCCAAGAGGGCCTGCCCTCCCCGGGTAACAGCCTGTTGCAGTCCAAAAATGCCAGCCGCCACTGACGGCGGCTGGTGTAAACTCTTGATCTTGAAGGCGGCCAGTTCAGACGGCCGTTTTTCGTATTGTTTGTTCATCCATTTAAAGACGATTTCCATCCAATAGGCCCTCAAGAAGCAGAAACACGGGAAAGAACCATGGACAAGTCCTACGACGTGGTGGTGATTGGCGCAGGTCCGGCAGGCTATGTTTGCGCCATCCGTTGCGCCCAGCTCGGCATGAAAACCGCCTGCGTGGATGCCTGGGTAAACCGTGACGGCAAGCCGGCCTTCGGCGGCACCTGCCTCAATGCGGGCTGTATCCCGTCCAAGGCCATGCTGGAATCCTCCGAAGTGTTTTACCGCGCGCAGCATGAATTTGCGCGCCATGGCGTGATGGCCAAGAGCATCGAACTGGACCTGGCGCAGATGCAGAAACGCCGCGCCGAGATCGTCAGCGGATCCACTCTGGGCATCATCACGCTGTTCAAGGGTTATGGCGTAGATGGTTATGCGGGCAAGGCAAGCATTACTGCGCCCGGCAAGGTCAAGGTTGCACCAACCGACGGCAAGGAAGAACTCAACCTCAGCGCGGCCAGGATTATTATCGCCAGCGGTTCCGAGCCGGTCGAACTGCCGATCGCCAAATTCGATGGCGAGCGCATCGTGGATTCCTGGAGCGCTCTCGAGTTCAGCGAGGTACCAAAGAAACTCGGTGTCATCGGTGCGGGTGTGATCGGCGTGGAACTCGGCAGCGTATGGGCACGCCTTGGGTCGGAGGTCGTCATCCTCGAGGCCATGGACCAGTTCCTTGCCATGGCGGACCAGCAGATCGCGAAGGAGGCCCTGCGGCAGTTCAAGAAGCAGGGACTCGACATCCGTCTTGGCGCCAAGGTGCAATCGGCCAAGGCCACCAAGACCAAGGTCAAGGTGGATTACTCGATCGGCGACAAGGCCGAGTCGCTGGAGTTCGACAAATTAATCGTCGCTGTCGGCCGTCGCCCCTATACCAGGGATATTGCCCCGGCTGCGCTGGGCATCAAGCTCAATGAGCGTGGCTTCGTCGTCGTTGATGACCACTACCAGACCAACGTGCCGGGCATCTACGCAATTGGCGATGTCATCGGCGGCCTGATGCTTGCGCACAAGGGGTCAGAGGAAGGCGTCGCTGTGGCTGAAATGATTGCCGGCCAGAAATCGCATGTGAACTACAACGCGGTGCCATCGGTCATCTACACAACGCCCGAAGTGGCCTGGGTCGGCAAGACCGAGGAACAGCTCAAACAGGAAGGCGTTGCCTACCGCAGCGGCGCATTCCCCTTCGGCGCCAATGGCCGTGCCAAGGCCCTGGAACAGGGTATCGGCCAGGTCAAGATACTTGCCGATGCAAAGACCGACCGCATACTGGGCGTGCACATGGTTGGTCCTTACGTATCCGAACTCATTGCCGAAATGGTCCTTGCCATTGAATACGGCGCGAGCAGCGAGGACATCGCCCGCACGGTACACGCACATCCAAGCCTTTCAGAGGTGGTGCATGAGGCTGCGCTGGCCGTTGATGCTCGTGCCATCCATTTCGTCAGCAAGCGCAAGCAGGCCGGAGCTGGCTGATGGCGGGTAACTGAGGCGTGCCGCGGATTCTGGGAATAGACCCCGGTTCAATGGTCACCGGATATGGTGTAGTCGACAGCGACACAGGCAAGGTTCGTTACGTTGCGAGCGGTTGCCTGCGCCTGCCCAAAGGTGATTTGCCTGAACGCCTGCGGGTGCTCTACGAAGAAATCGGAGAGGTGATCCGCCGCCACCAGCCTGAGCAGATGGCGGTCGAGCAGGTCTTCGTCAACCGTAACATCGCCAGTGCTCTGAAGCTCGGACATGCCCGTGGCGCAGTGATCTGCGCCGGCGCTGCGGCGGGACTGCCCATTGCCGAATATTCCGCCACCCAGGTCAAGCAGGCCGTTTCTGGAACCGGCCGCGCCGAGAAGACGCAGGTGCAGCACATGATCAAGGCACTGCTGGGCCTTCAAGGCAGAATCCAGGCAGATGCCGCGGACGCACTTGCAGTCGCGCTCTGCCATGCGAATATGGCGGGCATGAAGAACCGGCTGGCCCTGGCAGGGCGGAGGCAGAAACGATGATCGGCCGTCTGCAGGGCGTATTGGTCCACAAGCAGCCCCCGCACCTCATCATTGATGTGCAGGGCGTCGGCTATGAGATTGAGGCGCCGATGTCCACCTTTTATGCACTGCCGCCGACGGGCTCCACGGTAACGCTGCACACGCATCTTGCCGTGCGTGAAGATGCGCATCAGCTGTTCGGTTTCGCCACACTGGATGAACGGCAGCTGTTCCGCGACCTGATCAAGGTCAGCGGTGTCGGCGGCAAGCTCGCGCTTACCATCCTGTCGGGTATTTCCGTGAAGGATTTTGTCGCGACCATCCAGCTCGGCGACATCGACAAGCTCAAACAACTGCCGGGTATCGGCAAGAAAACCGCGGAGCGCCTGGTCATCGAGACACGCGACCGTCTGGGCAAGTCCTTCGGCTCACTACCGGACATTCAGGCCATGCCACAGGGTGATCGCGACGCCACCACCGAGGCCTACAGCGCGCTGCTCGCGCTGGGCTACAAGGATGGCGAGGCCAGCCGGCTGCTCAACCGGGTCAAGCGACCGGACCTGACCAGCGAAGAATTGATCCGCCTTGCGTTGCAGAGCGCACTGAAATGATCGAAGTACTTAAATGATCGAAGAAACGCGCCTGATATCGCCGCAGAAGGCCAGCGAGGAGGACGAGGTCATCGACCGCGCCATCCGTCCGCGCAGTCTTGCCGAGTACATCGGCCAGCAGCCAGTCCGCGAGCAGATGGAGATTTTCGTCAGCGCCGCACGCAATCGCGGCGAAGCGCTCGACCATGTACTCATCTACGGCCCTCCGGGGCTGGGCAAGACCACGCTGGCACATATCATCGCGCACGAGATGGGTGTAAATCTTCGCCAGACTTCGGGCCCGGTGCTGGAACGGCCGGGCGATCTTGCCGCGTTGCTCACCAACCTGGAGCCCAACGACGTGCTGTTCGTTGACGAGATCCATCGCCTTAGCCCCGTTGTCGAGGAAGTGCTCTATCCGGCGATGGAGGACTACCAGCTCGACATCATGATCGGCGAGGGGCCGTCGGCGCGATCCATCAAGCTGGATCTGCCGCCGTTCACCCTTGTGGGTGCCACCACGCGTGCCGGCGCGCTGACCAGCCCTTTGCGCGACCGTTTCGGCATCGTGCAGCGGCTGGAGTACTACACTGTCGATGAAATCTGCCACATCGTGACGCGCTCGGCGCAGATCATGAACCTGCCGATGGACGGGGAGGGCGTGCAGGAGATCGCACGTCGTTCGCGCGGAACCCCGCGCATCGCCAACCGCCTGCTCAGGCGTGTGCGCGACTATGCGCAGGTCAAGGCCGATGGCCGCATCACCGGCAAGATCGCGCACCAGGCCATGGAAATGCTCCATGTGGACGCCAACGGTTTTGATGTGATGGACCGCAAGCTCCTGCTCGCACTGATTGAAAAATTTGCCGGTGGTCCGACCGGTATTGAAAGTCTTGTCGCCGCTATCGGCGAGGCGCGCGACACCATCGAGGATGTACTCGAGCCCTACCTTATCCAGCAGGGATTCATGATGCGCACTTCGCGTGGCCGTGTGGCCACCGCACAGGCCTATCAGCATTTCGGTCTGCGCATGCCGGTCCGTTCCCCGTCGGGCGATCTGTTCCAGGCGCCCGAGAAGGAATAGCGGCATGCGGCGTACCGACAGACTTCCGTCCCGGTCTTATCCTGCTGCCGCACCGGCGTTCGTGCTGCGCCTTCGCGTCTATTACGAAGACACTGACGCCAGCGGCGTGGTGTATCACGCCAACTACCTGCGCTATTTCGAGCGTGCGCGCACCGAATGGCTGCGCAGCCTGGGCTTCGATCAGGAGCGCCTGCGTGCGGAGCAGGGCGTGGCTTTCACCATTGCCAGCCTGAGCGTGCGTTATCATCTGCCAGCGCGGCTCGATGATGAGCTGCTGGTAAGCCTGGTGCTGGCCTCACACGGACGCGCCAGCATGGAGTTCGAACAGCAGATCAGGCAGGCCCGCAACCCCGAAATCCTGCTGGCATCCGCCAGCGTTCGCGCCGGATGTGTGGACATGGCAACGTTCCGGCCAAGGGTGATCCCCCCGGCAATTCTGAAGGAGATGGATGATGTCGACTGACCTTTCCCTCGTACATCTGGTGGTACAGGCCAGTCTGCTGGTGAAGCTTGTCATGCTGCTTCTGCTCGCCGCATCAGTTGCTTCGTGGACCGTCATTTTCCAGAAGCGTCGCCTGTTGCGCGTGACCCGCAATGACGCCGACTGGTTCGAGGACCAGTTCTGGTCCGGTGGCAACCTGTCTTCCGTGTATCAAGCGGTCCTGGCGCGCGGTAACGGCGATTCCGGGCTGCAGGGCCTGTTCAGGGCGGGCTTTGATGAGTTGAGCCGTCAGCGCCAGCAGAAACGCGCGCAACCGGATGAAGTGCTGGCCTCGGTGCAGCGAGCCATGCGCGCGTCGCTGGTGCGCGAGGTCGACCGCCTGGAGGCGGGCCTGGCGCGACTGGCGACAATTGGTTCCACCAGTCCCTACGTCGGCCTGTTCGGTACGGTCTGGGGAATCATGAACGCCTTCGTTGGCCTGGGTAACATGCAGCAGGCCACGCTGGCCTCGGTCGCACCCGGCATTGCTGAAGCGCTGATCGCTACGGCGATGGGCCTGGTGGCCGCGATTCCTGCCGTTATTGCCTATAACGGCTTCACCAGCACCGTTGACCGGCTGGAGAGCCGTTATCAGGCGTTCATGGAAGAATTTGCCGGCATCGTGGTTCGCGGCATGACCCGCGATCCGATGAGCGCATAGGCAGGTCCTCATGCAGCAGCCCGGCCGCAAGCGACGCCTGTCGCACGAGATCAATGTGGTTCCCTATATCGACGTGATGCTGGTCCTCGTCGTCATCTTCATGGCGACTGCCACCATTGCCCTTGGCGTGCAGGTCGAACTGCCTCAGGCGCAGGTCAAGCCCATGGACAATTCAGGGCAGCAGGAACTCCCGATCCAGCTGACGGTCAAGTCTGACGGGAAGATGCAGCTCAATATTGCACCTGATCCGAACGCAACCTTGAGCCCGGATGAGATCGTCAAATATGTATCAGTCGAACTCAAGCTCAAGCCAAAACGTTCAATCATTGTTGCCGGTGACCGTCATGCCGATTACGACACCATCATGAAGGCCATGGGCTATCTGCAACAGGGTGGCGCGGAGACGATCGGATTGCAGAGCAACCCGATCGTGCAGCAGTAACCGCGGCGTTTCCGAGTTCGAAGCAGGTGAGTTCAAAGCAGGAGAACCAGCCCGGGTCCAGGCAAGCCACCATCCTTTCGGTGGTACTGCACGTCCTGTTCATCCTGATGATTGTCGTGGGCCTGGAGTTCAGCAATTACGAACCTGCGGGCGGCCCACCACCCAAAATCATCCAGGCCGTCGTGATGCCAACCGCAGATCCTGAGGCTGCGGCCCGGCAGAAACGAATCCAGAAAGAGCAGGAAGAGGAATTTATCAAGCAGGCCGAAGAGGTCGAGCAGCAGCGCCAGGCTGAGGAAAAACAGCAACAGGAGCAGCAGGCCGCTGCACAGCAGCAGGTGCAGGAGCAGAAGCGCCAGGAAGCGGAACGCAAGCAACAGGAACAGAAAGAGGCGCGTCTCAAGACACAACAGGAGGCCGCTCAGCGCAAAGCCGAACAGCAGGCAAAGCTCAAGGCCCAGGCCGATGCCCGCAAGAAGGCCGAGGAGCAGGCCCGCCTGAAAAAGGAGATCGAGGAACATAATAAGGCGGCAGAGCAGGCGCAGGCCCAGGCTGAGGCAGAAAAAAAGAAACAGGCAGAGGAAGCCGCCGCCAAACAGGCCGCTGACCTGAAACGGCAGAAGGCAGCCGAAGAAGCGCGAATAAAGGCAGAAGCTGCGGAGAAGGCGCGGCGCGAGGCTACTGATAAAGCCATACGCGAGGCGCGCCAGCAGGAGATGGAAGCGGCACTGGCCCAGGAGCAGCAGGAACGCGATGCCGTATCTGACGCAGCCCGGCAGAAGGAACTAAATTCACTGATGGCTGCCTATCAGTCAGCGATCAAGCGAAGGGTGCAGGCCAACTGGGCCATTCCCAGTAGCGCGCCGCCGGACTATACCTGTAAGGTGCGCGTGACGCAGGATAAGTCAGGTCATGTGACCGGTGTCAGAATAATCTCCAGCTGCGGCAGTACCGTGCTGGATGATTCACTGGAAAGGGCGGTGCTGAAGTCCGATCCTTTGCCGGAGGCGCCGGATCCCGATATTTTCGATTCCGAACTCGAGCTTTGTTTTTCACCCAATCCAGCCAACTGCAGAAGCAGATGAAAGGGAAGAACGTAATGACATATAGAGTCCTAGTAGCCCTGGTCCTGTTGCTGACGACCGGCACCGCCGGTGCCGTGCTGAAGGTGGATATCACCGAGGGCGTCACCAATCCCATTCCTATCGCCATATCACCCATGGGCAGCAATGAAGGGCTGCCCGTCGACATCTCCTCGATTGTCGACCAGGACCTGGCCAGTACCGGCCAGTTCAACGTCCTCGGCCGCGGCAACATGCCGGAACGCCCGACCAGTTCCGAAGCCGTCAAATATGACGGATGGCGCTCCGCCAAGGTCGATAATCTGGTCGTAGGCAAGATCCAGCCCGAAGGAGAAGGCTACAAGATCCGCTTTGAAATCCTCGACGTGTACAAGGGGGACAAGCTGGCGGGTTACGAGGTCAACGCGCGCAACGCAAAGAACCTGCGTTATACGGCGCACAAGATTGCGGACCTTATCTACGAAAAACTCACCGGCATAAAAGGCGTCTTTACCACAAGGATCGCCTACGTCACTTCCTCTGGCCAGGGCTGGAAGATGCGCTTTGAACTCATCGTGGCCGACCAGGACGGCTACGCGCCGCAGACCGTGGTGAGTTCAAGCGATGTGCTCATGTCACCAGCCTGGTCGCCGGATGGCCGCAGGCTTGCGTTTGTCGCTATTCGAGAGGGTAGGGCGGAAATCTATACCTATGATCTCGGCAGCGGCACCAAGACACGCCTGACCTCTCGCCCGGGCATCAATGGCGCTCCCGCATGGTCGCCGGATGGGCGCTATCTGGCAGCAACAATGTCATTCGTTGGTAATCCGGAAATATTTATCATTGATGCCAAGAGCGGGGACCAGCGCCGGATCACTGAAAATAGCGCCATCGACACCGAGCCAAACTGGGCACCAGACGGCAAGAGCCTGATCTTTACCTCCGATCGTGGAGGCAAGGCACAGGTCTATCGGGTTTCCGCATCGGGTGGGGAACCCAAACGCATAAGCTTCGAGGGCAAGAGCAACCAGCGCGCCACTTTCTCCCCTGACGGCAAGTCCATTGCTATGGTGCGCGAGGACCAGAACGGTTACCGTATAGCGGTTCTGGACCTGGCCGACAACAGCGTTAGGGTGTTGAGTCGCGGACCCCTGGATGAAAGCCCGGATTTCGCGCCGAACGGACAGATCCTGATTTATTCGCGGGCCGGCGGAAGTGGCGCGGAACTTGCCACCGTTTCGATCGACGGCAGCGTCAAGCGCCGCCTGCACCAGCAGGGAAGGGTACGTGAACCGGCATGGTCACCGATTGAAAAGTGATATCAGCTATCTTTTATAACTATAGGTTTTGAAAGGAGTAATTAAAATGAATGGGGCGAACCGAAACCTGATTTCTGCCTTTGTAGTCATGCTTGCGCTGGCCTTCGCCGTTGCCGGCTGCGGCGGCAAGGATACGGTCAAATCCGCACGCGGTTCCGATTCGGATACCTCGGCAAGCAGCGGCAACGACCTGAATACCGAAGGCATGGATGATCGTGGACTGGTGGGTGTTGATGCCGATGACCGCGCCCAGTTCCTCGACCCCAACAATCCGCTGAGCACGCGGGTGTTCTACTTCGAGTTCGACAGCGACGCCGTTTCTTCCGAATATGACCGGGCACTCGAAGCGCATGCCAACTACCTCAAGAAGCATTCGGCCCAGGGGCTGACCATCCGCCTTGAAGGCCATGCCGACGAGCGTGGCACGCCGGAATACAACGTTGCACTGGGCGAGCGCCGCGCCAACGCCATCAAGAAGGTGCTCATGCTCAAGGGCGTGCCTTCAGAGCATCTGAACGTCATCAGCTACGGCGAAGAACGCCCGGCCGTGGATGGGCATGACGAAGATGCCTGGGCCAAGAACCGCCGCGTGGAGCTGGTCTATCCAGCCCGATAAGGCACAATGAGCAGGTGCCTCCATCGTATTGGAACCAGCGGCCCTCAATGGGCCGCTGTGTTTTTCTGCCTCCTGCTGCCGCTTGACGGGTCTGCGGCGAGCAGCAATCGTTCAATTGAATTACGGCTTGAGGCGCTGGAATCGCGGTTGCCGGACGCTGACCGTCTGGCCACGCTCGAGCGCACGATCAAGAGCAGCGGTGTAACCAGCCTGGTGGATGATGTAAACCAGCTTCAGAACGACATCCGCCAGCTGCGCGGCGAAGTGGAACGGCTGTCGCATGATCTGGATGCACAGAACCAGCGTCAGCAGCAGCTCTATCAGGCGTTGGACCGCAGACTTACCGCTCTCGAGCAGAAAGGGGCCGTCGCTGCGGCCGACACACAGGCCAGCGCTGAAACGGCTGGTAGCGCAAGTACGGCAAATACGACATCCCTGTCCACGCCCGTCCCTGAAGCGAGTGATTCCGAGCAGGCGGATTATCTGGCCGCGTTCGAAGCGCTCAAGAAGGGCAGCTTCGACCAGGCGATTAGCGGCTTCAGCAAGTTCCTGCAGAAATACCCCAAGAGCGGCTATGCCAGCAATGCGCAGTACTGGCTGGGCGAAGCCAACTACGTAAAACAGGACTATCCCGCTGCGCTACAGGCCTTTCAGACGCTGGTCTCAAAGTATCCCGGGAGCGCGAAGCTTCCCAGCGCCCAGCTGAAGATCGGCTACATCTATTACGAAACCCGGAAGTACGACAAGGCACGCGAAACTCTGGAGCAGGTCCGCAAGACCTATCCTGACAATAGCGTCAGCGGGCTTGCCGCTGAACGCCTTGAACGGATGCGCAAGGAAGGCGTGTAGCCATGACTGCCGTGTCCTCGCGTCCTGCCGAAAGGTTGGGACGGGAAGAAGTGTCCGCTGCAAAGCCGGTTCGGCTACGCATCAATGAAATCTTCCTTTCGCTGCAGGGCGAATCCCGCACATCGGGAATTCCCACGATTTTCGTGCGGCTGACCGGCTGCCCGCTGCGCTGCCATTACTGCGATACCGAATATGCCTTCCACGAGGGCGAATGGCAGACGCTACCTGCCGTCATCGCCAGCATCAGGCAGCATGGCGCAAAACATGTCTGCGTGACGGGTGGAGAACCCCTGGCGCAGCGTGGCTGTGCTGAACTGCTTAAGCAGCTCTGCGATCTCGGTTACAGGGTTTCGCTTGAGACCAGTGGCGCCATTGATATCAGCCCCGTGGATATCAGGGTCAGCCGGGTGATGGACCTGAAAACACCGGGCTCGGGGGAAATGGATCGAAATCTGCTGACCAATCTGGACTGTCTGACGGAGAACGATCAGGTTAAATTTGTCATTACTGACCGGACGGACTACGAATGGGCAAGGTCAATGCTGTCCGAGCATCGCATTCCAGAACGCTGCGAGGTGCTTTTCTCGCCCAGCCATGAGCAGCTGATGCCGCGCGAGCTGGCCGAGTGGGTACTTGCCGATCAACTGCCCGTCCGTTTTCAGATACAACTCCACAAGTACTTGTGGGGCAATCGCCGCGGGGTCTGATCTCTCTTGTCACGCGCGGTGGTACTACTTTCAGGTGGCCTCGATTCGGCCACAACCCTTGCCATCGCACGCTCCCAGGGCTATGCCTGCCATGCCTTGAGTGTTGCCTACGGTCAGCGTCACAGTGCGGAACTGGCAGCGGCGCAACTGCTGGCAAATCAGCTTGGCGCGGCAGAACACCGCTTGATGAGCGTGGACCTGGGACAGATAGGCGGGTCTGCGCTGACGGATCCGTCCATTGCCGTTCCAGAGCTGCCGACAGCCGGCATTCCGGTGACCTATGTGCCGGCGCGCAATACAGTGCTGTTGTCGCTCGCACTGGCCTGGGCCGAGGTATTGCGAGCGAAAGACATCTTTATCGGCGTAAACGCAGTCGACTATTCAGGCTATCCCGACTGCCGGCCGGAGTTTATTGAGGCATTCGAGAAGCTGGCTACTCTGGCCACCCAGGCAGGCGTGGAGCAGGGCAGTGGTTTCCGCATACATGCCCCTCTCATCAGGCTCAGCAAGGCTGAGATCATCCGGAAAGGCAATGAGCTTGGTCTGGATTATGGCCTGACAGTGTCGTGCTACCAGGCTGATGAGGATGGCAGGGCCTGTGGCCGCTGCGACGCCTGCAGGCTTCGTGCCGACGGATTTACCCAATCCGGGATCAAGGATCCGACCCGCTATATAACGTCGTAAAGCTTCGTTGCACGTCTATAAACACTTTGTAGTTTCAGGGCAGTCCGGTATCATGCCGCTGCCTCGGGCGGGCCGTTAGCTCAGTTGGTAGAGCAGTTCCCTTTTAAGGAATTGGTCGTTGGTTCGACTCCAACACGGCCCACCATCTCTGCCGCATGACAGGCAGGTTCCCTCGCTGCATTCTTCCCTGGCATGGGCAATAAAAAAGGCGGAGTGACATAGTCACCCCGCCTCTTAAAGTCCTTGCCCAGCTCGAAGCTGGTCAGACTTTACTCCTTCGGAGCTTCAGCAGGAGCGGCTTCAGCAGGAGCAGCCTCGGCGGGAGCGGCCTCAGCAGGAGCAGCTTCGGCAGGGGCCGGTGCGGCTTCAGCGGGGGCGGCTTCGGCAGGGGCGGCTTCAGGGGCAGCCTGCTCGGACTTATGGCAGGCGGCCAGGGTGGCGCCGGCTACCACGATACCCAGAACCAACATCAGACGGGAAACCAGATTCATGTTCTACTCCTTAGAATTCAGAATTCGAAAATAGCTATTTAGATCCAGGATTCCTTGGGTCGTTCCCAAAGGCGGGCGTAGCATAAACTTCCCAGTACAAAATGTCACTAGGAAGCCCCGGCCAAGCCCACAATTACTAAGCTAATTCCATGCCGTTAGCATCGAACTACCATCACGTTCAGCGCAATAGTTGCCTTGCACCAACAATTGATTCTGTTGATTCTGCAGAGGCGTGATCGATGTGGCCGAGGAGGCCGCCAAAATACAGAGACTGGCAGATTCGATAACCTAAGTTGGAGGCTGTCATTCTATTATTTAACATAATATACATTATGCGATATAACGAGATACGGCTAGCTTATTCAATGGATCTGCGTGGGCCTGGTTTATTCGAGCGAATAAAGGCTTAAATGCCCCATAAATGCCGAAGGCACTGCTATATTCCACCTTGCATACCATAATGCCGCTTCGGGGGGAGCTGCAGAACCCATGAGAAACGAAATCGGACTGTTTCTGGTCATTACGCTGGCTGTAACATGCGGGATACTGCTGGCTGATTTCTGCAAAACGAGCATTCTTCCTGCCGTCCTGTCTTACAGTCCTGCTGCCGTTTCCGTATCGGCTGTTGGCAGGGCTGCTCCGGAAAAGCCTGTCGCCCCCTAACCCGGCAAGGCTGGCCAGTCACACCACCAACCACCAGAAAAGCACATCACATTAGACGCATCGGGTAAATGCGCATGCAGGTACTGAGTACTACAGAATTCAAGCGGTTAAAGCCGGCATCTCGCATATATGGGATCGCTGCGCTGGTTTGTGCAACTCCATTGGCAATGGAAATGCTTATAAGGCCAGCGTTTTGGCAGCCGATCCTGATTCAGGGGACCGCTGCTGTCATGTTGGCCATTGCTGGCCTGTTCTTCTGGATCAGCCGCTTTCAGCTGGTTGTTGCCGCAGATTCCATCGCTTATGCGTCACTGTTCGGCGGGTTACGGCGTATCGCGATACAGGAAATACAGACCGCAGAACTGAGGGGGGAATTCTTTAACCCAATAGCCCGCCTGGAGATACGCCCGTACAAATCAACCAGGAAGAAGCCAATAATTGTTTATCTGGAGCTTTTCCGGCGAAGGGATATCAAGCCTCTGCTCGATAAATTGGGCGTGCAGCAGCCGCATTAGCGCCGCCCGCCGGTCGAGTCACATCGTGTGCGTGACCCTGTCGGTGCCCAAAGAGCCGGCCAGCACCGTTTCGATCTTCTTCTGCGTCTGGCCGCCATCCTGGGTGTTGAACTGGATGCCTATGCCCTGGACACGCTTGCCCTGTGCGCCCTGGGGCGTTATCCAGATGACGCGACCGGCAACGGGAAGGCGTTCGCTGCCCATCAGGTCCAGCAGCACGAAGACTTCATCTCCCAGCTTGTAGGTCTTGTTGGTGGGTATGAAAAGACCGCCATTCTTGAGGAATGGCATATAGGCGACGTACAGCGCGTTCTTGTCCTTGATGCTCAGCGTCAGGATACCTGGTGCGCCGGCCTTGATTTCTGTTGTGCTCATTTCACCCTGCGCTCAGGCGGTCTTGCGGACGGTCTTGCACTCTTGATACCAGCTTACCAGCAGATTCTCAAGGACGAGCTGCATGCTGACCTGGCGATCCAGCATGCGAACGGTCTCGGTCAATGCGACTGATAACCCTGCAAGCCCCTGCGGCGTAATGCCTGTCGCATAAGCCTGCAATGCCTCTGCCTGGCCCGGGCTGGCCAGCTGATCGCTTGGCAGCCCAAGGCTTAGCTTCGTTACATCCACCAGCCAGTCGTGCAGCCACCCGGTCAGCGCTGCCAGATCCTCCTTCTGCCAGCGTTCCGCCACGGCCAATGGACTCGCTCTGCCCTGACATACGGATTCCAGATCATCCTTCCACTGTTTGCGCCGGCTGGGCATGCCCTCTTCTGCCATTGTGGCCGCCAACAGCGGTGCGCCGCGTGCATACCCAAGTTCAGTCTGGGCGGCATCGCTGGCGTGCTTCTTCATCCAGCTCAAGGCCACCACTTTTTCCGGCGACGAGAAACGCAATAACTGGCAACGGCTGCGAATGGTTGCCGGCAGCAGCATGGGCCGGTCTGCGATCAGCAGGATATGTGCGCCGGATGGAGGTTCTTCCAGTGTCTTCAGCAGCGCGTTGGACGCGCTCATATTCATTGCGTCGGCCGGGTCAACGATGCTGACCTTGCCCTGCGCCTGTTCGCTGGTCAGGAATAGACGTCTTGTGAATTCACGCAGATCCTCTACCTTGATGACCTTGCTGTCTTCGCTCAGCCCCAGGCGCACCAGGTCAGGATGAGTGCCCGCCTGCACGGTCAGACAGGCATGACAACGGCCGCAGGCTTTCAGCAGGCCGTCAGGAGTGCTGCACAGCAAGGCCTGCGCAAGCTGCGCGGCGAATTGCCGTTTGCCGAGCCCAGGAGATCCCGCTAGCAGAAAGGCATGTGCAAGCCGTTTCTGCGACATGGCGTGTTCCAGCCCCGCCCACAGCGCACTGTGCCAGGGCAGGCGTTCGCAGTTTGCCGTCATGCCGTCCCCAGCAGTCCTTGCAGGGCGGCATGCAATTGCAGCCGCACCTGGTCCTGGCCAAGACTTGCATCAATGACTGCGTAGCGGTTCACATCCGCAGCGGCGCGTTCCAGGTAGCACTGTCTTACCCTTTCGAAGAATGCCAGGTTCTCTGCCTCGAAGCGGTTGGTCTGTCCGCGTGACTTGGCCCTGCCAAGCCCATCAGCCACTGGAAGATCAAATACCAGCACAAGGTCCGGCCGCAGGCTGCCCTGCACCAGCTGCTCGAGATCCGCGATGTCCTGACGCGGCATGCCCCGCCCTGCCGACTGGTACGCGTAGCTGGCGTCAGTGAAGCGGTCGCACACAACCCATTTGCCCCGCTCCAGCGCCGGCAGGATTTTCTGTTGCAGATGTGCTGCGCGTGCTGCAAACATCAGTAGAAGCTCGGTACTGGAAGGCATGCCATCAGGCCAGTCACTGAGCAGAACACCACGGATTGCTTCCGCGAGAGGCGTGCCGCCAGGTTCTCGTGTGACTTCCACTGCATGACCACGCGCCGTAATCTCCTTGGCCAGATACGAAACCTGCGTGCTCTTGCCGGCGCCTTCGATGCCTTCGAGGGTGATGAACTTACCGCGTTCCATTCTGCTTCGCCGTGCCCGGGGGCTGAGCGTCCTGTTGCTGATCTGTTGCCGGCGCCTGTTTGAGCTGGTATTGCCGCACGGCGGCATTATGCTCTTCGAGAGTTGCAGAAAACTGATGGCTGCCATCTCCACGGGCAACGAAATAAAGGCTGTTGCCATCCGCCGGGTGAAGCGCAGCATGAACGGCATCGCGTCCGGGGAGACATATCGGGGTCGGTGGCAGGCCGTCTCGCGTATAGGTGTTATAGGGGGTGTCGCGTCTGAGATCAGCGAAACGGATATCTCCGTCGAAGCTGTCGCCCATGCCGTAGATCACCGTGGGATCGGTCTGCAGACGAATGCCCAATTTCAGCCGTCGTACAAATACACCTGCGATCTCGAAGCGCTCCGTCGATAATGCCGTCTCACGCTGCACGATTGAAGCCATGATCAGGCCCTCGTAGGGTGACTTCATCGGCAGGTCCTGCATGCGGGCCGTCCATTCCTCGTCAAGAATCCTGGACATGGCCTGGTAGGCCTGACGGAGAAATTCAACGTCCGTGGTATTCGTTGGGAAAAGATAGGTGTCCGGAAAGAAACGTCCTTCCGGGTGCTCGCCGGGATGACCAATCGCCTTCATCACCGCTTCCGGCGATACGTCACTGAGGCTGTGCTGCAGGTCACTATCCGCGGCAACCGCTTTCATCATCTGCCTGAAAGTCCAGCCCTCGATTATCGCAAGGGTGTGCTGGTAGGTTTTGCCCTGCGCCATGTTCTGCAACAGTTGCGCGGGAGTCATCCCCGGCAGCACCTCATACTCGCCAGCCTTGATCCGGCTGTCCTCTCCGCGAAAACGTCCATAACAGACCAGATAGAACGCATGGTGTGGCCATAGCAGTATCCGGTCGGCAACCAGCTTGCGGCTGATTGCCCTGAGGGAACTGCCAGGTTCAACCCTGAAAACCTGGCGTTCGCTGACGGTAAACGGGCTGTACAGAAAGGTCCACGCATCCCAGCCGGCCAGGCCTGCGGCCAGTGCCAGAAAGAGAACCACGGCAGTTACATATACGCGCAGGATCCGTCCGAGCATGTATCAGACTCCGAGACTGACGAAATGCTGCTGCAGTTGCCGGGTGATCACACCGGGAACATGCCAAACCTTATCCAGCAGGCTGCGTACCGGCCAGATACCGATAATCGAATTGCACAGGAACAGTTCATCCGCCGTCATGCAATCCTCGAGAGAGAGTTCGTTTATGTGCGTCTTTCCAGCACATTGGGATCCTAAGCTTAGAATTCCACGTGGACAAGTTGTCGC
>JADMIO011057172.1_pt1 | contig 20798 bp, 19 predicted proteins | sample 8958161 | NCBI WGS metagenome assembly JADMIO01 (sample SAMN16585339, study PRJNA669376) | soil metagenome | isolation source: Crop rotation soil | place: USA: Cullars Rotation, Alabama | collected 2011 | reverse complement strand
GAGCATTGAAATTTTTTTCTTACTCCTTCGCCCGCGAAAAATATTTGTCTTGCATCTACTTACGTGGGAAGGGGGAGAGCATTGAAATTTTTTTCTTACTCCTTCGCCCGCGAAAAATATTTGTCTTGCATCTACTTACGTGGGAAGGGGGAGAGCATTGAAATTTTTTTCTTACTCCTTCGCCCGCGAAAAATATTTGTCTTGCATTTACTTACGTGGGAGGGGGGAGAGCATTGAAATTTTTTTTCTTACTCCCTCGCCCGCGAAAAACATTCGTTTAGCATCTACTTTGCTTGCGGGAGAGGGTTGGGGTGAGGGCATCCATAACCCCCCACGGGGACAACCATGAAATCCTATCAATTATCCGCCTTCGGCCTCGAAAACCTCAAAATAGCAAATAGCGACGACCGCGCTCTCCTTCCCAATGAAGTGCGAGTCGAGCTCAAAGCATGCTCACTTAATTACCGCGATCTCATGGTCATTCGCGGGCAATATAATCCCAATCTAAAGATGCCGCTTACGCCCTGTTCGGATGGCTCAGGTGTAGTCCTCGAAGTGGGCTCGCTTGTGCGCGAGTTTCGCCCAGGGGATCGCGTGTGTGCAACGTTTTCCCAAAATTGGCTTTCGGGCCACGCCAGCTTGGAGTCAGCCAAAAGTACGCTCGGTAGCCCCCTGGACGGCACTCTTCGGGAGCAAGGCATTTTCTTAGAACATGGCCTTGTAAAGTTTCCCGATTTTTTGAGCTTTGAAGAGGCGGCAATGTTGCCTTGTGCCGGCCTCACGGCATTTTCTGCGTTGGTCAATCAAGTTACGCTTAACCCTGGCGCAACCGTTCTCATCGAAGGCACCGGCGGCGTTGCGATTTTTGCTCTCCAATTTGCCAAAGCGCTCTCGCTTAAAACTATCGTCACTTCCAGCTCGGATGCCAAACTCGAAAAAGCCAAGAGCTTGGGCGCTACCCACGTGATCAACTACCAAAAAAACGAAGACTGGAGCAAAGAGGCGCGACGCCTGACCAATGGCGATGGTGTTGATATGGTTATCGAAGTGGGCGGCGGGGCAACCCTTGGTAAGGGCATCCATGCGCTAAAACGCGGCGGCGTATCTTGCATAATTGGCGTGCTGAGCGGCTCAACTTGTGACTTTGATCTAAGGCCAATTCTGATGAATGAAATTCGTTTGCAAGGCGTTTTTGTGGGTTCGCGGGAGTTGTTTTTGGCCATGAATCGCGTGGTGGAGCATGCCAAGATCAAGCCTGTGATCGATCGCGTTTTTGCATTTGACGAAGCGGTGGAAGCGCTGAAATATTTTGAAACGGCGCAGCACTTTGGCAAGGTTTGTATACGTATTTGAGAACGCCATGAAAGAACGGCTACTTGCACTATTAAAAACTTTTGCACTTGAACATAAAGAAGTTATTTTGGCGAGCGGCGACAAAAGCTCGATTTACCTTGACTGTCGTCAGGTTTATTTGCGCGGCGAAGCGCAATTTTTGATCGGTGAACTATTTTATGACATGGCCACCGAACTGGAGCGTACCGGGCAACGATTTGACGGCTGCGGTGGCATGGCCCTTGGTTCAGTTCCCTTGACCTGCGCGCTCAGCGCCGCGATGTTTAAACGCGGTCGAGAGTATCCTGGGTTGGCCGTGCGCAAGGATCCAAAAGACCACGGGTTGATGGCTAAAATCGAAGGCCTTAAAGGCCTACCGCCAGGCAGTCGCGTGCTCATTGTTGAAGATGTGGTTACCACTGGGGGGTCGTGCCTTAAAGCGGTTTTCGCCCTTAGAGAGGCGGGCTTTGTGGTTGACACCATGCTTTCGTTAGTGGATCGGGGTAAGGGTCAGCAAGCCTTACTCGCCGCAGGGGTAACGTTGAAGGCCGCTTTTACCTTGGATGATTTTTTGGTGCCGAATGTTTATTGTAATGAATCAAGAGCTCCGTGATGAAATGGCGCGCTTTAATCTCAAAGCGACCTGTGAAGAATGCCGGTACTTTTGCGAAATAAAGCGGGCTTGCGCCATGACTTACCCCGTTAATCATCATGTTAACGAGGCATTTTTCGCGAATGACGGCGAGCGGATTTACTTTTGCAAAATGTTTGAGGTGGATGATGCTTAAGGTTATCAGTACCGAAGAAGCGCCCAAAGCAGTTGGACCCTATTCGCAGGCCGTTTGCGCGAGTGGCTCGATGATTTTCGTATCGGGTCAGATACCGCTCGATAAAAACACCATGGCAGTGGTGGCCGGCGGTGTGCGGGAGCAGACGATCTGTGTGCTAAAAAACCTTTTGGCGGTGCTAATAGCGTCGGGTGCGACGAGCCGTGAAGTTACAAAAACCACGGTTTATTTAAAGAGCATGAACGATTTTGCTGTGATGAATGAAGAATACGAGAAAGTTTTTTCTGAGCATAAGCCAGCGCGGGCCTGCGTAGAAGTCGCACGACTTCCTCGTGATGTTTTGGTTGAGATCGACGCTATCGCGGTTATCTAGAAATAGTTGGCGAGCAGATAATTAGCCCCAAATAACAAAAACGACATGGGCAGCAAGAACTCTTCTAATATCTCTTCCGACCAGGGTGAGCGTTGATAAATCCATATACGTGCGATTATAGATACAATTAAAGATAAAATAATAATAAAAATTAGTGGAAACCAGTTTTGGTTGATTAGATAGTATGATTCAATAAATTTAAATAGGATATGTGATAGTAAAAGAGTGATATACGAAAATTCGAGCAGTGATACCATGTAATGATAAAGCCCCTGAGCACCATCGTCGCTATCTTCTATTTGACACAAAAACCGCGGCGATGGTTTTAAGCGCATGGTTGACGTCAAATAAAATAGATAAATCAGGCACACCCCACAGATCGAGAGATGAGAAAAAATAACCATGGGTTCCTGCCCATCGAGCAGCGTGATGAACATGATATTGGCGGCAATAATAAGCGATATCAGCGCACGTTTTTTGAAAGCGGTGGTAGCAGCCGATAACGCAAACGTTTGGTTTGACATTAAACCAAAAAATAGGTGGTAAAAGGGCAAGGCCAGGATAGGGGAAAGCGCCAAGAGTTTGCGCTCGAGGTTTTGCTCTGCGGGCGGTGAAAACAGAGTTAGTATTAACCCTAGTTGAATGAAGAAGACGAGGGTGGCCGCGATAAAGCGACTAATCTTGGTGCGTTTTTGTGCTATTTCTTTGGGTTTATCCGTCATCACTGCAATCATGACGGCCAGCGTTCCGCGGGGGGAAAAATAACCTAATTCGCGGGACTGGCGCAGCGAGAGTCGAGCGAGAAGGTCGAGCCCAAAGAGCGCGAATAGTATGTAGCAAATGGGGTAGAGCATTTAGACTCCAAGTGAACGGTTAGGTAAGGATATCAAAAAATGCAGTGTTCCTGCCCCTCTCCCACCGGGACGTATGAGCACAACCACTCCTCCCCCGCAAGCGGGAGAGGAGTAGTAGTTCTAATAATCTGTGAAAATCGGATTGTCTTAGGGCCCTTTCTTTTGCGGTGCCGTAGCTGGCACGACTACCGGCTTTACCGGCACAACTTTCGGCGCTGGCATAACCGGCGGCTTCACCGCCTTCGGAGCCACCGGCACAACCGCCTTTGGCGCACAATCCACATTAGGCATCGGCTCCACCGAATCGCCTTCTTTTTTTACAAATACAAAAGTGGCGTCAGGGATTGCGACATTTATTTCGCGTTTAACGAATTTGAAATGATTCTTGCCCCCCGTAGCATCGATAACAATTGATTCAAGGACATCACCCGCGTCGGTTACGCCCAGCATGATAGCGGTTGCTGGTGCATTCTTTTGTTTGGGTGAAAGCGAAATCCACTTGATGGTTTTATTCAGCGTAGGATCGGTTGCAGCGGTAATATTAAACAAATCTATAACCTTTCCTTTGCCACCCATAAAGGCCAGCGATGCCGTCATGGAATCTTGTTCAAAGCAGCTATGTCTAAAAGCGATTTTGTCGCCAGGTCGATAATAAGTAAAATCTTTGCCGTTGATAAAAAATTCTTTCTTTGGATTGTCGTAACTCCACCGCATTTTGCTCGGTTTAAAGAAAATATCGCCGGTTGATTTTTGTTCTGCCAATACCTGGTGAGAATAGGTTTGCTCGAAATGAAGTTTGGCTGACTTTATTTGGTCATATTTTTTTTGCACTGCAGTGGCCAATTGAGCGGGCGTAAGTACAGCTTTTTTTGCCGGGAGGGCGGGCTTTTTGGCGACGGGCATCGGTTTTGTTTCGGCGGCAAGATTCAAACCGGTAAGCGCCATTAGAAGATAAAATTTCACCAATATTTGCCACATGTACTATACTCTTTCACGTCGTTGTTTAAGCCATAGAGTTATATCGTTTAACTCCAAACAGTTCAAGACATCGTCTTTGGTAAGTCCCGCTCGTCTTGCAATCATAATGCCATAACCTAGATCTTCTAAGCCATAGGTCGAATGCGCATCGGCGTTGATGGCGATCCAAATACCCATTTCTTTCGCCATTCCCAAATGTTCGGCACTCAAGTCTAGTCGATGGGGGTTGGCGTTGAGTTCCATCGCACAGCCATTTGTTTTGCAGGCGGTCATCACTGCTGTCATATCAAAATTGCTGGGTGGCCGATCCAGAATGAGCCGCCCCGTGGGGTGGCCTAAAATGCTTAGGCGAGGATTTTCACAGGCGTTCACCAAACGCGTGGTCATCTCGTCATGATTTTGCTTGAGACGCGAGTGTACCGAACCAATGACGACGTCGAGTTTATCTAGATAGTCGTCAGGGTAGTCAAGCTCACCGTGTTGCAAAATGTCGCTTTCTGTTCCGGAAAAAATATAACAAGAAGACTTTTTCTCATTGATTTTTTCTATGCCCGAAAGCAACTCCAAGAGCTCCTGGTTTTTTAAGCCATGGGCATAAAAGGCGCTTTGGCTATGGTCATTAATGCTCATGTAACTTAGGCCGAGCGCCATCGCTTTAGCATGCATTTCTTCGAGGGAATTTTTGCCATCGGAGGCGGTCGTATGGTTATGGAATGCACCCCTGAGATCTTTAAGTTCTATGAGTTTGGGCCTCGCCTGACCGAAAAGTACCAGCGGCGTTGAACCTTGGCGGCGTTCTGCTGGGGTATGGGCCAGACCAAGTGCTTGAAAAAACGCCTCATCTGATGGCGTAGAAACTAATTGGCCATTTTTTAGAAGGCCATCTTCTTCAAAGTTAAAGCCTAACCGGGAAGCCTGCCCAGTAAGCTTTTTTAAGAATGCCGGCTCCGAGGTATGCCAGACCAAAAATGCGCCCCAGCGTGCTGGGTCATCGCATGAATGTAGGACAACCATCTCGCCATCATGCGCCCTATTTTCTGGAGTCAAACCAAGTACGGCGATAGCAATTTCTGTCATGGATTCTTCTAGGCGCGCAAGCGCTCCGACCATTTCTGCGTCTTGAACCCCTGGTGTGGCTAAAAGTTTGTCTTTAAGCGCCTGAAAAATCGCGAGCGCTTGGTCGAGTCTCATATGTCCCTGAGTTTTGCGCCGCGCATGAATAGATTCGGTAATGCCGGCCACGAGTTTGGGCCCAAATCCCTTAATGGTATCGAGGCGATTTTCTTGGATGGCATATTCGAGTTCACCCAAATTTTTGATCTGCAGGTCCTGCCACAACATGCGAACTCGCTTGGGTCCAAGGCCAGGAATTTGGGTAAGTTCGAGAAGACTTTCGGGGACTATTTCTTTAAGTTCAACTAGCTCAGTTACGCTTTCACCGCGGACAATTTTTCCGACCACTTGAAGCACGCCCTTGCCGATACCGGGAAGCGTGGCAAGGGTTCCGTCGTTAAAGCTTTGCGAAATGTCACCTTCAAAAGCCTCCAAAGTTCGCGCAGCATTCACAAATGCGCGCGTTTTAAAGGGGTTTTGTCCGGCTAGTTCCGAGAGTGCAGCGATGGCCTTTAGAGTATCGACGACCAGGTTTTTGACGCTTTTTGTCATATTTGACCAAAACTGTTTATATTGCTTGTTAAACCTATGCCAAGGGGAGCGATGAGCCAAGTGGTTAAAGATATAGAAGCCGGTTGGTGGCGTTATTTACGTCCGATATTATTTTCGCTCGATGCTGAGCTCATGCATGAAAGCGCCATTAATTTACTTAAGATGTATTCTAGAATACGAACGAAAAATAATTTTTTATACAATGATTCCGAGCTTAATCTTTCCGCCAGGGCTATGGGACTTTCTTTCAAAAACCCCATCGGTCTCGCTGCCGGATTCGATGTGAACGGCGACTGTTTGCCGGCGCTGGAATATTTAGGATTTGGCTTCATTGAGGTGGGCGGCGTTACCGAAAATGCCCAACCCGGAAATGCGCGACCACGGATTTTTCGACTGCCCAAAGACCGGGGGCTTATCAATCGCCTCAATTTCGATAACAAGGGAATTTTCTATCTGCGCAAAAATCTTGAACGAGCGCGCCGAAGGCCTATAACCGTGCCCATCGGTGTGAACTTGGGAAAATCTAATTTCAGCGGTATTGATGACGTACCCAAAGAATATGTTCGAGTGTTTTCTATTATTCATGATGTCGCTGACTATATTACTATGAATATTTCATGCCCCAATAGTGAAGGACTTGGTGTGTATCAAAATTCCAATTATCTTCGCGTATTATTAGATAATATTTGCGGTTACAATGAAATGTTAAGTCGAAAAGTTCCCATCTTACTCAAGCTGGGACCCGATTTGTCCGATGAGGCAGGGATAAGTGCAGCAAGAATCGCCCACGAATATGGCCTAAGTGGATTAGTGGTTTCAAACACCACGAAGCAGCGTCCATTCCTGACCACCACCGAAGATTTTGGAGCGGGCGGTTTATCAGGCCAACCCCTTTTTGCCCGAAGCACCGAGCTTTTAGAAGTTATCGCGAAAGAATTTTCAACCAAGCTTACTCTAATTGGTTCAGGCGGGATTATGGATGGACCTTCGGCTGTCGCAAAATTAAAAGCGCGAGCCCATCTTTTGCAGGTTTACACGGGTTTTATTTATGGTGGACCCAGATTTGTGGAAACGATTTTAAAATATGTAAAAGAACACTATTTTAACACCTCGCACTAGATGATACGCCGTTTTTTCGTGTTAGTCTGGATAAGCAAATATCGAGTTTTTGCTTTTGGGGCGGGTCGTGTTTAGTAAATTTTCAAAAATGTTTGGCACGGGATTAGCCATCGACCTCGGAACTGCCAATACGCTGGTTCATGTGCAAGGCCAAGGCGTGGTTTTAAACGAACCAAGTGTCGTCGCTATTTGGCAAGAAGGCGGGCAAAATAGAATTCTCGCCGTGGGGCGCGATGCCAAAGAAATGCTTGGTAAAACACCTGGCAATATTGTGGCGATTCGTCCCATGCGTGATGGCGTGATTGCTGACTTCGATGTGACGCAAGAAATGATTAAGCGTTTCATTATGAAGGCCACCAATCGCAGCCTGATGTTTCGCTCTAAACTACTTATTTCGGTGCCGGCGGAAATCACTTCCATTGAGCAAAAAGCGGTGCGTGAAGCGGCGCTTGGCGCGGGCCTGAGGGAAGTGCATCTCATAGAACAGCCAATGGCCGCAGCGGTGGGCGCGGGTCTGCCCGTGCGCGATGCTCGAGGCTCCATGATCATCGATATTGGTGGTGGTACCACGGACGTTGCGGTGATTTCGTTGAGCGGCATCGTGGCCTCGCAAACCCTGCGTGTCGCTGGCGACAAAATCGACGAATCCATCGTCCATTTTGTTCGAAAGCGCCACAATATTCTCATTGGTGAGCGCACCGCCGAGCTTATAAAAATGAAAATTGGCTCGGCCTACCCCCTCGAAGAAGAACTGCAAATCGATGTCAAAGGCCGCGATCTGATTACCGGTGTTCCGCGATCGATAACGGTTACCAGCATCGAAGTGCGCGAGGCCTTGCAAGAAAACATTCGCCAGTTTGTGGCCACCGCGAAATCTGTTTTGGAGCATACACCACCTGAACTTTCCGCCGATATTATCGAACGCGGCATCGTGGTATGCGGCGGCGGTGCCCATATTCGAGGTTTGGATAAACTGCTTTCGGAAAAATGCGGTATTCCCGTTTTCATCGCCAAAAATCCCCTGCATGCCGTAGTGGATGGCGTGGGCGAGGTACTCGACAATCTTGAATCTTACAGCGGGTTATTGATCTAGATGAGATTCTTTAGTTTGTCATGCCAGCTCCCAAAATTGTCATGCCAGCGTAGGCTGGCATCCAGTGAGGGACGTAGGGGAAACCTGGATGAAAGCCGTAGCTGGCATGACAATTTTAACAAATTGAGTTGGGTGCTTGTATGTTTGATTGTTTCAACCAGCTCCTGCGTCTCCGTATATAAAAAAATCTCCAGCCAACCAAAAATCGACAATATTTTAGCCAAAGTTAATCAACGAAACAGCCAACTTCATCAACTGCGTTCAAGCCTGGATATCTATGCCCATGGTTTTTTAGGCAATTTTTTCCATGAACAAGCCGACCTTGTGGTGAAGGATCCCAATCGTATTTGGTGGTCCATGCGCTCGTTTATTGGCTCGCCGTCTTTTGTTTTGGCAAGCAACGGAAAATTAATTACCATTTTTGACTTTAGCGAAGGCGGTGCGCGATATCACCGAATGTCTATCGACGATGAAGATGGCTTTAATTTATTCGATTTTCCGTTTCATCCCACGTTGCTCGCCGAGGTATTTTTGACCAAGATTCCCATCGAGCGGATGGGTCAATTGGAATTTTTCGAATCCTCTGATCGAATAAAGCTTTCGGGCACGCTACCGAATGGTTGGCGGTGTGCCAGCGAAATGACTGGCGATGCTTTACCAATCGCGACGGTCTTAATAAACGAGGCGAAAAATATTTCTTATCGCGTGACCTTTAGCGACGTAGAAAATATTGAGGGGATTGCTTTTCCAAGGCTGCACGTTTTACAAGCCAATGGGTCCACAAAATCGGTAAAGTTAGATATTCACTTTACCGACGTGCGTCTGAATGGTGATCCAGTTAAAGAAGACATTTTTTATCTTAAACCGCACTAAAGTAAAAACGGGGCATTGATCGACGATGATGAACGACAAACCGTTACTTAAAGTCAAAGACCTCAAGGTTGAATTTCGCACCGAGGATGGAACGGTTAGGGCGGTCGATGGGGTAAGCTTTGCCGTGAATCGCGGTGAAACCTTAGGTCTAGTGGGCGAATCCGGCTGCGGCAAAAGTGTGACTGCGCTTAGCATTATGCGCCTCATAGCCCACCCCGTGGGAAAAATAACCAACGGCCAGATTTTGTTTGACGGCAAAGACACTCTACCCGTCCCGGAGAATCAGTTTAGGAAGCTACGCGGCAACCGTATTTCTATGATTTTTCAAGAACCAATGACGTCGCTAAATCCTGTATTTACCGTGGGGGATCAGATCGCCGAAGCGGTTAAATTACATCAAGGTTTGAATAATCGCGACGCGCTCAAAAAAGCCATCGAAATGCTTGAGCTGGTGGGAATCCCATCGCCCTCTGAACGCGTTTACAACTACCCACATCAACTCTCTGGGGGCATGCGCCAGCGGGTCATGATTGCCATGGCCCTGTCATGTAAGCCTGATTTGCTCATCGCCGATGAGCCCACCACGGCCCTCGACGTTACCATTCAAGCGCAAATCATGGAGCTCATGAAGAAGCTGCAACAAGAGCTCGGTATGGCCATTATTCTTATCACTCACGATCTCGGCGTGGTGGCCGAAACCTGCGACCGCGTAGCCGTGATGTATGCCGGACAAATCGTGGAACAGGCCAATGTTTTTGATCTTTTCAAGAGCCCGAAACATCCCTATACTTTGGGACTTTTGTCCTCCGTGCCAGGTGTCATCCCGGGCAATGAGTTGATAGGTATCGACGGCAAACCGCGCCTCAAAACTATCCCTGGTATGGTGCCAAATCTGCTCGAGCTCAAAGGTGGGTGTCGTTTTTATGACCGCTGCTTTAAAGGTCGAGACGCATGCTTAGCCCACGAAATCGAATTGACTCAGGCCGGCGAGCGAGAATATCGGTGCTTGTTTCCTGTAACCGAAAGCGACATCAAAAATCCCCGAACTGTTAAGCAAAAAGCTCGAAATAGCGAGGTGACCTATGGCTAATACAGAGTCACCACTCTTATCGGTCAAAAATCTCAAGCAATATTTTTATCAATACCGCGGACTTATCCGGCGGCAAAAGTCCATCGTTAAAGCGGTTGACGGTGTAGATTTTTTTATCAATCCCTCGGAAACGCTGGGATTGGTAGGCGAATCGGGTTGCGGCAAGTCGACGTTAGGTCGCAGTATTTTGCGCTTAATTGAGCCCACCGAGGGGGAAGTCTATTTTCACGGCGAAAATATTTTAAAAGCTAATAAAAATCGCATGCGAGAATTGCGCCAGCAGATGCAAATCATTTTCCAAGATCCGTTTGCGTCGCTCAATCCGCGTATGACGGTGGGCAATATTATTCGGGAAGCGCTCATCATTCACCATATCGGCGACGATAAACGTGCTCAGGAAGCGCGGGTGCAAGAGTTGTTGAGTCTGGTGGGTTTACGTCGTGAATCGGTCGCACGCTACCCGCACGAGTTTTCCGGCGGCCAGCGTCAGCGCATTGGTATTGCTCGGGCCCTCGCCATCAATCCCAAATTTGTGGTCTGCGACGAACCCATTTCGGCTCTCGATGTGTCCATTCAAGCCCAAATCATCAACCTCATGCAGGACTTGCAGTATCAGCTTGGCCTCACTTATTTGTTCATCGCTCACGATTTGCAAGTGGTGCGCCACATTGCGTCGAGAATCGCCGTCATGTACCTCGGCAACATCGTGGAAATCGGCGATGCCAAACAAGTTTATGATTCGCCCAAACATCCCTACACGCAAGCGCTCTTGAGCGCCGTGCCTAAAGCAAACCCCGAAAAAAAATCCGAACGAATCATGCTAAAAGGCGAAGTGCCAAGCCCCATCAACCCGCCTTCGGGCTGCAAGTTTCACACCCGCTGCCCTTACGTTATGCCTAAATGCAAAGAAATACCGCCAACGTTGATAAAGATCGGCGAGAAGCAACAGGTAGCTTGTTATTTGTACGAATAATACTTTCTATACCCCCTCCATTTACGTCGCTATTTTGCAACTTTAGTGTGCGCCACAGCTGACTATTTCTTTTGGTAAATGGAGAACCTATGAAAACCAAAATATTGTCTATATTTTTGCTGCTTTTTGCTGTGGCAGGCATGACTTCAGATCTGGAAGAGAACACGGAAAAAGAAGAAAAAGATTACTTTTCTGAAACAATAAAGGGTTTTGAACTTTCGGTTGAAGAAGATAAATTGCTTGAAATTTTCAAGGATACCGATAGTAAATTTTCTGATGTTGAGAATACGAAAAATATAATTTTGGCAACGCTTTATCTGGTAGATGGTGATATAGATAAAATGAAAAATGAGGTAAGTTGGCCTTGTTTTTTTGGTGAAAGCAAAAACGTAATTTTTGTCAAAGATGGGTATAAAATTCATCCAGATCCGGTTACATTTTGTAATTATTTGAATGATAAATTACAAAAATCTGAGTGTAAATGCAAAGTAGAGTGCATAAATACATCATACCTAAATCAGCATCGTTTACTTCAAAGTTGTGCGAAAAGTATTAATATACAAAAGCCGATCATTATTTACATAAAAGATGGTAAAAAAATCCGTTCGCAAATTATAGTCGGGGCTAATTATAAGAAAGGGGAATATCTCGTTTTAGATTTGAGCAAAAAAAATAATGATCGCATCTATAAAACTAGTGAACTGAAATTAAGAACAGAAATGGATACATCCGATAGCATCGAATTTATCAAAGAAATAGTTGGAAAAGTGAAAGAAAAAAATGACTGTAAACTGATAATCGACATGGAAGGCGGCGAAATTTTAGATGAAGAATCTAAAAAAAGCGCGATAAAAATTTTTGAGGGGTGTTCCGGTGATACAGTCTATAAAAAAATAATGAAACAAAATTGCAATAACAGCTTTTATTGTGAGAAAGATAAGTTAGATAAGTGGCAGGGTTTCTGCATTATAGAATTTAAAGAGTAGACAAATATTTATCGCGACTATCGTTAACCAGGGCGCACGTTGCCTTGGTTTTTTATTACATGTAGCCGTATTTACATGCTCGGTTGCCATATTAGATTAGCCTCAGTCCTAGTTCCAATTTCATAAATGGAGATATTCTTATGAAAACCAAGATACTTGCAATATTTTTAGCTCTCTTCGCGTTTGGTGGTGTGGCGATGAATGAAGACGAACTGGATGTTCTTCTTAATGACACTATAAAAAATCTTAATGAAGTAAAAATAGAAGATAAAAAAGAAGACAAACTCACTAAAGAACTTAATAAAAATTATGCTAATTTCGAAAAAATTTCAATTTCAAACGTTGTCAAGGCAATCAAAGAAGTTAACGAGCAAGATGATTCTTACACATGTGGATTGATAAATGGCAAGTATATTTGTGTAATTAAAGGATTAGATGATGAAAAATGGGAAAAAATATTTCCCTTATCGGTATATTTACCTGTTAATATTGCAAAAATGATTAACAATATGAATAAAAGTCTTGCCCTGACCAATAAAAATGAATTCAAAGTAGGTCCAACACCGGTTTTGTTTGCCGATGGAATGAACAAATTGTTGGAAAAACAGACCTTCAAAGCAGAAGCAGCTGGATTTGAGGATGTATCTTCCGAAGATATTATCGGAATCGTAAAAAATAACTTTAAATATGATTTGCCTACAGTTATTTGGGTTGCTGGTAGCGGCAATACCATCCATGTAATGTCGATTTTTGCCATCGATGAGAAAAACAATCAAGTTGGCGTAATTGATACCTATGGTGAAGGATCCAAACGGACAAAAATATATAATCTGGATGAGTTAATTGAGAAGATGAATATGAAAACAACAAAGAAATTTCTTAATAATTTATCATCAATTGTTCCTGATCAACTTTTATTGTTTGCGCGTATGATGGGATGTGTGCTCGACAAGAGTACTTCAGATTCTCTTAATTACTATAACCTGATTAAATTTACCGATAATAATTAGGCATAAAACACCCTAATCCGATTGTTGTTAACTGGTGATTGCATAGTTTGGTTACGATATGATGATTAGGATGTTATTGATATTTGCTCTTTTTTCGTCTGTAACAAGTTATGCATTTAATAAGAAAAATCTCACGGTAGATTTGTCTAAAATAAAAACTTGTCCCCCATCGATAACGATATCGAACCAATTCCCGTTGATTGATGACGTTATTCCAAAAGAATTTTGGGATAAAGATGGGAATTTTTATATTCATGCATCTCCATTTCAATTCCAAAAATATCTCAGTGAAAATATTGAAAATGGAGGCTTTAAGGCTGTCGTTATAAGTAGTGATAAAATTAGTAAAGAAGCTCTGAAAAAAACTGTAATTAAAAATATTAAATTTAGATTGCCGACCATAGTTTTTGTGGTTGAAAATTGCGATACACTCGAAACCAAATATCGTTATATTGTGGCTATTGAAGGCGATGTTGTTGAGTATGTTGAACATTCTGGCGATAATAAAGATATGCGGAAATCTTGCAAAATTGACGAACTGATTAAGATGATGGACGCAAGTCCTATTATTAAGTTAGTAAATAAGCTCTATGAGTTAGATCACAAAATATCGCTATTTGAACTTGTTAGTCATTTTCGCGGTCACATAGATATCGACGAGCTTCGACTCAAATGGAAGCCATATAGTTTAATTACTTTTGACATCAGCAAATAAGACAATATGCGTGAATAAGTGGAGATGGATATGAAAACTAAATTTGCACTAGTAATTTCATTGGGTCTTTCGTTGTCTACAATTGCAACAGATTTCAACATGGATCTCCGCATGTATTTTACGGATAATGAGGATTTCTGTCAGCGGGAGTTGCTCAATGATAAGAAAGTAGAGCAACCCGAAGAGAAAAGAGATTGCGAAGTTATATCGGAAAAAGAAAATAATGGTTTTCCAAGCCCAAAACGGGCGATGGAAGAGATGGGTCTAGTGGTGGGGACAGACATTGCCTATCCGCAATTTTTTAGTTGGAAATCGCTACCAAAAGCTCATGAAATTGAAAAAATTGTGAAAAATAGTAATTTGGCCGGCTATTTGGCTAGGACGTATTTGAATATGAATGACAAAATAACTAAGGTGTACATTAAAGAATTCGTAACCAATAACTATGGTCAATATGTAAACTATTCAAACAAAGAAAACGGTAAAATTAGTACTATGAAAATTAGTACATTCATCGAAAGGATGAATTTAGAAAAGGTGGCTAATGATTGGAGCTCCGGAATTGAGGGAGATAGATGGGACAATTTTAATATGATTGGTGCGTTTTGTCCTGAGCATAATGTCGACCATTATAAAACCTGCATTATTAATTAAATTATACCCAAAATCATCAAAATCCCAAATATCATAAGCATGATGCCAACGCTCCATTTGAGCCATTCAACGGTGGCGAGATGGAGCGTTTGATTGCCCACGATAGCGCCGGCCCAGGCGGAAAGAACTGCCAGTATGAAGAGCATTAAATGGTTGTTGATGGTGAACCACCAAGGCATGGTGAATCCGTAGGTTAAAAGACGCACCGTGTCGACAGCGCATGATACCACCACACCGGTGGCGATGAAACCTTCTTTGGTTAGCCCAGCTTTTAATAAAAAAGCGCTGCGAAAAGCGCCAGCGTGGCCCGATAGGCCGCCAAAAAATCCGCTCAAGGCGCCGCCGATGGGGAGGTGCTTTTTTTGTATAGAAAATCCTGTGAATACTGGCCATAGATCCATGATAGCGAATAGGATCATGAGTAAGCCAATAACAATATGTAAGAGGTCCACATGGAATGTTTTGGTATTTATGGTGTAGGAAAATATCTCGGGTGTATAGGTTATTAGTGTGAGCAGGGTGGCTCCGATAAAGGCCGTCACAATGGCGGGGAGGCCAAAGCTTAGGGCCGCTTTGACGTTGGTTTTTTTGCCCACCAGCAAGAGTTTGAGTAGATTATTTAGAAAATGCACTGAGCCGACGGTAATGATAGCGGCGTCGATGGGCATGAGCAAGGCAAACGCCGGCAGGAGCAGTGTGTTGATGCCAAAGCCCGAGAAAAAAGTTAGAAGGGATGCGAGAAAAGGCAAGATTATGGCGATGATAAAGAGGGTTATTGTCATGAATACCTCATGCGCGGCTAGCGTTATTTACTTCGCCGCTAAAAATATTAGGTTGCCACTCGATAAACCACTTGCCCTGGAATGCCATGATCCTCTCCGACCAAGAAATTTTATCCCACATAGAAAATAAAACCATTGTGGTGGAGCCTTTTCGTCGCGAATGTTTGGGTACCAATAGCTACGATGTGCATTTGGGCAAGACTCTCGCGGTTTATCGGGGGAATATGCTCGATGCCAAAGAATCGAATCCGATTGAATATTTTGATATTCCCGAGGATGGGTTTGTGCTTATGCCCGACAAATTTTATCTGGGAGTAACCGAGGAATACACCGAGACCCATTGTCACGTGCCGTTTTTGGAAGGCAAGTCGAGCGTGGGGCGCCTCGGTATCGACATCCATGCAACCGCGGGCAAGGGCGACATCGGTTTTTGTAATTATTGGACGTTAGAGATTTCGGTGAAAATGCCGGTGCGGGTATATGCCCATATGCCCATTGGCCAGATCATCTATTTTGCTGTTGAGGGTGAGGTGTTGACGCCGTATAATAAAAAGCCGTCGGCGAAATACAATGATAAAAGTCCACTGCCGAAGGAATCGCAGATGTGGCGGAATTTTAGGTAGCTTATTCTCTATTTGTCTTCCCGTATGCCTAAAAGATTGCCCGTAGGGCATCGGCGTATGAGTACGGGATCTCTGCTCAGTGGCATTTCTGGAGGTCCTGGACTTCTTCGCCGATTGCCTTCGGCAATCCATTTGGCATCCAGAATGACAATAAAATTTTTAATTTCTCACAAATAAGACACTTGTTTGGGTATGCCGCATATAATATTTCCATGCCTACTCTAATGCTATTTAAAATATGGTTTGTAGCCTTCTCGTTGGCCTTGTCCGCGTATGCTGAAACGACCATTCCCACATCGATAAGGGCCGGGTGGTACTTCTGGGACCCTTACCAATATCTCCAAACCATAAAAGGCGTTGAGGTTTTAACTGGATTAGATGTTCAAATAACCAAAGCCATATTTGCTAAAGCTCGCATGCGGCTCGACTTAAATCCTATCCCTTGGAGGGTACATCAAGCCGAAATTAGAGACGGAATAACGGATATGGCGATGGGTGCCACTTATAGCGATGAGCGGGCAAAGTATGCTTATTTCTCCGTGCCCTACCGCTTCGAGGAAAACTCGCTTTTCCTAAAACGGGGCGATGAAGGGCGACTCAACGTGAGCTCAGTGGAGGAGTTCCTGGCCGATGTGAGTCAAAAATCTTTCAAGCTCGCCGTGGTGGATGGTTTTGTCTATGCTCATCCCGCGATCAACGATTGGGTTCGCGACCCCAAAAATCAACCTCTCATTTACTTCACACAAAATGACCTGGGCAGTCTCGATGCACTCCTCGATGGCAAGGTGGATGGTTTTTTAGCGGATCGAATTTCCGGTGCCACCAACATTTGGCGCATGGGCAAGGGCGATCTGGTCAACGAGGTATCTCTCAATATCAAAACGCCTATCCATTTGATGTTTAGCAAAAAGTCCATTTCCGAAGATACCGTCGCTTTGATCAACGAAAAAATCGTGGAAATTAAGGAGAGTGACGAATACTCCCAGATTGTTTCCTGGTATCTCCATCCCGTATTGCTTTTGCAGACGGTCGATTCGCGCTGGTTCATGTTGATTGAGCTCATTGGTACCATTTCGTTCGCGATTTCCGGACTCGTTATTGCGTATCGCGATCGCGCGACTCTATTTGGTGCCATGCTTTTTGCGATTGTTCCATCGCTCGGGGGCAGCATCCTTCGCGACGTCATCTTCGATCGCTTCCCCCAGCGGGCACTCCAGTATCCCATTTTTCTCTATGCAGTAATCGCGACTCTACTGGTGGGAATTTTCATTGTTAAGCTAAATCATCGCTATGCTTTTTTCGGGTCTGATGGTCAAAATGCGCAAACCACCGGCAAAATTCTCGCCATGTCGGAGTCTTTGGGTCTTGCGGCCTTTACCATTTCTGGAATTGTCATCACCGTGGCCACGCGCATATCGCCGCTGTGGCTTTTCGGGCCCTTTTTCGCCTTGCTCACCGGCGTGGGCGGCGGCATTTTCCGCGATCTTCTGAGCAAAAGGCGGGAGATCCAGGCACTCAAGGGTCCGCTGTTTGGCGAGATCGCTATATTTTGGGGATTTTTCTTTTCTGTGTTCTTGGTTGCACAGGCAAAAGCTGACCGCGTTGATCTCATCAACATCGGGGCACTCCTTACCATCGCAGGTATACTCGTTTCACGTATTATTGTGGTGTTTTTTAATGTAAAAAATTTTTATTTCAATAAAGAATAATTTCGTATCTATTTAAAAGCGCCATTCGTAATGGCGCTATAAGAAAAATCGATTCGTGTCGAGGTATTAATAGTCGCAAGAGCAGCTATAGCTGCTGGCCTGGTCATTGAACAGTTCGCCGACATTATAGGAAGATTCCCACAAGGTGTATGGAAGACCTTTAAAATCGACATGTTCATAAAGCGTAATTTGGCATCCGGGCGCCACTTGAACGGACGTAACGCGGTCGTTCCACCAATGACCAACGTTGCTTACCGATTGGTTGGTGAAGACATTGAGACTTGCACCACTATAGTTTTCATGCTCATAGAGCGTCGCGCAAATATTGGCTTGAGCCGAAGCTGCCGCCAAAGAGAACAGCAACGCTGCTATCATCAATTTTACAGTTTTCATAAAACCCCCTAACTGGTGGATCAAGGTGATCCGATGAGGGAAGCTTAGCACAGACCTGTACAAACGAGGGTGCAAAAAATTAAAGCACACCTGAGAAGTTGGGATTTATGATTTTGTCATAATCTTCCTGAGTTAACAGAGGATTAGGATTGCCATAAGTAGCTGTATTTTTGGGATTTAAAATATACTGCACTCTAGCAAGTCTTGTTGTGGTTTTGGTCATCTTATTTAACGCGTTATCGTATTGATTTTTTCGATTAATAATTGCGTTTTCAATAACTACTAACAACGCTGGTTTTTTACTATTTTCATCCATCTTAAAATTATTGTTAGGATCGTATTTTATTTTGTTGTTGATGTCAGAATAGAAAGTTATAAAGTCAATCGCATATTGGGTGCCTTCATAATCGACATCGTCCAAATTTGACTTATCGAGTCTTAATAGCGCGGGTATCCACTTCGATAACAAATTTTTGTAATTGTCAGTTTTTGGATTTATTTTTTCGATGAGATAATTTTTTAACTGTTCTGTGGTCTTGTATTTACCATCTATTTCGGCATCCGCGACATGTTGGCCTAATTTAGTGAAAAGTTCATTTATGGTCTTAATGGGGACTTCATTGCTAAGGGGTTTTAAATCATCGGGCAGATCCACCAAGCTGAAATATTTCCATTCTGCATTTTGAAATTCAATATCCGCCTCTTTACGCTCAATATCTAACTTCTCAATTTCGACCTTAAGTTTTTCTTTAAGCTGCTTATCCAGCTCGATTGCAGCTTTTTTTTCGTCTTCTTTCTTTTTTTCCTCCAAGTTCTTTTTGTTCTCTTCTTCTTTTTCTTTTATCTCTTTCTTTTGTTTTTCTATTTCATTATAGATAGCCACAAATGGATTATGAAAACCTACACGAGCAAACAAATCGGCAAGTTCTTCGTTGGTTATCACACTATTTTCATCCCATAATTTTTTGGCACTGTTAAAAAATTTCTGGTTCCCTTCAGAGAGTTTTGTCGAATCAAAATTTTTATATGCGAGGTCAGCATCATTTTTTGCCTTTTTAATTGTCGCTTTTATTGCGTCCCGTATGATCAAAAATGAGTTTTTGGATTTATTATCAATTTTATCATTAAAGCTATTTAACAGGGCTAAAGTTTTGTCTTTGTCGTGTTCAAGTTTTTTTACCACGTCATAATGCGCGTCCCAAGACAACGAACCCGTTTCGATAAACGGTGCCAAGATATCATAAGTTGGTTTATGCTTATTTAAGAGCCTTTCTACGGGAGTTTCATTATTATTCTTTTGTTGGGCGAGTTCTGATTTTTTTTGCAGTACCTTTTTTATGAGCACCGGATCGAAGTTTTCAAAGTCGGCAATATCATGCAGAATGTTACCGTTATTTTTACCGTTGATATCGCTAAGCGTTATATTTGAATTGATAATTTCTTCGATGATTTTTTTCTTTTCATCGTCGTTGTAAACATTGCCCAATTTTTTAGATAGTTTTTCAGCGGTGTTGGGTTTGTTGTCTTCTTTTTTCTTTTCGTCTTCTTCTTTTTTCTTTTTTTCGTCGTCTTTCTTCTTTTTCTCTTCTTGCTCTTTTTTAAATTGCTTTTGTTGTTTCTTTATTGGGTCTTCAAAACCGGATTCAGGGCCGCTACCACCTATCCCTTCTGAGTTATTGGTGCTACCGAATTTGCAGCCACTGAACAGGGAAATAAACAATAAAAGCAACCAAATACGCATAAAAAACCTAAAATAATTCTTGTACTCTTCCAATCTAAAGCCCACGCAGCAAAGCGCAATAAGGTACGGTAAAAATAGATATAATCAGCATCTTAAAAATTACTTAACAATCAAAAGTAATTACGCAAAAAGTATAATTTATAATTTTTATGCAGACCGCCAACCCATTGTTTTATTTCAGAGTATTAATAAATAGGCAAAATAATCCTTGAGGAGCGCCGATGTTTAGACGAGTGCTGATCGCCAATCGCGGCGAGATTGCTGTGCGCATCATGCGAACGCTCAAATCTATGGGCATTAAAGCCATCGCCGTGTACAGTGAGGCGGATAAAGATTGCCCTTATCTTAAGCTCGCCGACGACGCAGTCTGCATTGGTCCGGCACGGGCATCGGATAGCTATTTGAACGAAGAGGCCATCTTAGCAGCGGCGATTAAAACAGACGCCGAGGCCATTCATCCGGGTTTTGGGTTTCTGTCGGAAAACGCGCGATTTGCCGCGCGTTGTGAATTGCAAAAACTAACCTTCATTGGCCCATCACCGGCCCATATCGCTCTTATGGGCGACAAGGCGGTGGCCCGGCGAACGATAGAGGGTCTAGGTGTGCCGATTCTCAAGGGCTCCAAAGATGTTCTCAAAGATGAAAAATACGCCTTAGGGTTAGCAGCCGAAATCGGCTATCCCGTGCTGTTAAAGGCCCGTTCTGGTGGCGGTGGAAAGGGCATGCGTTTGGTTCACGAAGCGAACCAATTTATTAATGAGTTTCGCGAGGCTTCTCGTGAAGCTGAGAGCAGTTTTAAAGATGGGGCGCTCTACTTGGAAAAATTTGTCGTGGGGGCCCGCCACATCGAGTTTCAAGTTTTAGGCGATGCCTATGGCAACGTCGTGGTTCTTGGGGAGCGGGAATGCTCGGTGCAGCGCAAAAATCAAAAGCTTATTGAAGAGGCGCCGGCCAATAATTTTAGCGCGGAGCTTCGGGGAAAAACGGTTGCAACCATCATCAAAGCTATGAAAAAGATTGGTTATCTAAACGCCGGCACTCTCGAGT
>JADMIO010690416.1_pt1 | contig 20801 bp, 20 predicted proteins | sample 8958161 | NCBI WGS metagenome assembly JADMIO01 (sample SAMN16585339, study PRJNA669376) | soil metagenome | isolation source: Crop rotation soil | place: USA: Cullars Rotation, Alabama | collected 2011 | reverse complement strand
CGCGACAACTTGTCCACGTGGAATTCTAAGCTTAGGATCCCAATGTGCTGGAAAGCCTGCGCTTTCCGCAACTGCATCGGGCGCTGGCCAAGGCCGGAGCCCGCTTTCTTGCCGTTCCCGCGGCGTTTACCAAACCGACCGGTCTCGCCCATTGGCATACGCTGCTGCGGGCACGGGCGATTGAAAACCAGTGCTACGTTTTCGCTGCCGGACAGGGCGGATGTCACGAGAATGGCAGGGAAACTTTCGGACACAGCCTGGTCATCTCTCCGTGGGGGGAGGTTCTGGCGGAGGCGGACGTTCAGCCTGCAGTCACGTTCGCCGATGTGGAATTGCAACGCCTGGAGGATGTTCGTCGCCAGGTGCCATCGCTGCGGCACGACCGGCCATTTGACGTGGTATATGCCGCTGATACGCCGCCAAACGAGGTTGCGTCGTGATCCGCTACCGCCTGCAATGCGCCAACGCCCACGAGTTCGAAGCCTGGTTCGCTTCGAGCGCGTCTTATGACGTGCAATCGGCAGGTGCGCAGATCTGCTGCCCCGAGTGCAACAGCTGCGAGGTTGGGAAGTCGATCATGGCCCCCAACGTCGCGCCGCGCACGCGCGGCGACGTGGTGCTGTCCGAGGAGGAAGCCCCAGCGCGCTACCGCAACTTGGTACGCGCCGTGCGGCAGGTGCTCGAATCGAATTCTGAGGACGTGGGCAGCCGCTTCCCGGAGGAGGCGCGCAAGATCCACTATAAAGAGGTCGAGCAGCGCGCCATCCGCGGCACCGCCTCGTCCGACGAGGCGCGCGCGTTGGTTGAGGAGGGCGTGGAGATCATGGCGCTTCCCCGGCTGCCCGAGAAAGCGAACTGAGCCGGTGCCGCCGCTCTCAATCCTGCGCCAGCACTACTACCGTGTAGAGAACCGCCGACTTCGCGTCCCGAGTCCTGAACCTGGGCTCGCTATTGCCGGGTGAGACCCAGGTGAAGCTGCGGGCATCGTGGTTCCAGATGCCATGCACATGACCGGCGCGGTCGATCACGATGCCGCCGTCCGTGTCGTAGGCGAGCGAGTAGCCCTTGATCCTCAGGACTTCATTCTTCGCGAGTAGACCGAATAGCTGTCGGTTCAGCACGTCCGTCATTGCAAGCCCCCATCGCCTTCCAACGGGCAGCCGTCTGCTTGGCTCCCCCAGGCATCGCAACCGGCCTCCCCGCCAGCGCGAATGTCCAAGACTTGAAATCAAACAAACACAATTTCAATGATTGCCGTTGGTATTCGTTAGCAAAGTCGTACCGGAATACTCCACGCATCGAATGCTGTTCGCGAAATTCCGCGGCGTCTTTAACGGTGTGTTTGCCAAGACTGCTGAGCGGGCGCCCCTTCGACCCTGTCACATACGCTTCACGCCGCGGCGCTAAGGCCCATGGCTGGACAGGTCGGGACAACGCCAGCCGCATGTCGTCAATCATTCGCGCCCTCGTGGCGCTGAGCGCACTCGCAACCGCCGCTGCCGGTCAGACCATTTATCCGATCGACAGAGCGCAGATCCTCACCGGCGCGACCTTCGACCTTAAGGTCGAATTTCCCGGTGCAGTTGCCGTGTCCGACATCAAGGTCACCATCGACGGCGATGACGCGGCCAAGGTGCTCGGCCGCGAGCCGTTGATCGCCGTCGACGAGGACGGCCTTGGTCACACGGCGTATTGGATCCGCGGCGCGCGCATGACGAAGCCCTGTACGGCGACAATCGAGGCGACCGCGGGCGACACGCGCGCCACCGTCACCTGGACTGTGTACGGCACGCCCGAAGGGCGCATCGCCAAGAACGTCATTCTCTTGATCGGCGATGGCATGTCGATGGCGCACCGCACGGCGGCGCGCATGCTGTCGAAGGGCATCGCCCAGGGGACGTACGGCGGTGAGCTGGCCATGGACGACATGCCCCACATGGCGCTGGTGTCGACGTCGGGGACCGATTCTATCGTCACCGACAGCGCCAATGCGATGACGGCTTACGCCACCGGCCATAAGTCGTGTGTCAATGCGCTGGGCGTTTACTGCGCGCTGAACCGGAGCACGCTTGGCCACCCGAGCGTGGAGACGATCGCCGAGCTCGCGCGCCGCCGGCGGGGTATGGCGGTCGGCATCGTCACCGACACGGAAATCGAGGATGCGACGCCGGCCGGCATGGTTGCCCACACGCGGCGCCGAACGGACTACGACGACATCGTGCGCATGCTCTATTGGCTACGGCCCGAGGTGATCCTCGGAGGCGGCAAGGCCAACTTCCGCCCGTCTTCGGTCGAAGGCGGCAAGCGCAAGGATAGCGAAGACTACATCGGCAAGTTTGCGGCTGCCGGGTACGCGTTCGTCGACACGGCGGCACAGCTCATCGCCGCGGCGTCCAAGCCGGAGACGACCAAGCTGCTCGGTCTGTTCAACGACAAGAACCTCGACGGGTCGCTGGACCGCAAGTTTCTCAAAAAAGGAACGGTTGCCAAGTTCCCGGACCAGCCTGATCTGACCGACGAGATGCGCGCGGCCCTTGAGGTTCTGTCGCGCTCGGACAAGGGCTTTCTGCTGATGGTCGAGGCCGGGCGCATCGACAAGTACAGCCATTCGCTCGACTGGGAACGCGCCGTCTACGACACCATCATGTTCGACAATACCGTGAAGCTCGCCAAGGATTTTGCGGCCAAGAATAACGATACCCTGATCATCGTCGTGCCCGATCACGCGCACCCTGTGTCGATCATCGGCACCTATGACGACAGCAAGGGCGAGCAGTTGCGCGACCGGCTGCAGACCTTCGCGCAGGCGGGTTACCCGACCTATCCCGCGGCGAACGCTGATGGTTACCCCGAGCAGGTCGATGTTCCCCGCCGGCTGGCAATGGTGTTTGCCGCCTACCCCGACTACTGCGATCCGGGAAGGCCATACCTGGCTGGCGAAAACCAGCCGACCGCGCCGCTACCGCCGGCCTCGGTGGAGGGCGATAAGCAGCCGGCAGTCGCCAACGAGGAATACTGCAAGCCTGGGGCGGCCCGAAAGATCGGCAATTTGCCGTTTACGGCTCGCGCCGGAGTGCACGCCGCCGACGATGTGGTGCTGACGGCTACCGGCCCCGGGGCCGACGTGTTCCGAGGTCGCGTCGACAACACCTTCGTGTTCCGCGCTATGGCGCGGGCGCTCGGGTTAGGCGGCTGAACGCAGCCGGCGTCAGCTCATCTCGGCCAAGTAGTGGTTGTCGCTGAGGTTGCAGTGAGCGACGCGCCACTCGATTGGCCGGCCGTCAATCGCGTAGACGACGCTGTCGAGCGTCAATAGCGGCGTGCCTTCCGCAACTTTCAGGGCTTTCGCGATTCCGCCTTTGGCGGTGGTGGCGCCAACCTTCTCATCCGCGCGTCCCAGAAGCACGCCGTAGCGATGAGCAAGAACAACGATGCTTAGGGAGACGTCCTCCTCCTGCGGCAAGCCGGGGAAGCGAGACTGGGGGACGGTCGCGTCCTCGACCATCAGCGGCGCATCCTTGTGCGTGCGGACGCGATGGATGTGGAAGATCGGCTCGCTAATGCGTAGCTGCAGCCGGCGGCTTTCGGCATCGCTCGCCGTGGCCGCAGCGACCGAGCAGCTTTCGACCTCACCAGTAATCCGAACACCGTTCTCATCGCGGATATTGCTGAAGCGGACGGCGTGCTCGTTGGAGGTCTGGTCGATAACGAAGGTGCCGCGTCCTTGGCGGCGAGAGATCAGCCGCTCGCTCTCCATCTCGTCCAGGGCCTTGCGCACGGTTCCGACGCTGATGCCCAGCTCGCGTGACAGCTCGATCTCGTTCGGGATGGCCGCGCCGGGCTTCCACGCACCCGCCGCGATGCGCTGGATAAGCATGTCCTTCACCTGAAGGTAGAGGGGCCGTGTGGAGAAACGTCCTACAACTGTCATGGAAGCCCTCGTAGGTTGAAAACCTCACCTTCTGACCGCAATACGGGCTCCTAAGCCCTGAACTCGGCCGCCGCGTGCCAAGATCTTCGAGTACTAAAAATCAAAAGCTCTGCACGACAGAGGATGCACGCGCTACTTGCTACGATTGTGCTGAAAGTCTGCAGTAGAGCATAATAAACTCAGTTAACTATAGCATAGATGGATGACAAGGCCCTCTCCTTGTCCACGTTTATTTCACCGCTTCACTTCAAAGTGCGGCATGCGGGCGCAACATCGTCATGCCGCGCGAGCCCGGTTATTTCGTAGCAAGTATAGAAATTGTTACGGATGCGATTGACCCTGACCAAGGAACGCGTCGCCCCCCTTCGCAAGCCCCTGGTCAGATAGCCCCGCCGGGTGATCCTCCCCTTCCTGGCGGGGCCTCCTTCTCAACCACTTGTCGCTCCACGCCGATTGATCTTGCGGCGCCGGCCCGCGCCGGTGCAAACATCCCTCAGAAGCGGCGCGCGCGGCCCGCCCAGCGAGGGAGCAATCTTCACATGTTGGAAATGCGGACGTCTCCGTCAGGCGCCACGAGCCAATCGGCCGACCGTTCGGTGCGCCACGACTGGACCCGCGAAGAGGCCCAGGCCCTCTACGATGCGCCATTCAACGACCTGCTCTTCAAGGCGCAGACCATGCACCGGCGCTACTTCGACCCGAACTCCGTGCAGATGAGCCGGCTTCTGTCGATCAAGACCGGCGGGTGTGCCGAGGACTGCGGGTATTGCAGCCAGTCGGCGCACCATGCGTCGGGCCTCAAGGCCAGCAAGCTCATGCAGGTGGAGAAGGTGCTCGCCGAGGCTCGCAAGGCCAAGGAGCAGGGCGCGACCCGCTATTGCATGGGTGCCGCGTGGCGCTCGCCCAAGGATCGCGACATGGATGTGCTGGTGGCCATGGTCGAAGGCGTCAAGGCGATGGGCATGGAAACGTGCATGACGCTCGGCATGCTGTCCGACGGCGACGTCGGCAAGCTGAAGCACGCCGGTCTCGACTACTACAACCATAACCTCGATACGTCCGAGCGCTACTACAGCAAGGTGATCACCACCCGCACGTTCGCCGACCGCCTGCAAACGCTGGAGCGCGTGCGCGAAGCCGGCATCAAGGTTTGCTCGGGCGGCATCGTCGGCATGGGCGAGGAGCCCGAGGACCGCGTCGACATGCTGGTGACGCTGGCAAATCTTCCGCAGCACCCCGAGAGCGTGCCGATCAACATGCTGATCGCCATTCCGGGAACGCCTCTCGCCAACGTCGCGAAGATCGACGGTATCGCCTTCGTGCGCACCATCGCGCTTGCCCGCATTCTCATGCCGCAATCCTACGTGCGCCTCTCCGCCGGCCGCACGCAGATGAGCGACGAGACGCAGGCGCTGTGCTTCTTCGCCGGTGCCAACTCGATCTTCTGCGGTGACACGCTGCTCACCGCCGACAATCCCGGCGAGGACAGCGACGCCGTGCTTTTCGACAAGCTGGGCCTGAGGCCGCTCGAGCTCGAGACCGGCTCGTGCGAGCAGGATGATGTACAAGAGTCATGAGCGCGCGCTCGAAGCGCTGGCGCGACGCGGACGCCGTCGGGCGCTAGCCCCGATCACCGGCGTCGACTTCAGCTCCAATGACTACCTGGGGCTCGCTTCCTCGTTCGAATTGAGGGATGCGGCGCGTGCCGCCCTCGAGCGCGGCGTGCCGATCGGATCGGGCGCGTCGCGCCTCTTGCGCGGCAACCATCGCGAGCACGAGGCGCTGGAATCCGAGGCGGCGGCGTTCTTCGGGGCCGAGAGCGCGCTGTTTTTCGGCGGGGGTTTCATCGCCAACGTCGCGCTGTTCTCGGCGCTGCCGCAGCGCGGCGATCTCGTCGTTCACGATGCACTGATCCACGCGTCCGTCCACGACGGCATGCGCATGGGCAAGGCGGAGCGGGCGGAAGCGCGCCACAACGAGGCGCAGTCGTTCGAGGATGTCATCAAGGATTGGCGGGCGGCGGGCGGCACCGGCACGCCGTGGATCGCGGTCGAGAGCCTCTACAGCATGGATGGCGACGTCGCGCCGCTCGACGACCTCGCGGCCATCGCCGACCGCCATAACGGCGTGCTCGTCGTCGACGAGGCCCACGCGACGGGCGTCCTCGGCCCGGCGGGTCGCGGGCTCGGCGCGCACCTGGAAGGCCGTAGCAACGTCATTGCCCTGCATACGTGCGGCAAGGGTCTCGGCAGCATGGGCGCGCTGCTCACTGGCCCGCAGGTGCTATGCGACTACGTCGTGAACCGGTCGCGGCCGTTCATCTATGCGACGGCGCCGTCGCCGCTGATGGCAGCGATCGTGCGTGCGGCACTTATCATCTGCCGCTTCGACGCGGCGCGGCGAGAGAAACTCAGCGCGCTCGTTGCCTTCGCCGGTGCGCGCCTGGCTGAGAGCTGCGGCGTGCAGGCGTCGGGCACGCACATCCAGCCGGTGATCATCGGCGCCGACGAGCGGGCTACCCGCCTCGCCGCTGCCATGCAAGGGCGCGGCTTCGACATCCGCGCCGTGCGGCCGCCGACGGTGCCGGAAGGCACGGCGCGCCTGCGTCTGTCGCTGACGCTCAATGTCGACGAGGCACAAGTCGCAGAAATGGCGAATGCACTCGCCGCGGAGCTGAAGAGGCTCGACGCATGAGATCGGCGGTCGTAGTCACCGGGACCGATACCGACGTTGGCAAGACGATCTTCGCGGCTGCCTTGGTCGGCGCGCTCGACGGCTACTACTGGAAGCCGGTTCAGGCCGGCCTCGACGGCGAAACTGATTCCGAGATCGTCAGGCGCTTATCCGGGTTGCCTGCCGGACGCGTACTCCCGGAGGTCTACCGCCTGACCACGGCTGCCTCGCCGCATCTCGCCGCCGAGCGCGACGGCATCACGATCGACATCGAGGGGCTCGCCGGGGCGCCGTTGAGCCACGAACGTGCGGTCGTCATCGAAGGCGCCGGCGGACTGCTGGTGCCGCTGACCCGAAGCTACCTGCAGATCGAGTTATTCGCGCGCTGGCGCGTGCCGGTCGTGCTCGTCGCCGCGACGCGGCTGGGCACGATCAATCACACGCTCCTGTCGATCGAAGCGCTGCGGCGACGCGGCATCCCGCTGCTGGGCGTCGCGTTCGTCGGCGACGAGAACGCGGATTCGGAGCGCACCATTGCAGAGATAGGGGGCGTGCGCCGGCTCGGGCGCCTGCCGATCGTCGATCCGCTCGACAGCGAAACGTTGCGATTGAGCTTCGCCGCCAACTTCGAGGCCGCCGACTTCCTTGCGCCGGTGACGCCATGATCAGCGGCACCGCCAGCCCGATCTGGCATCCCTTTACCCAGCATGCCTTGCAGCCGGAGATGATCCCGGTCAGCGGCGCGCGCGGCGCCTGGCTCAAGACACGCGACGGCGGCCTGATCCTCGACGCCATATCCTCGTGGTGGGTGGTGACGCATGGGCACTGCCATCCGCGCATCGTCGGGGCCATCGAGGAGCAAGTGCGGCGGCTCGACCAGGTCATCTTCGCCGGCTTTACGCATGCCCCGGCGGAAATGCTGGCGCGCGGGCTCATCGAGATGGCGCCGCCGGGCCTTGCGTATGTGTTCTATTCCGATAGCGGATCGACTGCGGTGGAAGTGGCGTTGAAAATGGCGCTCGGCTACTTCCGCAACATCGGTGCGCCGCGCACGCGCGTCGTGGCGTTGGAACACGGCTACCACGGCGACACTGTCGGCGGCATGTCGGTCGGAGCGCGCGGCGTGTTCAGCGCCGCCTACGAGCCGCTGTTGTTTGACGTGGTCCGCATCCCCTTCCCCGCCGTAGGACACGAGCAGGCAACGATCGACGCCTTCGACGCCGCCTGCGCCGCCGAGCCGGTCGCCGCGCTCATCGTCGAGCCGCTCGTTCTCGGTGCCGGCGGCATGCGCATCTACAGTGAGCACGTGCTTCGCGAGCTGAAGCGGGTCGCGGAAGCGCATGGAGCCCTGTTCATCGCCGACGAAGTGATGACCGGCTGGGGGCGCACGGGCGAGCCGTTCGCCTGCGACAAGGCCGGAGTCGCGCCGGACATCCTGTGTACGGCGAAGGGGATCACCGGCGGGTCGCTGCCCTTGGCCGCAACGTTGTGCACCTCCGCCATCTTCGAGGCGCACCAATCCACCGACCGGACCAAGACGTTCTTTCATTCGAGCTCCTACACGGCGAACCCCATCGCCTGCGCCGCTGCCGTGGCCAATCTCGACATCTGGCAAACCGAGCCGATGGGCGAGCGGCTTGCGGCGCTCGCCGTCATGCAGGCCGAGCGCCTGGCCGCGCTTACCGGCGACGGCCGTTTCGCCAACGCGCGCCAGATCGGCACGATCACGGCGATCGATTTGCAGGTGCCGGACGCCGGCTACCTTGCCGGGGTCGGCCCGCGACTCTCGCGCTTCTTCATCGAGCGCGAGGTGCTGCTGCGGCCGCTCGGCAATACGATCTACGTGATGCCGCCTTACTGCGTCAGCTCGGCCGATCTCGACCTCGTATACGCCGCGATTGCCGAGGCACCGGACGCGTTGGCGGGCGACCCGTTATGAGTGCCGGCTCGACCATCATCGCCTTCGGCCACTACGCGCCCGAGCGGCGCGTCGGCAACGCGGAAATCGAGGCGCGTCTCGGACTCGAGCCGGGGTGGATCAAGCGGCGCACGGGCATCGACGAGCGCCGCTACGCCGCCGACGGCGAAGCGCTGAGCGACATGGCCCTCCCGGCGGGCGAAATGGCTCTGGCGCAGGCCGGCATAGACCGTAAGGACGTCGCCCTCACCCTTCTGTCAACCAGCACCCCCGACCAGCTGCTACCGCCTTCCGCGCCGCTGCTGGCGCATCGGCTAGGCCTCAGCAACTCGGGCGGCATCGACCTGGCCGGAGCCTGTGCGGGGTTCCTCTACGCCTTGACGCTGGCCGACGCGTTCGCGCGGACCCACGATGCGCCCGTCCTGGTCGTGGCCGCCAACATCCTTTCGCGCCGCACCAATCCCAGCGAACGGGCGAGCTGCATCCTCTTCGCCGACGCGGCCGGTGCGGTGGTCGTTGCGCCGACCGCGGCCCAAGGGACCGGAGTGCTGGGTGCCAAGCTCGCGGCGGACGGCTCCGGCTATGACCTCATCGGTATCCCGGCGGGCGGGAGCCGGCGCCCGTTCGCGTCTGAGTTGCCGATCGAGGATACGTGGATGACGATTCCCGACGGCCGGGCGGTTTTCGCGCGTGCCGTCGATATGATGGCGTCGGCCTCGCGCTTCGCCCTCGATAGGGCCGGGCTGAGCGCGGCCGACATCGACCATTTCGTTCCGCACCAAGCCAATGGGCGGATGACCGCCGCGGTCGCCCGCGAGCTGCGGGTACCGGACGAAAAGGTCGTCACGTCGGTCGCCGAGTACGGCAACAGCTCGGCGGCAACGATTCCTCTCACCCTCTCCGTGGCCGGCGGCAGCACTCGGTTCGCGCCGGGCCAACGGATCTTGATGTGCGCCGCCGGAGCCGGGTTGACGGGCGGCGCCGTGGTGTATGGGCTCTGACCCGAGCGGGTTCAGGTTCGGTTCATGCGACCGGTGTTTGTGTGTGGCGGATACGCCAAAGGCGGTCGGATTCCCGACGCGTCGGCAGCGCAATCAAGGCCGAACCCATGCCCAAGCCCCCATCGCGCCGCAATTCGATGCAGGAACTGCCGACTGTCATGTCGCGTTGTTCGCTCCGCCAGGACGTGCAGACTCGCCCGTTTGGCGTCCTTTTGTCCTACTAGCGGTCAGGTGAAAAAAACCATGCCGACGAGCGTCTCGAGCTCCGGTGCACAGCGCGATCTCCGAATCGACTTCTTTCGCGGCTTGGCCCTGCTTTTCATTTTCGTCGACCACGTTCCGGACAACGTGCTCGCGAAGTTCACGCTTCGCAACTTCGGCTTCTCCGACGCGGCAGAGGTCTTCGTCCTGCTCGCCGGCTTTTCCGCCGTGCTCGCTTACTCGCGCGTGTTCGAGGGGCAGGGCTTCAAGGCGGGCTTGAGCCGCGTCTTCGACCGCGTGCGTGACATATACATCTGGCACTTGGCACTGATCGTCATCTGCAGCGTAGGGCTGACGTACGCCGCGACCTACTTCGGCAACTTCAGCTACGCTCAGAACATCGGCGTGCACCTTTTCTCGCTCGATCCGGCGCGCTCGACGGTGATGGCGGCGCTGCTCGTCAATCAGCCGAACTCACTCAACATCCTGCCGCTCTACGTCGTGCTGATGATGGTCTGGGTGCCGTTCGTGTTGTGGCTCATCCAGCGCAATCCGTGGCAGGCGCTCGTCCTCTCGGTCGGCCTGTGGGCGGCCGCCAACCTCCTGTCGATGAACTTGCCGAGTCTCATCCATCCGAAGGGGTGGGTGTTCAACCCGTTTGCTTGGCAGCTCTTGATCACCATCGGCGCGCTGACCGCGCACTTCAGCCGCCAGGGTCCGATTCCCGTGTCGCGTCCGCTGATGTGGCTCGCGCTCGCTTACGTCGCGTTCGCCTTTCTCTTCGTCGCGCCGTGGACTCAGATCCCGGGCTTGGAGAAGGCGCGTCTGTTCTCGCCGGATATGCTCGGCAATGTCGATAAAACGTATCTATCCGCCTGGCGTCTTCTTCACGTTGTCGCACTCGGTTACCTGGCGCTGATCTTACTGTCGCCCCAAACCCAATGGCTTACTCGCGCATGGGCCACGGGCATTGGGCGCTTGGGGCGGCACTCACTGGAAATCTTCAGCGTTGGGACTATTCTGTCCTTCGTTGGTTGGGTTGTCCTTGTTGAAGCCGGCTATGGACTCGCCTTACAGATCCTGGTCAACATCATCGGTATCGGGATTCTGTTGGGGATGGCATGGGCTCTAACACAGCGCAACCGCGGCACGGATTGGGTCTTCGTACAGTCGGTTCAAAGGTTCTTCGCAGAGCGGCGTGGCTCGGGTGCGCAAGCCTCGCCGGCCTAGTCCTGATATCTACACAAGCAGCAGAAGCCAGCCCGCGTTGTCAAGCGCCGGCTGCGCTTGTGCGTTTCGACGCCCCGCTTCCGAAATTCGCCGCGGCCCTCGCCAAGGGCGAACCCGTGCGCATCGTGGCGCTTGGCTCGTCGAGCACGCAGGGCATCGGCGCCTCGAGCCCGAAAGCCTGCTACCCGGTGAAACTGCAGGCCGAGCTACTGCAGCGCTTTCCGCAAAGCAAGATCACCGTCGAGAACCTCGGCATCGGCGGCCAGCTCGCGACCGATATGCTGCGTCGGATCAAGAAGGATGTCATTGCGCGTAAGCCGACGCTGGTCATTTGGCAGACTGGCGTCAACGACGCGATGCGCTACGTTCCCGTCGACAAGTTTCGCGAGACGGTCATGGCCGGCGTCGACGAGCTGCAGCGCGCCGGCATCGACGTCGTTCTGCTCGACATGCAGTATTTCCCGAAGGCCGAGAAGGTGCGCGACTTTCCGCGTTTCCTCGTTGCCATGCGCCAGATCGCCGAGCAGCGCCGCATCCCGATCCTGCAGCGCTTCGCGATCATGAAGAATCTCGTCACCAGCGCGCAATACACGCCGCAGCAGCTCCTTGCCGCCGACCAGTTCCATCCCAACGACTTCAGCTACGGCTGCCTCGGTAGCTTGATGGCCGAGGCCCTACAGGGTGAAGTCGCGGCGCCGGCCAAGGCTGTCGCCAAGAAGTATCCGGCAGAGCCGGCCAAGCAGGCTGGTGCCGTGGCGCCCGTGCCGGTGCACTAAGCATATGACATCCCCGGCTCATGCCGCCGGCATGAGCCGGGGATCCATCCATCCCGCAAGTTTAGCGCCTAGCGATCGATGGATCCCGCAACGAGTGCCGGGATGGCGTTCAGCGCGAGGGCTATGAGCTTCACGCTTCGTCCTTGTCGCGACGGAGCTTGTAGAGGTTCTGCAGCAGCGCCTCGAATCCGCCGGCGCCGGAGCCGGCGTGCAGGTCAATGCGGCCGACCTTCTCGACCAGCTTCTCCAGCGCCTCGAGCTCCTTCAGGCGCAGCAGCAGCGGGTTGTCTTCCATCAGCTTGGAGGTGTTGAGCAGCGATCGGGTCGCGGCCGTCTCCTCCTGCCGGCGAATGAGGTTGGCCTTCGCGACGCGCTCGGCCTCGACGACCTTGTTCAGAAGCTCGCGAACGTCGCCCGGGAGGATGACGTCCTTGACGCCGATCTCGCCCACTTCTGCTCCAAGCCCGCGCGCCCGGTCGGAGACGAACGCGCGCACCTCCTGATCGATGGTGTCGCGGGCGGCGAGGATCTCGTCCAACGTGCGCGTCGCCACCGCCTCGCGGATGGCGAATTGGATGAGGCGATAGAGCGTCGCCGACACGTCGGCCGTCGCCAATGCCGCCTTCTCCGGGTCGGTTACCTTGGTGAAGGCGGTCAGCGTCACGCGGATGCCGACCCGATCCTTGGTCAGGATCTCCTGTGCCGTCACCTCGAGCGGTTGCGGTCGCAGATCGACCTTCGTGATCTTCACCGATCGCCCGACCTGCCAGAAGGCATGCCGGCCCGGCGGCAGCCGCTCCTTCAGCTCGCCGTCGACCATCAGCAGGCCGGCCTCGTGCGCTTCGACCACCGCGAAGGCGATGACGCCCGCGCTGCGCGCAGGGTCGAGCTTGTCGAGATAGCGCTTGGCAACGCGGAGCTCGTCCTCGGTGTCGATCAACTCGACGTCAACGCTGGTCAGCGCCTTCCAATAGGCGCGCGTCGTGTTCGGCGGCACGAGGTGCTTGGGCTCGCCGTCGAAAGAGACGATTGCGACCTCGGTCGGGCCTGCCTGCACGATCTCGAAATTCTGTTCGGCTACCGGCCGGTGCGTCCGCTGCATCAGCAGCGCACGCTCCGTGGCGATCTCGGCGCGCACGACCTTCACCACCTCGACACTGAGCTGGTGGGCCGGATCGAACGACGTGAAGCGGCCCGGCGCCAAAAGCCGCACGAAACGTCCGTCGCGGCTCAAAAATCCGCGCTCGTCGTCCCTGACGACGACATCGGACCAAAATCCATACTTACGCATCGCGCACTCCACGCAATCAGCTAGAAGGTCGCCGGCCGGCCACCCACGCCGTAGTCGCGGGCCGGAGCTTGAGCCTGACCGCACGGCCTTTCACTCCGGGTTGCGTCCACTCTCGGCCCGAGGGCCGCGAGTGCCGGTGCCCGGGCTCCGGCTTAGCGGCCGGGCGGTATCCGCTCCGGCGCATGGCGCCACGACGCTTGCCCTCGCGGGCCGGGAAGCTGGCCGGCTCCCCTAGAATGAAAGCCCGCCGAGGCGGGACGATCGACGTGGGATTTGAACCCACTACACCAAGAGTAAAAGTCTTGTGCTCTATCCAATTGAGCTAGTCGTTGGAGAAGCTGAAGGGAATCGAACCCCCGACCTCCCGGAATTCCGGGTGCTCTTCCACTGAGCTACAACCTCGGTTTAACAGACGCGGAACACGCTGCCGCAGCGCGGAGCGCGCCAGCCGGGTCTCGGCGAGCCCGGACACATGACGTCGGGTCCGCACTAAATGCTCAAATCCGGCGGAATTAAAGCGTTAGTGGTGGGCGCCGGTGTAATGGCCGAGGGCAAAGGTCTGTACTGGAGGGCCGGGCTGGCCTTAGCCTTGCCGCATCTGAGGGTCTGGCTGGCGGGCCGGTATTGGGGAGTGACATGGCGGGACTTTCGCGCTCGCTCGAGCACGTTCGCGACCGCTACGACGTGATCGTAGTGGGCTCCGGCTATGGCGGCGGCGTCGCCGCCTCACGGTTGGCGCGCGCCGGCAAGTCCGTGGCGGTGCTGGAGCGCGGCCGCGAGGTGCTACCGGGTCAGTTTCCCTCCCGCTTTCCCGACCTGAAGAACGAGATGCAGGTGACGGGCAAGCGCCTGCACACCGGCCCGACCTCGGCGCTGTACGACGTGCGGCTCGGCGACGACATGCACGTGCTCGTTGGTTGCGGGCTCGGCGGCGGCTCCCTGATCAACGCGGGGGTGGCGCTGCGCCCTGACGCGCGTGTGTTCGCGGATGAGCGCTGGCCCGGCCAGATCGTTCAGGACGGGCTGCTCGAGGAGGGCTTTCGGCGCGCCCGCCAGTGGCTCAACCCGCAGAGCGACCCGCGCGCCGGCGACTTCTCCAAGTACCGGACGCTGGAAGCGGCGGGCGGGGCGCTCGGCTACGACATGGTCGCACCGACCATCACGGTCAGCTTCGAGCCCAACACCAATGTCGTTGGTATCGAGCAGCCTGGCTGCACGCGGTGCGGAGATTGCTGCGCCGGATGCAATGTCGGCGCCAAGAACTCGGTAGCGATGACCTACCTGCCCGATGCCGTGCGGCACGGCGCCGAGCTCTTCACGCATGCCGGTGTGCGCTACGTTGCCAAGACGCGCGACGCAGAATGGGAGGTTCACGTTCGCCGGCTGGACGGCGCGGGTGGCGATCGCCTGCTGCGGGCGTCCATGGTCGTGCTCGGTGCCGGTACCCTCGGCACGACGGAAATTCTGCTGCGCTCTCGCGCCAACGGCCTCGCGCTGTCAGATCGCGTCGGCGAACGCTTCTCGGCCAACGGCGACATTATCGCCTTCGGCTACGGTGCCCGCGAGCCGGTCAATGCCGTCGGCGTAGGTTTCCCGGCGAAGATCGAAGGTGCGGAGGTCGGTGCCGCAGTCACCGGCCAGCTTGAAATTGACGATGCGGCGACGCTGGCCAACGAGCTTCGGGTGCAAGAGGGCGTGCTGCCGTCGGCGCTAGCGCCGGTGCTCCCCGTTCTTTTCATTCCCAACGGGCGGCTGCTCGGCGCCCTGCAGAGCCTGATCAGCGGCGTCTACAAGGGGCCGTTCGCCAAGCTGCAGACATTCTTCGCCGTTTCCCACGACAGTGCGTCGGGGCGCTTCGTGCTCGATGACGATCGACTGTCGCTCGTGTGGCCAACGGCCAAAGATGAGCCCGTCTATGCACGCCTCGATGCGATCCTGTCGTCGGTCGTCAACGAGGCGGGCGGCTCCTACGTGAAGAACCCTCTAGCCGGCACGGTCATGGGCCATCAGCCGGCGACGGCACATCCGCTCGGCGGCGCCGGTATGGGGAGCGAGCGCAGCGAGGGGGCCATCAACCACAAGGGCCAGGTGTTCGATGCTTCTGCGGGGCAAGGCTCGACCGCTGTGCACGCGGGCCTCTACGTCGTCGACGGCGCCATGATGCCCCGGTCGCTCGGCGTCAATCCGTTGCTGACGATCACGGCGCTGGCCGAGCGCGCGCTCATCCACATGCAGCAGGACTACGGCTTGGCGTTCGACGCCGCGCCGCTCACCGGGGTGCGGGCGACGCCGCAGGATTTGAGCCCGTTCCTAGCGGCATAAAAAATGCGGCCGGACCGCGAAGGTCCGGCCACCGGACCCGGAAATTCAAGCACTCTTCTTGTACCGGGCCGCGTCCTCGGAGCCCTTGGTCGCATCGCCGGCGGTATAGGAGTGCGCGCCCGCGCCCGCGAGCTTGCCCTTGTCGACGATGAGATACTCGGTGCGGATCGGCTTCTTGGCGAAATAGCTTTCTAGGATCTCGCGCGTGCCAGCCGCGTAGCGTGCCTGCGCCGAGAGCGAGGAGCCGGAGATGTGCGGGGTCATGCCGTGATGCGGCATGGTCCGCCACGGGTGGTCCTTCGGAGCCGGCTGCGGGAACCAGACGTCGCCCGCGTAGCCTGCGAGCTGCCCGCTTTCCAGCGCTCGCACCACCGCATCGCGATCGACGATCTTGCCGCGCGCGGTGTTAATGAGATAGGCGCCGCGCTTCATCTTGGAGATTAGCTTGTCGTTGAACAAGCCCTCGGTCTCCGGATGCAGCGGGGCGTTGATCGTCACCACGTCGCAGACTTTCACCATGTCTTCTGGCGTCTTGTGGAAGGTTAGTCCGAGCTCCTTTTCTACCTCCTCTGGCAGCCGGTGCTTGTCAGTGTAGTGGAGCTTGACGCCGAACGGCTTCAGGCGACGCAGCACTGCGAGACCGATGCGGCCTGCCGCGACCGTGCCGACGTCCATTCCTTCGAGGTCATAGGAGCGCTCGACGCAGTCGGCGATGTTCCAGCCGCCCTTCTTCACCCACTCGTATGACGGCAGGTAATTGCGGACGAGTGAGAGGATCATCATCACGACGTGCTCGGCGACGCTGATCGAGTTGCAGTACGTGACCTCGGCGACGGTGACGCCCTTGTCCATCGCCGCCTGCAGGTCGGTATGGTCTGACCCGATGCCGGCTGTGACGATCATCTTCAGCTTCTTGGCCTTTTCGAAGCGCTCCTTTGTCATGTACGCCGGCCAGAACGGCTGCGAGATCACTATCTCGGCGTCGGGAAGCTCCTTTTCGAATGTTGAATTCGGGCCGTCCTTATCGGAGGTGACGACGAGTGTGTGGCCCTGGCTTTCGAGAAACTTGCGCAGGCCGAGCTCGCCCGAGACGCTGCCGAGCAGCTCACCCGGCTTGAAGTCGATGGCCTTGGGCGTCGGCGCGGTTTGGCCATCGGGATACTTGGTGATCTTGGGGATGTCGTCGCGCGCGTACTCTTTAGGGTAGCCGTCGACCGGATCGTCGTAGAGAACGCAAAGTACCTTTGCCATGAGGGCTTTCCTCCGTATTCAGGGATCGTGAGGAAACGTCTCTAATTGCTGGCGGCTTCTTGGCGTCTGCTGGCTGGAGGCGCTTCCAAACCGCGCGGCGGTCGGTTATCGGCCGGGGCACGGCGGCAGGATATTGCCAGCCCTAGAGGTAGGCATGGTGGGCGCGCAAACAAGGCATGGATAGGCTGGCACGCGTGACAAACAACGTCGTTTATCGGGCTTTAACGACGGTGCCGGGCGCCGCAAGGGCGTTGCGGAAAAATGCCAATTGCTCGCTGCTGGATCTTTCGAACCATTTGCCGAGGTAGATGTCGAAGTGGCCGATGGGCAGCATGATGAGCTGCGCGCGATCGCCCATGCGGGCGCCCGTCTGCACTACCGCCCTGGTCGATGTGACCGTGTCGTGCGCGCATGCAATCAGCAACGCGGGGCAAGTCACCTCGCGGGCGTAACGCGACGGATGGTAGAGCGGCAGCGTGAAGAACAGCCGCGCCGCGACCTCGTTGCGCCAACCGGGCGGAACGATTGCCATGCACCCCGCATAGGCATCCTCGGTTGCCATCGCCGCGAGTTGGCCCGGCGGTGCGGCAAGCGGGACGTAGTGGGGCGCCTTCCCGATGCACGCGCGTGCTACATCGAGCAACACCGCACCGGCCATGCGCATAGACATCGCAAAACCGGCTTGCCTGACCGCCATGCGAGCACTCGCGGGGCCGTCCAGCATTGGGCACTGGGCCGATACGGCGGCGATACGCTTGTCGCGCGCGGCGACGACGAGCACGTGTCCGCCGGCGAGCGAACAGCCCCACAGGCCGATGCGCTCTGCATCGACACCGAGTGTGGCCCGCGCAAACGCAACGGCGGCGCCCCAGTCGGCGAGCTGTCGGTTCATGGAAATAACCTGACGCGGCTCGCCGTCGCTGTCGCCGAGTTGACGGTAGTCGAACAGCAGCACGTAAAAGCCGGCGGCCGCGAACCGCTCGGCATAGGGTGGCAGGGAGGCGTCGCGCGTTCCGCCCAGCCCGTGCGCCATGACGATGCAGGGAGCCGGCCGCGCCACGTCGCCCACAGGCTCGTAGAGCCATGCGCGGCACGTCACGCCGTCGCTCAGGAAGGCGACCTCCCGGCGCAGCGGCGTGGCGGCATGCGGCATGCTTCCCTCGCTCCGGCGTGGCGGGTGGTTGAGGTCGTCCTGTCTACGTTGGTGGCGGCTCATGGGTTACGGCAGTTGACCGGGGGTTGGGAGGTTGGACGGCAACCATCGTCCGCGCTGTTCCTTAAAGAACAGCGCGCCATCCACCGTCGCTTTGCAAGCTTCGTCCCGCTATGCGGCTTAGTGAAGGCCCGGCATGGGCTTGCGGATACGCAGTAGATTCACCGGCCGTGCCGGGGCAGCCGGCGGCTCGGTTTTGGCCGCGGCTTGGGCATTGCCACGACGGCGCATCGGCCACCATCTGCGCGAAGACGAAGGTATCTCGGCGCGGTTGGCTTCGAGGAAGGCCAACGTAGCCCGCACGTGTCCTACGAACAGCTCGCGGAAGATATCACCCGAACCGCCACCGCGAAGCTTGAGCTTGCGCCACCGGCCCTTCCAAGCACCAGGGAGTTCGTCAACCCAGCGGTTGGCAGCCTCCACCTTCCAATAGGTATCGTCGCTGTTTTCCGCTTCGTCCAACGCGACGCGCAACGCCGCGATCACCGCCTCGACATCCGCCGCCATAACGCCCTCCGCACGCAACTGTCCCGGTGGCATTCTAGCGGCTTTGTCGCCTGCGTACACCCTGCGCGGACAACCGTTACTCGCTGGGGCTGGCCACCACGGCGATGTTCGTGCCGCCGGCCTCCGACGGTGTGAAGGTAACCTCGAGATTGTGTATGGTCCCGCACGCGTAGACCGACCAGCTCTCTTTCCAGGGCTTGCCTGCCGCCTCTGGCTTCTCGGCCACTTCCGTGTCGACGACACGTGATTCTGAGCAGCTTCCATCGCCCCGGGTGAGCGCTGCCGTCCGCACGATGTTCCCCGCATCGATCTGCAGTTGCGGATCGGTGATCGTCGTTCCCGGCGCCATTGGTACGGCTTGGATCTTCCCGTCTTTTCCTGCCAGCATAAATATGGCGCGTTGCTGCTCCTTCTCGCAGTCGACTTTGTAGCGTTCGATCCAACTCACATCGCTCGGATCGACCTGGTAGGGGTAAGCGTCGCGCAGGACAAATTGCGGATCGTCGCCGCAACCCTGCTCGGGGATGACGCTCCCCTTAATCGCTTCGGTGCGCGCTTCTGTCAATTCATCGGAGAAGGCTCGCTCGGCAACCGCGTCGCCGTAGGCGGAGGCCAATTCGCCGGAGTCCGCTTCGATGTAGTCGGGTGCGGCCGATGCGGCGCAGTAGGTCACGGTCAACAGGACGGACGCCAACACGGTGCGCCAATTCGCATTCATTGTATTCTCCCGCCCCACTCGCAGCCGTACCGGTCATTCCATCAATCGCGTCACTATAGCAACCAGCGCCCCAACGGGGCGCGCCCCATTCGTTTCCAGGCGCGGCGCGAAGGCGCGGGCGCCAGAATGCACTGTTGTCGCGCATTGTTCGCACGGCGCAAACACGCCGTTGAGCACGCTCCGCTTATTCGGTGAGGGGTCCAAGGCGACATGGCGTCATGCCTGGCAATAGTGCCGGGCAAGATCTCGTTCTAGGAGAACGCACATGAAAGTCCTGGCTGGTCTCATGCTCATGATGGCTCTGGTTGGCGGCGCGGCGAGCGCCTACGCCGGCGACAGCGCCGACGACTGCCACTCCATCTCGGATTCGGTCTACGGTACCTGGGGCTGCCGCTAACGCGACCTCATGACAACCATCCGGGCGTCGCTTGGGGATCCGCCGATACAGGACCCTCAAGCGACACTCTTTTTTTCGACAGCCGCCAACGTGCCGCGCCTGTAGCACCCTCGATGCATCGGGTAGGCTTCGGTCCGCTAAATGTCGAAGTGCGCCGCGGGTGTGAATGTCTGGGCACTCGCGTCCTTGCCAACAAATCCGCGGCAGTTGGCACGTAGGACTGTGTTGCCAATCGTATAGGTCCCCCGAATATGCGTATGCCCATGAATCCATGTGGGGACGTGCGTCCACGAGGCGACCTCGTCGTCCAAATTGCTCGCAAAGGCGGCGTCGAGCCCGTTGCCCGCGTGCAGCGGGTTCAGTCCCCTGCGGCTGGGCGGATGGTGCGAGACAACGACGGTGGTTTTGCAGGCCCGCTCGCGCAAGTACTGCAACAGGGCATGCCAGGAGCGTTCAAAAGCGGCGAGTGCATGCTCCGGCTGAAATTTGGTGAGGGCGGCTTTGCCGTCCGCGGTGCGCGTCCGCTTCTTAACGAAGAAGAATTCCCCGCACTTTCGGCGGACGTGATCCATGCAGGCCTGGCTGCCTCCAGAAAAATCCGTCCATAAGGTCGTGCCGAAGAAAGAGACGCCACCGATCTCGACGCCGGCATTGTCGAGCACCGTTACGCCAGGCAGCCGCTCGGCGAGCAGTGCCGACGTGTCGTCGAAGACGCCGTCATAGTGCTCGTGGTTGCCGGGCACCAGCAAGACTTGGGCGAACCGGCGCTGCGCCAAGTCGATGAAGCGCAGCACGCGCGCGCGCTGATCGACGGCGTATTTGTCGGTGCACGACGGATCGAGGCACCGCGCATGGCAGAGGTCCCCCGCGACGATCAGGATGTCGCCCCCCGGGAGGCTGCCGCAGAATTCCTGCGCCTCCAGATGCAGGTCGCTCAGGTAGTGGCAGCGCACGCATCCCTCCGTCGCGAATCGCGAGACTGGAAAAGTATGCGCGCGCCCGACGCGGCTGTCGGTTAAGCGGCGTTAACGCCCGCGCCGCCACTGGATCACCGGCCTCGATCTTCAGGGAGGCATTGCGGCGAAACATGTCGAACGGACCGCGACTTCGCGATATGCAGGCCGGATGACGGCAGCCGGCGATTTCGAAATTTTTCTCGTGGCCAATCCGGGCTTAGAAGGCCCGCTTTGCGCCGAGGCGCGGGCCAAGGGCTTCAAGGCCAAGTCGATCCCCGGCGGCGTCACCGTCAAGGGTGGCTGGCCGGAAGTCTGGCGGGCGAACCTAGAGATCCGCGGCGCCAGCCGCGTGCTCGCGCGCCTTTCCAGCACAGTGGGATCCGAAGCTTGGAATTCACGTGACTTGAAGTCGCGGC
>JADMIO011827162.1_pt1 | contig 20803 bp, 21 predicted proteins | sample 8958161 | NCBI WGS metagenome assembly JADMIO01 (sample SAMN16585339, study PRJNA669376) | soil metagenome | isolation source: Crop rotation soil | place: USA: Cullars Rotation, Alabama | collected 2011 | reverse complement strand
GCCGCGACTTCAAGTCACGTGAATTCCAAGCTTCGGATCCCACTGTGCTGGAAATTGGCTTCTTTGATCTGCGCCGGAAGTGCGCCGGCGTTCTTGGCTGCGTCGTTCGCATCGGCCGCCGGTTTCGCCGCAGGCGTCGGCGGGCCGGCGGGAAACGCGGTTTTCGCAGGCCCGGTGACGCGCGCGCCGATGACGTATCGCGCGCCGGTCGGCTGGAAGCGCCGCAGCAGATCGTTCGGATTCTGCACCGTGCGGATCTCGATGGAGTTCATCAGCCCCGACGTCGTGGAGCTTTGCAACAGCGGCAGGAATTTCGTCGTGGCACCCTGATGCTGCTTCAGCGCACCCGCTGTCGCGACGTTCAGCACTTGCAGATTCGCCGTGATCGGATCGCTGCGGTCGAAATTGTTGGGCGTCATCCGCATCCAGGCGATGTAGTCGACCACCTGCGGCTGTCCGCCAGGGCCGCCGCCGAATTGGACTGGCTGTGCCAGCTCAGCGTCGGCCACCACTTTGGTGACGTCGAAATCCACGCCCCACGCCGTCAGCACCGGACCGAGGGTCGAACTCGATTTGTCGCCCTGATCCTGCAGGCCCGGGCCGCCTTGCACGGAAGCTTCCGACAGCGGATCGAGGAAGACGATCGCATGCCCGCCGCGCATGACGAACTGATCGATGGCATATTGCACCGACGGACTGAAATTCGCCGGATGCGCCACGAGCAGCGTCGAAACGTCGGCTGGAATTCGATCCGTCGTCATCGGATCGAGCATCTGCACGTCATAATTGTCGCGCAGCTGCTGGTAGATCACATAGGGATTGGAATTGCCGGCCAGCGCCGCCTGCAGCCCGCCCGCGCCCGCTTCCAAGGGCAGCGCCGACAACACCGCCAACTTCGGCTTTGTCGGCTGCGACAGCTTGTAGATCATCGAGGTCAGGTCGTATTCGAGATATTCCTCGCGCCCCTGATCGAAGAATGGAATCACCTCGTGACCGGCGAGCGTGTTCGTTCCCACCAGACCGAAATAGACGTTGTCGCCTTCCTGCGTCGGCGCCGCGGTCAAGCCTTGCGCCACGGCTTCATCTTCCGCCGGCGTGAACGGCGCCGGATCGATTTCTTCGAGAATGATCTTGCCGCCCGCGAGCGACTTATATTCCTGCAGCAGATCGCGGATGCGTCCCGCATACGCGACAATCGAGGCGTAGCCGGTGGCAGGTCCCCGCGAATAATAGAAGCGCAGTGTGATCGGCTCTTTCAGCTTCGAAAGCGTCGCCTTCGTGCCGGGCGAAACGGTGTAGAGGCCGTTTTCCGTCAGGTCGAGGCGGGCCGTACCGAGCCATTGGTTGGCGACAATGTTGACGGCCAGGAACAGCACGATGGTAAGTGCGATGGCCGAAAGCGCATAGACTCTGTGCGAGAGCGGTTTCATGTCAGTCCGTCTTCTTAAGATCGACCAGCACGACATTCACCAACAGGAAGAGCGCGATCAGCGATCCGAAAAAGATCAGGTCGCGCAGATCGATCACGCCCGAGGAAATCGCCTGGAAGTGCGTGAGGAAGCTGAAGCTCGAAATCGTGTTGACCAGGACGACCGGTGCCCACAGCTGGAAGAAATCCAGCACCAGCGGCGCACCCGCGACGGTGAACAGGAAACAGACCACCACACTGACGACGAATGCGATCACCTGGTTGTTCGTGGACGCCGAAATCGCCGCCGAGATGGCGAGATAACCGCCGGCCATTAGGAAGCTGCCGACATAGCTGGCGAAGATCGCGCCATTATCGGGTTGGCCCAAATAATTGACCGTAATCCAGATCGGGAAGGTGAGCAGCAGCGCCACGCCCGTGAACGCCCAGGCTGCCAGGAATTTGCCGACCACGCTTGCCCAGATCGGGATCGGTAATGTCAGTAGCAGCTCGATCGTGCCGAGCCGGCGTTCTTCAGCCCAAAGCCGCATGCCGACCGCCGGCACGAGAAACAGATAGAGCCAGGGGTGATAACCGAAGAAGACGGACAGCGTGGCGACGCCATTGTCGTAGAAATGGCCGACATAGAAGGTGAAAGCGCCCATCGCGAGCAGAAAGATCACAATGAACACATAGGCGAGCGGCGTCGCGAAATAGGCCGCAAACTCGCGCTTGAAGACAGCCATTACCGGTTTCATGAGCGGCCCCAAATTGCGCCGGATTGTGCCAGGGTTTGCCTCCCCCTTGTGGGGAGGCCGAAATCGCAAGCCAGCATCGCGAGCGATTTCGGGTGGGAGGATTGATTTCTCCGCGGGAGCCCTCCACCCGACAAGGGGGAGGTGGACTGCTTTTCTCCCCCCGTGGTTACGGGGGGAGTGGCGCGCCCCGGCACGCCTCGTGTTGATTCCACGCGCGAAGCGCGCTGGGCGCGACGAGGAGGGGAATGTGAAATCATGCCGCCGCTCCCGCGCGTTCGCGAACGCGCTGCGTGTCGTGGGTGGTCACCGCGCGGAAGACGTCATCGAGGCGTCCGGCTTCCGCGTATAGCTCTTTCACGTCCCATTTCTGCGCCGCCGCAAGCGCGCTGACATTTTCGATGATCAGATCGTTCCCCCGAGGGAAAACCGTAAGGGTCGCGACGCTGTCATAGCGCGGTCCCTCCTCGACTTTACCGACATAGGGCTGCTGCTCCAGCACGGTTGTGGCCACAGCAGCTTGCGCGACGGGCAGGCTCAGCGTCACCGCATTGTGGTGCCGTGAGCGGGCGAGCAGGCTGGCGGGCGTTCCATCCGCGACGATGCGTCCGCGATCGATGATGACGGCACGCGTGCAGACCGCATCGACCTCTTCCAGCAGATGCGTCGAGATGATGATCGCCTTCTGCGGCGCCATGGTGCGAATGAGGTTGCGCACGCTGTGCTTCTGATTGGGGTCCAAGCCGTCGGTCGGTTCGTCCATCACCAGAACCGGCGGGTCGTGCAGAATCGCCTGTGCCAGTCCGACGCGGCGTTTGAATCCCTTGGACAGCGTGTCGATCGGCTGGTCCAGCACCGGCTCGAGTTCCGTCCGCGCGGCCGCGGCTGTGACCCGGTTCTTCACCTCCCCGCCGCTAAATCCGCGGGCCTCGGCAATGAAGGCGAGGAACTGCCGCGGTGTCATATCGCCATAAGCGGGCGCGCCTTCCGGCAGATAGCCCAGATTGGCTTGCGCAGCGATGGTGTCGGTCTCCACATCATGCCCGCAAATGCTCGCGCGCCCGGACGTCGGCGTCAGATATCCGGCGATCATCTTCATGGTGGTGGATTTGCCGGCGCCATTGGGCCCCAAAAAGCCCAGCACCTCGCCTTTAACGACCGTCAAATCGATGCCGCTGACCGCAGCAATAGGTCCGAAATTCTTCGTCAGTCCTTGGAGTGTGATCATAACGATAGCCGCACCAACGGCCCCTGAACCGGCGGTCCGTTCCCTAAAAAAATCGGTTTCTGTCTGCAAGAGACTCTTAGACTTCGCGCGATTACAGATGATTCACGCCTGCGCGAGCGACAACATGCCCACAAACAGCCGGCCCCGAAAAGGGGCCGGCGAGGGGATCAATCCATTAGGGAGGAAAAGTCGGCTGACGGAATCTCCCGGCCGGCAGGGGCTGGGGGGCTGGGTCAAACTCCCGGTCGAAGGGTCCTCGTCAGCCGACTGTCTTAAGATGGAAGGTTAAAGCGGCGGAGGGGTGACCCCATTTGGGCATTTTCGTGGCGTGCGGTCTTTTCAAGGAGAGGTGATCCGGGCAGCAGCCGGTGTCACAAAGACGTTGCAAAGCTCTTGCCGATAGCAGCGTGACGTACCATGCTCTTATAGCGATGACCGATGAACCCATAGTTTTCGGCCGTGCCGGAGAGCCCCACTTCGCACGGACCGCTTCCTGGGGCGAACCACCCGAAAATCCACCAGTACGGGGCCAGGATGCGCGCGATACGCGCATTCGCTTCGACCGACCTGAACTCAAGCGAATTCTCAGCACCTATGGCCGCATGGTCATGGCCGGCGAATGGCGGGATTACGCCATCGACTTCCGGGACGACGTCGCCGTGTTCTCGGTCTTCCGCCGGACCAGCGAGATGCCGCTTTATTCCATCGAGAAGAGGCCCAAGCTGAAGGACCGGCAGGGCCAGTATTCGGTGGTGGCCGCGGGTGGCCAGGTGCTCAAGCGCGGACACGATCTTTCCACTGTGCTGCGCGTGCTGGACCGCAAGCTGCTCAAAGCCGTCGCCGCGGAGTAGTTTTCCTCCCCCGTTTACGGGGGAAGTGTCCCGCCTTTCTTCCCCCGTGTTTACGGGGGAAGTGGCGCGCGAAGCGCGACGAAGGGGCTGCGGACGGAGGGGGCGACCACGGAGCCGCATCTACCCATGCATTCAAAATCACCTCCCCCAACGCGGCCCCAACGCGGGGAGGTCGAAATGCTGAAGCGGCAGCCGAATTTTCCTTCCCCCCTTGCGGGGGATTGGAGGGCGCACTTACGAAAGGTCCAGTGGACCTTTCGGCGCCCGGAACGCCGAAGGCCGGAAGGGGGGAATCGACCAATTCCCCCCACCCGAAATTGCTCGCGACGCTCTCACAATTTCGGCCTCCCCGCTTTGGGGGAGGCGATTACTGCGCGGCAACTGCGAGGATCAGGGTGTGCCACAAAACAAAAGCCCCGGAAGCAGCGCCTCCGGGGCTTCGTTTTCTAACGCAGGCCCGCTTAGCGGCGGTCGCCCATCAGGCGGAGCAGCATGAGGAACAGGTTGATGAAGTCGAGATAGAGCGTCAGGGCGCCCATCAGCGCCTTTTTGCCCATGATCGCCCCGTCGTCGCCGACGAAGTACATCTCCTTGATCCGCTGCGTGTCATAGGCGGTCAAGCCGGTGAAGATAAGCACGCCAAGAACCGAAATCACCCACTGCATCATGCTGGACTGCAGGAAGATGTTCACCAGCGAGGCGATGATGATGCCGATCAGGCCCATGAACAGGAATGAGCCGAAGCCCGACAGATCCCGCTTCGTGGTGTAGCCCCAGAGGCTCATCGCGCCGAACGTCGCCGCCGTCACGAAGAACACCTGCGCCACGCTTGCGCCCGTGTAGAGCAGCAAGACCGGCGTCAGGCCGATGCCCATGAGCGCGGCATAACCCCAGAACACCGCTTGCGCGGCGCCGAAGCTCATTTGCTGGATGCGCCAGCCAAGGAGGAACACCAGTCCGAGCGGGGCCAGCAGCACCACCCAGCCAAGGGGCGACAGCGCATAACCGCGCGCGCTGAACGTGAAGAACAGCTGCGCGAACGCAGGCGTGCTCGCCGTAAACCAGGCGGTCAAGCCGGTGAGCGCAAGCCCCAGCAGCATGTAGTTGTAGACGCGAAGCATGTAAGCCCGAAGGCCTACGTCGATGGCAGCAGCGTCCGCCGCGCCACCCCAGCTCCGAACCCTGTTGTCATATTCGGCCATAATGGCTCTCCAAAGAATCTCTCGATCCGAAGATCGCACCCAATATCGGTCTTCGTGGCCCTAACATCAATGGCTGCGGCTGCGGATTTGCCGAGGATTGCTCTCGTTAAATTAAGGATTGCGCAGCCGTTTTGCGGGCTTGGCGGAAAGCGCTGCGAAACCTCCGGAAAGACCCAAAAACAGGGTTCCGAGCGCGCCTCCCGCAATCGTGATGAACAGCGTCCGCCCGTCGAACACGAAGGGCACCTCCAGGACGAAATGGGCGACGGCCCAAGCGGCAATGCTGCCCGCGGCAGCGGCGGCCAATCCGGCAAAGGCGCCTAAAGCGCCGTATTCGATGACGTAAACCAGCGCCAGCCGCGAACGCGTGGCGCCGAGCACTTTCAGCACGACCGCATCGTACAACCGCGCCCGATGCCCTGCCGCAATGGCGCCGGCGAGCACCAGCACGCCGGCGAAAATGGTGATGAGACTGGCGATTTCGATGCCACGCGCCAAACTGGCCAGCATGACCCCGACTTGCGCCAGTGCTTCCTTGACGCGCACGACCGTCACATTCGGAAATGCGCCGGAGACCGCGGTGAAGAGCGCGTCTTCCTCGGCGGGCGCGACACGCACGCTGGAAAAGAACGCATGCGGCGCCTGATCCACGACTCCGGGCGAAACGGTCAGAATGAAATTCAGACCGGCGTTGCGGAAATCGATATCGCGCAGATTGAAAATTTTGAGGTCGATCTCACGCCCAAGCAAACTGATCGTAATCGTATCGCCTATTTTCAATCCCATGGCCTTCGCCAAATCCTTGTCGAAGGAGACAAGCGTCGGGCCGCGATAATCCGCTGGCCACCATTCTGGGCCGTCCACCACGCGCGCATTCTTCGGCTTCGTCGCGCTGTAGGTGAGATTGCGGTCGCCCTGAACCACCCAACGCGAATCCGCCGCGATATTCGCTTTTTCCGCGGGCACGCCGTTCAGCCTCACGATACGGGCGCGCAACATCGGCGTCATGCTGAAATCCGAGCTGCTCTTAAATGCCGCCACGCGCTTGGCGAAGGCGTCGGCCTGATCTTTCTGGATGTCGACGAAGAGGAAGCTCGGCGACCGCGACGGCAGCTCATCGGCGATTTGGGCTTCGACGGTTCCTTGAATGAGCGTGACCGTTGCAAGCAGCGTCAATCCAAGCCCGAGCGCCACGATAATGCTCGCCGTCGGCGTGCCGGGCCGTGTCAGATTGGCGAGCGCCAGCCGCAAAGCTTGGGAACGGCGCCGCGGCACACGCGCAATCGCGCGGCGCAAACCGATGGCGATGACACGCAGCACGATCAGCACGACGATCGTGCCGCCGAGAAAACCCAGATTGAACAGCGGATAAGGCGAGAGCAAAACCGACAGCGCCGCGATGGTGCCGAAAGCGGCTGCTGCGGCGAGGCGATACGGCCACCTGCCGTGGCGCGCCGACGGCGCAACCAAGTCACGAAAGAGCCCGGCAGGCGCGATTTCGCGCGCGCGGGCCAGCGGCGGCACCGCAAAACCGAGCGCAGCCAACGCACCGAACAAACCTGCGAGCGCCAAAGGGGCAGCATAAACGGCGTAATGCGCCGGCGCCGGTATGGCCTCTCCGAACAGATGCTCTATGGCGAAGGGGAAGGCGGCCCCGAGCGCAAGACCGAGCACCAGCCCAAGACTCGCAACCGCCATGATTTGTGAGAGATAAATCAGGAAAATGTGGCGGCCTTCGGCGCCCATGGCTTTCAGCGTTGCGATGGTGGCACGGCGGCGCTCGAGGAATGCTTCGACGGCCTGACCTGCGCCAACACCGGCCACGATCAGTGCCGTCAGACCGACCAACGTCAAAAACATCGTGGCCTGTTCGACAAAGCGCCGGACTTGCGGAAGAGCGTCGTTGCGATCGGTCACTTCCCACACGCCTTTGGGAAATTTCTGCGCCACATCGTTGCGGAAATTCTTAAGTTCTTCCTGGCCCGCAAACGCCACCCGATACGCATAATTGATGAGGCTTCCCGGCGTAATCAGGCCCGAACGTTCCAGCCCCTCCATGCTCGCGAGCACATGCGGCCCCAGCGTGAAGCCGCCGGATATCCGGTCCGGTTCGGAAACAATCCGGGCACGGACGATGAAGTCTGCATTGCCGATATGGATTTTATCGCCGGTGTTGACTCCCAACCGCACAAGCAGCACCTCTTCCACCGCCGCCCCGCAAATCTGCGCGTCACACGCAATAGCCGCCTGCAGCGGCATGGCGGGCGACAGAACGGTTTGGCCGAGCAAAGGATAGGATTGATCGACGGCCTTGAGTTCGATCAGCATGCGTTTGTTTGGGTCGCGCGCATCCGCGGCCATGCTGCGCAGAGCGGCCGTTTCGGTGACGCGCCCATAGTGCGCGAGAAACGTTCGTTCCGTTTCGCCGGCGCGTTGATAAATCCGTTGCAGCCGGACATCGCCGCCCAGCAGCGTGCGGCCTTGCTCGGAGAGGCCGACGAGAAAAGCTTGTCCAAGCGAGCCGACACCGGCGATCGCCGCGACACCGAGTGTCAGCGCGGCCAAGAAGATGCGAAAACCCGCAAGCCCGCTGCGCAATTCCCGCCGCGCAAACCGAACCGCCAGCGCAAACGCACTCATAGTGATCCTTCCCCGTTTACGGGGGAGGGGGACCGCGAAGCGGTGGAGGGGGCGGCCGCGGCTCCCGAATCCGCCACAATGAGGCCGTCCTTCATGCGTAGGATCCGATCGCAACGCGCAGCAAGCGCCTCTTCATGCGTCACCAGGAACAACGTCGCACGCGCCCGAGCCCGCAAGCTGAACAGCAAATCCACAATCGCCGCGCCAGTCGCTCCGTCCAGATTCCCGGTCGGTTCATCGGCGAACAGCACTTCGGGCTCATGCACAATGGCGCGCGCCAGCGCGACCCGCTGCTGCTCACCGCCGGACAATTGCCCGGGATAATGTTCCAGGCGGTGATCGAGGCCCACATGCGCCAGCGCTTCTTCCGCGCGTGCAAACGCATCGCTCCGCCCAAGCAGCTCGAGCGGAACGGCGACGTTCTCGAGCGCCGTCATGGTGGGAACCAGGTGGAACGACTGAAACACGATCCCGACATGCTCACGGCGAAAGCGCGCCAGCGCGTCCTCGTCCATGCCGGAAAGCACGCGGCCGGCGACGCTGACGCGGCCTGCACTCGCATTTTCCAGCCCGGCCGCGACCATCAGGAGCGAAGATTTCCCCGAACCCGATGGGCCCAGCAGAGCCACCGCCTCGCCGGGCTCGACGGTGAGCGAAAGCCCATTGAGGATGTTGACCGGCCCGGCCGCGCTCGCCAATGTCAGATGCACGTTTTCGAGCAATATGGAGGGGGTGCGCGTCGGGCCCTCTTGCGTGGCGCTTTTGGTGAGTGCTCGCATAATATACTCAGGCGATAGTGACGATGCCGTTCCCCATCAAGAGAATTCTCCTCAATCTGGCGCTTTTGATGGCGCTCACCAGCGGCGCCAACGCGGCCGAGCGCAGCATCCGCATCCTTGCGCTGGGAGACAGTCTCACCTCCGGTTACGGCCTGCCCAACGGTATGGCCTTTCCCGATGTGCTGGAACGCGCGCTGAAAGCCCAACACTTCAACGTGACCCTGATCAATGCCGGCGTTGCGGGCGACACCAGTTCGGATGGCTTGGCGCGGCTGGATTGGTCGCTTTCCGACCCGAAGAACGCGCCGGACGCCGCCATCGTGGAGCTTGGCGCCAACGATGCTTTGCGCGGGCTGCCGCCTAGCGAGATGGAGCACAATCTGGACGCCGTTCTGGCGAAGCTGAAAGCGCGTGGCATTCCCGTGCTGCTTGCCGGCATGAAAAGCCCGCGCAATCTCGGGCCCGCTTACGCCGCAGAATACGACGCCGTGTTCGCAAGACTGTCGAAAAAGTACGGAACCGTGCTTTATCCCTTTTTCCTCGACGGCGTGGCGCTCGACAGATCTCTGATCCAATCCGACGGCCTGCACCCCAATTCGAAGGGTCTGGATGTCCTGGTAAAGAACATCACGCCCTCGGTGATAAAACTGATTCAGCAGGTCTCTGCGAAACCCGCTAGCGCCCAATCCGCGCGATAATCGGCGGATGATTCGAGGTTGCAAGCAGGTCACATGATCGGGCGGTTGCTTTCCGTTGGTGGGTTTACCGCGCTGTCCCGGGTGGCCGGTTTCATTCGCGATGTGCTGATGGCGGCCATCCTAGGCGCCGGTCCCATGTCCGACGCCTTCATGGTCGCCTTCCGCCTGCCCAATAATTTCCGCGCGATCTTCGCAGAAGGTGCGTTCAATGCAGCGTTTCTCCCGCGTTACACGGCCGCCGCGACGCAGGCGGGAACGGCGCCGACCTCGGCCGCGACCCGATTTGCCGACGATGTGTTTTCCTGGCAGGTGTTTGCGCAGATGGTGCTGCTCGTCTTAGCACTGCTCTTCATGCGCCAGATCGTCGCCGTGCTCGCGCCGGGTTTTGCCGACAATCCCGATCAGATGCGGCTCGCAGTCGAGCTTTCGCGGATCACCTTTCCCTATCTCATCTGCATCACGATTGTGACGCAGATTTCGGCGATGCTGAACGCGGTGCAGAAGTTCCGCGCCGCTGCGTCTGCGCCGATCCTTCTCAATGTCGCCATGATCGGCACGCTTTTGGCCGTGCCCTATTTTCCGTCTGCCGCGCATGCAGCTGCCTACGGCGTTTTGATCGCCGGTTTCTTGCAGCTTCTTTTCACCGTCTGGGCCGGCGCCAAGAGCGGCTTACACCTGCGGCTGAAATTCCCGCGCTGGCGCCCCGAGGTGAGGGCCTTTCTGGTCGCGCTCGGCAACGCCACCATCGGTGCGGGCAGCGTTCAGATCGGTTTGTTCATCGACACATTGATCGCGAGCTTCCTCCCGTCCGGCGATTTGACAGCGCTTTATTACGCCGACCGCATCAACCAATTGCCGATGGGCATTATCGGTATCGCGCTCGGCACGGTGCTCTTGCCGGAAATGTCGGCCAAACTCGCAGGCCGCGATGAAAAAGGCGCGAGCATCGCGCAGAACCGCGCGGTCATTTTGGGCATGCTGCTGACGCTGCCCTGCATCGCCGCTTTCTTCATCATGCCCGAAACGCTGATGCGCGCGCTGTTCGCCCGCGGCGCGTTCAATCTGAATGCGGCCGATACGTCCGCGGCGGCTTTGGTAGCGTATGGCGCGGGCCTTCCCGCCTTCGTTTTGGTGCGCTGTGTCGTTCCCTCTTTCTATGCACGCGGCGACACCGCCACGCCGGTGCGCGCAACCATGATCTCCGTATTTGCGAATATCGCTCTGAAATTCGCGCTCGTCTGGGGCGCCAATTTTGGAGTCGTGGGCTTGGCGCTCGGAACCTCCTTCGGAGCCTGGGTGAATTTTGCGGTGCTGGCATTTTTGGCCCGCCGCCGCGCCGTTTTGGTGGCGACACCGGAGCTGAAGCGGGCGATATTGCCGGTGATCGCCGCCGCAGCCGCAGCCGGCGCAGGCTTCCTTGCCGGCGTTACGCTGGGTCACGCGATGATCGGCCCCGGAGCGCTCCACGATATGGCGGCGTTCCTGATGGCTGCTGTTGCCGGCGCGAGCGCCTATGTGCTGATCGTGTTCGCGTTCAAACGCAATTTTCCATTTCGCGGGGCACGCACATGATCCGGCTCTTCGTCGCTCTGGAATTGCCGGAAAGCGTGCGGACCCGCCTTTCCATGTTGCAAGGCGGCGTGCCCGGCGCACGCTGGGCTACCGATGAACAACTGCATTTGACGCTGCGTTTCATCGGGGAAGTCGACGATGATGTCGCCCGTGACATCGACGATGCGCTTGCGGGAATCCGCGCTCCGGCGTTCGCGCTGGAGCTCGCGGGCGTGGGCGAATTCGGCGGCAAGAATCCGCGCGCACTATGGGCCGGTGTGCGCTCCAGCGACGCGCTGCTGCATCTGCAGAAAAAGGTGGAAACGGCGTTGCAGCGGATGGGATTGCCGGCGGAGGAACGTAAATTCTCCCCGCATGTGACCTTGGCGCGGTTGAAAGCGGCGCCGCGCGAGAAAGTCGTGCAGTTCTTGACGCACCACGCGCTGTTCGCCAGCGGGCCGTTCAACGTCGATCATTTCGTGCTGTTTTCGAGCCACCTCGGCAGCGGCGGCTCGGTCTATCACGCGGAGCGGACCTACCGCTTAGAGAGGTGACTAGTGAGTGGTGAGTAGTGAGGTAGCAGAACGCGACGGAAACTACTCACTATTCCCTACTCACTACTCCCTACTCCCTACTCCCCTTCTTCTATCGCTTCCATCTCCCCGTCCGACAGACCGAAATGGTGACCGATCTCGTGGATCAGCACATGGCGAACGATATGTCCCAACGCCTCGCCGTTCTCGCTCCAATAATCCAGGATCGGCCGGCGATAGAGGAAGATCATGGTCGGCTCATGCGAGGCATATGAGCTCTGCCGGTCCGCGAGATCAGGGCCGGAAAATAAACCCATGATGTCGAAGGGGGTTTCAAGCTGCATCTCGTCGATGACGTCATCGCCGGGGAAGTCCTGGACCATGAACATGACGTCGCCTGCGAGCGTGCGGAAAGCATCCGGCAGGTCGACGAAAGCTTTGGCGGCCATCTTCTCGATGTCGTCCAACGTCGGAGCGTGTGTCTCAGTCCAGTCCATTGCTCTATTCAAACAGCGTCGCCACTTTTGCCAATACCTCATCGACAATCGAAGCAGGGACTGCTTCCAACCGATTTGCGCGTCGGGCCCGCAAATCGAGCACACGGGGCTGATCGCATCGGACGACGCCCGTAGTTTTCGTGCCCGCCGCGGATAGGGACACGGCAAACCCTGCCGTTCGCGCGAAATTGCCCCCCGTGGTGATCGGCAGCACGACGGGGACTCCGGTCAGCTTGTTGAAGCGCGCTGGCGTGACCACCAGAACCGGCCGGTGGCCCTGCTGTTCGTGCCCTGCCGCCGGATCAAGAGAGACAAGATAGATATCGCCCCGTTCCATCAGATGAGTTCGCGTCCGGCCGCTTTGCCGCTCACCCATTCATCATCGTCCGCGTTTCGCCGTGCCTTTGCGTCGCATTGCGCGATCAGCTCATCGAGCGAATAGCGGGGCCGCCCCTTGGCCTCCACGACCAGCTTGCCTGCCTTTACGGTCAGGCCGACGCTAGCATCGACTCCAAGATCAAGGGAATCAAGAATAGCGGGAGGGATCGCGAGCATGACAGAACCGCCAACTTTGCGAAGACGCGTCTTGTATGCCATGCTCACTCCCTCGAATGTTATATCTAGATATAACATGACACCGCGGGATGCAAGATGGAGGCGCCCATGGCTGGCAAGCTCACAGGCGAAGCACGTAAATCCGCGCTGGCAGAACTGAAGGACTGGCGCGAGCTGCCCGGCCGCGACGCTATAACCAAAAAATTCGTTTTCAGGGACTTCAACGAAGCCTTCGGCTTCATGGCGCGGGTTGCCCTCGTGGCTGAGAAAATGGACCACCATCCGGAATGGTCCAATGTCTACAAGACGGTGGAGGTCGTGCTTTCGACGCACGATGCCGGCGGGCTCACGGAAAAAGACGTCAGCCTCGCCAAGGCGATGAACAAGCTCGTCGGCCAATAATCGGAACCAGCTTGAGCGTGGGTGCGGAACAGCACACCGGAGCTTCGCGTTTTTTCATCTGAACGGAAAAACGGAGGCCCAAAGTGGCTGAGATTCGCGAAACCCACGTGGTCAAAGAGCGCGGCGGAAGCGGCGCAACACCGTGGCTTGCCTTCATCGTCGGCGCGCTGTTAGTGGCCGTCGTGGCGATTTTCCTCCTCAATGGCCACGGCCATTTCAGCGGGCCGGCGGGAAGCGTCGACCTCAACATCAAATCGCCGGTGACGTCGGCGCCCACCAATCCTGGAGGGGCCCGGTAACTCGTCTTGTGGGCACGGCGCCCCAGCCGTGCCCGCGTCCATTTGGTGACGAAGGGAGGCCGTCATGGCCGAAGTACACGAAATTCATGAAGAATATGAAGTCGAGCCCCGCCGCCGGGGTATTTGGGTTCCTATCATCATGTTCTTGCTGGGCGGGGTGGTGATCGCCGGTTTGGTGGTCGCCTTTCTGAATGTCAGCAGCACAATTTCTTGGCCTGCGGGACAAGTCAGTCTTGGACCCAGTGGCTCCGTGGCCGACGCGGGCAATGCTGCTATCCCGCCGTCCACGGCCACAACGCCGAGTGTCATCGCACCATCTGCGACGCAGAATGAACCGACGGTGGACACGACGCCGCCATCGGCGACGGCAACCGCGTCGCCTCCTGCAACAACCACAGCGCCGGTGGGCACGGACGATTCGGAGACCGAGTCTTCCACGCCGCCGTCAAATACAACGACGACGCCATCGCAGCCGGAATAACGTAGCCGGTAGACAGGTCGCGCGCGCCTCGCGCGCGGCCTGTTTACTGCCAGGTCGGGCTCTCCCGTTCCTGGTCCAGAAACAATTCGCACTGGGACCGGCGCAATCCCTCGCCGGCGGCGGCACCTTGGGCCGTGAACGACATGTAGGCCATCGCTTTTGCCTCGAAGGGCTGCCAGCGAGGCAGACCTGGCCCGTTGGGATCGCCCGTTTTTGCAAAATTGGTCCAATAAGACTGCATCTGCTCGGACAGATGCAGCTCCGGTGCACGGGCCAGCCGAAGCGCACTTAGCGCCGGTGCACCAAACACAAACGGAATCTCATCGGTGTGTGTCGAGCCGTTCGTTTGGCCGGGAAGATCGCGGCTGAATTGAAACTGATAGAAAGGCTGGCCCGTTTGCGCGTGCTGCAAGCCGGTCAGCATGACACGGCAGCGATGCGCTTGATCGGTGCCGTACTGGACGCCGACATCGCCATACACCGGATCGGCTGGCGGCATCCTGCGGCCGTCAAAACCGTACGCGTCCAAAACCCGATTGGCGCGCGAGCCATATTGCATGCGTATGGTTTGCCCTAACGCCGCCGGCGGCATCGGGATGAAGCCTTCGCGCAGCGTGTTGCCCAGCATGAACGGCACGGGATGCTGCGTCCCTTCCGCATATAGCTTCAATGGCTGATCGGTCAGCACATAACCGTCGAGATTGACCGGTCTACAAATCTCCTGATTGATCCAGGCGGCGTTCAGCACGTCGGTGGCTTTCAGGCTGCGCAAGAATGCGATCTGATGCTCGCGCGGTGCATCGAGTGCGCCGGGAACGCCGATGCATTCGTCCTCTTGCTGCTTCAGGGTGGGATAGATTTTCCGCAACGGACCGGACTCGGCGATCGCGCGATGGAACAGACCTTTGGCGAGCGGCGACACAAGCAAGAGCCCGACATCTTCCGCCCCCGCGGATTCGCCGAACAGCGTCACATTATTCGGGTCGCCTCCGAACGCCGAAATGTTGTCTTTCACCCAGCGCAACGCCGCGATTTGATCGAGCAGTCCATAATTGCCGGAGGCGTGGTGCGGGCTTTCCTTGGTCAGCTCCGAGTGAGCGAAAAATCCGAAAACGCCCAACCGGTATTGCACGGTCACGACCACCACGCCGTGCTTGGCGAGCGCAGATCCGTCGAAGAATGGCGTGTTCGTCCAACCTTCCGTGTTGCCGCCGCCGTGCAGCCACACCATGACGGCATGCTTGGAGGCAGCCGGCCATTCCGGCGTCCAGATGTTGAGCGTCAGACAATCTTCGCTGGTGTCGGGCGCATTAGGCTGAATACACGCATGTCCGAAGGCTCGGCCGTCGCGCGTGCCCGTCCATGACGCGACGGGTTGCGGCTCACGCCAGCGCAAATCCCCAAGCGGCGGCGCGGCATAGGGGATATTCCTGAAAACGCCTTGGCCGCCGGCAACCATTCCGATGATCGTTCCGCCGCTGATTTTCACGCTGGGCGGAGCCGGTTGGGCAGTGGCCGAACCTCCAGCGGCGAGGAATGCGAGTGCTGTGAAACATCTCTTCCAGGGCTTCATCGGATGCCTCGGCACTGTTTTTGTGGATCGAAGAAAAGCTTACGCGCCTTGCGGAATTTCGCCAAATCATCCACCATCCTGGTCCAATTATTCGCGTCTGTTTTTGAGCTTCATCTCGCGTGCGTCTTTTTGAAATCGCTCTGTCGGATGGAGAATTTTATGAGGCGCCTCTCTGCTTTCGTGCTTCCGGTCGTGCTGCTCTGGCTGCCTGGCGCCGCCCTTTCCGCTGCGCGTTCCGACAACAATTCCGGCCCCAGCATGTCCGGCGCCCAGATGCTGCAGTGCAATTCCCCCGATCCGGCGCGCGCGATTATCGGCTGCACAGCGCTTATCCGGGCCGGTGTCGGCGGACAGCCCGAGCTCCTCAGTGCGGCTTACAGCGCGCGCGGCGCCGCCTATCAAAAGCGCGGCGAGCTCGATATGGCGCTCGCCGATTTGAATCAGGCCATCAAGATTGATCCCAAAAGCGCCAGCGCCTTGCGCTTCCGGGGTGACTATTATGTCGCGCAGGACGACCTCACGCATGCTCTGGACGACTACAATCAGGCGATCGCCCTGAACTCGAAAGCGCCCGAATTGTTCATTCAGCGCGGCAACGCTTACATGATCAATGGCGATTTTGAGCACGCTCTGCCCGATTACAACCAGGCGATCACGCTCAGTCCCAAGCTCGCGGCCGCCTACGGCAATCGCGGCGAGGCCTATCGCACGCAAGGCGACGATGACAAGGCGATGGCGGACTTCGACACCGCGATCAAACTGGAGCCGAAGCTTCCCATGGCGTTTTTAGCCCGCGGTTTGGTTTGGGAAGATAAGAACGATTATGCGCGCGCCGTCGAGGATTTCTCACAAGCCATCAAGCTCGATGCGAATTTTCTCGCAGCTTATGACGAGCGCGCGATGGCCTACGAGCATATGGGCGCGCATGACAAAGCCATGGCGGATGTGGCGCAAGCGATAAAGCTCGATCCCCAAAATCCTGACGCGCACAAACTGCCGTAATTGCGCTTACAAGCCATGTCATTGGCGTTCCATGTCGGATAAAGTCTTTCCGGACAGGAGTTAACTACGACCGCGCATCCTCGCATTGTTCTCGACCCCAAGCTTTTGGCGGGCAAGCCGGCTATTGGCGGCACCCGTCTTTCGGTGGAATTCGTTATCGGGCTTCTCGCCGACGGTTGGACGGAAGCCGACATCTTTAAAAATTATCCCGGCGTCACCCACGAGGACGTCCTGGCTTGTCTTGCATATGCGCGCGATACGCTGAGTTCGGAAAAGGTTTTCCCAAGCGCAGCCTGATATGCGCGTTCTTCCAGATGAGAATTTTCCAGGTAAGTGTTTGCCCGTGAGGTGTTGGCCGGCATGGAGCTAAGCAGGATTTACTTGCGGTTTGGGATGTCAATGATTGGACTCGTCGGCGCGCCGCCCGCGCGAATACGCGCAATATAGCTCAGTTCCTGCAACGCACGCGCGTTGTTCGGTTCGGCGGTCAGCGAATCGCGGTATGACTGCTCTGCATCATCCAGCCGGCCGAGTTCGGTCAACGCAAAGCCTCGCCCACGTAGGAGGAGCGCTTTGGTCATATTGTCGAGCGACTTGAGCGCAAGGCCACTTTCGTAAGCCGCCAACGCCTCTGGCCAGCGCTTCAGAGAAACAAGTGCAATGCCTTTTTCGCCAATGATATGCGGGCGCGTCTCACCCAATGTCGATCCTGGCACTGGCACCGGCAGAGCCAGTCCCGCATCGAGCACACGCAAAGCGTCCCCTGGTTTTCCGATTTCGTTGTACCAGCTACCGAGATAGAAGCTGATGCGCGGATACGGGTTCACCATCGCGACGGTCTTCCGTCCGTCCTTAGCCGCACCGCCTATGAGCAATGCGCCCAAGGTTTCTGCCTGCCCGTCCGCCAACACGATCCGATCGCCATTTTCGGGCGGCATTGCGCCGAAGGGATGATCGGCCTGAGTGAGCGCCTCTTCGAGCGCAGGGACATGTGGGCCGATGCCGCGAATGCCATTTCTTGCAATATCGCTTTGCGTGGCGGTTACCACGGCTTGAGCACGTTGCCAGGGCTGCTCAGCGGAGCTTTCCAGCAAAGCGGTGCGCGCCACCATTGCTCCTGGCGGCATGGTGGAGCAGGCGCTGCCGAGCACGGCAGCAGCGAGGGCGATTACACCCGAAATCTTCTTCATTGATGGCCCCCAAACCGCGCCTATTGCGGTCAGTATGGGCCGCGTTTGCAATACTATGAATTCAGTATGCCGCAGCACTGGAATAAACCCCGTTACCCCACACTCTTCCGGTTCTTCACCAAATCGTCGACCACCGATGGATCGGCAAGCGTCGAGGTATCACCGACATGGGCGATGTCGTTCTCCGCGATCTTGCGCAAGATCCGCCGCATGATTTTTCCCGAGCGCGTCTTGGGCAAACCTGGTGCGAACTGGATCACGTCGGGCCGCGCAATGGGACTGATCTGATTTCCCACCCATTGCTTCAGCTCGGTCTCGAGCGCTTCCGACGGCGTCTGGCCCAGTTTCAAAGTCACATAGGCGTAGATGCCTTGGCCCTTGATGTCGTGAGGGAAGCCGACCACCGCGGCTTCGGCAACTTTCTTGTTGGCGACGAGCGCGGATTCTACTTCCGCCGTGCCTAGCCGATGTCCCGAAACATTGATCACGTCGTCCACGCGCCCGGTGATCCAGTAATAGCCGTCCTCGTCGCGGCGGCAGCCATCGCCGGTGAAATACATGCCGGGATAGGCTTTGAAATAGGTGTCGATGAAACGTTGATGATCGCCATACACGGTGCGCATCTGGCCTGGCCACGAATCCGTCAAGACAAGATTTCCCGTCGCAGCACCCTCGAGAATGTTCCCGCCCTGATCGACCAATGCAGGCTGGATGCCGAACAGCGGCTTCGTCGCCGAGCCCGGCTTCAGATCGGTAGCGCCAGGCAGCGGCGAAATCAGAATGCCTCCCGTCTCCGTCTGCCACCACGTGTCCACGATCGGGCAGCGGGAATCGCCGACGGTCCGGTGATACCAGAGCCAGGCTTCCGGATTGATGGGCTCACCGACCGAACCGAGCAGACGCAACGAGGCACGGCTCGTTTTCTTCACGGGGCCTTCGCCTTCGCGCATGAGAGCGCGGATCGCCGTCGGCGCGGTGTAGAAGATGTTGACTTTGTGCTTGTCGATGACCTCCCAAAAACGCGACGTCGAAGGATAGTTCGGGATGCCTTCGAACATCAGCGTGGTCGCGCCATTCGCCAGCGGCCCATAGACGATATAGCTGTGACCCGTCACCCAGCCGACATCGGCGGTGCACCAGTAGATATCGCCGTCGTGGTAGTCGAAGACGTATTTGTGCGTGAAGGCGACATAGCAGAGATAGCCGGCGCTGGTGTGCAGTACGCCCTTGGGCTTTCCGGTCGATCCTGACGTATAGAGAATAAACAGCGGATCTTCGGCGCCCATTTCTTCGGGCGCGCACTGATCCGAAACCTTCGCAGCTTCGTCGTGATACCAGACATCGCGTCCCGCGTGCATCATCTCCTTGCCGCCGGTGCGCTTGACGACGATGACTCTTTTCACGCCTTCGCATTGCGTCAGCGCTACATCGGTGTTGCGCTTCAACGGCACGGGCTTGCCGCCGCGCAGTCCCTCATCCGCGGTGACCACGACTTCGCTCTTGCAGTCCAGAATGCGCCCGGCCAGTGAATCGGGCGAAAATCCGGCAAAGACCACCGAATGGATCGCGCCAATGCGGGCGCAGGCGAGAATCGCGTAAGCCGCTTCGGGAATCATCGGCAGATAAATCGTGACGCGGTCGCCGCGCTTCACACCATTGGCTTTCAGCACATTGGCGAAGCGGCAGACTTCGCGGTGCAGCTCGGCATAGGTGATGTGGCGCGACTGTGTGGGATCGTCGCCCTCCCAGATGATGGCCGTCTGGTTGGCGCGCGCCGGCAGATGCCGGTCGATGCAATTGACCGAAACGTTCAGTGTGCCGTCTTCGAACCAGCGAATGTGGAAATCGTGCGGTTTGAACGAGGTGTCCTTCACCTTGGTGAAGGGTTTGATCCATTGCAGCTTGCGCCCCTCGTCGCCCCAGAACGCGTCGGGCCGCGCCGCCGAATCCAGATACCAGGCCTCGTATTTTTGCGGGTCGATAAAGGCGCGCTTCTTCCATTCGGAGGGTACGGGAATGAGGGTGTCGGACATGCGTTTTCCTCGGGGGATTTTGACCGATATTGACCAGAGCGATCCGGTGCTTCAAGCGCCCCGCGACAAAGCGGTTGCTGTTTTTTAGGAACCCAATGCTACAAGGCTGCCCGCAAGAACCAACAGGAGCCGGTATGAGCGCGTCTGATGCCCAAACGGGGCTCATCTTTTCTCTTCCCGTGGTGTCGCTCCCCATTGTGGGCAGCGCGTTGCGCTTTCCGGTCCGCCGGGTTTACTGCGTCGGGCGGAATTATCTCGAGCACATTCGCGAGCTCGGCAATGACGAACGCGAGCCGCCCTTCTTTTTCGCCAAGCACCGCGACGCGATTGTACAGAGCGGTAGCGAGGTCCGTTATCCGAGTCTGACCAGCTCTTATCAGCATGAGCTGGAAATGGTCGTCGCTATGAAGTCCGGCAGCGAGAACATGAAAAAGGAAGACGCGCTGAACCATGTCTTCGGCTACGCGGTCGGTCTGGATATGACGCGGCGCGATCTGCAGACGATCTCCCGCAAGAAGGAGCAACCCTGGGAAATCGGCAAATCCTTTGAGCAGTCCGCGCCTTGTTCGGCCATTACGCCGGCCGAAAAATCCGGCCACCTCTCCAAGGGCAAGATCCAGCTCAGCGTCAATGGTAAGCTGCGTCAGGATGGCGATCTCAACCAGATGATCTGGAATGTGCCGGAAATCATCGCGGCATTGTCGACCCAGGTCGGCCTTGCGGCCGGCGATTTGATCTACACCGGAACGCCGGCCGGCGTTGCGGCCTGTAACAGAGGCGACAAGCTTGTCGGGACGGTTGAAGGCTTGGCCGAGCTTTCCACTGCCATCGTCTAAGTACACGGTTTGATTGAGGCCTACACCGAGGCGTAATAGATTAATTCGCCACCTTGCGGTGATGCGCATCGATGATGACGCTGAGGAATGCCCTCGCACTTGCCTGCCTGTTTATGGCAACCGGTGCGTCTGCAAGTTTTGCCGCCACTCTGACCATCATGGCCGAGGATGCGGCGCCGCCGTTCTCGCGCGCAGACGGCACGGGTTTTGCCAATGATGTCGTACGCGCTGCCTCTTTCCAGCACATTGGGATCCTAAGCTTAGAATTCCACGTGGACAAGTTGTCGCGG
>JADMIO011421303.1_pt1 | contig 20805 bp, 13 predicted proteins | sample 8958161 | NCBI WGS metagenome assembly JADMIO01 (sample SAMN16585339, study PRJNA669376) | soil metagenome | isolation source: Crop rotation soil | place: USA: Cullars Rotation, Alabama | collected 2011 | reverse complement strand
CCGCGACTTCAAGTCACGTGAATTCCAAGCTTCGGATCCCACTGTGCTGGAAAGCAGCAGCGGGTCACTCTTGCAGAGATCTAGTACCCATAACGTGTCCTCGGGCAACGAACTGCATTCCGTGACGATCGCCCCGACAATGCCGGTGCTCCTGACCGTCGCGCGATACCGGGGCGGCAGCATCGTCAGCCCCGGCTGCATGTCACCCGGATACGCCCCGCCCTGCAGACGCGTCTTGTCGAACAGATGAATGTGAGTGTCGATGATCGGCGCGGCAGGGCGAACGTAGGGGGAGGGCGTCGCCTTCTCGAGCGGCGCCGGGACACGCCCCTCATCGGTGGTCGCGGTGTTTTGCGCCGCGCCTACTGCATCCGCAGCCATCGGCACAGCGGCAAGCCCTGCAAGAAATGCCCGTCGATTCAGATTGGCCATAGCCATCACCTCATGCGTTGGTCGGACAGTCGCCTTCCGCGACGGCAGTTGACACGCCTGCGCGGCTCACCGATAGTCGTAATCTTACAAGCCCGAGACAGACTATGGAACCGCTTACACGGCGTGAGTTTCTGGGTGGCCTTGCCGTGGCAGGGGCTGGCGCGCTCCTGCCTCAGTCGACGGTGGGACAGGTGAGGCCAGTAAGGATCAACGTCCACCATCACCTCACACCGCCCGCGTACGTGAAATTCCTGACAGACAACAAGGTCAGGGAATTCCCCAACAGGTCAGTTGCCGAAGGCTTGGAGGATCTGGACAAGGCGGGCATCTCCATGGCCTTCACGTCGATCATCGGACCGGGAATATGGTTTGGAAATATCGGCGACACGAGGCGGCTTGCGCGGGAATGCAATGACTGGGCGGCGAAATTGATCGCAGACCATCCAGGCCGCTTCGGGATGTTTGCTTCCCTGCCTCTTCCCGATATCGACGGAAGCCTCAGGGAAATCGAGTATGTCTTCGAGACTCTGAAAGCGGATGGCGTCTTCCTCTTCACGAACTTCGGCCAGACGCCTCTTTATGGGGACAAGTATCTCGGCGATCCTCTGCTGGCCCCGCTCTACGAAGAATTGAACCGGCGACGAGCCGTCATCTACACGCATCCGAAGGACAGCTTCTGCTGCCGGGACGTGGTCGCGGGCGTCGCCAGTCCAACCGTCGAGTACGGAACGGATACGACTCGAGCGATTGTCAGCCTCATCACCAGCGGCACCGCCGCGAGATACCCGGATCTCCGATTTATCTTTTCGCATGGCGGCGGGACTGCGCCTTATCTGATCTCACGGATTGCGGGAAGCCAAGCGCCGTACCTGCGCGAAGGCGGTGTCATCTCACCGGACGCGCCGGCGCCGACCGTGAATGCGAATATTCCAAGGGGAGCGATCGCGGAGTTGCAGAAGTTTTACTACGACACGGCCAGCGTGGAAAATCCGGTGGCGCTCGGCGGCCTGCGAAGATTGGTGCCATTCAGTCAAATCCTCTTTGGAACAGATTTCCCGTTCGGGTCGAGCGCCCTAACACGCGTCAACGCCCTGGAGGCTTCCGCTGTGTTCAACGACAAGGAGCTCCAGGCGATCTACAGAGACAATCCCTCGAAGTTATTGCCTCGAGCGCGCCAGACCACGAGATAGACGCGACTAGAACGTAAATCGAGCGCCGAATTGCATCTGCCGCGCAATCGAATTAGCGGTATTCGATATGACCCCGAAATTGGCATTCCCAAGAGCCGAAGCTGGGTTCCCGAACGACGGCGTATTCGTGATGTTGTAAATCGCCCACTGGAGTTGAAGGTTGAGGCCGCGTCCCATCCGTATATCCTTGAAGAATGACAGGTCCAACCGCTTCGAGCCCGGGCCGCGCATGGAGTTCGGAAGCGGAAACGAGGTGCCGAGGGTCCCGAGCGGGGCTGCTTCGAAGGCGGCGGTGTTGAAGAACTTGGCAATCTGTTCCTCGGTCGATCGGTCCCCCGCCAGGTTGGGATCGCCGATTTGGTTCGGGCGGTCACCCGCGTTGATAACACGGCTTGTGGCATTCGTGACGGTGAAAGGCAAGCCACTGCGCCAGAATGCGGCGGCGTTGACCTGCCATCCGCCCAGGAAGTGCCGCTTCATACCAGTCAGATCATTGCCGGGAAGCTCGTACGTCCCGGTAAAGACGAAGCTGTGGCGGATGTCTCCCGGCGACGTGAAGCGCTCCGTCGCCGTGCGATTCGGATACGCGGTGTTATCCCATGGCACCCAACTCGTCCACTCTCCGTGTGCGAACGTGTAATGAGTCGTCAGACTCAGCCCCGCCCGGTACCGGCGCTGGAAGATGAGCTGGACCGCATCGTAGTACTGATTCCAGCGGCTTTCCCGCAATCCGATGTTCTGGAGCCCAGGGTACTGCGCAAAGTACGGTCGCGCGTTCTGGGCGTTGGTGCCGATCGGCTGCAGGTTGTAGTTCGCGCCACCCGCTCCCGGCGTACCACCAATGAACCGATCAGTGCGTGACCCTACGTAGCCAATGGACGCCACATTGCCCGCAAACTCCCGCTCCAGCACCACGTTGAACTGCTGAGTCCGCGTCGACTTGAAGTTCAAGTCCATGGCCGCAATATTGCCGACCGGGTTTGTGGCACTACTCGGCACAGGCGTGGGGAAGCCTTGCGACAAGAACACATTCGGCGGTGCTGCTCCGGTCGCCTGGATCGACGCGACGTAGCTGCTCGTGAACGGAGGGTTACGGAATTGAGACGGCGAGTGCATGTTCGTTGGGAAGTAGGTCATTCCCCACCCTCCCCGCAGAACCGTTTGGGGCGACAGCGTCAACGCAGCACCGAATCTCGGCGAGACGTTTGAATAGTCCGTCTTGACGCCAACGGTGGGGCCCACGCCGTTCTCGCCGGGGATCAGCAACGTGGCGGTGGTCAGGTCAAAGTTGCTGATCTGGTTGCTCGCCTCGCTCAAGGGTGTGTACACGTCGTACCGAACTCCCATGTTGAGCGTCAGCCACGAGGCCGCGCGCCAGTCGTCTTGAACGAACGCACTCGGCTCGACCGTGTGGTAGTCGGGAACGGCCAGCGTCGCATTGCGTGAGGCGGCCGACGGATACCCGAGCAGGAACGTCGCAATGGAATCGCCACCGCGGCCTCCGCTGGACGTCCACTGCTGATTGAAGGCGTAGGTGCCGGAAGGCGAGCCCCCGACGCCGATGGCGATGAAGTCGCGCACGACCATGCCCGCTCCTGCCTTGATGTTGTGAGCGCCCATGGTTTTGGTCAACGTCCCGCTGAACTGCTTCGTGCGATCGTGGTACTCGATCGGCAGAAACCCCTGGTCGCCAAGGAAGGCGTAGCCGGGCAGTTCGACACTGGTCAAACCGGTCGCCGCGGGACCATAGTTCGCGCCAGGAATGCCGAACAGCTGCGAGGCATTGGTTCCCTCGTTTGGCGGGAGCGACGCCATATCCATGTTGAGATAGCCGCCGCGCAGCTCGGCAACGAGCGTCGGCGTGAACACGCGCACGTAGTTGGCCTGGATGCCGTGAACCCACGTATCGTTCGGTCCCGGAAACACGCCGCCACCGCCGACGTTCCCGAGCACGCAGCCAGGATCAATGGGCTTGCCAGCGATCTGCGCCGACGGGCAATGACCCGGCGTGAAGGTGTCGACGCCGTTGAACGAGTAGCGCGCGAAGAGCGAGTTGTTCGTATTGAATCGATGGTCGATGCGTACGTCACTCGTGTTCGAGACCTGAGTGCGGTCCGTCACGCCCGTGAAGTTGTTGATGGTTTGCCCCGTTGCCGTCTTCGTGCCCGGCACGTTCGGAACGGGATACAAGGCCATCATGTTTCGCGCGATCGGGCTGATGCGGTCTTGCGGAATGATGTTGCCGGAAAACGGCACGCGAGTGCTGGTTGTCGGATCGTGAATCAAGGTACCGCCCGACAGCAACTCGGAAAAGTCGCCGTTCCGCATCGCCATCGACGGCACCGTAATCAGATTCGGCTGCCCTTCCTTGAGGTCATAACGCTCGAAGTCTGCGAAGAAAAACGTCTGGTTGCGGGCGACCGGACCGCCGACGCTTCCCCCAAACTGATGCTGATTTCGAATCGGATCGCTGGTGGCAAAATACGTCCGCTCGTCAAAGCGGCCATTTCGATAGAACTCGAACGCGCTGCCATGAAAATCGTTGGTCCCCGATTTGGTGAGGAGATTGATCACGCCACCAGCCGTCCGGCCCGACTCCGCCGTGTAGGAATTTGTGGTGACCCTCACCTCTGCAATGGCGTCCATCGACGGACGCACGCCGGCCGTGCCGATCAGGCGCTGGTTGTTGTCGGCGCCGTCAATCATCTGGTTGTTCTCGGCTTCGCGGGCGCCATTGATGCTGACGCCGACGGTCTGCCGCTTCTCGTCAGGGCGCGTGCCGTTGACGGCCGAGGACACGGCGCCCTCATTGGCGCCTGGTATGAGCTGGATCAGGCGATAGACATTGCGTTCCGGTAGAGGAACCTCGAGAGCCGCCTTCGACGTGAGCAGTGTCGCCACGCTCGAACTGTCGGTCTGCAACAACGGGGCTTCGCCTGTGACCAGTACCGTCTCGCTTATCGCGCCCACCTCGAGCTGGGCGTCCAGCCGCGCGCGATCGCCGCTCGCGAGCACCATCTGGGCGGTCACGGTCTTGAAGCCCGACAGCTCAATCCGGATCGCGTAGGTGCCGATGGGAAGAAGCGTAAATGTGTAGTCTCCAGTCGCGGAAGTAATCTGGTTTCGCTCGGCGCCAGTGCCGGTATTCCGCGCGCTGACGGTCACCCCCGGCAGAACGGCTCCGCTGTTGTCGGTGACGCGTCCAATCAGGTCAGCAGTGGTGACTTGCGCGGCAGCGTCAGACGCCAGGAATAGACCGACGCCGACGAGGCAAACAAGTCGAAGGACAGTCCGCATAGCCGACTCCTCCTCGAGGTTAGGGGGACGGGAATGGATCCCAAAAAACGTGTAATAGTGGAACCGGTTCCAGCATTTCTAGCACCGGCGCCCATATCCGTCAACTGAAAGGTGTATGATACGAATCCAGTTCCTTGAATGAGGCTCTTAGGGAGGGAGAACCGGAATGGTCCGACAGACAATCGCGGTCATCTCGACGATCGTGACGCTCGCCGTGCTCGCGTCCCCGCTGGAGGCGCACCATTCGTTTGCGGCGTTCGATACGAACCAGCGCGTGACGTGGGAGGGAGTCGTCACCGAGGTTCAGTGGAAGAATCCCCATAGTTGGATTCACGTCGACGTCACTGACGCGAGCGGCAAGACGGTCAACTGGGGTTTCGAATCGACCAGCCCGGTGCAACTCGTACAGCGAGTCAAGCCGAGCTTGCTCAAAGCGGGCGTGCGCATCAGCGTCACGGGCGCACCCGGACGCGACCCCTCGCTGCACATCGGCACCTTTGAGCAGTTCACCATCGACGGCGTCACGTATTACCCGATGCGGCCGTCCGGCCGCGAGCGCGGCGCGCCTTAGCCCCCGTCTCCACGGTGCGTCGGACACCGAGACATCAGCGCGCGGCCGGCCCCTTCAGCCGGACCTTGACGACGCGCCAGTTGTTCATGTCTGCGATGATCAGATCGTTGTCGGTCGGGCAGGCAAGCCCGTGGATCCAGTTGAACTGTCCGGGCGCGCGCCCTGACTCGCCAAACATGCCGACGATCTTGCCGTCGAGCGTCATCTTGTAGATGCGGCCTGGTTCGGAATCCGACGTATAGAGGTATTGCGTTGGTCCGTTGGTGATGCAGATCGTCCACGGTTGCGTCTCGTCGGGCCGATTGGCGGTCAAATTCCCAAGAACGGGCTGGCGCTTCTTGTCGTATGGGGCGTTCAGAACAATGAACCGCAGGAAGTTGCCATCGCGATCGAAGACCTGGATCCGCCGATTGTTGCGGTCGGCGACGTAGACGTTGTTCTGGCGATCAATGCCAATGTTGTGAGGCGTATTGAAGCTTCCCGGGTTTTCGTTCGCATGAGTGCCGCTCGTCCCCCGGGTGCCCCACGACTTGATCCAGTTGCCGTTCTTGTCGAACTTAGCCACACGTGAGTTGACGTATCCGTCGCTGATGTAAATGTTGTCGTCGCTGTCGAACGCGATGTCGGTCGGCGCTCGAAACTGGCTGTCGACATGCGGCGCCGCGGGGCGCTCGCCGGCCCCGCCGCCACGTCCCAATCCATTGCCGCGATAGTAAAGTTCCTCGGGATCGTCGGGACCTTCCGGGCGGCGTCCGAGGTTCATCGTGACGTAACCCGCTGGATTGAACCGCATCACCGAATGCGTGCCTTTGTCGACCACCCACAGGTTGTCATACCGGTCGTATCGCACGCCGTGGGCATACCCAAGACCGTAGACGCCACGGCCAATCTCCCGCGCGAACTTGCCCGTCGCATCAAAGAGCAGCAACTGGGTGGTGGCGTTTCCGTACAAGGGACCCGACGTCGCCGATCCGGGGTGATTCAGCACCAGGATCTGGCCCTTGGAATCGACGGCCACACCAAGTACTTCTCCCAGGTTCATATCGGCTGAGTACTTCAGAAAATTTGGCACCGATTCGAACGGAAGCATCGGGACGTCGTTGTTCTGAATCGCTGGCGGCAGCGGCGGCTGCTGCGCGACAAGCGCCGCTCCCGGCGCGAGCCGCATCCCAACGGCTATCAGGAGTGCACCTGCGGCCGCAGACAGGAACAAAATGCCTTTCCTCACGATCGTCCTCCTCTCATCTGTCTCATCCCTCAGCGAGTCGTTGGTGCCTTTTTCGCCGAGTTGTACTCCTCGGTCGCCTGACGAATGCCCGCGACGTCGACCGCGGGCGTCAGCTGATTGCGGAACTCTTGATAGAAGCGTGCCGTGTCCATGACGATCCGCTCAGGCCCAATCCAGTTGTCGTACTTGCCCAGACGAATATCGGCCGCGGCCGCACCCGCGCTCATGCGGGCGTCGAACCGCTTCCGCGCCTCGGTTCGAAGAAGCTCGAGATAGCCGCGCATGTCGGCGAGCTCGGCCTTGCCGCCCAGCGGCCCGTGTCCTGGCACGATCGTCTCCACCTTCATCTTCTCGGTACGCTGACAGGCGCTGATCCATTCGCTGGGATGGGCGTTCTGACACCATGGCGCGACGTAAAAGAACGCGATATCCCCGAGAAATATGACACCGTGTTGTGGCAGGTACACGACGACGTCGCCGTAGGTATGGGCCGGCACCATCGGCAGCAGTTCGACGATGTTCTTCCCGTAGTGGTACGTCATCTTGCCCTCGAACGTCGTCGTCGGAGGCACGATCTTCCGAGGGTCCGTCCCATCCGACCACCCTTCGCGCTTCGGCCAGAAAGGCGGCCCCGGCGCAGCCGCCGCGCTGACGATTTCATCGCGGCAGTACGGATGACTCACGATCTCGGCGCCCTCGAAATACTGGTTGCCGTTGATGTGATCGCCGTGATGATGCGTGAGCACCACATGGCGGACGGGCCGGTCGGTCACCTTCCGGATGGCGGCAATCAGCGCGCGGGCGTGCATGGGGGCCGTCAACGTGTCGATGACCAGGACGCCCTCATCGCCGACGATGAAACCGGCGTTGGCGACGCTGGCGTTGTCCCGGCCGGGCCCACCGGCCTGAATGAATGCATAGGCGGCGGGCGCCACCTCTTTGACCTGGGCCTCCCACGTTGGCGGCAGTGGATAACGTGGATCCTGCGGCACACCAACGGGCTGTACGCCGCCAAACTGGGCATGAAGATCGACGGTTCCGCGAGACCCGAAGGTAGTGAAGACTCCCACCCCTAGACTCGCCAGCTGTCCAAGCGCCTGCCGACGGCTCCATGAGGTCGACCCGTCTTTTTTCGCCATCATGTACCTCCAAACGTCTCGAGTATGTGTTGAAGGAACCACAGCATACCGGATCCCACATTGTCCGCAACATGATTGAGTGGAACCGGTACCACATTATGTTATCCTCGCGCCTTACCCCTTCAGTGCGCGCGAAGTCAGCCTTGTGGAATCGTCGACCTAGACAGGAGGCACGAGTATGAGCGCCCGGCACCTGACAGTCATTCTCGCCATCATCGGTGGAGTCCTGCTGCCAAGCGGAGCGCTGGCGCAGGATACGACGAGCGGCAGCATCGTGGGTGTGGTGAGAGACGTGTCTGGCGGCGTGCTGCCGGGCGTTGCCGTGGAGGTCGCGAGCCCGGCGCTCATCGAAAAAGTACGCGCCGCGACAACCGACGACCAGGGGCGGTACCGGGTTGTCGATCTTCGTTCGGGTGCCTACAGCGTCACATTCACATTGTCCGGCTTCGTCACGCTGAGGCGCGAAGGCATCGAGGTGACCACCGGCTTTGCTGCCACCGTGGATGGCGAAATGAAGATCGGCGCGGTGGCGGAGACCGTCACCGTCAGCGGCGCGGCTCCTATCGTTGACGTCTCCAACATTACTCAGCAGACCGTGCTGTCGCGCGAGGTCGTCGAGGCGCTGCCCATAGGCAAAAACACCGGCTCGCTCGTGGCGGTGATTCCCGGGGCCACCACGGCCGCTGCGAACATCGACGTCGGGGGCACCCGGAACGAGCAATCGCAAAATTTCACGATCCACGGCGGCGGCACGATGGTTCAGTTGCGCGACGGGCTGTTTCTCGGGCTGCCGTTGGGCGGACAGAACCACAGCATGTCCGCCATGAGTCCCACGTCAACGCACGAAACGTCACTTCAAATTACCGGCGGCCTTGGCGCCGAGGCTCAGGGCTCGGGAGTGCAGCTGAACTTCGTGCCGCGCGACGGCGGCAACCAGTTCCACGGATCGTTTGTGGCCGACTTCGGGAGCGATTCCCTGCAATCGTCGAATCTGGACACGGATCTCGAGAACAGAGGGCTCACAACCGCAGCGGAGATTCGCGACTTGTACGACATCAACGGCGGATTCGGAGGGCCGATCAAGAGGGATCAGGCGTGGTTCTTCACGAGCGCTCGACGGCTCGAGAACTCCAGCTTCGTGCCCGGCAACTACTACAACCGTCCGGACCTGGTCGGCTCGCTGTTCTACGTACAGGACCAGGCCAACCCAGCATATGTGTGGTCGTACAACCGCGAGACGGCCACGCGCGCCACGTTGCGTGTGAGCGAAAAGGATCGGGTGACCGGCACATACCTGATGCAGGAATCGTGCAACTGCTTCGACCAGATCGCGCTCGGCGCGCGGGCGCCCGATGGCACGGTCAACCGGAAAGTCTGGCCGCTCCACATGCTGCAGCTCGGCTGGACACGGGTCCAGAGCAGCCGCATGCTCCTCGAAGGGCGATACGGCCTGATCGATGGCCATTTGACCCAGGCGCGCGACCATATTGCGCCGAACGCAATACCGATCCTCGACCAGAGCCGCAACTATCAATACAGTGCACCTGCGAGCGCCATCAACATCGGCACGCAGGATTTTGGCTCGTATCAAGGGTACGCCTCGGCATCCTACGTGACTGGATCGCACAATGTGAAGTTCGGCATGCAACTGCGAAAGATGAGCCTCGTCAACGACGTGTCGCTCGACGTCGGCGATGGGACGGGCTATGTCTTCAATGGATCTGCACCAGGCACCGCCCGGCCGGTATCGGTGAGCTATTTCGTCGTCCCGTACCGTGATGAGAGCTTCAACCAACAACATGCACTCTATGCGCAGGATCAGTGGGTGATCCGACGTGTGACGCTGAACCTCGGGCTTCGGTTTGAATACTTCAAGGCGTACTATCCCGCACAGGACCAGGCGGCTGGGCCGTACGTCCCTGCACGCTCGTTCCCGGCCGTCGATAACGCCGCGCGACTGACGGATCTCAATCCTCGACTTGGCCTCGCCTGGAACGTCTTCGGTGACGGGCGCACCGCGATCAAAGTTGCCACGGGACGGTTCCAGCCTGTTCAGGCGATCGCCAATGCCCTCACAGCACAGCTGAATCCACTGCAAGCGCTCTCGACGGCCGCTACGCGGAACTGGACCGACAATGGCGACTACATCCCGCAGGAAAACGAACTCGGACCGCTGAGCAATTCCAATTTTGGGAAGCCGGTCGTGACGCAGACCTGGGACCGCGATGTCACGCATGGTTTCGGCAATTTGCCGTACAGCTGGCAAAGCAGCGTGACGTTGTCGCACGAGTTGCGGTCGGGTCTGGCCGTGAACATCGGCTACTACCGGACGACCAACGGCAATTTCACCATCACCGATAACACGCTGCGCGGGATCGAGGACTACGACACGTTCTGTCTAACCGCTCCCACCCACCCGGATCTGCCAGGTGGCGGTGGCTATCAGATCTGCGGCATTCAGGACGTCAAACCTGCCAAAGTATCGGCGGTGCAGAATGTCGTGAAACAGGCGTCAGCGTTCGGCAACTGGTCGAACGTCTATAACGGCGTCGACATCACAGCCAACGCCCGCATCAGTGGCGGCTTCCTGACCGGAGGCGTCAGCATCGGCAAGACGACCACCGACAACTGCGACGTCGTCGCGAAACTCCCGGAATCTGGTGCAGCGCCGCAGCAGACGTGCCGCACGAATCCGCCCTGGATGGCCGGCACCGACTTCAAGATTTCGTTTGGACACGATTTGCCATGGAAGTTTCGCGGCTCCGTGAACTACCAGAACACACCGGGTATCGCCACGACCGCCACGTGGAACGCGCCCAACTCGCTCATCGCACCGGTGCTCAATCGCAACCTCGCAGCCTGCCCGGCAACCGGAAATTGCACGGCCACGCTCAACGTGCCGCTGGTGCCGAATAACTCGCTGTATCTCGAAGATCGCATCACGCTGTTGAACTTTGCGGTGAGCCGCGACTTCAACATCCATGGTGTGACGGTGCGTCCCCGGTTCCAGCTCGATAACTCGCTGAACGTGAATCCGGTCATCACGGTGAACAACACGTTCGGAAATACGTGGCAACAGGCGCGCGGCGTGCTGCCGCCTCGCACCGCCAAGATCGCCGTGCAGATGGATTTCTAGAGTCGTACGAGGAGACCTGCAATGAGAAAGCTCGTTTTTGCCGTAGCTCCAGTGGTCGTCTACCTGACCATCCAAATGGTTGCGGCGCCACGCGGAGTGATGTTGATGAACCGTATTGGGCCTTCGACCATCGATCTGTTCATCGCGAACGCGGATGGCACGGGAGAGCGGAAGTTGTTCCCCAATTCGGACTTCGACTACAACGGCTCGTTTTCGGCTGATGGACAGTGGGTGGTCTTCACGTCCGAGCGGAGTGGATACGGCCAGGCCGACATCTATCGCAGCCGAGTCGATGGCTCGGCCGTTGAGCGCCTGACGGATAGCCCGGCTGTGGACGATCAGGCGTCGCTGTCGCCCGACGGCAGGCGGCTGGCCTTCGTGTCGACTCGCGAGAACCATACCGCCAACATCTGGGTGTTGGATCTGGCTACCAAGCGGGTTCATAACGTGACCGCCGGCCGCGACGTGCAAGCCACCGAGCCAGGCAAGCCAAGCGGCTTTTTCCGGCCTTCGTGGTCGCCCGATGGGCAGTGGATTGCGTTCTCGTCGGATCGGAACACAGAGTGGACCGGTCACGAGAACGGCGCCGGCGCCGGCCACCGTCAAACCCTCAGCGTCTACGTCATTCGTCCCGACGGAACTGGCCTGAAACGGCTGACGGACGGAACCCGGTCCTCCGGTACACCTCAATGGTCTGCCGACAGCAAACGGGTGGTCTTTTACGAAGTGCCCGCAGGCCCAGGTGGCCGCGGCGGTGGCTTCGGCGGTTCGGCCCTTTCGCAGATCGTCTCTGTGGACATCGCCACTGAAAATCGCATCGAGCACACATCAGGACCTGGGGGAAAGGTGAAGCCGCAGTTCGCCGGCGGCGAAAGGATTGGCTATCTGCTGAAGACGGTGCCGCGTGACAGCAACCTGGCGCCGGGCATCGCGTACAGCGACGGCGCGAAGGGCCCCGCCGGGAACGTTCGCGCTCCAGCCTGGTCGCCAGACGGTAAGTCTGTCGTCTATGAAAAACAGAATTTTGCCGCGCGACCGCAGGGACAAGTGCTCTACAGCTGGGACCCGGACTACGAGTATCGGTACACCGACGTGTTTCCGATGTTTTCCAAAGATGGCGTCCTCGTCACGACCGATCTGAATTCGACGATGGGCAATCCGCAGACATCGGTGTCGACGTGGAACAGCGCGGGCTACATGGGCCGCAAGCGTGTCTTCTGGGATCCAAGCGGCTCTGCGATGATGGCGAGCTGGTCGCCGGACGGCAAGAAACTCGTATTCGGCTTCGGCGCCTTCTTTGGCGGCAGAAGTCAGAGGCCGGCGCAGATCAAGATGATGAACGCTGACGGGTCGAACATCGAGACGCTGACCGATGGACCGGTCAATGCGGGTTTTCCGAACTGGTCGCCAGATGGAAAGTCGATCGTCTACCGGGCGTGGGGTCTTGACGCGAACAAGGTGGAACAGCGGGGCCTTCGACTCATGAGCCTGACGGATCATTCCGTCAAGGTGCTCAGCACGGAGTGGGACAACTTCCCGTTCTTCTCTCCCAGTGGCGATCGCATCCTGTTCACACGCCAGAAGGCCGAAGACAAGGACTTCGACGTCTTCACGATGAAGCCTGACGGCTCCGATGTGAAGCGGCTGACAACCTCGCGAGGGACCGACGGACATGCCACATGGACCAGCGATGGGAAGCGCATTCTTTTCATGAGCACTCGCAGCGGGTTCAAGGACGAGCGCGAGATGTATGACAATTCGCCGCAGCCGTACGCGCAGAACTTCATCATGGATGTCGATGGCAGCAATGTCCGCCAGCTGACGGACAGCCGGTGGGAAGATTCGATGCCCATCTATGTGCCAGCAAAATAGAGGGAACACATCGTCATGAGATCGCTGATTATCGCCCTGCTGGCAGCCGCAACGATCGCGGTACCCCGCGCTCTCGAACTGCGCGCCCAGGGCCGTGAAGGCGCCCAACCCGGCCCCCAGGCCGCGGCTCCTGATACGAAGAAGGCGCCGGCGGGTCCATTCACGCGAACGGCGTGGGACGGCAAACCGAACTTCGCGGGTGTTTGGCATTTGCCGATGCAGGTGGATCGCGATCCGGAGCGCGGACAGTTCAATTTAGGAGCGCTGGAGCGATTGTATCGTCCAGAGACGCGAACGTTGCGTGACAAGCTGCGAGGCTTTGACAGCCCGGACTACCACTGTGCGCCGCAGGCGTACCCGATGGCAATGACGGTCCCGCACCCGATTCAGATCGTTCAGGCGCCTAATGTGTTCGTGGTGTTGACGGAATATATGAATGGTTTCCGAGTGGTCCCGACAGACGGCAGGCCCCACGATCCTGCCGCCAAACCGTCGCACGTCGGCGAGTCCGTCGGTCATTGGGAGGGAGACACTCTAGTAGTGGACGTCACGCGCTTCAATGGCAAGCAGTGGTTGGCGCTGGCGCTCCAGGGCGCGGCGGGACGCGCCGGCGGCGCCGCCCCTGCGAGAGGTGCCGCGCCTGCGGGCGGTCCCCCGCCAAGCAGCGAGCTGGCGGGTTTGAGAGGCGCTCGCGAAAACATCTGGCCTTCGTCCGACGCATTGCAAGTGGTCGAACGCTGGACGATGGTCGACGCCGCGACGATGGAATACCAGGCCGTGGTGAATGATCCGAAAATGCTCACAGATCCGTGGACATCCGCACGAGTGAGGCGTACGAAGCTGCCTTACAACGTGATTCAAGAAGACGTCTGCGTGTCCGATGTTCAGCGAGAACTGGAAAGCAAACTGGAGCGTGAGAAATGACGCCCCGTGCGGTAGCGTTGGGATGTACGCTCGCCATGGCGCTGCTTGTTGTGGCGCCCCGAGCTGTTCTTACCCAAAGCGCAGGAGCAGCGCGCGGCGCCGAGGCGGCGCCGCTGCGAACGGCATGGGGCGAGCCAAATCTCGCAGGGGTGTGGAGACCGGCCGCGCTTGGCGCCACGCCTGGGCGCGATACATTCAACCTCACGCAACTGGAGCGCCTCTACAACTCCGACGCGCAACTCGAGATCAAGAAACTCACGACGAAGGACGACCCTGCGCTCAAGTGCATCCCGCCGGCGTTCCCGCGGGCAATGCTGATGAACCAACCCATTCAAATCGTGCAGGGCCCGGGGATCGTTGCCGTCATGACCGAAGCGTTCCATACCTTTCGGACCATTCCAACGAACAACCCTCGCCGCGACCCCGACCTTCTGTTTCCGATGTATCTGGGAGACTCCGTCGGCCGTTGGGAGGGCGACACGCTCGTCGTGGATGTGACTTCGTTCAATGGCGAATCGTGGCTGGCCAATTCAACCGACAGGCCGACGGCGACAAGCCGCGGCATCTGGCCGACGTCCTTCACGACGCATGTCGTCGAGCGCTGGCGCCGAGTGGACGCGAACACGCTCGAGTACGAAGCAACCGTAGACGACTCGACACTGCTGACCGGGCAGTGGCGCACGCCCAAAGTCCAGCTTCGTCGTCACACTCGCGACCGCATCGAGATCGAAAAGTGCTTCTCTGACGAGCCCGGGACGCTTCCCGCGAAACTACGCGCGGCGAAGTAGGCCGTCGACGCAAATCAGTACGCGACTTCCGTCCAGACACCCCCCTTGCGGGCGCTTTCCAGGATCGAATCGACCACGCAATTGGCCCGGTAGCCGTCTTCGAACGTCGCAACGGCAGGTGGCAAAGTACCGTACGGCGGGCCGCCGCGAATGACGTCGTAGATGTCCCTCATGAGATTGAAAAAGGCATCGGGCCAGGCTTCCTGATGCCCCCCAGGCAAGTGCGCGTACGGTCTCACCTCGGTGTCGACGAGGGACGGATCCTTCTGCAGCGTTTCGTTGGCCCTGTCGCGATGGCCAAACCATAATTCGTTCTGGCGTTCTTGACGCCACGCGATGGACGCCTTGGAACCGCAGACTTCGAGAACGAGATCGTTCTTGTGCCCGCTGCACACCTGGGCAACGGAGAAACTTCCCTTCGCGCCGTTGTCAAACCGGACGAGAACAGAGGCAAGGTCTTCCACCTCGATGTTGACGACCTCACCTTCGTCAGCGGACGCGGCTACCTGAAATGCCTCGCGTGCTCGACGGGGCTTCTTGCGCCGGGGGACCACCGTGGTGATATCGCCCAGCACGTGCGTGATCCGCAAACCTGTCAGGTGCTGCGCCAGATCACACCAATGAGAACCGATGTCCCCGACTGCGGATGACGCTCCACCAACCGCGCGGTCGAGCCGCCAGGAATAGTCGGTGTCCTTGATCAGATAGTCCTGAAGGTAAGACCCGTGTATGAAGTGCGGAATCCCGATGTCGCCACGCGAGATGGCCACGCGAGCCTGCTGAACGAGCGGATTGCCACGGTAGTTGAATGTCACCGCGGCGACCACACCCGCGCGCTTCGCCAGATCCCGGAGTTCTTTTGCCTCAACTGCCGTCATGGCCAGAGGCTTGTCGGACACCACGTGCTTGCCGCTTGCGAGGATCGCAGCGGTAATCGGATAGTGGAGATAATTTGGAGTCGCGACGTGGACGACCTGGACCTCAGGGTCGTCAATGAGAGCTTGATAGGAGCCGTAGCCCTTGGGCACCCCAAGAGTGGTCGCCTTTTGTCGGCCAGACTCCTCAGAGCTGCCGGCGACGGCAACGACGTCCACATATCCAAGCCGTCTCACCGCGTCGATATGATGAGGGCCCACGAAGCCGGCGCCAACGAGTCCCATTCCGATGCGTGTCATAAGTCACCGAACTCCGAGGATCACTTCCGTCGTCAACTGATCCAAGCGCTCGTATGCGAGGCCGGTGGACGCCAACGCCACGCGATCGAACGGCAGAGCCAACAGGCTGTCTCGACTTTGGGCTGAGTAACCGGAGACAGTGGGCAAACCGCTGCTCTCCTTCGGCCGGACCAGTGCCTGGATTTCCGGATCGGCATTCCAGCGTGCCGCTCGGTCCTTCAAGATGAGGTAGGTGCGCATGCAGCCCCGCGCGAACTCCCGCACGCCGTCGTAGTCTTCGGTTCGGTAGGCATGGGCATCGAAGTGTCGGGAACCGCCATAGCCGACATCTTCGAGAAATTTCACCAGCCAGAACGCGGCCTTGGGATTGGCGGAGCCGAATCGGTAGTCCTGATCGTAGCGTCCGGGCATCTGATCGTTCAGATCGATGTGGAACAGCTTGCCCGCCTCCCATGCCTGCGCCACTGCATGCGTGAAATTCAGGCCGGCCATCTGCTCGTGCGCCATTTCCGGGTTGACCCCCACCAGATCCGGATGGTCGAGCGTGGCAATGAAACCGAGATACGCGCCCGTTGTTGCCATGTAGATGTCGCCGCGCGGTTCGTTCGGCTTCGCCTCGAGCGCAAACCGGTAGGCATATCGGCGATCGATCGAGTATTCGCACAGGTAATTGACGGCTTCGCGCAGCCGTTTCACCGCTTCATCAGGACGACGGCAGGCATCGGTCTCGGTGCCCTCTCGTCCGCCCCAGAGCACGAAAATCTTCGCACCCAGCTCGGCCCCGAGGTCCATGGCCTTCATGCTCTTCTGAATCGCGTACGCTCGGACGGCCGGATCGTTGGACGTGAAGCCACCGTCTCGAAACGCCGGGTCTGTAAACAGATTGACCGTCGCCATCGGCACGACGATGCCATGGCGTTCGCAGGCCGCTCGAAAGTCCCGCACAATCCGATCACGTTGCCCCGGGGAGGCGTCGATGGGCACCAGATCGTTGTCGTGGAAGTTCACGCCCCATGCCCCTACCTCGGCCAGCAGCGCGACGGCGTCGACTGGCGGCAGCGGATCACGCACAACGTCACCGAAGGGATCGCGGCCTCGGTTGCCGACGGTCCAAAGACCGAACGAAAACTTGTGCTCCGGGCGGGGCGTGAATTGATCCGTCATGAATTGTCAGACTCCTACGGGACTCGGCATTGTTAGATACACCGTCTTCAGGGCGGAGTACACACGGCGGTACTCGTCATACCTCTGATTCAAGATAGCCGTGTCTTCTGAACGAGGAGTCGTGACGCCGCCTGCTCGTACTACTTCGTCGCACGCAGCGTCCACGGTGGACCACACACCAGCGCCGACACCTGCCAGAACCGCCGCGCCAAACGCCGCGCCCTCGGACGTGGCAGGAGTCTCTACGGGGTGCCCGTACACATCCGCTTGAATCTGGCGCCACACCGGCGACCGGGCTCCCCCACCCCCAAGACGCAACTGTCGAATCGGGACTCCCAGCGCCGAAAAAATCGAGAGCGAGTCTCGCAGGCTGAACGCCACGCCTTCGAGGACGGCACGCGCGACGTGCGCTCGGGTGTGATTCGCGGAAAGCCCGAGGAGAACCGCCCGTACGTTTGGATCGAGATGCGGCGTGCGCTCGCCCATCAAGTACGGTACCCACAGCACGCCATCCGATCCTGATGGAACCGTCGACGCATCGGCCGCAAGCGCTTCGTAGCCTCGATCGTCGCCCACTTCGCGTAGCAGATCTCGCCACCAGCGCAGAGAAAGCCCAGCCGCCTGCGTGACGCCCATCAGATGCCACCGTGCCGGGATGGCGTGACAGAACGTGTGAAGACGCCCCTTGGGGTCGAGCGAGGGTTGATCGGTGGCCGCAAACACCACACCGGAGGTTCCAATGGTGACGCTGACGGAACCGGGGCGCGTGATGCCCATCCCGATCGCTCCAGCGGCCTGGTCGCCCGCCCCTGCGACGATAGGCGTGCCCTTCCGCAGACCGGTCGCGCTTGCCGCCTCCGCCGAGACGGTCGCACAAATTTCCGGGGACTCGAAAACCAGGGGCAAGAGCGCCGGGTCGATATCCGCCGCCTGAACCATCTCCATCGACCAGTTTCGGCGAGCGACATCGAACATCAGCGTGCCCGATGCATCAGCCACGTCGGTGGCATGCTCGCCGCTCAGCCGGAACCGCACATAGTCTTTGGGAAGGAGAACATGACGCACGCGTTGCCATGTGGCAGGCTCGTGCTGACGGACCCAAAGGAGTTTGGTCAGCGTGAAATTCGTCAGCGGGGGATTGCATGTCAACTGCAGGATGCGGTCCAGCCCAATCCCGTTGAGAAGCCAGTCTGACTGGGCTTCCGTGCGTTGATCGCACCAAATGATTGCCGGCCGCACCACGTCCCCGGCCTCATCGAGCAGGACGGCTCCGTGCATCTGGCCGGAAAGTCCTATCGCCGCGATCGCGTCTGCAGGGACCCCGCTTGCCGCCAGCACTTCGCGGACGGCTTGCTGCGTCGCTCGCCACCAGTCCTCCGGCTGCTGCTCCGCCCATCCAGTCTGCGGCGACGCAAACGGCGCATGCTCAGCGGTTGCAGCCGCCAGCGTGCGCCCGTCGTCTGCGACGACAATCGCACGCGATCCCGTAGTCCCAACGTCTATGCCAAGAAGAGGAATAGTGCCTCCAGAGGTGAGCTGTCGGTTCAGGAACTGGCTGGCAATTCAGACCGTCAACAACATATGGAACCGGTCCCAGAGGCTAGTGCAAGCGACAGTCGCTGTCAACCTGCGACGGCTCAGTACGTCACGCCGATGCGCGCTTACTTCGTCCGGGTGCGGCTCGACGTTTAGGGATCTGAAGACTTCGCTCTGGCGCCGGCCCCGTGCTGTCCCGGATGAGCAGCTTCATCCGAAACTCAATTGTCTGCACCTGACCAGGGGTGTCGACCACTTCAAACAGTCGGCGGCACGCAGCGCTGCCCATCTGACGCATCGGTTGCGCAGCGCTCGTCAGTGCTGGCCACAGCCGCTCTCCCTCGGGCAACCCGTCGAATCCCACGACCGAGAGGTGCTGCGGCATCCTGACACCCATTTCGTGCGCCACCCGCATGAAGCCTGACGCCAGCGCGTCGTTGGCAAAGACGATGGCAGTGATACTGCGCGTCCTTTCGAAAAACGTGCGCCCAAACTGCAGGCCGGCGTCTGCTTCGTAGCTGCCGCACGAGAAGATGTTCGAGGGGTTGAGGCTCAGCCCATGTGCCCGCAGGCCATCGCGCAAACCGAGCAAGCGGTGCTTCGAGTCGATCGAATGTGCCGGCCCCCCGGCAAAGGCCACATGCCTGTGGCCGAGCTCGAACAGATGCGTCGCGACAGAGATACCGGCTGCGCGATTGTCGCAACGCACGACCTGCACATGACTGAACCCTTCATCGGGTCCAATAAGAACTGTCGGAAGCTGGGCCTCAACCGCTGCGCGAATAATCGGGCGATCGCGCCGTTGAGACTTCGCAATGATCAGGCCGTCGACGCGGCGCTCCCGGATCCACTCGAGTACGATGTCGAACTCGTACTTTCCCGTTAGCTCTGTGCTCGCCAGCATCAAGCTCTCGTCGCGAGGAGATAACTCCTCCTCGATACCGACCAGCAGCTGCGTGAACCAGGGATCCTGGATTGAATCCACAACCACGCCGATGCACCCGCGGCGACCCAAACTGAGATTGCGGGCGGTGGCCGATGGTTTGTAGTCGAGCTCCTCGATGACGTCCGCAATCCGCGCGCGCGCACCTGCGCTCACGTAGTGACCGTTCAGGTAGCGGGAAATCGTGCTCACCGCCACCCCCGCTCGCTGGGCTACCGCCGCAATGTTCGACCGCCTTTTCACGTCCGGGCCAAATCTTACCAGCGAAGCAGATGCGCGGAAAGGAACCCGGGCCCGACAGCAACCGCTTAGTCAGGTAACCCGAACGTCAGAAGGGCGCTTCCGGCGGCCACGGTCACGTATTGCTTGCCATCGACGGCATAAGTGATCGAGTTTGTGATCCAGCTCCCGACTTGCACCTTGAAGAGCAGCTGACCGCTGCGTGCGTCGAGGGCCAGAAAGTATCCCTCCCTCCCGCCGGAAAAGACGAGGTCGCCTCCGGTCGACAGGACGCTCGCATCCGTCCCATCGGTCATCTTGTATTCCCACTCCATCTGGCCCGTTTTCGGATCCAGAGCCCTGATGGTGCCGTAGTTTTCCTCTTCAGGAATGCGAAGATTCGGCCCCTGGGCTGGCCGCATCGTCATGGTTCGCAGATTGCCCGTCTGTGGGATCGCAGGTCCCTGTCCTCGCCCACCGCCACCCGCCGGAGCGGGGCCCGCTTCCCGACCACCGCCTGCCGGTGCCGCGCCGCCTGCCGGTGCTGCGCCGCCTGCCGGTGCCGCTCCCCTTCCTCGCACAGGTCCCTCGCCAAAATTTGTCCGGGTATAGGTTCCCGGCTCAGGAACCGGAATCGGCGTCTCTGACATCGTCAGCACTCGCGCAGTATTCTCCCAGGCTGGCACGTAGAAGAGGCCGGTCCGCGGGCTGTATGACGGTGAATACCAGTTCGTGGCACCTTGCTGGTTCGGATAGACAATCGCATTTCGATCGAGGGCTCCAGGCGCAATGATCGGGCGGCCCTTCGGATCAAAACCAGCATTCCAGTTCTGCTTGACGAACGCTTTCGCCAGGAGAAACTGGCCCGTGCCCCGATCGAGGACGTAGTAGAACCCGTTCCGGTTGGCTTGCACGACAACCTTCCGGAGACGCCCTTCGATCTGCATGTCGAGGAGCACAGGCATCTCATTCGCATCCCAATCGTTCACATCATGCGGTACGAACTGATAATGCCATTTCAATTGGCCGGTGTCGGCATCCAGCGCGATGAGCGAGCACGTATAGAGGTTGTCTCCCTTGCGTTGTTCGCCGCCCGACCGCGGCCAGGGGTTGCCCGTTCCCCAGAACGTGAGGTTCTTTCCAGCACATTGGGATCCTAAGCTTAGAATTCCACGTGGACAAGTTGTCGCG
>JADMIO010607197.1_pt1 | contig 20806 bp, 16 predicted proteins | sample 8958161 | NCBI WGS metagenome assembly JADMIO01 (sample SAMN16585339, study PRJNA669376) | soil metagenome | isolation source: Crop rotation soil | place: USA: Cullars Rotation, Alabama | collected 2011 | reverse complement strand
CGCGCTCTCCGTGAAGTTCCTGCACCTGGTGGCCGGAAAAGGCGAGCCGCGAGAGCGCCTCGCCCGCGTACTCGCCGATGTCGTGTGCGGCTATAGCCGGAAGCTTGAGATCAGCTCGTAGCGGCCCTGCGGTGAACCCCATCTGTGCGATGGCGTCCGCCTGGCCCAGCGTGTTCTCCATGAAGTAACCGGCGCGCAAATGCAGAACGTTGAGGCCAGCGATTCGGTTCAAGCGTTCCTCCAACTGCCGTAGACCAAGAACCGGACCAGTCTTCTCCATCTGGTCAGCGCCCAAGCTGCTCAGGGTGACCGCGTACTTTACTTCATTCTTCTCAATCCCCGCAGCATAGGCTTCGATCAGTTGCTTGGCGTAAGCGGAGTAATCTGGATTTTTCTGGTCTGGCGGAAACATCAGGTAAACCGCCTCCGCTCCGGAAAAAGCTCTGACGATGGCGTCCTTGTCGTTGGCATTGCCGACAAACGCTTCCGCTCCCTTAGAGGTCAAAGGAGCAAGATGACCAGCATGCCTCGCAATCGCCCGTACTTTTTTGTTATTCGCCAACAATTTTCTTGCCACTGCGCTGCCCGTGTGCCCGGTTGCGCCTACGATTACGTACATAGAACCTCCTAAGCTATAAATTCTTAACTTATCTTTTTCGATGCGCCAGACGCGGTGAAGATGCCGGAGAATGTTGGGGAGGTTCATTCCCATGAGGATGGTTGGGCTGCAGGCCGGCCATTCCACAGCCTTTTGCCAAGCTCTCGTTATACTTCATTCAAACAATTTGCTCGAAACTGTGCGCCGATCCGCAATCTCTGAGTCAAGGGCGACGGTCGCGCCGCGTGACGTACTCGCGAAGTGCAATTTCTCCGCTACCTGCCTCTGACTGTCTTCAACATTCAGGGCACGAACGCAACAGCACAGAAAAGACGGAATTGTCTCCCCCGTCTCTACCCGGATTCTGCATCGATCACTGTAGTTCGCGGACCCAGATATTGCGAAAGCTCAAGGCCGGGCTGGGGTCGCCGTGGGCTTGCAGCTTGATGGGGGCTCCGTCGAATTTCTTGTAGAACGGCTGGCCGATATAACGGGTCTCGCCTTTCAGTTCGAAGTGGTTCTGTACCAGGACTCCATTGAAAAATACAGTCACGTAGGCGGGCGATTTCACCGAGCCGTCATCGCTGAATACCGGAGCGGTCCAGACGACATCGTAGGTCTGCCATTCTCCAGGCTTACGGTTGGGGTTCGCTAGCGGAATTGCCTGTTTGTAGATGCTGCCGGCTTGTCCGTTGACGTAGGTCTTGTTGTTGTAGTTGTCGAGCACCTGGAGTTCGTATCCAGCATCTTCCGGGCCGGTGGAGGCGAGGAAGAGGCCACTGTTGCCGCGGGCCTGTCCTTCGCCGCTGACGTTCTCGGGAACTCTCCACTCGAGGTGCAGTTGGTAGTTCTTGAAGGTGCGCCTGGTCTCGATGTTGCCGGCCTTCTTGTCCACCGTGATGATGCCGTTGGCGACGATCCACTTGGCGGGTGCGTTGCGGTCCTGGGCGGAGACCCATTCGTTGAGATTCTTGCCGTCGAAGAGAACGATTGCATCAGAGGGCGCGGCCGTCGGCGTCGCGCCGGGGGTAACGACCTTGGGCTCGGGCTGCCAGACTTCGGTGTCTTCCGGTTTGCCGTTGGATGTTTGTTGGGCGAAGAGTACCGACGATAGAGCGATCAGGAACGCGGCGATGGGGGCTTGGGTGCGCATGGCGAGAAACAGAATACACCCGGAGGCCGGCCAGGTATGGCGCTTTGCTCGGTTGCCTTCGTTTGCAGCCTTGCTGCAGCCGGCTCTGTCCTTCCACAGCTTCTCCACAGCAATTCGCTTCCGCTATATTCAAATTAAGGGCCACATCGCTCACAATCTCTACATCCCATGGCTAACCCCGGCGACTTCGCGTATCTGGTCAAGCAGCAGGCGGACATCGTTCGCATCGTCGGCGAATACGTCAAGCTGAAGAAGGCGGGCGCGCAGAACTATTCCGGACTCTGCCCCTTTCATGGCGAGAAGACCGCTTCGTTCTCTGTGCATGCTACGCGGCAGTTCTTTCATTGCTTCGGCTGCGGCGTCTCCGGTGATGTGTTTACCTTCGTTCAGAAAATCGAGAACATTAGCTTCCCGGAATCGGTGCGGGCTGTCGCCCAGAAGCTGGGCATCGCTATACCTAAGGCGAGCTTCAATACTCCGCAAGAAGCCGAGGATGCCAAGCTGCGAACTGTGCTGCTGGAGGTCCACGAGCGAGCCACGGCTTTTTTCCAGGAACAGCTTCGCCGCCCCGAAGGGGCCCAGGCCCGCGAACACCTCGCTGCCCGCGGCCTCAACCAGGAGGTCATCCAGCAGTTCCGAATCGGCTACGCGCCGGACTCTGGGTTTATCCTCCGTGACCGCCTCAAGAACGAATTCCCCGAAGAGGTGTTGCGCGAAAGCGGGTTGTTTTCGTGGAAGCAGACGGAAGAAAACTCAAGGTCCCTCGGCTTCGCTCGGGATGACAGTGCGGAGGAGGGGGGCAAGCGAGTAGCGAGCAGCCAGAAGCCAGAAGCTATTTATTCCAAATTCCGCCACCGCGTGATGTTCCCCATCACCAACGAAACCGGACGCGTCATCGCCTTCACCGGCCGCACTCTCGCCACCGATGAAAAGGCTGGGCCCAAGTATTTGAACTCGCCGGAAACGGCGATTTATTCCAAGTCACGCGTGCTCTTTAATCTTGACCGCGCCAAAGAAGCCATCAAGAAGCTCGACTACGCGATCCTGGTCGAAGGGCAGATGGACTGCATCTCGGTGTATGCGGCTGGATTCCACAACGTCATCGCCAGCTCCGGCACTGCATTCACTCAGATTCAGGCGAAATTGCTCGGACGATTCAGCAAGAACGTCGTCGTCAACTTCGACCCTGACACCGCTGGAGCGAAAGCCACCGAGCGCACACTTGGCCTGCTGGTGGAAGAAGAATTCCAGATCAAAGTTCTGAGCCTGGAGCCGGGCTTCGATCCTGATCTTTTTCTACGACGTGAAGGAAAACAGGCTTACGAAGATGTGCTGCGACGTTCTCCCAATTACTTTCATTTCCTCATCGACCGGGCGCGCGCGCAATTTCCCGTACGCACCGCCGAGGGCAAAGTGAAGGCCGTCAATTTTCTACTGCCCTACGTACAGCGCGTCCCCAGCCGCATTATCCGCGACGAACTTGCCGGCGAAATTTCTCAGAAGCTCGGCATTGACTCGACCGTGCTGCGTCAAGAACTTAAGCAGGCTGCCACCAACCGATCTGCCGCCAACGTGAAGTCGGCCGCCGAGTCGCAAATTACCGACGCCGAAAAGATGATTATCCGGGCGCTGTGCTCGGCCACCGAGATTCAGCTTTCCGAAGAACACTTTTCGGGCCGCGACGGCGCCGAAGAAGAGTTCGACCCCGCGCGTCAGGCCCGCTACGTCTTGGGCGCCGAAAACCTGCATGTTGGGTTGCCGACGGAGTCCCTGCTGACGACGCTTCTTCAATCGTCAGTGGAAGTCAGCGCCATGGATTTGCCTCTGCCGGAAGCCGAGCGCAGCCTTCTCGCCACCATCCTCTTAAAAGAAGAGGAGGAGCTTAGCGCCGAAAAGCTGGAAGGAGCGGTTAAAGCATTGCGCCGCATACAGTTACGTCGTCGCCTCGAGCAGGTCCAGGTCGAACTTCAGTCCCGCAGTGCGCGGGCGGAGGGGCGCATCAACGACCTTCTCCAGGAAAAAATCCGCCTCAAAAAGGCCCTGATGGACCCCAGCATTGCGGAAGGTCAAGCCCCGCCAGCCGCATAAAACCGGGTGAAAGCTGAAACTCAGTCGCATGAAAGACCATCTAAGTGTTTGTAGGGCGGAGAGCGACATCGGCTCTAAACCCCAATCCATGCTATACTTTGGGGGTTTGTGCCGTGCCGCATCGCCACTTTCATCCCACAAGTAAATAGTCAACGCGTGCCCGCAAGGGCCGCATAAGGAACAATCTTTTTGGCTCTTGACGACAAGTACGACGACATAAAAAAGCTGATCGACACAGGCAAAGAGAAGGGATACCTGACCTACGATCAAGTCAATGACTTGATACCTCAGGACGTTCAAAGTCCCGAAGATCTCGACGACCTGTTAACTACGATCGGCACGCAGGGTATCGATGTGCTGGAGGGGCCAAAGTCCGCCTCAGCCCTCGATAAAAAATTCGACGACGAAGAAGTGGGCGAAGACGTGGAGCTCGATCTCACGCCGGGCGCCCTTGAAAAAACCAACGACCCCGTCCGCATGTATCTGCGCGAGATGGGCACTGTGCCGCTGCTCACGCGCGAAGGCGAAGTGGAAATTGCCAAGCGCATCGAGCGTGGACAAATCCGCGTTCTAAAAGCGCTGTCGCGCTCGCCGATCGTCATCAATGAATTGCTGGCGATGGGCGAAGACCTCAAGAAGGGCGTCCGCTCCATCAAGGAAGTGGTCACCTTCGACGAGGAAGAGATCACCGACGAAATCCTGCAGAACCGCCTGAAAGAGTTCACCGGAAAGATCGATGAACTCGCCAAGTGCTACAAAAAAGCCAATCAGGTCCAGGAAAAATTCGTCCAGATCTCGCAGAAGAAGCGCCCCAAGGACCACCGCCGCTACCGCCGTTCGCTGGCGCGCGCCGTGGTGGCGACCTCGCTGGCCGTCCGCAACCTGGGCTTCACCAACAATGAACGCAAGCGGCTGATTGAGCGCGTCAACAAGACGGTTGACGGCATGCGCTCGCTCGACCGCCAGGCACAGAACCTCGAGAAGAAAGCCGAGGCCACCCGCAGCGAGGAACAGCGCAAGGAATACAAGCGCCAGGCCCGCGCCATCCACACCGAGATGGAAAAGCTGGAGGTCGAGGCCGGCGTCCTCTTCCTGGAACTCAAGCGCACGCAGCGCGAGATCATCCAGGGAGACATGGACGCCGAACAGGCGAAACGTGAGCTTATCGAAGCGAACCTTCGACTGGTCGTCTCCATCGCCAAGAAGTACACCAATCGCGGACTGCAATTCCTCGACCTGATTCAGGAAGGCAACATCGGCCTGATGAAGGCCGTGGACAAGTTCGAATACCGGCGGGGGTATAAGTTTTCGACTTATGCCACCTGGTGGATTCGGCAGGCCATCACCCGCGCCATTGCCGACCAGGCGCGTACGATTCGTATTCCAGTGCACATGATCGAAACCATCAACAAGCTGATCCGGACGTCACGTCAGCTGGTGCAGGAACTGGGACGCGAACCTACGTCGGAGGAAATCGCTAAGCGCATGGACATTCCGGTAGCGAAAGTCCGGAAAGTCCTGAAGATCGCGCAGGAGCCCATCTCTCTCGAAACTCCCATCGGAGAAGAAGAAGATTCGCATCTGGGCGACTTCATCGAAGACCGCGCAGTGGTTTCGCCGGCGGAAGCGGTGATCAACGTCAACCTGAAAGACCAGACCGGCCAGGTGCTGCGCACGCTGACTCCTCGCGAAGAGAAAGTCATCAAAATGCGCTTCGGCCTGGAAGACGGCAGCGAGCACACTCTGGAAGAAGTCGGGCAGAGCTTCGCGGTGACACGCGAACGTATTCGTCAGATTGAAGCCAAGGCGTTGCGAAAGCTGCGGCATCCGTCGCGGTCGAGAAAGCTCCGGGCTTTCATGGACGGAGTTCGCGACTAGCTTGTGTGGGACGGGTCTCTGACCCGTCCAGCTAGCGAAGCGAGCGTTAGCGGCACAACCCAGAGGCACGGCTTCGGCCGTGCCTTTTATTTTGGTTATTGCTTCATCGGCTGACGACTTCCGTGGCGGATGAAGAGGACATAAGCGATATCCCGGTCAGTCGTGAATCGTATCCGGCAAATCTGTGGCGAACACCCATTTGACGACTGAGGAACTTCGAACGGAAATCTGTGGCTTTCTGGACCAAGAGAACATGGATGAGGAAATTCGACAAACGATTGATCGCGTCTTGGTGGCCGCAAACCTTTTCATTCCAGCTTATCCGGCTGTTGTAACAAGGACAGAGATGTAAAAGAAATTCAGCTGACGCGCGAGCTACTTCCAGCGTAACGGCGTTCGTGCAGAAGTTCGCGGACGGGTAACCTCCCTCCGGGTCCACGCATCCACAAGGCTTGGATCTGAATAATTTTCGAAGCTCTGAGGAATTTGAAAATGAAGCAAAGAAGAGTGGGCAGAAGTGGGCCGTACGTCTCTGAGATTGGACTCGGCTGCATGAGCATTGGTATCGCTGACGTCTATACCAGCAGTACACAAGACGACGGCAAGGCTGTGGAATTGATTCATCACGCACTCGACCTGGGCATCAATTTTCTCGATACCGCGAATATCTATGGCGATTCCGAACTGAAGGTAGGCAAAGCTCTGGCTGGCCGCCGTGACCAGGTTGTACTGGCGACGAAGTTCGGGATTGTTACCGACTCTCCCGTTCAGGACCGCGGCGTCGATGGAACTCCGGAGAATGCGCGTGGCGCCTGTGAACAATCATTGGAGAGACTCGGTGTAGATCACATCGATCTTTACTACCTGCATCGGGTCGATCCCAAGGTGCCAATCGAAGAAACCGTGGGCGGCATGGCGGAACTGGTGCGCGCCGGCAAAGTACGTCACCTCGGACTGTCAGAGGCGTCGGTGGAGACGGTTCGCCGCGCGCACAAGATTCATCCGATTGCTGCCGTGCAAACCGAGTACTCACTGTTTAGCCGCGAGCCGGAAGATGGCCTGTTGCAAATGTTGCGCGAACTCGGCACTGCGCTTGTGGCCTACAGCCCGCTGGGCCGTGGGTTTCTCGGCGGCCGCTTTCGCAGCGTCGATGATCTCGCGCCAGACGATTGGCGGCGCGGCAACCCTCGCTTTCAGGGAGAGCAGTTTGCCTTGAATCTTGCCATCGCGGACCGCTTGCGGCAGGTGGCAAAAGAAAAGGATTGCACGCCCGCACAACTCGCCCTGGCGTGGATCTTGCACCGTCATCAGGACGTCATTCCAATACCTGGAACAAGTAGCCTGTCTCGACTGGAGGAAAACATCCGCGCGGCCGACTTAAGGTTGAGTGAGCAAGACTTGATGCGAATCGAATACGCTCTACCCAAGGGATCGGTCGTCGGCGAACGCTACGCACCGGAGCTGATGAAGACCGTCAATGGATAGACTGTGAGCATTGGCGCCCAATCTAAATTCCACAACGAACGCGGAATTAGATTGGGCCACCCGCTCGGAATGCTCATCTGAACGTCGCGGAGCAGTATGAGATGTTAGCTCTACGCCATCCTCGTCTCTGGCACTGACGACGCGCCGATGATTTTTTCCATTCGCACATAGCTCGCTTCCATTCCGTGCTCCATGCCCGTGGCCAACATGGCCGCGCGTGTCTGGGCATCGGGAAGGGTCATACGCATGGTCATCAGCGTGCCCGTGCCTTCTGGCTCAAAACGAGTTTCGATGTGATTGTCGGGCGTGGGGTCAGGCAAGTGCATTCGCTCGACATGCACCAGGCGGCTGTACGGTTCCAGTTCCAGGCATTCCCCGGTCAGAGAAAATCCGCCGCCTTTGCCATCGCTCCACTCATAGCGGATCTTCCCGCCCGGCCGTGCGTCAATCTGGCAGACCGGCATCGTCCAGCCTTCCGGCCCCAGCATCCATTGCTGGACGAGTTTCGGATCGGTGTGCGCACGGTATACGGTCTCCGGAGATGCAGCAAAGCGCCGCGTCACCACCACATGCTTCTCGCCTTCGGTTTTTAGAGTCATTTTACTCATCACTTCTCTCCTTTGTTCTTATCCATTGCCGCCAGAACTTCATCCAGCCGGTCGTAATTTTTCTCGAGCGCCTTGCGCAACATGCCGAGCCATCGGTCCATGGAGTCAATTCCGGCCTTCGCCAGACGGCGCGGACGCCGCGTGCCCTCGACCCGGCCCACGATCAGCCCCGCATCCTCGAGGACCTTCAGGTGTTGCGAGATCGCAGGTTGCGTCATCCTGAACGGCTCCGCCAGTTCCGTGACGGTGGCTTCTCCGCGCGACAGGCGTGCCAGAATTGCCCGCCTCGTCGGATCAGCCAGTGCTGCGAAAGCCGCGTCAAGATCTACCATAGGTAAATACTTATATAAGGAATAGCTTATTGTCAAGGCCCTTGAACACCGCACGCTCTCGCGCCAGCCTGGGGCTGCAGTTTACGTCGGCTCAAATGCGCTGATTCTGCTGTTGACTTAAGGGCGGTGTTGACCTACCCTTCATCGACGATACGGGGTCGAACCGCCTGACCACTCTCCTGCTTCCCGACCTCACAGGCAGGAGTAAAGTAAGTGCTCCTGCAAGGCGCAAGGAAGCGTCTCACCACGAACACATCTTGCCACCGTGTTCCGCTAGTGATTCGTGCACTGCCGGGAGAATCCCGCACTAAATTAGGAGCGCTAGCGTGAAAGTCCATCTCATCAACCCGAGCCATGTTGCGTTCGGGACCGCGGTTATTACTCCTCGTTGGCAGTATGTGTTGGCCGGAGCCACGCCCCGAAGCTTTGGAGATCCGGTCCTGGTAGATGAAACCCTGGAACCGCTAGACCCGGCAAAGATCGCACCAGGGGATGTAGTGGGAATCAGCATACATACCGCGAATGCATTGCGGGGGTACGAGATTGGGAATTTGGCGCGGTCGCGGGGAGCGTATGTAATTTTTGGCGGTATCCACGCCACGCTCTATCCAAAAGAAGCCCGTGACTTGGGCGGTGCGCATTCGGTAGTACATGGCGACGGTGACGTCGTTTGGCCGATTGCGCTGAAAGATTGCCTCAACGGTGCCCCTCAACCCGATTACCTCGGCGGCAAAATCGATGCGAATGACTTTGTGGCAGCACGCTGGGATCTGATCCCTCGTGAAAAATACATGTGGGCCTCCGTGCAGACGGTTCGCGGCTGTCCCAAGCATTGCTCATTCTGTTCGGTGTGGCGCACCGACGGGCAGAAGCCCCGCCAGCGGACTTCGGATGTAGTGGTGGAAGAGATTGTTCAGCTTCGCCGGTTGGGATTCCGCTTTATCGCGTTGGCCGACGACAATTTCTATCCTGTGACCTTGAGCGACCTCGATCTCGCCCGCAGGCAAAATAACAAGGCCCGCATCGAAGAACTCACATCATTGCGCGAGGAACGTTTTGAACTGATGTCACGGCTGGCTCAGCTTCCTGACGACATGGTGTTCTTCACCCAGATCACCATGGAGGCCGCGGAGGACACTAATTTTCTCGATGCCATGAAAGCTGCGCGCATCAAAGGCGCGCTCGTTGGCGTAGAGGCGGTAACTCCCGCCGGCTTGAAAGACATCTATAAAGACTTCAATATGACGGGGCAGCACCTGATTGAGCGGCTGAAGATATTCCGCGCCCACGGTGTACATGTGCTGGGCTCTTTCATATTTGGCTTACCCAGCGATCGTCCGGAAACTTTCGAGGCAACCGCGGCTGCGGCCATCAGCGCCGACCTTACCTTTGCCCAATTCGTAACTTTAAGTCCTTATCCCGGAACTGTCGATTTCGACCGTTGGGAAAAAGGCCTGGGAGCTACGCCGCCTACCGTGGCCGGCATCCCGCTGACACGTCGCTGGCTGATCCCTCAGGGGCAACGCCCCAAGCTGTATTGGGACCATCCGCTGATGACGGCCGAGGAAATCCGCTCGCGCACGCAAGCGGTTTGGGACAACTTCTACAGTATGGGCTCGATCTGGAAGCGGTCGAAGTTCATCAAATCCAGTCGTGGAAGACTTGCCTTCGTCCTGATTTCCAAAATCTATCGTCAGATGTATGCCGACACCGGCATCGCCACCGACAGTGCCCGCGTTTCCTGGTCTGGCCGCTGGGCGCGGTGGCTCTCGAAGCCCTGCCGCCGTCTTTTTGCTGGAACCCCGATGCCAGAACTTAATGTTCCGCCTCGGTCTAAAGGACTACCAGGTCTTAACAACCTTCCCACCGCCGTGATGCACGGCCTGACAATTCTGTCCGTGCTGTTCGTGGACTACGCTGCGGCTTTCTTTGCTGGTTGATCACTGGCACCCCACCGAGAGTCGCCAACTGACCAGCCATCGGCTTCGATATCCCACGTGCCGAGCAAATTTCAAGAACGAGCGGTTAACCTTTCGCCTCCTTCGCCCATCGTAGGGGCGGAGGATGTTTATGGCTGACAAGCGTCCCACACCTGACGAGTCGAGACCCACGGAAAGCAGCAAGGCAGAAACCTTCCCCGAGCCCGGCGACATCGCCGATCAGGCGCAACGGGACGATCCGAACAACTACACCCCCGGAAATGAGACGAACCGTCGTCCCCAGCAACCAGTTATCGATGAAGAAAAGGTCAAGGGCGACGATGATGCTGACGAAACTGCGGCTTAATCACTGCTAGGCCACCACCGGCGGCTCCTCGTTTGCCGACATTTTGCCTGCGTGGCACAATGTCTCGACTTTCTCGGAGGCCGCTTCATGAGCATCGGCTCGCAGGTTCGTTCTGTAGTGGTCGTACTCTGTTTGATTGCATCTGTTTCCCTCGCGCAAACCAAAGCCAAGAAAACAACCCCAGCGCCGTCACCGCTTCAGGACTTCGACGCCTATGTCGATCGGCTCATGCGCGACTGGAAGGTCCCGGGCGCGGCCGTCGTCATCGTGAAGGATGGCAGGGTAGCCCTGAGCAAATGCTACGGCCTGCGCGACGTGAAAAACAACCTGCCGGTCACTGATCAGACGCTGTTTCCCATTGCCTCCATCACCAAGTCATTTACCGTGGCCACGCTCGGGACTCTGGCCAGCGAAGGCAGGCTCGACTGGGACAAGCCGGTGCGCGACTTTCTTCCGGACTTCCGGCTCAACGATGATTTTCTTACCTTGCGGGTTACGCCACGCGACCTGGTGACGCATCGCACCGGTTTGCCGCGGCACGATGCCACCTGGTACCGCTCCGGCCTGACCCGCGAAGAGATTTACGCCCGCTTGCGCTACCTCGAGCCAAGCCGCGATCTGCGCCGCGAATTTCAATACAACAACCTGATGTTCATGACAGCCGGCTATCTCGCCGGGAAGCTCGCGGGCAGCACCTGGGAAGAGGCCGCCACTGCGCGCATTTTTCAACCCCTAGGCATGAAGAACTCCGGTTTTGATTTTGGCGCAGCGTTCAAGTCTGCCTCTGATGTTGCCCATCCTTATCAAAAAGACGACAAGGAAGTGGTCAACGAAATCCCAATCTATCCGGGAGATCCCGCGCTTGGACCTGCAGGCGCCATCGTTTCCAATCTCTCTGACATGACCCAATACCTGCTGATGTATCTCAATCGAGGCAAGCATGGTGATCAGCAGATTATTTCTGAAGCCAACATTCGCCAGATGATCAGCCCGCAGATGGTGATGCGCAGCGCGGGGCTCGACCCGGAAATCGGCTACCCGAACTACGGCATGGGGCTGTTCGTCACTACTTATCGCGGGCACAAATTTGTGGAGCACGGGGGCAACCTCGACGGATTCTCCCTGCTGATTTCATTTCTACCCGATGACAACATCGGCAGCGTGATCTTGCTCAACATGGACGGCAGCAACATGCGCGAAGTGCTCGCCTATAACATCGCCGACCGCCTGTTGGGGCTCGACCAGGTCGACTGGAGCAAGCGTCAACTGGACCGCTATTACGCATTCAAGAAGTCAGGTGACGAGGCGAGAGAGAAGAACTATGTGCCGCGCCGCGAAAACACCCAGTTTTCGCATCCCATCGACGAGTACGTCGGGGAATATGGAAATCCCGCATACGGCACCATCGCCGTTACCCGCGCCAATGAGCGCGATCTCAAGATTTCTTATCACACCATGCAATCGACCGCGCAGCACTGGCATTACGATGTCTGGCGCGTACCGCACAATCCGCTCGACCTGCTGCAGGAACTCGAAGTCATGTTCCACACCGATTGGGAAGGAAACATCGCCAGCCTGAGCACCGGCCTTGAACCCAATGTGAAAGACATTATTTTCACCCGCATGCCCGACCGCCGCATGCGAGAGCGCAGCTTCCTGGAGCCGATTGCCGGGGTTTACCAGGTGGCGGACTTCAAATACACGGTGACACTTCGCGACGACAACGTCCTGACGATGACGCTACCGAACCAGAAAGTGTGGGAACTGGAGCCGGTGCGGGGCAATACGTTCGCCGTCAAAGACGAGAACGGTCTGACCCTCGACTTTAAGCGTGAATCCGCTGACAAAGTAACCGAGGTGGCAATCACGCAGGGAGGATCAAGCTCGGTTTACAAGAAGGTCCAGTGACCGGAAGATTCTTTCTAAGTAACAACCGGTTCGGCCGGCTTTGCGCCTTTAATCACCAGCCACAGCATGAGGGCGATCTCGGCAAAGAAAAGCGGCTGGCCGTAAACAAATATCCGGTTCTGGTAGTGCGGCAACAGCAATCCTGACAAGCTGAGCGTAATGTATGCCGCGCCATTCAGCAGCAGCCATCCACCGAGGAACCGGGGGAGGAAGCCGGACTTGTAAACCAGCATGCCAAGCGGAATGAGCCATGCCCCCCATAGCATTTCAGCGGCGGTGTTTTGATGGTCATGCAGGCGAAGAAAAAGGGCGACCAGCGCATCGCGCTGCGGCTTCTCAAAGGCGGAGAGGAAAGGGGCGCCATGCGCGACGGTGAGCGCGCCCGCATCGCTGACCACATTTACGAAGTAGAGTAACGACGGCATCACCCCGCCGAGGATGACCACCAGTATGGCGAGATGCCGGTCGAGAGTGCTGAACAAGCGGTAAAAAGCCAGCGCAAGGAAGATCAAAACGACCGCGGCCACCACATCACTGGCCATACCCAAACGGAACAGCCACTCGTGGGACGCAATGTTGTCAGCGGTGGCGGTAGCATTGCCGGTGACGAAAAGTTTATTGGGAATAATAATAAGACGAATGGGGCCAAGCACTACCAGCAGCAAATACCAGACTCCCGCAACTCTCCCTGGATTTTGCTTCAAGCTCATAGATCCCTCCTGAGCCGTAGGAGGCCGAGTGTAAGGGCTGAGGAGAGCGAGAGCAAGCGAAACTGTTATTGGCACACGGCGGTGAATCCGTAGGTCCCGTCGTTTACCTGCACCTCTGCGGTGATCATGCCATTCGCGGACACTCCGCGTGCCACCACGTCATCCGGGGTTGCATAGTAGATCCTCTTGAACGTGCCGTTTTTGTAGAGAAATGGCCCGCCTTGCGGATTTCCAAGAATCACACCGTAATTGCTGATGCCGTGAAGCTCTGTGTACGCATTCGGCGATGAAATGGTGCCGGCAAGCCGTATGTTTGGGTTAGCAATATCACAAGGCCACGATGTCGGTCTATTCGTCAAAACGAATAACACAGGCGTCGCCGTGATCGGATGATCACGAGCTGCTAACCCGGCTTTCACTCTCACTACTAGCAAAACAAGATAGGGAATCACTGCGATACGATTTGCGATGGGAACGGAGTGTGATTTTTTCGGGATGGCGAGAGAATGTCCTCCCTTCGTCAGTTCGGGTAGCGGGTTTTCAGTAAGGCGTCGTTGGGAATGTGCTTGGGGTCGTAATACTGCAGCAGGTCGCTCATGGTGATGGTGTGGTATCCGGCCTGTTTGAGGTATTGCATGTATTGCTGGAAATTTTCGGCTGGCGTGTTGACCCAAGGGTGGGCGACGTCGGGGACGCCATGGAATTGTAGAACCACGATCTCACCGGGTTTGGCGCTGGCCAGGACTTCCTTGAAATGCTCAAGAGTCCAACCAGGATAAGCGTCGCCGGTGGTGGGGACCAACAGCGGGTGATGTTTGGTGACATCCAGCGCTGGGCCGGTCTTGACCTCGCCGTAGGGGATTTCCGGCTGCATACCGCGGCGGGCGATGCGGTATCCACGACGCTGAAGTTCTGCCAGAGCTTCGGGACCGAAGGCGTTTCCGCACCAGGCGAAACTCACCGGCCTGGGCACGCCTACTTTAGCTAACTCTTTTTCGACCATTTCAAGTTCCGCGCCAAGCTTAGGGCCGCTGTCGGGCTTGCTGAAGTCGCCGTGGGTCCAGGAGTGGTTGCCGATTTCAAATCCCATGGCGTGAATCTTGGCAACGTCCTTCCAGGTGAGGAAATTGGTTTTGTCGTCCATCCAACGCTGGCTGATGAAGAAGGTGGCGGTGAAGCCGAGTTGCTTCAACAATGGAGCGACGTTCGTCAGTTGCGATTTGACCGCGTCGTCAAAGGTGAGGACTACCGTTTTCGGAGGAATATCGGCTACAGGGTTTGCGGCCAGAAGTATTGCGGAGAGAACGATCAGGAGGATGGCGGAAGGTTTCACAGGTTCTCCGGAGATTCGGTCATCAGTGATTGCCCGGGAACATGCCTAAGGCAACGAATCAGGTGATGATGGCCGCAAATAGAGTACCAATGCCCAACAGTATCTTGCGGGACCGGCGCCAAACATCGCGAAAGCCCGATGCCTGGGCAAAGATGTCCACAAATATGCTGCGCAATATCCAATGTCTGCGATTACGGCGAGCAGAAACAACCCGAGACAAAAATCGACCGTCAAGCTGAATTTCGATACAGGGTAGGCCCGGGCAAAGTAGGCGATTACGATGGCGGCCAGTCCCAGGTTGTAGAGAATTCGCGCGGGCTCCCAAAATCTGATCGCATCTGTCAGGTACTCGCGCAGGGTGTTTCTCTCCATGACAGCGGAGTATACAGGAGGAGAAATTGCCCTCGAAGGCATCACATCTCAACCAGAAGAGCAAACCTTCGCGCTCAACAGCGCGGGCGATGTCGCCTTTTTTCCTCAGGCCAAGCCTCGCTTCGGCCATCTAAATCCTGTTAGGTTGATCTTATTGCGATAAGAAGAAGGGAATCATGGGCAAGGTCAAGGTAGCGGGGTTTTCAATTTCACTCGATGGCTATGGTGCGGGACCTGAGCAGGCTTTGCAGAATCCGTTAGGGGTCGGGGGCGAGGGACTGCACACGTGGCTGGTGGAAACCGATGCGTTCGTCAAAATGCACGGGAAAGGCGAGGGCACGAAAGGTAAGGACAACGATATCGCGGCGTAGTCGTTTGAAAATGTTGGTTCCTGGATTCTGGGGCGAAACATGTTCGGTCCGGTGCGCGGGCCATTACCCGACGAGTCGTGGAAGGGATGGTGGGGCGTCAATCCTCCCTATCACGTGCCGGTGTTTGTGTTGACGCATTACCCGCGTCCGCCGTTGGCGATGCAGGGCGGCACGACATTTTATTTTGTTACCGACGGTCCCGAAGCCGCGCTGCACCAGGCCAAAGAAGCTGCTAACGGAAAAGATGTCCGCATCGGCGGAGGGGTCGCGACCCTTCAGCAATATCTAAAGGCTGGTCTGATCGATGAAGTGCATGTCGCGTTTGCTCCTGTGTTGCTAGGCGGCGGAGAGCATCTGTTTGCCGGCCTCGATCTGCCCAGGCTGGGATACACGGTGGCGCAAACCGTCGCCGGAGAGGGCGCGACGCATCTGTTCTTAAAGCATCAATAGCGTCAGGCCATCCCGCGGCATTTCCCTACTGCCGGAAGTTGCTCATCAAAATCACGTCGCTGCTCTCGCTTCCCCTGGCCAGCAGCAGGTTTTTGCCATCGCGCGACCAGCAGAACCAGAAGACTCGTCCTGAAGGAAAGTTCGTGATCTGACGAGCCGGGCCGCCGGCGATGGGTTGTTCCCAGATGTTGCTGGCCCCGTTGCGAGTCAGGCTGTAATGTACTGCTTTACCGGATGGCGCCCACTGCATACCACCTGTGCCGATAGGTAGCGTGGAGACAACGCGAAGTGCTCCTCCAGTCGAAGGCACCACTCCTAATTTCGGCACCGGTACGGGCATTCCCTCCTGGTAGCCAACTAAAATCTGTGTGCCGTCAGGCGAAACCGCCATACGCCCTATGTCCAACGGCATGTCCATGACTTTCGTTTGCGAACCGTTTTCTATCGCCATTCGATGCAACGTGCGGTCGGCCATGTAGAACAAGAGCTTGCCGTCGGGTGAGCACTCGGCAAAAAACGAGTTAGGCAACAGCTTGTTGGGGTTCGAACCATCCGAATCGGCGCGCCAGACCTCCAGATTTCCATCGCGAAACCGGTCGAACAGGATTTGGCGGTCACCGCACGAAGTGAGCGTTCTGACCGATAACGCCTGCGGCACCAGCACCGTACTGTCGCCGCCGTCTGGACTCACCAGCCGCAAGTCGCCGTTCAAGCTTATCGCCAGCACCTTGCCTGCCGGGTCTGCGGCGATCATTTTGTAATTGGTTTCGCTACTGGTGATTTGGCGCGCCCGTGCCGAATCCGCGGCCGGGGCGCTCCAAATATTGGAAGTTCGTGAGTATTGAATGCTAGCAAGCGTTTTGCCATCGCGGCTCAGATCGAGCCTGCGCGCATAGTCCGAGAGATCGTTGGTAAAGCGGTGCAGCTCTCCGCCAGGGAAGTCGACCGACCAAAGCTGACTCCTGCCAGCGGCGCCCTCGGCGATAGGCTCGATGAGCGCATCGCCGTCCGGCATCCAGACTGCGCGTCCCAGCCTTTTCTCCCCGAAGGAGGCGAGTAATCGCGTCTTGCCATCGCTGACGTTAATGGCATTGAGCACCCACTTTGAATCAGGCTTAAGCTGAAAAGACTGTACAACGATGGTCTTGCCATCCGGCGACCAGCTTGGGTCATACGGGAACCCGGGAAAGGCGGACAAGGTTGCCAGCAGTTGGTCGGTATTTCCTTCCACCTGCGCCGTTCGGAGTTCCACCACCTGGCGCTCCGGGTCTCCTCGCATGAAGGCGAACTGCTTGCCGTCAGGAGAAAAGGCGACGGGAGAATCGACGTCCTTGATGAGCTGGCGCGGTGTGCCCCCCAGTACCGGCATCTGATAGAGATAACGGTAATTTTCGTTGGTTTTATCAGAGCGAGTGAAATAGATATAGTTCGCGTCGGGTGAAAACGTAGCTCCCGAAAATTCGACCAAATCGGGCGCGAGCACCTGAATATCGCTCTTGGTGGCGATGTTGCGCACCCATAGGCTTCGCTTTTCGGCGTCCTGCAGCACATAGACCACGTACTTACCGTCAGGCGAAATCGATACTTCAATCGCTTTTCCGCTGTCGGTCAGCTTGTCCACCTGCATGTTCTGCACATTAAAGGCGGGTCCGCGAGCGAGAAACTTGTAGGCGGCAAATCCTGCGGCAGCCAAAACCAGCAATGCGATCGCCGCGATGGCAAGCACGGGGACAGGTTTCGCAGGGGCGCAGGTCCCCGGGATCGCCGGAGTTTTCGTCGAACTCGACCCCGCAGCCACCGGCCCTGAGCCGCTTGCGGCACGAACGTGACCTGAACTGGTCAAGCGTTTCAGACGCTTCAGGTCGGCCCGCATCTCTGCCGCGCTCTGGTAACGCAGATCGCGGTCTTTTTCGAGCGCGGTGCGGATGATTTCGTCCAGCTTGGGAGAAACGCTGGGGTTCAGATCGATCGGCGGCCGCGGATCATGATTCAGAATTCCATCGAAAATCACGGCCGAAGTCTCGCCTTCGAAAGGAATGCGGGCTGTTGCCATCTGGTAGAGCACCGCGCCCAGGCTGAAGATGTCGCTGCGCGCGTCGAGTTCCTTGCCGCGCGCCTGCTCCGGCGACATGAACGCCACTGTTCCTACCGCGCTCCCCGGACTGGTCAGGAACGAGGCTGCCGTCGCCATGGTCTGGCCGTCGTCCCTCGCTTGCTCGAACATCTTTGCCAGTCCGAAATCAAGCACCTTGGCGCTGCCGCGCCTGGTCACGAAAATATTGGCCGGCTTGATGTCGCGATGCAGAATTCCCTTGGCGTGCGCCGCGTCGAGCGCGTCAGCCACTTCAATGGTCAAATCGAGGCATTCGCCCACTTCCAGCGGCCGCCCCCCGATGTGCTTGTCGAGCGGCGCTCCTTCCAGCAGTTCCATGACGAGGAAAGCGCGGCCGTCGTGCTGGCCGAAGTCGTGAATGGTGCAGATGTTGGGATGGTTTAACGCCGAGGCGGCGCGGGCTTCCAGGCGAAACCGCTCCAGGCTTTGCGGGTCGGTGGCCACTTCCTCCGGCAGAAACTTCAGCGCGACAGTCCGGCCAAGATTGGTGTCTTCCGCTTTAAAGATGACACCCATCCCGCCACCGCCGAGTTTCTCGATGATTCGATAGTGGGAGATGGTTTCGCCGGTCATGGAACTGTGAATCTTACGTGCAGGCACGGGATTGGTCAACGCAACGGTGTGCGCCGGTCTGGCAGAAGGGATGATCGGGATTGCCAGCTATCAGCATTGGACTTTCGCTGGAAACCGTGGTTTACTGCCGCATTGCTTGACAACACGCCGGCACATTTCACTTGGGTCAAGCGGCATCTGCTCGGCTGTGAGTAATGCTGTGCAATCTGAATCACCATTGAAAGGAAAATAGATAGGATGACGACTTCTCCCGCCGGGCAACCCATCAAAGTAGGCGTGATTACCGACATGAGTGGCCCGCTGTCGTTTTTAGGTATCGCCAACGCCAATGTGGCCAAGATGGTCGTCAACGACATCAATGAACGAGGAGGCCTGTTGGGGCGTCCGCTCAGCCTGCACCTGGAAGACAGCGCCACCACTGACAGCGTGGCGGAAGATAAAGCCAGAAAGCTCGTGCAGCAGGACCAGGTGGATGTGATCTTTGGCGGCATCTACAGCTCAACCCGGCAGGCCATCAAAGGCCCGGCCGTCAAAGAGGGCAAGAAGCTCTACATTTATCCCGAGCAATACGAGGGGCAGGAATGTGATCCTCTTATTTTCTGCACCGGCCCGGTGCCGGCGCAGCAGCTTGAGACTTTTATTCCCTGGCTGATGCAGACCACCGGCGCGAAAAAATTCTACTGTCCATCGGCCGACTACATCTGGCCCCACACCATGAACAAAAAGTTGCGCGAAGTGGCCGCTGCTCACGGAGGCACGATCGTCGGCGAAGAATACTTTCCGCTCGAGCATGCCGACTATAAAACGACCGTCGAGAAAATCATGTCCAGCGGAACGGAGATCGTGTTCAATACCACCGTTCCACCCGGCGTCGGACCTTTTCTCGAACAGCTCTACAATTCCGGTTTCTCAAAACGCGGTGGACACCTCGTGTGTACCTACTTTGAGGAGAACTTCGCCAGCTTTTTCCCCGCCGAGCATGTCGAGGGCGCCTACGGCTGTCTGGATTACTACCAGGCCGTCAGCGATCCGTTCAGCAAGCAGTTGCTCAGCGAGTACGACAAGCTCTATCCCGGAGGCGCAAAATTTACCGCGGGCAGCGCGTCAACCGGCATGTATCGAGGCCTGAAGCTTTGGGAGGCTGCCGTCAAAGAAGCAGGCTCACTGAAGCAAGCTGATGTCATCAAGGCGCTCGACCATGCCAAACTTGCCCAGGGTCCGGGCGGCCCAGCCGAAATGGTTCCTGGTCAGCATCACGTGCGCATGAATATGTACATCGCACAGATAAGAAATAAGAAACTCGAGATCGTGAAGAACCTGGGAATGCTCGATCCAAAGGAATGTGAACAGGGCTGAGAACCTTACAGGCTTCCTTCGGCGTATTGGTACCATTCCCCTACTCCGGAATTATTCGCAGTCGTCCCCAGCCACGTCTCAGCCAACTCTCTTCTCGCTTACCTCTTCATCAGGTTTTGCGGAACTGCATGGGCCGACCGGCGTCGGTCACGTGCACTCGGTCGCAGAATTCAGTTTCTGCGGCAGCCAGCGTAAAATCGTTCTTCCCGTTTTCCATCGATAAAAGCAAACCAGCGGAAGGATATTCATGACGACAACTCTTCGGGCCAAACAATTGTGGGTGTTGGCGATCGCAGTCGCAATCCTGGCAGCTGCTACGACAACGGCGCGCGCACAGGATCAGGAAGCCATCCTCAAGCAGCTTTCCCCTTCCACCCGGAATGTCGTAAAGCAGCTATCGGAGCTGGATCGGTTACCGGCTCCGCAGTGGCGTTTTCATGTTGCGGATATGCCTCATGGCGAGGCGGTGGAACTGGATGATTCCAGCTGGCAAGTGGCAACGATTCCTTCGCAAGGTCCACGCGATGCAATGTGGTATCGCGCCTGGATCGAAGTACCAAAACATATCCATGGCTATGACGTCACCGGCTCAAGAATCTGGTTCAGGTTTCACGTGTGGTCGGATGGCGAGTGGACGAAGATCGTTTATTTCAATGGCCGGCGGGTGGCTTTGGGCGAGGATCTCGAACCGGTTGTGTTATTCGATCAGGCGAAGCCCGGCGACAGGATATTGGTCGCAGTGAAGTTGTCGAAGACGCCGGACGTCAAGCATATCGAAAGGTCGGATTTCATGCTGGAACTGGACCACAGGCGTCCCAGCCCGGAGCGCGTCTGGAAGGAACTGGCGTCCTCAGGCGAATTGGCAGCCACCCTCGGGGATGGAGCGGCACAGGCTGCCAGGGACGTTGACTCTGCCGCGGCAGCCGTTGATTTTGCTGCCCTCGGCCGGAATGACCAGAACGCATTCGACGCCTCATTGAGAAAAGCTGAGGCTTCTCTAGGCCAGTTGAAGATTCAGCTGAAGCAATTTTCCGCGAATTTGACCGGCAATTCGCATATCGATGCCGCCTGGCTCTGGCCGATGTCTGAAACCGTCGATGTGGTCCACCGTACGTTCACGAGCGCCTTGCAGTTGTTCTTTCCAGCACATTGGGATCCTAAGCTTAGAATTCCACGTGGACAAGTTGTCGCG
>JADMIO010814592.1_pt1 | contig 20807 bp, 19 predicted proteins | sample 8958161 | NCBI WGS metagenome assembly JADMIO01 (sample SAMN16585339, study PRJNA669376) | soil metagenome | isolation source: Crop rotation soil | place: USA: Cullars Rotation, Alabama | collected 2011 | reverse complement strand
CTTTCCCTAGCTCACGTCCCAGTGATAATCCCTGCGGGTTTCCGGACCTGACGCGAAAATCTTCGAGCCACTCGTTTCAATCCTTACCTGCTGGCCCAGCGCTTGGGCTTCCGCGGCGGTCGGCGCGGCAGTTTGTACGCGCGAGCGCACCAGAATCTGGTTCTGGTCCCAACCTTTTACGGAGATGCCTCCGTTTTGCTTGCCGTCGATCGCGATCGCGCCGCCGCTCAACGCGAGAGTTTGCTCTCTCATATCGCAATTGCTGACGAGCCTGTCGTCGTACCAATTATCCTCACGACAAGTCAGCGAGCGATCTTTGTCCTTTACCTTGTCTTTTTGCGCAAGCGCCACCGCTCCCGTGAACGTCATTAACGCAGCAATAAGCAGAGTTCGGCCTAAAAACCTGTACATAATTCGGTCTCCTTAATGTCTGGGGTTATAGTCGCGCTTTCGCGGCTCTGAATGGTAGACACCGCCCACACGAAGGTTGTGGCACGTTTTGTAAGGGCGGCCCTCCGTGGCCGCCCGATCGGAGGAACGTGCTTGAGTCCGATCGGGCGGCCACGGATGGGCCGCCCCTACAGTCGCTTTAAGACGACAATTCTGGGGATGGATTGTAAGTCGGGACGGACTTCGAGCAACGACCACACAGATTCATCTATGAGACTTCTGACAGCTTCGCCCTGGTCGAATCCGATTTCCATGAGGAGATGGCCATTGGGTTTGACGAAGGCTGGCGCTTGTGTGAGTAATCGACGAATAATGCTCAATCCATCCGGTCCCGGAGACAGGGCTATGAGTGGCTCATGGTCGCGCACCTCGCGTTGCAGCCCAGCCAGTGCCGACTCTGACACGTACGGCGGATTCGAAAGGATCAAATCAAATTCACGCGGATCGAGCGCGTCGAAACAATCAGAAACGACGAACTCGGCGCGATCAGCAACAGCCAGCTTCGCCGCATTGTCTTTAGCGATTTCGAGCGCCGCCGGAGACTTATCAATCGCCACCGCACGAGCGCCGGGAACCTCACACAACAACGTGATCGCGATACACCCTGATCCCGTGCCGACATCGCAAATAAACGCATCGGAACTCGTGTTCACCTCAAGCGCGGCTTCGACAAGTAACTCTGTCTCCGGTCGCGGGATCAAAACATCAGCCGTCACGCGAAACTCGCGCCCATAAAAATCCTGAAATCCCGTGATGTACTGCAACGGCTCGCCCGCCGCGCGTCGCTCCACAAATTCGCGCAGCCGATCCAAAGAATCGTCGTCAACCGGATCTTCCGCGTGACTGATCAGAAACGTGCGGTCTTTACCAAGCACAAACGAAAGCAGCGAACTCGCCTCGCGCCACGCCTCAGGCACACCAGCAGCATCCAGCATTCGTGATGCCTCTTTCAGCGCTTCAGCAATCGAGTAATTGTGAGCCACGGATTCACGGACAAACACAGGATCAGATTAGGAATTAAATCCTGATTCACTCTTTCTATTCAACATAAGAACGAGTCTCGTTCCTCCCGTGGCGCAGGAACCCTCGAAGCTCCCAGCTTCGAGGGTTCTCGCGTAAATGGGCCGAGGTTTAACAACGTTTGCCTGGTGAGGTTGCCCGTGGGTAAGCTTTCTAAAAGCTGTCTACTATTCACTCTCAATTGGCTCGACGCCCAACTAACACTACTCTGGATTCGCCTCGGCGTGGCTACTGAAGGCAATACTCTCATGGCCCGTATTCTCGAACACGGCGATCTCGCTTTCCTCGGCTTCAAACTCGCCATCGGCGCCTTCGCCGCACTCATTCTCTATCGCTGCGCGCACTTGCCGCTCGCTAAACGTGGTCTCAATATCGTGCTTGGAATTTACGTTATACTGATGCTCGTGCACGCTGCGACCGGCTGTGTGGCCCTGGGCTGGCAGACGCCCGTCGTCGTTCTTGGTTACATCGAAACCATAATCAACTAGCCGAGTAGGCACAGAACCGAGCGCGGTAGCGCCGGGTCAAATGCAAGTTACATTTGCGCAGCATGACTTTGACCCGGCGCTACCGCGCTCGGTTCTGTGCCCTACTCGGCGATTATGAAACTCGCGCCCGCCGTTCTGCGTTGATACAATCTGCTCGCAACGGCGCCCGTTCTGAGAGCATCCAAAAAGCGATGTTAGCCACCTCCTGCCCAACTTCAGAATTTTAGAGAGGCAAGACTTTTTATGTACAAAATTTCCGCACGCCAGATTTTATTGATTGCGCTTATCTCAGGAATGTTCGCGGCTGGGGCAGTTGTGATTTTGGACCGTATCAACAATCGCCTTCAGTCGTCGCAGGCTGCGTTCAGCGAAGCGCCGCCGGCCGGCATCAGCGATCCCGCGACTTCCACTGACGAACAAAACAATATCGAGGTTTACCGCACCCTCAGTCCGGGCGTGGTTTTCATCCATTCAACTTCCTACGCGCGCGACTTCTTCGGCTTCGTTGAGCCGCAGGAAGGTTCCGGCTCCGGCTCCGTCCTGGACCAACAGGGAAACATCCTGACGAATTACCACGTGATCGAGGGCGCGCAGAAACTCTCCGTCAGCATGGGCGGAAAGAAAGACTATCCAGCCATCGTCGTTGGCGGTGATCCTGATACTGACCTCGCCGTGATTCGCCTTACTGAGAAACCTGCGGGTCCACTCACCGTCGTGCCTCTGGGCGATTCAGACAAGCTCGTCGTCGGTCAGAAAGTGCTCGCGATTGGTAATCCGTTCGGTCTTGATCGAACGCTGACGACCGGCGTCATCAGCGGACTGCAGCGTCCACTCCGCGCGCGCAACAATCGACTGATTGAAGGCGCGATTCAAACAGACGCGTCGATTAATCCGGGTAACTCCGGTGGACCATTGCTCGACTCACACGGTCGCATGATCGGCATCAACTCTCAGATCCTTTCGCCTTCCGGAAGCTCGGCCGGTGTCGGTTTCGCAGTGCCGGTGAGTATTGCCAAGCGCGTCGTGCCGCAGTTGCTGCAAAACGGTCGTGTGCGTCGTCCTAAGCTCGGCATCAATACGCGCGACGTTTCGACGCTGCGAAACCAGATTGACTTGCCTGTCGAAGACGGTGTTTTGATTTATCAGGTCGCTCGCAACGGTGGCGCAGCAGCGGCGGGTTTGCGCGGTGTGCAGCAGACGGAGATGGGCGACGTCGAGCTCGGCGATATCATCGTTGGCATTGACAGCGATAAGGTGTCGAATACAGACGATCTCTACAAGGTTCTCGATAAACATCAGATCGGCGACACTGTTCAGGTCCACATCTGGCGCGACGGCAGGCGAATGTCTGTCCCCGTGCGTTTGATGGAATCTCCTGAATCACGGCGCTGATCGCAGGTTACAATGCGGCTCTATGCACCAGACGGCCCACTTCTTCAATTTGGGTTATGGCTGGCTCTGTAAACACTGCAGCGCGGAGGCCGCGGAGCGCAAGCATCACCATCAGCATCATGGCGCACAACAGCCGCAAGGTCCCGCGCTCGCGAAATGGGTTGATGAAGAACACTGGCGGGGGCTCGTTTGCCCCCGCTGTGGTATCTCGGAAAGGCTTGGCTAATCCGCGTTCATCCGCGTGAATCCGCGGCAAACTCTTCCTCGTAATCGCGCAAGCTCCGGTTGATCACGTCCTGCGCTTCGGCGCGATCATAAACATCTACGATCTCGACCCTCTTCTCCTTGTCACTCGGAAGCTGCTTGTAACTCAGAAAGTAATGCTTCAGTCGATCGATTAGTCCCGGCGGCACATCGCGGATCTCCTGGATCCGGCCGTACGCGAGATCCGATTCGAGCACTGCGACGATCTTGTCGTCAGCTTCGTTTCCGTCGATCATTCTCAAGCCACCGATCGGCCGCGCGTGCAGAAAAAAGCTGCCGTGCGTAAACGACTTCTCTGACAGCACACAGATGTCCATCGGATCCTTGTCGCCTTCGATTCCCGTGCGGCCGGTGCGCGTCGCGCACAACTCGGCAACTTCGCGGCCGCAGTACGTTTGCGGTATGAAGCCATAAAGTGTCGGCGACATCGATGAAAAGCGCTGTGGACGATCGACTCGCAAGTGCCCTGACCATTTGTCGAGCTCATATTTGACTGCGTCGGTGGGGACGATCTCGATGTAAGCGTTGACTAGTTCGGGCGTGCGCGGCCCCGGCGATACGCCGTGCCACGGATGCGCCTGGAAGAGTTGTTTGTTCATGTCTGCACGATGATAAAATGGCGCACGTCTCAAACGAAAGTCTGCGGAATGGCCGCCACTGCTGAAATCATTACCAAGCCTGTTGCGAGTGCGATTTCGTTGCGCTGGATTATCAGTGCGCGCGACGATGCGATCTGGTTTATAGGGTCGGTGGTGTCGAGTTATGTGCTGCTAATTTTGTACGTGAGCGGGCTTGTTCCACTCGTGCCGATGGTGGCGGCGTGGGCCATACTGATTGATGCGCCACACGTCTTCGGCACGTTCTCCCGCACTTACTTCGATCGCACTGAAAGAAAGAATCGCGCACGGCTGCTGTGGGGCTCGCTGCTCTTTTTTGCGATTGGACCAGTGATGGTGCTCGCGGGCGCCGGACTTGTCTTCTTCTTCGTGGCGGCGCTGTGGGCCTACTACCATCTCGTCAAACAGCACTACGGCTTCATGGTGCTTTACAAGAAGAAGAATGGTGATCTGGCGCGGGTGGGAAAGTTGAACGTGCCGAAGTATCTATTGCTGGCGGCGGCGATCCCGATGCACTGGATCGTGTTACTCACGCCGATGCCACACAAGCCTATCGCGATCGTGGCGATACTCACGATCTATCACAACTTTCAGTATCACCGGCTGATCTGGTTTCACAATCAGAAGTATCGAAATGGTCGTGAGAAATATGGCGCGGCGGAGCTGATTAGCAGGCGAGTGCTGTTGTACGTGGCGTTCGGGATCCTGTTTGGGATCATTTACCAGGGACCGCGGCAGTTACTGAAAAGCCAACTCGTCATCTCGTTTCTCTGGGGTTATGCGTTCATTCACTACTATCTCGATTCGAAGATTTGGAGAGTGAGAAGGGATCCATCGGTAAGTAAAGCTCTGAATATTTAAGCCGCGGATGAACGCGGATAGAAATCCGGATTTAAATCCGTGTTATCCGTGGCTAATTAGTCTTCGCCGTGCTCGTCGCCATTGAAATGAAGCACCGTTGATTCGTCATCGATCATGGTCTCGAGGTGCACGGGGCGGCCCCAGAGGGTGTGGACGTGTTCGAGAGCTTTGCGGGCGTAGCGCATGTCGAGCTCGGTGCCCTCGAAGTTGTGCTTCATGTAGAGCTCGCGGTTGCCGTTGTAATCCCCGTCTTCAACCTGCAAATACGGAAAACCGAAATTCGTCATGTTTGCAACGAGCTGATCGCGCACCTTCTCCCAGCGCTTCTCCGTGATCGTCCACTCCTCTTCCTCAACCAGCTCAAACACAAACAAGTCGAGCTCTTCACACAACTCCTCAGTCAGGTAGTTGCGCAGGAACGAAACATCGTTATCGAGCTCGCGCACCTCAAAGATCTTCTCGCGGCCTTCATTGCCCGCGCGCCCAAACTTCTCACGCTCTTCCTGCGAAGGCTCATTCCAGCGGCGCTCGATGTCTTCGTAAATCTTGTAGCCGAGGTAGTAGGGATTCAACTGTCCCTTCTGCGGCGACACGACGCCCGAATGCAGGTTCGCAAACTCGATGTGCTCGTTGTCGCTGAGGTCCAGCTCGCGCATGATGCGCGCGTGCCAGATGCTGGCCCATCCTTCGTTCATGATCTTCGTCTGCATCTGCGGCACGAAGTACTCCATCTCCTCGTGCACCATCGCGATCGCATCGCGCTGCCACGGCGCGAGCGACGGCGAGTTTTTCATGATGTAGAAGAGCAGATCTTTTTCCGGTAAACGCTCGCGCGGCTTTTCGTCGTCGGCATTTTCGGGCGACTTGGTAGCCTGATGGCTTTTGTCGAGCCTCCAGAGATCGTCGTATGGCCCATCCTTCGGTCGATGCTCGGCGCGTCGCTTCTCTTCAGCGATCGAGATCTCGCGTTTGATGAAGAAATACGGATCGATGTGTTCTTCGATCGCGAGTACAGCATCGAGGAACCGCTCGACAGTCTTGCGGCCGTGTCGAAACTCATACTCCATCATTCGCTGCGCGTGCGTGGAAACACTCTCCACCATGCGGCGATTGGTTTTCGAGAAGTACGTGTTGTTTTTGAAGAAGTCGACGTGACCGAGCACATGCGCGATCACCATCTTGTTCTGAATCGGACTGTTCGTCTCGAGCAGGAACCCGTACGCTGGATTTGTGTTGATGACGACTTCGTAGATCTTCGAGAGACCGAAGTCGTACATCGTCTTCATGCGATGATACGTCTTGCCGAACGTCCAGTGAGAATAGCGGCCCGGCAACGCATACGAGCCGACTTCATACATCACCGTCGCGGGCACGATCTCGAAGTTAGTCGGATACGGATCGAGCCCGAACCGCCGAGCAACTTCCCAGATCTGCTCGACCGCCTTTTCGAGCTCCTTTATTTCTTTATCTTCCATCCGCGTTCATCCGCGTTAATCCGCGGCTAAGTCTCTTTTCCCAAAGAATTGCTTCAGCGCCGGATACACGTCTTCCTTATCGTCGATCCGCACACCAGTAAACCGATCCTTGTGCTGTAGTCGATCACTGAAGATCGACAGCAACGCGCCAGACGAGCGCCTGTAGCTCGATGATCCCTCCTCACCAATCTCACCATACCCAAACAGATTGCACGTCGCGATCAACTCGTCCGCGAGCCGCACGGCTTCCTCGTTATCGGAGTAGTAGTTATCACCATCCGAGAAGTGAAATGGATAAATGTTCCAATCCGACGGCCGAAACCTTTGCTTGATAATGTCGAGCGCGAGCTGGTACGCCGAGGAAACAACAGTGCCGCCAGACTCTCCCTGCGTAAAGAACTGCTCCTCCGACACCTCTTTCGCTTCCGTGTGATGCGAGATGAAAACGATCTCGACGTTGTCGTACTTCGTTCGCAGAAACCGCACCATCCAGAAATAAAAACTCCGCGCGATGTACTTCTTAAACTCACCCATCGAACCCGACACGTCGATCATCGCGATGACGACCGCGTTCGATTCGTAGCGCATCACTTCTTCCCACGTCTTGAATCGCAGATCCTCTTTCTTGATGTCGCCGAAACGCGCCTTGCCTTCACGCGCGTTCCGGCGAATGTTCTCAAGAATCATGCGGCGCTTGTCGAGGTTCGCGATCACGCCCGTGCGACGAATCTCGTTGAACTGCGTCTTGCGTGACTGCACCGCCTTCTTCGCTTTCTCTTCGAGATACGGAAGATGAAGATCTTCAAAGATCAGCGCCGCAAGCTCGTCGATGTTTACTTCCGCTTCGTAGTAATCGGCGCCTGCTTCCTGGCCCGCCTGGCCTGAGCCCTGGCCGCCGCCCGGCCGCGATTCGCGTCCAATCACGTCACCAACGCGCGTCTTCCCGTCGCCCTGGCCCACGTGTTTGGCTTTTTGATAGTTGAAGCGAAACTTGTATTCGTCGAGCGCTTTGATCGGAACTTTAACGGTGCGCTTGCCGTCGGAAAGAATGATGGCTTCGTTCGAGACGATCGAGCCGAGGTTTTTGCGAATGGCTTCCTTTACCCGATCCTTGTGGCGCTCCTGATCGATGATGCCTTTGCGTTGTAGCGACCAGTCGTTGCGTTGGATAGACATAAAACCTCCATCCGCAGATTATTGCGCTTTAACAAAATCGTTTACGACGTTGGTAAAGGCTTCCGGATACTCCTCGTGCGGCAGGTGCCCGCATTTCAAAAACACGACCAGGCGCGAGTCGGGGATCTCCGCGTGGAGACGCTCGCCATCGGCGAGCGGAATCTCGCGATCGTTTTCACCCCAAAGCAGGAGAGTGGGTTGGGTGATTAGATGCGCGTCTCTGGAGATGCGTTCAGCATCCCAGCGACGGACAGTGCTGATGATCGCGCGCTGCGTGCGCGCGGCACGCAATGGCAAATGGCGCGCATCGACGCGTCGCTCATCCATCGCCCACGCATGTCGATCGTAAACACTCTTCATGCGACGCCGCAGCAAACGACGCGAGCCGATCAACAGCGGCGACACGACATCTCCTAATACAGGAGATCCGAAAAAGCGCATCAACTTAAAGGCAAGTGGGCGGTTGTTGTTTACGGTTCCTACCAGCACGAGCTTTTCAACTCGATCCGGATAATCCAGCGCGCACGTTGCAGCGACTGCGCCACCGTATGAGCTGCCGACAAAAATCGCGCGCGGGATTCCGAGCGCATCAAGCAAACGTGTCAACAGTTTCGCCTGACCGGCGATCGTGTACTCGCCATTTCGTGGCTTCGCGGAGTAGCCGTAGCCAAGCAGGTCAGCAGCTATAACGCGATAACCCGCCTCCGCCAATCCTAAAAATACATGACTCCAGACGAGCGTTGACGAGGCAAACCCGTGAATCAAAACGAGCGCGGGCGCATGTCGGTCGCCTGCTTCCTGGTAATGAACGCGAATACCGTCGACGTCGATGAAGCACGAGTGCTCGGAATGAAAAACCACGTCGCGGCACTTGTGCCAGTCAGCATCGCGTGGACGCAGCAGCAACTTGCCGGCGATGGCAAGCGTCGTGGCTCCTGCGATCCAGTAGCGTTTCTTCATACTTAAGCCACAGATTACACGGATAAAGAACGGATTAAAATCCGTATTCTATCCGTGTAATCTGTGGCTAAACTAACGTGATAATAAGGTACCGACGTAAGTTAACAACTCGTTCGCGCACACCGGACAATACCCGTGCTCCTTCACGAGCCGGTCGACGACCTCGTTGATCCTGCGCAACTGATCCGGATCGGGCGTCTTCGCCGACGTCGTAATCTTCACTACGTCCTTCAAGTCAGCGAAGATCTTCTTCTCGATCGCCTCCTTCAGACGCTCGTGCGAGTTGTACTCAAACGGCTTGCCCTTGCGCGCGTACGACGAGATGCGGATCAGGATCTCCTGCCGGAAAGTGTTCTTCGCATTCTCCGAGATTCCGATCTGCTCCTCGATCGAGCGCATTAGCTGCTCGTCCGGCTCCATCTCCTCTTCCGTAATCGGATCCTTGATCCGCTCCTTGTTACAGAACGCCTCGACGTTGTCGAGATAGTTGTTACACATCGTGCGCGCCATCTCTTCAAACGAGTAAACAAACGCGCGCTGCACCTCGATTTTCGCAAGCTCGTCGTATTCCTTACGCGCCTGCGAGATGTGGTTCAAATATTTCTCACGCTGCTCGCTGCTGATGCCCGTGTGTTGCTCGAACCCGTCTTTGATTGCTCGCAGCGCGTCGATCGGATTGATACAGGTGACACCGTCGCGCACAAGCGCGCTCGAAAGTCGATTGATGATGTAACGCGGCGAGATGCCGTCCATGCCTTCACGCACGGTCTCTTCCTTCAGCTCGCGCACGTCTTTTGACTTGTAGCCTTCGACGTCCTCGCCGTCGTAAAGCTTCATCTTCTTCACGATGTCGACGTTCTGTCGCTTCGGCTCTTCGAGTCGCGTCATCACGGCAAACATCGCAGCGACTTTCAGAGTGTGGGGCGCGAGGTGAACGTTGCGGAGGGCCTCCGACTGGTGCAGGAGCTTGTCGTAAATCCGCTCTTCCTGCGAGACGCGCAGGTTGTACGGCACCTTCACGAGGATGATGCGATCCTGCAACGCTTCGGATTTGCGATTGCCGGCAAACGCGATGTACTCGTTCTCGTTCGTGTGCGAAAGGATCACCTCGTCGGCGTAGATCATCGCGAAGCGTCCGGTCTTGATGCTCTGTTCCTGTGAGAGCGTCAAAAGGCTGTAGAGAAACTTCTCATCAACCTTCAACATCTCGACGAATTCCATCAAGCCACGATTCGCGATGTTCAACTCACCGTCAAATCGATAAGCACGTGGATCTGACTCAACCCCAACATCGCCGATCGTCGAGAGATCGATCGAGCCCGTGAGCTCAGTGATGTCCTGCGACTTCGGATCGCTCGGAGAGAACGTTCCGATACCGACACGTTCCTTTTCAGAGAATGCGACGCGATGCACTTTTACGTCCTCATGACGTCCGCCATAAGTGTGCTCGAGGGCATAACGACACTGCGGGCACAGATCACCTTCAATGTAGATGCCGTAATGTTTCTCGACTTCGGAACGCAGTTGATGCGGGATGAGATGCAGCGGCTCTTCGTGCATCGGACAGTCTTTGATGGCGTAAACCGCGCCCGCCTCAGTCTTGGTCCAATCTTCGAGCCCGCGCTTGAGCATGTTGACAATCGTCGACTTGCCTCCGCCTACAGGTCCCATGAGCAACAGGATGCGCTTGCGCACTTCGAGGCGCTGCGCCGCCGATTTGAAATACTCGACGATCCTGGCGATGGGTTCTTCGATGCCGAAGAGCTCGTTGGCAAAGAATTTGTAGGACAGAATTTCGTGCTGAGTGCCTTCGTTCAGCCGGTCGATGCCGACGGCATGAACCATGTCGTTAATACGAGCGTGTGAAAGCTGGGCGATGCGCGGGTTCTGGGCGACTAACTCGAAGTAGTCACGAAAAGTTCCTTCCCAGCGCAGAGCTTCGTGCTCACGGCGCAGATCTTCCAAACGTTCGCTGATATTGAATTTTGTTTTGCCATCCTGCTCTTGCATAGCCTTGAAACCTCTTCGGCCTTCGCGCATTGGACAGCGTGTGGGGAGAGGCCACGCTATTTACTTACACCGCACCATACGTCGGGGAATGGCGGTTTGTTTTGATCTGTGCCTCGTGATACGCCTCACGCGCGCGTAAGCGTGAGCTACGTCCTCGAGGCATCATTTCTCAATGATCGATTTCAACAAGGAGTCCGGTGGGAACTGTGGAAGCGAACTCGCACGCGCGCTTCCTTGCGGGCAAGTATAGCACAGGGGTCAATGCCTGCTTCGTAAGTTCTTTTTAGCTCTGCGTAACCTCTGCGTTCTCTGCGTCTCTGCGGTGAACAGATAAAAAATGCAAGCAAACCGCAGAGGCGCAGAGGACGCAGAGGTTACGCAGAGACACGCTATCCTTCACCGAGCACGACGTGTGGATGCAAGCTGCGCGCGCTCGCATCGTATCGGCCGATGGCAATCAGCGCCTCACCGGCGTCGTACATCCTCACGTCCTCTCCGTCGGCCCACTCCGATTCAGCCACCTTCACCTCTCTTCCGTGACTGGCCCTCCGCACGTCTTCGACACTTAGATGTAGCGAAGGCAACCACGAGATTCCTGCGCCCGCCGGCAGCAGGACCGTTCCGATCGATTCTTCGCCAAAATGGATCTTTAACTCGTCGAGCGTAATCGCCTGATCGATGCTGAAGTCGCCCACGCGCGTCCGTCTCAACTCGGCTAAATGAGCGCCAACGTACAGACGTTTCCCGAAGTCTTCCGCGAGAGTTCTCACATAAGTGCCTGATGAACACGAGACGCGTGCGTAAAAGTCGAAGGTGCCGTCGAGGTTGTCCTTGATGAGTTGACCTTCAGGTCTGATCGCCGCGAACTCGTAGATGCAAACGCGTACAGGTTTTCGTTCCACACTCTCACCGCGACGCGCCAGCTCGTAGAGTTTCTTCCCGTCAACTTTCTTCGCTGAATACATCGGTGGCACCTGGTCTATATCCCCACGAAGACTTTGTAACGCTGCTTCGATCTCGTGTTCAGTCCAGTGGCGTACTTCTGTTGATGGACCAGGAACCGGAGTGCCGGTGCGATCGCCCGTGTCGGTTGAGTATCCGAGACGAATGATTGCTTCGTATTCCTTATCAACTCCAGTCAGGAATTGCGAGAGTCGTGTCGCCTTGCCAAGTAAGACGACGAGAACGCCGGTGGCGAACGGATCGAGTGTTCCGGCGTGGCCTATGCGACGCTCGTGAAGGGTACGACGCGTGCGCGTGACTACATCGTGAGAAGTGATACCTGGTGGTTTGTCGATTACTAATACTCCGTCCATAGGAACATTTTAGCTCAGCCACCGATCCGCGTTAATCTGTGTTCACTTAATCGTGACTGATTTGCGACGTAAAACATTTGAGCGCGCCATAAAGCTGCTCTCCGCGAAGCCTCGCTCGGTTGCCGAGCTGCGCGAGCGTCTGCTGCGCGGCAAGAACACGAACGAAGAAATCGTGGAAACAGTGATTGCGCGCCTGCGCGAGTATGGCTATCTCAACGACGAGCGCTTCGCTTTCAGTTACGCGTCTTACAAAGTGAAGCAGAAGCCGGTTGGACGCAGGCGCCTCGAACGCGATCTCAAGTTTAAAAAGATCGACAGCGGCGTTGCTAATGAAGCGCTCGAGATGGTCTTCACCGAGACGCCCGAGGAACAGTTGATCGATCAGGTAATCGCCAAGCGACTGCGCACTCGTGGCAAGCCCAAAAATCGTCTTGAAGCGAAGAGCTTGTTTGATCATCTACTGCGGCAGGGTTTCGAATTCGAGCTGGTGAGCGAGAAAGTGCGGTCATTAACCACGGATTACGCGGATGAAGACTGATTTGTTACACTCGAACCGATATGACTGGTAACGAAATTCGCGAAGCTTTTTTGAAATTTTTTGAGAAGCACGGACACACGCCCGTGCGCTCGTCGCCGCTCCTGCCCGCCAACGATCCGACGTTGCTCTTCACGAACGCGGGCATGAATCAGTTTAAGGACACGTTTTTGGGCGCGGAGAAGCGCGAGTACGTGCGCGCCGCGTCGTCGCAGAAGTGTATACGCGCGGGCGGCAAGCACAACGACCTCGACGAAGTTGGAAAGACCGCACGGCACCACACGTTCTTCGAGATGCTCGGCAATTTTTCGTTTGGCGACTACTTTAAGGAAGGTGCGGTCAAGTTTGCCTGGGAGTTGCTGGTTGATGAGTTGAAACTCGATCCGAAGCGGCTGTGGTTCACGGTCTATGAAGGCGACGCGGAAGTACCGCCTGACGAAGATGCGGAGCGCTTCTGGGAACAGGTCGGCGCGCCGCGCGAGCGAATCCTGCGCTTCGGTCGCAAAGATAATTTCTGGCAGATGGGCGAGACTGGTCCGTGTGGGCCATGCAGCGAGATTCATTACTACATGGGCGAGAGCCCGGACGATCCCGAGAACTCGGCGGAGAACGTGAATGGTCCAGGCGACACGATCATGGAGATCTGGAACCTCGTCTTCATGCAGTTTGAGCGCAGCGAAGTTGAGCCCGGCAAGTACAAGCTCGATCCGCTCCCCGCGCCGTCGGTCGATACGGGCGCGGGACTCGAGCGACTCGCTGTCGTGTTGCAGGGCGTGAAGTCAAACTACGATACCGACCTGATTCGTCCGATTGTTAACTTCACTGCGAAGCTCGCGGATCGCAACTACGAACCGGAAACACAGGAAGGGTTTGCGATGCGCGTCATTGCCGACCACGCACGTGCGACTGCCTTCGCGATTGCCGACGGAATTTTGCCCGGCAACGAAGGTCGCAATTACGTGCTGCGCAAGATCATGCGACGCGCGATCTACCAGGGCCATCACACGCTCGGGTTTGAAGATTCGTTCTTCAATGAGGTTACGGATTTTGTTGTTGACCTGATGAAGGATGCGTATCCCGAGCTCGAGACGCATCGTGAGTTTGTGCAGAAGATGGTGCGGCTGGAGGAGGATCGTTTCCGTTCGACGTTGACGGTTGGGTTGAACAAGCTCGATGAAGTCTTCGCCGCAAGCAAGGGCGCGATGCCGGAATACAAAACGCTCGCGCGACTCTACGACACGTTCGGCACGCCACGCGATCTGATTCGCGTGGGGTTGGAAGAACGTGGGTTCGTGATCGAAGAAGAAGCGTTCAATAGCTCGTTTGATGCAGCGCTTCAGGAGCTGCAGCACACAGCGACGACTGACAAGGGCGAGACGAAGGCCAAGGCGAATCCAGTCTATGCGAACCTTGCGGGACGACTTTCGCGGTCGCTGTTCAAGGGCTACGAAATGACGCGCGTCACTGATGCGAAGATCGTTGCTGTGATCAAAGGTGATGAAGTCGAGTCGTTGAGTGAAGGTGAAGAGGGCGAGATCGTGCTCGATTACACGCCGTTCTACGCGGAGAGCGGCGGGCAGGTCGGAGACGTTGGCGTCATCGTTGGTCCGACGAATGAGCTGGCGACTGTTCTCGACACTTATTCGCCGGCGCAGGGTTTGATCGTACACAAGATCAAGATCGAGAAGGGTAGTTTCAAAGTTGGTGATATGGTCTCGGCTGAAGTCGACGTCGAGAAGCGTGATGCGACGCGACGCAATCACACCGCGACACACCTGATGCACGCGGCGCTGCGTGAGGTGTTGGGAACGCACGTGAAGCAGGCCGGTTCAGTTGTAGCGCCGGCTTATTTGCGATTTGACTTCACGCACTATCAGCCGTTGACGGCTGCCGAGAAAGAAGAAATAGAACGCCTCGTCAACTATCACATCCTGCGCAACGAGCCGGTGCACACGGACGAGATGGCGATCGATGAGGCGATGCGCTCGGGCGCGATGGCGCTGTTTGGTGAGAAGTATGGCGAGCGTGTACGTGTGCTTTCGATCAAAGGCGTGGAGGGAATCTTCTCGAAAGAGCTCTGCGGCGGTACGCATGTTCGCGCGACTGGCGATATCGGCCTGTTCAAGATCACGAGTGATGAGTCAATCGCGTCGGGTGTGCGACGTATTCGTGCGATCACGGGTATGGATGCGTACGAGCGTTTCCGTGAAGCTGAAGTGCTGGTCGATGGTCTGAGCAGCGGCTTGAGAACGTCGCGAAACGATCTGCCAGTGACGGTGACGCGCTTGCAGGACGAGTTAAGAAAAGCACGTCGCGAGACGGAAGAGCTGAAGTTGAAGATCGCGAGTGGCGCGGCTGGAGCTTCGTCGAATGGTGACGAGTCGCGTGAAGTGGCAGGCGTGAAAGTTCTGGCGCGTGAGGCAAGCGGGCTTGATGCGGCGGCGATGCGACAACTCTCAGACACGCTGCTGGCGCGGATCAAGTCGGGGGTGGTCGTGCTTGGGCGCAGCAGTGATGGGAAAGTGTCGCTCATCGTGCGCACGTCTGCTGACCTGACGGGCAAGGTGCCCGCCGGGCAGGTGATCAAAGAGCTTGCGCCAATCATCGGCGGGCGTGGTGGCGGCAAAGCCGACATGGCCGAAGGCGGCGGCAACCAGCCCGAGAACCTGCACCTCGCGCTCGAGAAAAGCTTTGAGGTCGTGGAACGGATGGTCAGTTGACAGGATTACAGGATTTTCAAGATGGACAAGACATCTTGTAAATCCTGTCCATCCTGTAATCCTGTCTAACTACTTACATAGTTTTTTGTTTCTCCGTGAGTGTGATGTTCATCTTCTCAAGCGTGATCTTGTTGAGCGTGCCGGTCACCTTGAGCCCTTCCGCCTGCTGATACTTCCGCAATCCGTCTCGCGTCGCATCATCAAGCTTCCCGAGCTGTTCTCCCGCGTAAAAGCCCCGCTCCTTCAAAATCGCCTGGGCCTGGTTGATCTGGTCCTTCGTCGCACGAAAGATCGGGCCGCGTTTTGTGGCCTGCTTCGTTGCGGACTTGGTTGTGGTTGAGGTTGAGTTCTGGGCCTGCACGACCGTGGTGAAGACACAGAGCAGCAGTAGAGTAAGCGTAAGGATATTCTTCATCTTTGTTTGTCCTTTGTTGTGAGGCGCGCAGAAGCGCGCGGGTTAATGGTTTAACCGTGAGGGCTTTCGGTCCGAAAAATCGCCGCTATCATAGCAAAGCCTGTCAAGAGTCTTGGGTTTAACAATCTTGGCAACAGTTTAACCGCTGTGCTACGATGCCTGCGTGAGAAAGGCGCTTTTCATTCTTATCACGCTCGCCACCGCAGCCGGATCTGCAGCCGCGCAGTACCAAATCGATAATTTCGACTTCCCCAACGCCGTCAAAATCCAAACCCCGCCCAAATCAGCCCCCCAAACCAAACGCCTTGTTCATTTGACCAGCATGCCCATCAACCCGTCGCTCGGCGGGTTCACGACTGGAAACTCCGACGTCGACAACTTCATCCTTGAATCCGGCAGGCGCAACTCGGTCGACCCCCTGCTCCTCTACTCCATCATGCACCAGGAGTCGAGCTTCAAGGCTCGCGCCATGTCAAACAAGGGCGCGCGCGGGCTGATGCAGCTCATGCCGTTCACCGCCAGCCGTTTCGGCGTCTCGAACATCTGGGACCCGAAGCAGAACATCGAGGGCGGCGCGCGCTACATGCGGTTCCTGCTGAATCTTTTCAAGGGCGATGTGCGACTCGCGCTGGCGGGCTACAACGCCGGCGAGGGCGCGGTGATGAAGTATGGCAACCAGGTGCCGCCTTACAGCGAGACGCGCGAGTACGTGCGCCGGATCGGCAATCGCTACAGCCTGATTCGCGATCCGCAGGCGATCGCTCAAGCGAACACTGCCCCTGTTGAGCAAAAAGAATCGATCCCACTCAATGTCTACGAGCGCAGCGTCTTCATGATGCGCCTTCCGGACGGCCGTCTACAGCTCGTCAGCCAGTAAAGATTTGATCTGATCTGATCCGTATCAATCTGCGTATATCTGTGGCATGATTGCCACCATGACGTGTTCGAGTTGCGGAGCATACGTACCTCCAAGTGTCCGTTTTTGTTCGAACTGCGGCGCACCTGCCTCGGACCCTGAAGCCACGCGAATCGCACGTTTACAATCGCGCGCACTCGAGCTTGGCGGTGATCAGGATCTCGAGCACACGGTCTTCACCGTCCGTCCCACGATGATTTTCATCAAGGCCGGTTACGCCCTCGCGGCCCTTGGCGGTATTGCTTTGGTGTTCCTGCTCTCGTCTCTCGGTGTATCTCCAACGATCTCGATCCCACTCGCGCTCGCCCTCTTGCTGATTCCGGCTTACTACCACATCCGTCGCAACATGATTCGCTACACGGTCACGGATTCGACACTCCAGATCGACACCGGATTGCTTGCTCGCTCGACTAAAAACATCCCATTGAGCAAGGTCCAGGACGTAACCGTCTCGGCCACGATTCCGCAGCGGCTGATGGGCTTCGGCGACATCGTCATCGACAACGCCAGCGAGATCGGCGGCTCGATCGTAATGCACAACATCAGCAAGCCGCGCCACTACGCCGACCTTCTTTTGCGCGAACTCAGACGCTGGCATTAAACTGACAAACGTGCTGCCCAGCCGCTTCCCGGAACATCAAAGCTGCAGCGGTTTCTAAACAGAGGTTTTCCAATTGGGCCGCACTGAGGAGTCGATTTGCGCTTATTTTTGAAAGTCATAGTTTTAGTGTCTCTGCTGGTCGTAGCGGCGGGCGTATCGAGGTCTCAATCCACTCGCCCGGCACAAGGGCCAGCCGCGAAGGAAACCCCTGCGGCTCCTGAAGAAGAGGAGACTCCGCCACTCATCCAGCACCTTCCCTCGCCGGAGGAAGCTCAAAAGAGCGCCGTTTATCTAAAGAGTTTTTCCGATCTCGACAAGCTTGGCCTGCAGCAGCCAGTGTTGTCGGCAGTCCAGTCAGGCGGCGATGCTGACGCGGCGCTTGCCACCTACGCACCGAGTAAGGTCCTGATCATCGAATTCCACACTCCGCAACTTGCGGCAGATAATGATAAGCGCATTATTGCCCGCATTCAGGAGCTTTGGAAACTCGGCCAACCAGCACCGACGGCGTATCGCCGCGTCGGAAACTACTCCGTGTTCGTCTTCGACGCACCCGATGAGCAGACAGCCAAACAGCTAATCGATCAGGTGAAATACGAACAGGTCGTCCAGTGGCTCGGCGATAACCCAAACATCCTCAAGGAAGCCGAGAAGCGTTACGTCAACACGACCCTCGGCGTTTTGGTGGCGGTTCTGAAGGCGTCAGGTTACGCGGCGCTGCTGTGTCTTGGAGTTGGTGGCCTCATCGGCGGCCTGCTGTTCAGTTACAGACGTGCACAGCAGAAAGATGAGACGGCGTTTTCTGATGCTGGTGGAATGCTGCGATTGAACCTGGATGAGATGACTACCGAAACAAACCCTGCTCGACTCTTACGCGAACGAAACTAAAAAATTTAGCCGCAGATTTTCGCGGATAAGCGCTGCTGCGTTCATCTGCGGAAATCCGCGGCTAAAAATCGGGCCAAAAAAATGCGGGCTGCTGATTTTTCCTGGGAGGCTCCCCCAAGCCCCGTCAGAACGTCAATCAGCAGCTCCGCCATTATTGCTCATCGATTGCGTCACAAGCGCCACTCCGTTCCCCCAAAAGAGTCAAACGCTTGCTTTAAATTCTGTGAGAAGATGCCTCCCCCAAAGCCTCTACTCACCGCAATTTTCTGAGCCTGACCCGATTTACCCTTATCTACCCTTCTTGTTCTGCTTTCCTCTTTGGCAATGACCGTGCCAACAGGGAGATTTGGTTCACTTCAATTCCGATAATGGAGCTTTTGCTAGGATTTCTTTGCGTTCACATGGCGGAGTGATTGTGCGCAAACGGACACAGGTGTGGCGAAGTTGTACAGCTATCGGACAACCACCAGTGTACCAGCGACCGATAATCGCTCGGTCTATGGTAGCAACTCGACAAAAGTCTCGACTTCGGCGTGTGTGTTGTAGAAATGTGGGGCAATTCGGAGGCGACCAGCACGAGGCGCAGTGATGATCTGCTTCGTATTGAGATGGTGATAGAGCGCCATGGCCGATAATCCTTCAGGCGGGCGAATACAAACAATCTGAGACTTCTCGCCCGGCGCACGCGAGCTAACGACGTCGTACCGTTTTGCGCTCAGACGCTCGCATAAATCGTCTGTAAGCTCTTCGAGGTAGTCAGCCGCGTTTTGCACGCCAAAGCGCGTCAGAAGCTCAAGACTCGCCTTAAAACCATGTATTAGCGCGGTGGGGCCGGTGCCGGTCTCCCAGGCGAGCGCACCGCGGTTCCATCCTTGTTCGAAGTTGAAGTAGTCATCCGGATTCGGAACACTGATCCAGCCGACGAGCGTGGGCTGGATCCGTTCGCGGGCGCGATCTGAGAGATACAGGTAGCCGACACCTTCCGGCGCCAGCAGCCACTTGTGACTCGCACCAGCAGCGACATCGACAAACTCCGCCTCGACGTTGGTCGGGACGACGCCGAGTGCCTGAATAGAATCCACGACGAATAGGGCATCGTGCTCTCGCGCGACACGGCCGAGTCGTTCCAGATCCATGCGAAAGCCGGAGGCGTACTGGACGTGGCTGATGGCAACGATGCGCGTGTGCTGATCAATTAGGCTCGAGAGCTCGGCGAAATCGATGCGGCCGTTGTGTTCCTCGCACATTCGCACCTCGACCCCGAAGGCATCGCGCGCCCGCAGCCAGGGATAGATGTTCGAGGGAAACTCACGGCTAAACGTGACGATGTTGTCGCCCGCGCGCCAGCTAAGGCCATTGGCCACAGTTGAAAGCGCGTCCGAAGTGTTGCGCATGAACGCGACCTGCTCAGGTCGCGCCGCGCCGAGAAGGCCCGCGAGTAAGGTACGTGCCTGTTCTTTTACTGCGAGCCAGTCGCGGAAGTTAGCGGAGCCGTTTTCGTGGACGTCTCTGAGATGGGCCTCAATCGCGCGGATCGTCTCAATCGGTGGAGGCGAGATAGCTGCGTGGTTGAAGTAGATCATAACCACAGATTAAACGGATTTCACTACAGATCTATACAGATCATGGTGCGTATGGTCGACCGTAGAATTCTTTATACAACCAACCGAGTACACGCGCTTCGGCGGTGCAGAGCGTCTCGATCCAGCAGTTGAGCAGAAACTCCGTGCGCCCGCGTTGGAACGGGATCTTCTCGGCCTCCTTTACGATCGACCCACCGCTCTGCAAATCCAGCTTGTATGCGTCTGCCGTCGTTTCATTCGCCTTCGACGCCGCATCGAGCGCGCCGAGAAGCTGCCCGAGCCACTCATGCAGACTGCGCTCGCTCGAGTTGTCCGCGAGCGCCTGGATGATTCCGATCGCGAGTCGATCTTCAGCACGATTGAACTGGAAGATCTCTTCGCCCTGCGACTGCACGTGCTGCTGTTTCCACTGGAAAACTTCTTCGACGGAAGGATGCCTGATGATCGCGACGCGCTGATCGTAGTTGAGGAACCACTCGATTACATCGGGAACTGAATCGACATCGACCTGTCCATACTTGTCGCGTTGCAGCGGCGGACCCTTAAGATCATCTTCCCCGGTCATTTCTTCACTTTCAGATCGAAAGACGCAATAATCTCACCGACCACATCGTCACGCCGGTCCCTCACGGGAAAGAATGCATACTTCGCCACGGCTTCAAGCGACTCGTCGCGCAGCACGCCAAGCTGCCGCAACGACTCGACTACAACTGTCGGGCGCGCGCGCTTGTCGTCACCGTCTTCGATCTTCAGCGCGATGCCAAAGCCGTGGGGCCACTCTTCAGATGGCTTAATCCCGGCGGTGTAAACTCCTTCAGCACCAACCTTCGAGACCAAGCGACGCGGCGCCGCACGCATGATCTCAGTATCGAGCCGCTGCGACGTGCCACCGATCAACTCCGGGTACGCACTCATCACGCGAACGATCCGCTCACAAGCGTCGCGTATCTCTTTGTCGAAGCTCGCCGGAGGCGCAACTAAGCGCGCGTACGCAAGCGCCATCGCTTTCATTGTGATTCCAACCACTGGCGCCGTACAGTTGTCAACGCCAATAGCCATATCCGTGACCGCGACGCCCGAGAATTGCGATATCACGTCAACAATTGCCTTCTGGGGAAAG
>JADMIO011153634.1_pt1 | contig 20809 bp, 18 predicted proteins | sample 8958161 | NCBI WGS metagenome assembly JADMIO01 (sample SAMN16585339, study PRJNA669376) | soil metagenome | isolation source: Crop rotation soil | place: USA: Cullars Rotation, Alabama | collected 2011 | reverse complement strand
GCCGCGACTTCAAGTCACGTGAATTCCAAGCTTCGGATCCCACTGTGCTGGAAAGCTGTTACTCGACGTGGCTGTCACCGGCATTAATAAGGTGGAGCGCGAAGGCGTTTCGGTCGAGCATCCGGCGAGTTTCGTCCTGATCGGTTCGGGGAATCCGGAGGAAGGCGAGCTCAGGCCGCAGCTACTCGATCGTTTCGGGTTGCACGCCGAAGTCACGACTGAAAATTATCTCCAGAACCGCATCGACATCATCGAGCGTCGTGAGGGTTACGATCGAGATCGCGATGCTTTCTGTAAGACTTACGAAGCGGCTCAGGAGCAACTCCGCAAACGGATCACACGCGCCCGCGCGAACATTACGAAAATTACTGTGGAGCGGCCGGTATTGGAAAGGATCGCGCAGCTTTGTGCGGACTTGAAGGTCGATGGGCATCGTGGTGAGCTGACGATCATGCGCGCGGCACGTGCGCTCGCCGCGTTCGAAGGCCGACGCGCCATAACAGATGATCACGTGAAGCGAGTTTCGGCAATGGCGCTCCGGCATCGCTTGCGTCGTGACGCACTGGATGAGACAGCGACGAGCGAACAGATCCAGCAGGCTGTCGATGAAGTGTTTCCGAGTTCGCAGCCATCGCCTCAGTCTGGCGGAAATGGCGGAGGGGAGACTCAGAATATCGATCAGCCCGGGAAAGCAAATAAGGACGCACCGCGACAAAGAAGGTCGGCGTCGGGAAGCAGCTCAAGACCAAACGATGCTGACGTGTTATCGCCGCCGGCAGTCGAGCGCAGAACGGGTGAGGTCAAGCTCGAAGAACACATGAGGTCGACAGATCGTGCGGACAACTCGCGATCGTTGAGCAGGCGTGCGAGCGGAGGTAAGGCGGCGCTGGTCCAACAGCGCGGGCGGTACACGCGCGCAGTTACATTTAAAAGCAACGGCGCGCGTATCGCAATCGATGCGACGTTGCGCGCGCTCGTTGGTCTCGAGCGACGGCTCGCTCCAGTCAGTTCGGAGGCGTTGCGTTATAAGTTGCTCAAACACAAGCAGGGGACGTTGTTTGTTTTCGCAATCGATGCGTCAGGCAGTATGGCGGCGAACCGGATCGCGCGTGCGAAGAGCACGATTCTCAAGCTGCTGAGGAAGTCGTACCTGAACCGCGACAGTGTGGCGATTGTTTCGTTCCATGGGACGACGGCGAACGTCGACCTGCCTCCGTCGCGCAGCATCCTGCGCGCACGGCGTGTGCTCGATTCGTTGCGCATGGGCGGCAGCACGCCACTCGGGTTGGGACTCGTGACGACGATCGAGTTGCTGGAGTTGGTGGGAAACAAGTTCGGGGAGAATGTGGTGCTGTTGTTTACTGACGGACGTTCGAATGTCCCGCTCAGGCGCGGGGGTCTGAACCTGCGCGCATTCCGGCAAGTAAAGATCGAGTCAGAGCTGAGAGAGTTGACGGTTGCACTCCATCGAACGAAAGCGCGTGTAGTTGTCGTCGACACGCAAAAAGAATTCGAGTCTGCTGAAGAGACGCGGCGCCTCGCAGGTATTCTGAACGCGCGCTATGTAAAAATCGCGCCCGCGGTGTGAATCATTCCTTTGCGTCTTTGCGTTTTCCTTTGCGCCTTTGCGTGAAATATTTTCTTAATGCCTAACGATCGTGACTCAAAAGTCTTTGCCCTTTACGAGCAGCTCGTTGAGATCGAGCAGCGGTTGATACCAACGGGTCTGCACGTTTTTGGCCGGCCTTCATCCGCCGGTGAGAAAACGGATCTGCTGAAGATGATCGCGTCGTTCGATCGTCCCGAAGTAGGTGCGCGCGCAATACCTGAAGAACTATTGGACGACGCAGTGCGGGAGTTTATGGCGAATGGTGTTGAGGGCGCGGTGGCGTTTCTCGACCAGAACGGCTTGAGTGCTGAAACAACGCGTCCTCTTTTCACGTTGCTGGAAACAGTCTCCACCAAACTAAAAACAAACAACGAGATCGATTCACTCGTGCGTGCCCTTCGCGGTGAGTTCATCGAGCCCGGTCCCGGCGCGGACATCATCCAGAATCCGGATATCCTTCCCACCGGCAGAAACACACACGCGATCAACCCGTACGGCGTCCCTTCCGCCGCGGCCTATGCGCGCAGCGAAGCCGTCGCCAACAGTTTGCTTGCGCGTCACAAGAACGAGAACGGCCGTTATCCTGAAGCGATGGCGCTCGTGCTCTGGGGGCTCGACAACATCAAGACGCAGGGCGAAGGCGTGGCCCAGGCGCTCTGGCTACTGGGCACGCGTCCGGTGCGCGATGCTTTAAATAGGACCACGAGCGTGGAAGCGATCCCGCTAGCCGAGCTGGGACGGCCACGCATCGACGTCGTGATGACGGTCTCCGGCATCTTCCGCGACCTGTTTAGTCCGACAGTCCAACTGCTCGATAAAGCCGTGCGCCTCGTGGCCCAACTCGACGAACCGCTGGAACTCAACTACGTCCGCAAGCACGTCTTACTGCAAGTCGAGCAGGATCGCTGTGATGCTGATGATGCCGCCGTGCGCGTCTTTTCGAATGCGCCTGGAAACTACGGCACGAACGTGAACTTCATGGTGATGGATTCGCAGTGGGAGCGCGAGGAGACCCTCGGCGATCTCTTCGTTACGCGCAAGTGTTTTGCGTACGGCCGCGATTCGAAAGGGCGCGCAATCGAGGGGAGGGAAGCGCGCGTCGCGATGGACCGGGCGCTTTCACGCGTCGAGGCGACGTACCAGAACATCGACACGTTCGAGATCGGTTTGACTGATGTGGACCACTATTTTGAGTATCTCGGGGGTGTGTCGAAAGCGGTAGAGAAGCGTGCGAAAGCGCGGCCTGCGATTTACTTATCGGATAGTTTGTCGCGTGAGGTGAAGATTCGATCGCTGGAAGAGACGGTGCGTCTGGAGACGCGGGCGAAGACACTCAATCCGAAGTGGTATGAGGGGATGTTGAAGCATGGCTTTCGAGGCGTGGCGGAAATCGAGAACCACGTGTCGAACACGTTCGGGTGGAGCGCGACGGCTGATGCGGTTGATGATTGGGTTTACACCGAGGTGGCGAACACGTTTCTGTTTGATGAGCAGATGCTGGAGCGCTTGCGCGACCTGAATCCACATTCGGCGCACTCGCTCGCGCAGAGGTTGTTGGAGGCGAATGGCCGCGGGTACTGGGAAATTGATGCGGGAATGATCGAGAAATTAAGAGAGATCAGTTCCAGTCTCGAAGACCAGCTCGAAGGAGTTGCTTAACCACAGATTACACAGATTGAAAATCACGATCTTATATGTCGGTTCGAGTTTGTTGGCGCCGCTCAAACAGGCGGAGCGCGAGATCAATCGTGTGCACAAACTCGATCTGAGTGTGGCGGCGTATAACTTCGGGTCGCCGCTGAGTGATGGTGAGTGGCGTGATGTCGAAGAGGATCTGAAGCAATCCAATATTGTTTTCGTCATTCACGTGATGGATGGTGAGAATGCGACGCGACTTGTTTCAGCACTCGACAGAATCAAGAACGACGCCGTCATCGTCATCAATTGCATGCCGGAACTGATGCGCCGCACGCGCATGGGTCGACTTGATATCTCCACGATCGGCAGCAAACAGCGCGGCAAAGGAGGGAAGCTGCTGCGCTCCGTCGGCTCGTGGGTCGGCACTCAGGCACGCCGCGGCAAATCTCAGGACAAACACACGCAGTACCTGAAACTCGTCGATCGCCTGCCCGGAATTCTCAAGTTCGTTCCCACCGCCGGTGCGCTAACCGACGCGAAGCATTACCTATATCTCTTCTGTTACTTCCTTCAGCCGACACCGCAGAATATCGAGTCGATGCTGCTATACGCGCTCGTCCATTACGCTCACGACGCGGGCCTGAAGAAGATCCGTGTGCCGAAGCCCGAGCAGATGCCGTCGGTCGCGATCTATCACCCAAACGCGCCCGCGCTGTTTCAAACATGCGCCGCGTATCGCAAGTGGTATCGCAAACCGCTCGATCGCGAGTCAACAATCGGTCTCTTGTTGATGCGCCCGCAGGTGATCAGCAAGACCACCAAACATTACGACGCACTCATCAACGCGATCGAAGCAGAAGGACTGAGCGTGATCCCGGCGATCGCGACGCTCATGGACAATCGCGAGGCGGTGTCAAAGTTCTTTGTGCAGACCGGGAAAGCGCGCGTCAGTCAGATCGTTTCACTCACTGGCTTTAGTTTTGTCGGCGGACCGGCGATGAACGACAGCGCCGCCGCGTCGGAGTTTTTGCGTGAGCTGAACCTGCCATATCGCTCGGCCGTGAGTCTCGACACACAGACGATCGATGCATGGTCCGGTTCACAGACCGGTCTGAATCCGGTCCAGGCCGGCATGCAGATCGCGATTCCCGAGATCGACGGCGCGACAGAGCCGTTCATCTACGGCGGCATTCCCACGCGCGGCCAGGAGCCCGTCCCGCTTGACGATCGCTGTCAACGGTTCGCGCGACGCTTGAAGCGTTGGCACACGTTACAAACCGCGCCTCGTAAAGACGTGAAGCTCGCGATCGTGTTGTTCTGCTTTCCGCCAAACAAGGGAAACATCGGCACTGCCGCAGATCTCGACGTGTTCCCGGGCGTGTTCGACGTGCTCAAACGTCTCGATGCCGAAGGTTATCGCGTCGAAGTTCCTGAGTCGGCGGAGGATCTGCGTGAGAGAGTTAACGACAACGTCTCGTATCGCATGAACGTTCAGGAGTATCGACGGTTGTGTCCTTACGTGAGGGAAGTCGAAAGCGATTGGGGAACTGCACCGGGTGCGATCAATACATTCGGTAGAGAATTACAAATCCAGGGACTGGAGTTAGGAAACATCTTTATCGGCGTGCAGCCGACATTCGGGTTTGAAGGCGATCCGATGCGACTGATGATGGCGCGTAGTGGCGCGCCGCATCACGGGTTCATGGCGTTTTACACTTATCTCTCGAAAGTCTTCAAAGCCGACGGTGTGATTCACTTCGGCACGCACGGCGCGCTGGAGTTTATGCCGGGCAAACAGATCGGGTTGTCAGGCGAGTGCTGGCCGGATCGTTTGATCGACGAGCTGCCGAACTTCTATATCTACAGCGTCAACAATCCATCTGAAGGTTCGATCGCAAAGCGCCGTTCGTACGCCGAGCTCATCTCGTATCTCACGCCGCCGATCGAAAACGCGGGACTGTACAAGGAACTCGCCGGCTTAAAAGATCTCGTGATGGCGTATCGCCAATCAACAAACGACGCTGAGCGAAGCCGGTTGTATGAATCCATTGAAGCCCTCAGGCAGGAAGCGCACTTTTAACCACGGATTACATGGATAAAATCACGCGGATTTACCCGGTGAATGAAAGTCTCGACACCATTAATCGCGATCACGGGAATGTCGTACTTATATTTCCTGAGCAGCTCCTCATCAGATTCGATGTTCACCTCTTCAAGCGTGAACTGATCGCTGCAACCAGCGCTTAAGATCGCGGCCTTCGCTTCATCGCAGAGATGACATCCGGGACGCGAGTAAATGATCACGTGTGCTTTTGACATCGATACTTCTTGCCAGAAGTTCAGGAAATTATGTATAACTACGACGCCGACCATATTATATTTTGTTTTTGCTGGGTGCGGCGCTCTTCATGTTTAAGCTAATAATTCGCTTTACTGCGCAGAGAGGAATCCCTGTAGGTGTAGTTGTATAAATAGCCCTCTGTTAGTAAAGTCGAAGTGTACCCGCGGGAAGTTCGCACACCTGGCAATTCGGAATTGATTCGACGGAGGTCCGGACTTGGATAGTCAAGCCGATCAATTGTCCGCCCCCAGTGTAAGTGGCGTAAGTGCGGCACAACCACGCGCGGCAGCGCCGGCAAAACCTGCGGTTCCTGCGGCGGTCGTGGAAACAACATCCGATGCACCCGTGAATAAGATGCGCCGCCGCATCGTGTGGGCCACTGTCGCCGGCGCACTCACTACGTTCTTCCTGATGTTCGTGCGGTTCTTCCTGCCGCGCTCGATTCTCGAACCATCCAGCATCTTTCGTATCGGACCGCCGGCCGATTACGCCATCGGTGTCGACACGAAGTGGCAGCAACAGTACCGCATCTGGGTGACGCGAACGTCTGACCGCCTGTTCGTCATCTACGCGCGCTGCACGCATCTCGGTTGCACGCCCGACTGGAAGGCGAGTGAAAACAAATTCAAATGCCCGTGCCATGGCAGCGGCTACGACAGCGAAGGCATTAACTTCGAAGGACCCGCGCCGCGTCCAATGGATCGCGCCAAGGTAAGTCTCGACGCTGAAGGACAGATTGTCGTCGATGTCGGCACGCTCTTCGAGTGGCCGAAAGGTGAAAAGGGCCATTTCGAGGATCCCGGCGCTTTTATTAGCGTCTAGCAACGGATTGAAGCGGATGGATAACGATCCAAAAGAGACAAAACAACTCACGACCGGCGAAGAAGGCGACAATCGCAGCCTGATCGAAAGAGTTAAGGAGACCGGTGGTGCGCTGAAAGAGCGCGCGATCGAAGAGGCGAAGGAGTACAAGGATCCGCAGGACACGCAGCTCTGGAAGTCGATCTTCCGCGTGTCGCATGATCGCTCCGACCCGCGCAACCGCTCGCTCGCGATCCTTTCGAACGTCTTCCTGCACCTGCATCCCGCGAAGATCAATCGCGACGCGGTGCGCTACCCGTTCACGTGGGGCATGGGCGGAATCACGTTCTACCTGTTCATCGTGCTGACGTTTACCGGGGTGTTGTTGATGTTCTATTACCACCCCACGAAGGCCGACGCCTTCCGCGACATTCTGTATCTCGAGCACGACGTGCCTTTCGGCAAGTTGTTGCGCAACATGCATCGCTGGGCCGCGCACCTGATGGTGATCACGACGTGGCTGCACATGTTTCGGGTCGTGTTGACGGGTTCTTACAAGCGGCCACGCGAGTTTAACTGGTGTGTGGGCGTGGTGTTGCTCGTGTTGACGTTGCTGTTGTCGTTCACCGGTTACTTGCTGCCGGACGATCAGCTTGGTTTCTGGGCGGTCACGGTCGGAACAAACATGGCGCGCGCGACGCCGATGCTGGGACACGAGGGACCGTTCGGACCGCAGTTAGGTTTGACTGCCTACAACGACGTGCGCTTTGGATTACTTGGGGGATCGATCGTGGATTCGAATGCGTTGCTGCGCTCGTACATCTGGCACTGCATCGGTATTCCGCTCGTGGCGTCGATTTTTATGGCCGTGCACTTCTGGCGTATTAGAAAGGACGGAGGCATCTCCGGGCCTGCGCCGGTGATGCTCGAGTCAGAGATGAAAGCTGTCGCGAAAAAGAAATGATTGAAATCATGTAGTCCTGTAAATCCTGTCATCTTGTCTCCAACTAACGACAGTTTTAGACAGGATTACAGGATTCACAGGATAGACAAGATATATGCGAAGATTCATCAATAAGTGGACCATTCTCGGAGTGCTCTTACTGATCGTCGTCCTGTGGGCGATTAACGTCCAGGACTGGCACCAGCTATGGATGATCTCATCAGCGCCCGATAACGTGCCGATCGTCGCGATGCTCTTCCTCGTGCCGTTCTTCACCTGGATGGGCATCAGGCAGGCCGTTGCCAACGATCGTCTGATCGAAGAGCTCCAGGGCGACGCCAAACTGGCGAAGACGCACCATCGCAAAATCGAGCCATGGAGACCCGGCTGGGCGCGAGAGCTACACGTTTGGCCCTATCTTGTCCGAATTGAGTTTCTGGCCACCGTGATCGTTACGGTGGTTCTTTTTATTTGGTCCATCACGCTGATGGCGCCACTCGAAGAGCCCGCGAATCCCAACCTGACGATGAATCCGTCGAAGGCGCCGTGGTACTTCCTCGGCCTCCAGGAAATGCTGGTCTACTTCGATCCGTGGATCGCGGGCGTGGTGATGCCGTCTATCATCATGGTCGGCTTGATGGTCTTTCCATACGTCGACTCAAATCCACTCGGCAACGGTTATTACACGTTGCGGCAACGGCGCTTTTCACTGCTGATGTTTGGCTGGGGCTTTCTGATGTGGATCCTATTGATCGTGATCGGCACGTTCATTCGTGGACCAGGCTGGATCTGGTTCTGGCCGGGACAAACGTGGGACCACAACGCGGTCGTGTTCGACAAGAACGTCGATCTACATGATCTATTGGCGGTAAAGCTTCATCTTCCGTTCCTGGCCATGAACCCGTTTAAGTTTATTTTCGGCTTGATCGTGGTCAGCGGGTTTTATCTGGTCGGCGCGCTCTTCTTCCACTGGCTGATGACTGTCGATTTCAAGAAGATTCGTCTGCGACCGTTGCGACTATTTCCGAAGAACGAATTCGAACAGAAGCTGCTGGCGCGCACGAGCCTGCTGCAATACCTGACGTTTCAGTTCTTTGCCGTGAGCGTGTTGCTGGCGTTGCCAGTGAAGCTGTTTCTACGTTTGGTTTTCACCATTAAGTATGTGTGGGTAACTCCCTGGTTCAACATATGAGGAGCGTGGAGGGAAAGTCATAGTGGCTGAATCACCGGAGCCTCGCGAGTCATTAATTAAAAGGGAAGAAGATCTACCGGCAGCGGATCCGATCGTGAGTCATTCCACCAGCGGCTGGATGCTGGTGAGCGCGTTGCTGCTGACGATTTCCATTGCGTGGGCGCTGTATGACGAAGCGTTTGGACAGCGACCGTGGAAGGGGATGCAACGGGAGTTTGTCGCGCGCTACACGCGTTATCTCGACAGTATCAAGAGCGACGCCGGCAAGAGCGAGGCCGAGATCAAAGAGAGTCCCGAGTATAAGCAGCTCGAGGACGACGAAAAGGCTGCTCGCCAGGCCGTTGACCCGGAATTGACAGAGCTTGACGCGCAGGCAAAATCCGCGCAGCGCAAGCTCGACGCGGTTACCGACACGTTCCAAAATCAACGCGGTCGCCTCAGCGTCATCAACTACAACATCGAAACAACGAGCGGATCCGCAAAGGATCGTTGGCGCCGTCGCGCGGATGATAAGAGGGCGGAACAGGTAACTGTCGAGCTCCCGTCAGATGACGGAAAATCGGTTGAGAAGCAACATCTCAACTACGCTCAACTCGAGGCACTTTACAATCAGCTGCGCGACCAAAAGGCTGACGCGCTTGGCAAAAAAGCCGAGTTGCTAAAAACCCCTTCTGAGCTGGCGAAGAAAAAAGACGACTACCTCAAGAATCACCTGATCGGTCTCGGCCCGACTGCTATCGAAGGTCTGAAGACCAAGATGGCCAATTACGATTACTCGATTCTCGGTCATCAGATCAGCGTCAATGCTTACAACATCGTCGATCGTTGTGAGGTCTGTCACGCGGGCGTTCGCGAGCCGCTCGATATAGTGCCGGCGAGCATGAAGTCTTCAAAGGGAGCTGAAGACGCGATGTCGCGCGCGTTTGTCAGCCATCCGAAGAAAGACATCCTTCAGCTACACAATCCCGAGAAGTTTGGTTGTGCGAGTTGTCACTGGGGCAACGGTCGGGCGACGACCAGCGAATTGAAGGCACACGGCCAGAATCGTTTCTGGCTATGGCCCATGTTCGAGAAAGAGAACACGGAAGCTGGTTGCCAGCAATGTCACCAGCGCGATCGCGTGACGCAGGGGGCCGAGACGCTAAATCTCGGTCGCGATCTGTTCGCGCAGCGCGGCTGCATGGGTTGTCATCGTTATGAGGGTTTCGATCGCGAGACTGATGCGCTGGCCGCGACCAATCAACAGATCGGTCAGCTCCGTGATCAGATGACGGCAAACGAGAAACAGATCCTGGCTGATAACAAGGCGACCGAAACAGTTTCCGACGAAGAGGTCAAGAAGCTTCTGGCCCATGCCGAGAGTCTGCGGGTGACGAACAGTCTGCTCGCCGCGCGTGTGGATCAGTTGAACCTCCAGGCGAAGTATCAGATGCAGGACGTGAAGAAGGTTGGACCAAACCTCAAAGACGTTCGCGTCAAGCTGCGCAAGGAATGGATTCCGGTCTGGCTCGAGGACCCGCAAGGCTTCCGTCCGGGCACGAAGATGCCAACGTTCTGGCGCTTCGGTATGACTCCCGAAACCGCGCCCAACGGCGGACATTTGCGCGATAAGGACGGCGCCGAGCAGATCCAGGCGATCGCCGCTTACCTGTGGCAGGAAGGCTTTGACTCCAAACTGCCCACGCAGCCGCAGGGCAACGCCGGACACGGCAAGGAGTTGTTTGAAAGTCGCGGCTGTCTCGCCTGTCACTCGATCGGCGAAGGTGAAAGCAAGATCGGCGGTGACTTTGCTGCCAACCTCCAGCACGTAGGTCAAAAGGCAAACTTCGATTACATCGTGCGCTGGATTCACAATCCACGCGAACGCGTTGCGCCTTACTGCCCGAAAGAAAAACGTGATCTGACGCCTGACGACTACGCTAAAAAGAACCTGCCGTTCCAGTTCGACACGGAGTTGCACTCGCGCTGCCCGAACGATGGTGCTGAGTTGCAAGTGCAGAACATGACGGTGATGCCAAACTTCCGCCTGTCAGAGTCGGACGCGCGTGACATCGCCACCTATCTGTTCTCGCTCTCGTCACCTCCGAGTTATCCGTCCGCGGCTTTCATGGACGACACGAACCTAAAGGAAAAGGGACGCTTGCTCATCAAGCAGTATGGCTGCGCGGGTTGTCACGAGATCAAAGGCTTCGAAGAAGAACAGCGCATCGGCAAAGAGTTGACGGTTGAAGGTGCGACGCCGATCGAACGGCTCGACTTCGCGTTGCAGACGAAGCACGCAGAGGAAGGCAAGGACCCGCTAAATCTACACGGCGCCGCCGCGACCGAGAATGGCGGCGAGGCGCCGGCGCCTCAGAAGAAGTCCGAGGAAGAGAAGCCCTGGTACAACCACAAAGGTTTCTTCGAACACAAGATCACTCAGCCGTCGATCTACGACGAAGGTAAAGAGAAGGATCCGAAAGATCGACTGCGCATGCCGCAGCCGTATCTGACACCACAGTGGCGCACCGCGCTCACGACGTTCCTGCTCGGTAGTGTCGGCGCTGAAGGCGCAAACGTGCCGAGCACGCTGTTCTTCAATCCGCAGGATCAGAGACGACAAGACATTCAGAACGGCTGGTGGGTGGTCAAGAAGTATAACTGCATGGGTTGTCACCAGCTTCAGATCGGACAGCGATCGGTGGTGATGGACTTGCCGTTCTACCAGACACCGGAAGGCAAGGACATGCTGCCGCCCAGACTGACGAGCGAAGGTGCGCGCGTCGATCCGGCATGGTTGTTAAAGTTCCTGCACGATCCGTCGTTAAGTGGTGAGAAGACACCGGAGCAGTCGCAACAGATCGCGGCGTTGCCGTCGCCGAGTCCGCAAGCGACGAGTTCACCACACGCGAGTGCGAGCCCGAACAATCAAGCCAATAATCAGACGGGGCATTTGTTGCCGCAACCCGGCGCAGATCGCAATGGCGTGCGTCCGTATCTACAGTTCCGCATGCCGACGTTCAACTTCTCGCCAAACGAGTTGCAGATCCTCGTGCGGTTCTTTATGGCGATGTCGGGCCAGCAGGATCCGTATATCAAGGAGCCGCTGTCGCCGTTGACGGCGCAGGAGCGCGTGCTGGCGCGGCAGTTGTTTACGTCAGGAACGCCGTGTTTGAAGTGTCACATCACTGGCGATCCATCACATGATGCGAAAGCGATTGCGCCAAACTTCCTGCTGGCGTCTGAACGCTTGAAGCCTGATTGGACGTTCCGGTGGTTGTTGGATCCGTCGCAGATTAGTCCGGGCACGGCGATGCCGAGTGGGCTGTTCCGCAAGGAGGATGATCGCTGGGTGGCAAATCTGGCGACGCTGCCACCGGCGGCGACGGGCTACGATCACGACCACGCGCGGTTGTTGGTGCGATACATGTTCCTGATGGATCCGGCTGAGCAGCGGCAGTTGCTGGCGACTGGTCCAGCGGCGACCGCCAAGCCCACGGCGCCAGCGGAGCACCATGCACGCGCGAAGAAGCGCTTGAATCACGTGCGACCCCGCCAGCGTGCGGCGCTGGGAACGTATGCGGCGCGTCTGTTGAGACAATCAGTTTTCTGACAGGATTTACAAGATTAGACCAGGATTTACATGTCAATCATGAGAAATCTTGTCAATCCTGTCTAACAGCCCCCAAAACGAAGTGCGCGTTCCGTGCAAACACGGCTTCCGTGCTACAGTTAACGCGAAAGTTATCTTAGTTTGGAGGAGTTGATCATGAATAAGCAGACAAAAGTCTGGCTTGTGTTATCGATTGCACTGTCTCTGCTAGCTCTTGGCTCGGCATGTGGTGGCGGGACCTCTACTAATAAAGAGGCGACCTCTACCACCGCAAGTGCCGAAGCACCTTACAGCGGTCCGACCGGCACCGTCACCGGCGTAATCTCATATAACGGCACGCCGCCGGCTCCGAAGAAGATCGACACGACGGCCGACCCGGTCTGCGGCCAAAAGAATCCGAATCTGTCGACGGACGACACGATTGTTAAAGACGGCAAACTCGCCAACACGTTCGTTTACATCAAGGACGGCACCGTCCAAGCGGGCAAGAAGATTGCTGAGTACTCCTGGCCGACGCCGACCAGCGAGGTCCAACTCGACCAGAATGGTTGCCACTACGCGCCACACGTGCTCGGCGTCATGGTCAACCAGAAACTCAAAATCACGAACAGCGACGCCACGCAGCACAACATCCACCCGACTCCGAAGCTGAATCAGGAGTGGAACCAGACGCAGGCTAACGGCGCGCCTCCAATCGAGAGGGCTTTTAACCGCGCGGAAGTGCTCATCCCGGTGAAATGCAATCAGCATCCGTGGATGAAGGCTTACATCGGCGTGTTGAAGCACCCGCTCTTCGCGGTGAGCAGCGACACGGGCGCGTTTGAAATCAAGGGAGTGCCGCCGGGCACGTACACCGTAGCCGCGTGGAGAGAAGGCGGCGCGACCGGTGAGGAAAAGACGATGCAGGTGACGGTGCCGGCGAACGGCAGCGCAAAAGCTGACTTTGCGTTCGGTGGCGCGGCCACCAGCTCGACGAAGCCGTCGTTGCAGATGATGCCGGCGCTGGAAATTCCGGTGCGGCACTGAGTTGGGAGTTTCTTTTATCCACAGATTACACAGAGATGATCAATACATCTGTGTAATCTGTGGATTGAAATACGCGAATGAACCGGGGTCTTAATCGATTCGCTATCTTCGTCGCTTGCGCGACGTTTTTCTTGATCATCGCCGGGGCGCTTGTCACCAGCCACGACGCGGGACTGGCGACCCCCGACTGGCCGCTCTCAAATGGGCAAGTCTTTCCGAAGATGGTCGGTAACCTGTTCTGGGAACACGGTCACCGCATGGTCGCGACTACCGTCGGCATACTGACGATACTGTTGGTGATTTACCTCAAGTACAAAGAGAAGCGACAGTGGGTGCGCAAGCTCGGCTGGTTCGCGTTGCTTGCCGTAATCGCGCAGGGATTGCTCGGTGGCTTGACTGTAAAACTCATGCTGCCGCTTGCAGTTTCATCTGCTCACGCGACGCTCGCACAGCTTTTCTTTTGTACGACTGTGAGTCTTGCGATTTTTACGTCGCGCAGTTGGATGGAAGCGAGACCGTTGCCGGAAGAGAAGGGAGTTCTGCCGCTGCGTAATCTGTGCACGGTGGCGCTCGTCACGATCTTCCTGCAACTGATTCTCGGTGCGACTTTGCGTCACTCGGCGACGTGGGATCAGCACCTGCCGGTCGAGTTGATACTCGCGCACATCGGTGGCGCAGTCGTCGTGACGCTCGCGCTCGGCAGTGCGAGTGTGGCGACGTTGTTACGGCACAAGGACGAGAAGTTTTTGACGCGCCCGGCGTTGATCGCGCTGCTGCTTTTAGTGGCGCAGTTGTCGCTCGGGATTGCGGCGTACATTACGCGGCTGGCTTCGCCGAACGATCCGCAACCGTTGAATCCGATGATCTCCATCACGGTGGCGCATGTGGCGTGTGGCGCGCTCGTGTTTGTTAGCACGATCGTTCTGACGTTGCGGACGTACCGAGTTCTACCAGCGCGTGGTGATTCAGTTCAGAGTTCAAGCTTTAGCTTGTCCGCTGGGAAGAGCAGCCTAAAGGCTGAACTCTAAACGTTAATTTACAGGTACTGAATGGAAGAGTTTGCAATTGATTTGCGCAGTTCGGCGGTCGAGGTGGTGGAGCGGACGCGTTTGTCGTTCCGTGAGCGCGTCGCGGCCTACGCTGAGCTGACCAAGCCGCGCATCACGTTTCTGATCGTGCTGACATCCGCGGCCGGCTTCGCGCTGGCGTCGCGTGGCGCACTCGACTATCTCGCATTGTTCCGTTCTTTGCTCGGCATCGCTCTCTTGTCGTCAGGTATCGCGACGCTCAATCAATACGCCGAACGCGAGCTCGACGGCCTGATGCGTCGCACCGCCAATCGTCCACTGCCCGCGGGCAAACTGGCGCCGTGGGAAGCACTCGCATTCGGCGCAGGCATCACGATGCTCGCGGAGATCTACCTGCTCGTGCTCGTCAATCCACTGAGCGCACTGCTCGGACTGACAGTAATCGCGGGCTACGTCTTCGCTTACACACCGCTGAAAACGCGCACGACGTTATCAACACTCGTCGGTGCGTTTCCCGGCGCGGTGCCGCCGCTGATCGGCTGGACCGCCGCGCGCGGCACGATCAGTCTCGAAGGCTGGATACTTTTTGCAATTCTCTTTCTCTGGCAGTTCCCACACTTTCTGGCAATCGCTTGGATGTATCGCGAAGACTACAAACGCGCCGGCATCCTGATGCTGCCCGTCGTCGAGCCCGACGGCCGCGTCACCGCGCAACAGATCGTCGTCTACACGCTAATGCTGTTGCCCGTCAGCCTGCTGCCGACTGTGATGGGAATGTCAGGACGTGTTTACTTCGTGGGAGCGATCGTGCTCGGCTTGCTGTTTCTATACAGCGCTCTACGAGCGGCATTTTCGATGTCACGTCAACAAGCGCGGCGCTTGCTGCTGGCGTCAGTACTCTACTTGCCGCTGCTGTTTCTCTTGATGGTTTTGAATAGTTAGACCGCAGATACAAAAACAGATCTGAACTAAGCAAAAGGAGATCGTAACCGATGGGACGAGTTCTTGCGGTTATTATCTGGATTATCACACTGCTCTCAGTCCTGCTCTTCCTGGCCGGTAAGTGGTGGTTTCCAGAAGGTATTTCCGAGCATGCTCCAGCTCTCGATCGCCAGTTTCTGATCACGATAGTGGTGGTCGGAATCTCTTTCACTGCTGCACAAATCGGTCTCGGCTGGATGGTTTGGAAGTATCGCGACACCGGCGCGAAGAGCGATCGTGCGATTTACACGCACGGCAGCAATCGACTGGAAGTGCTTTGGACCGTCATCACGGCCTTCGTTTTTATTACCCTCGGCGTGATGGGTCAGAGCGTTTGGGCCTCGCTCAGGTTGAACAACGCGCCGCCGGGATCTTATTCGGTTGAAGTCGTCGCGCAGCAGTTTCAATGGAATTTCCACTACGCCGGCAAAGACGGAAAGTATGGTCGTACCGATCCGCAGTTAATCGACGACAGCGCGCTGAACTTCGTCGGTCTCGATTCCTCAGATCCGGCCGCGGCGGATGATGCAGTGACGGCGTCGCTCGTGATTCCCGTCAACCGTCCGGTCGAATTGCGTCTGCGGTCGAAAGACGTGATTCACAATTTCTGGGTACCGCAACTGCGCTTTAAACAGGATCTTGTTCCGGGCATGGAGATCAAGGTCCACTTCACTGCGAACAAAGTCGGAAAGTACGAGCTGGCATGTGCGGAGCTGTGTGGGCAGCTTCACTTCAAGATGAGGAGCTACATGCTCGTGCTGCCTGAAGCAGACATTCAGGCGCTCCAGGCTATGCCGCAGGAGCAGTTTCAGGCGCGCGTCGCTGAGCTGCTGAACCAGTATCAGTTGCCGACTTACAAATAGATCTTTCTTCTCTGTGCAGCCTCTGTGTTCTCTGTGCCTCTGTGGTTCATTTCAAACAGAAACACCACAGAGACACAGAGAACACAGAGGTTGCACAGAGGAAACGACGACGAGGAGATGATAAATGTCAGCTGAGACTCACGAGGTCCACCGGCACCCGGCGCCGACGAGCTTCATACGGAAGTACATCTTCAGCATCGATCACAAGGTCATAGGCATCCAGTACATCATGCTCGCGCTGGCCGCCGTGCTGGTCGGCATGATCATGTCACTTCTCATGCGCTTGAATCTGTCGTGGCCGGGTACGGAATGGCCCATTCTGGGGACATTGTTTCCGACAGGCGCACCGAACGGCGTGATGAATCCGGAGTTTTACCTGTCGCTGGTGACGATGCATGGCACCATCATGGTGTTCTTCGTGCTCACGACCGCGCCACAGGGCGGCTTTGGCAACTACTTCCTGCCGATCCAGATCGGCGCCGAAGACATGGCGTTTCCATACCTGAACATGCTTTCGTTCTGGGTGACGCTGGTCGGCTTCATCGTCATCCTGCTGGCGATTTTTGTGGAAGGCAATGCTGCGATCGGGCAGTGGTTCTCGGCACTCGGGCCGTCATTCACTGGCGGGAGTGGCACCGTTGGTCCAATCGGTGGTTGGACTGGTTACGCGCCGCTGAGCGCGCTCGGCAAGATTGCGGGTCCGGGTCAGGGCGCCGGTATGAACCTGTGGGTGATCAGCATTGCGATCTTCTGCGTCGGCTCGTTGCTGGGCGCGTTGAACTTCATCACCACCTTGCTCAACATGCGCACGAAAGGCATGTCGCTGATGCGCATGCCGCTCACTTGCTGGGCGTGGTTCACAACCGCGGTGCTCGCATTGTTATCGTTCCCGGTGTTGCTCGGCGGCGGCATCCTGCTGCTACTCGATCGTATCGCGGGCACGAGCTTCTTTATTCCGAGTGGTCTTTACGTCAGCGGTTTGCTTTCCGGCTCAAACCCGAATTTCCCGCTGCACACGGGCGGTTCACCGATACTCTGGCAGCACCTGTTCTGGTTCTTCGGACACCCGGAAGTCTACATCGCGATCCTGCCCGGCATGGGCGCGACGTCGCATATCCTCGCGACCTTCGCACGCAAACCGGTCTTCGGTTATCGCGCGATGGTGTTCGCGATCTTCGCCATCGGACTGCTGGGCTTCTTCGTGTGGGGTCACCACATGTTCATCAGCGGCATGAGCCCTTACTCCGCGATCGCGTTTTCAGTGTTGACGCTTTCGATCGGCGTGCCGTCTGCGGTCAAGACATTCAACTGGCTGGGAACGTTATGGGGCGCGCGCATTCGCTTCACGACCGCGATGTTGTTCGCGATCGGATTTGTTTCACTGTTCGTCGCCGGCGGTATCACCGGGTTGATTCTCGGACAGAGCTCACTCGACCTGCCGATGCACGACACGTACATCGTCCCGGCTCACTTCCATCTCGTGATGGGCGTGGCCTCGATCTTCGGAATGTTTGCGGCGCTGTACTTCTGGTTCCCGAAGATGTTCGGACGCTTCATGAATGAAACCCTCGGCCGGATTCACTTCTGGATAACGTTCATCGGCGTTTACGCGATCTTCGTGCCGATGCACATCATGGGAATTGTCGGCATGCCGCGCCGGTATGCGAGTTTTACTGAGTATCGCTTCCTCGATACCCTGCATCCGCTCGTGGTCCTGGTGACCGTGGCCGCCATTGTCACGATCAGCATTCAGGTCGTTTTCTACTTCAACGTGTTCTGGAGCATCTTCAAAGGTGAGAAGGCGGGCGACAATCCGTGGGAAGCGACGACGCTCGAGTGGACCACATCTACGCCGCCGCCACACGACAACTTTGCGGGCGTGTTGCCGACGGTTTATCACGGCCCTTACGAATTTGCAGTTCCGGGAGCGCCGAATGATTTTGTAATGCAGACAGATGTCGGGGCCGACGTACCAAGCGATGGCCACAATGGTCACAAGCACTAAGAAAGTAACGAGCAAGGGGATTGGATCCGGTGGAGGTTTTCCTGGACCGAACGGTAAGAAGCCAGGCGGGAATGGATTTCACGGCGGTGATCAGCCGAAGCGTAGATTTTCACCTGCCACCTACCGGATCACGATGTGGATCGTGCTGGCCGCGGTCCTGATGATGTTTGCAGCGCTGTCGAGCGTTTACATTTACATCAGAGCGAATGAAGAGCAGCGACTACCGATCGCGATGCCGTCGATGTTCTTCGTCAGCACCGGGTTGATTTTAGTTAGTAGTGGCACGTTTCAACGGGCCAAGAGATCTTTGCAACAGGATCGTCCGCGCGCGTACCTGCGCTGGTTACTGGCGACGCTGGCTTTGGGTATCGCGTTTTTGGCCTCTCAGCTGGTTGGTTGGCGTGAGTTGGCGCGAGCCGGGGTTTATTTCGCCGGTCACCCACGCAGCTCGTTCTTTTACCTGGCGACGGGGCTGCACGGCGCACACCTGATCGGTGGTATCGGACTGGTGTTGGTCCTCGTGTTCAGGCGTCTGCGCCCCGGATGGTTGTTGCACGGCGAGAAGAATTCAACGTGGCACGGCGTCGTTGGGCTTTACTGGCACACGATGGACGGAATTTGGGTCTGGTTGTTTTTGTTGTTGTTGATTTTCAAGTAAGACTTAACCACGGATTACACAGATGAATGCAGCGATTAACACGGATAGTGTAGTTGGAAACCGTTATCGCATCGGGATGCTGGTGTCGCTGGCGTCGATCGCGATGTTGTTTACGTCGCTCAGCAGCGCGTACATCGTGCGTTCGGGGGTCACTTATGACTGGTATCCGATCGCGGTGCCGCGTGTGATGTTCGGCAGCACGGCCTTAATCCTGCTGAGCAGCCTTGCGATCGAGATCGCGAGACGAAAACTCAAGCAGGGTCTCCCGGCAAGCTACTCGCACTACTTGGCACTAACCGGCCTGCTCGGTCTCGGGTTTCTCGTTTCACAACTATTCTCGTGGCGACAACTCGAAGCACAGGGGATCTATATCTCGACCCACCCGCATAGCTCGTTCTTTTACGTGCTGACCGGCACACACGGCGTACACCTCGCGGGTGGTTTGCTGGCTCTCGGTTTTCTGTGGCTACGCTCCCGGCGGCATTTGGACGCAGCGCGCTTAATCGCGAAACGACAAGCCGTCGCAGATGCAGTAGCGATTTACTGGCATTTCATGAGCGCTCTTTGGATCTACCTATTCCTACTTCTTTTCCTTTGGAGGTAACAGGTGAGCACTGAAGCACGTGTGGGACATTTCCCGGCAGTGGATTGGGAAGGCGGGGCCTTTCCTTATCGCGTGGGCCATCGCAAGTTGGGGATGTGGCTGTTTATCGTTTCCGACTCGCTGACGTTTTCGGCGCTGCTGATCGGTTACAGCTATTTGCGCGCGTCCAACGTCTGGCCGACTCCGTTTCCTTTCTACCCGAGCATCGTCTTTTCGTCGGTAATGACGTTCTGCCTGCTGTCGTCGAGCTTGACGATGGTGTTTGGCGTGTCAGCGTCGAGCAAAGGCGACAAAGCGAAAGCGAGGAAGTGGATCCTGGCGACCATCTTCTTCGGCGTGGCCTTTATCGTCCTCCACTTGATCGAGTGGCGACACCTGCTCCACGAGGGAATGCGGCCGTTCTACCTGCCCGAGCACTGGGTCCAGGTGTTTACAACCACCGACGGCGTGCCGCCTTCACCACTGTTTGGCGCCACGTTCTTCACCATCACCGGCTTGCACATGTTCCACGTTGCTTCGGGCGCGGTTTACCTCCTCGTCGTCGCGTTACGCGTCAACAAACTCAAGCACGAAGACATCGAGATCAGCGGTCTTTACTGGCACTTCGTCGACCTCGTCTGGATGTTTGTTTTCCCGCTCATCTACATCATGTCTGTTGATGTTGGTCACCACACCGGTTTGTGAGGCGGAGGAGAATCGGAATGACTGAACACGCACACGCTGAAGAACATTTTGCCGGTAGTAATAAACTGTTCATCTCGATCTGGGGCTGGCTGGTGGCGCTGACGCTCGTCGAGATCTTCCTGGCTTACAAGCCGATGCCGATTCACCTGATGCTGATCGTGCTGCTCGGGCTCTCGATCATCAAGGCGGCGCTGATCATGGCGTACTTCATGCACCTGAAGTTTGAGCGGCTGAGTTTGATTCTTACGCTGATTCCGGCGCTGGTAGTCTGTATACTACTGTTGTTTGTTTTCTTCCCCGACAGTTTTCGCTCGGCGGGGTTGCGATACAAGTTTAAGGAGCAACCGGCAGTCGCGCCGGCACCAGTGGAGGAGCCGTAATGAATTTGAGTTGGCGTCGGGTTTTGGTTTTGTTGGTGTTCGCGGTGGCAGTCGTGCTGCTGGCGAATACCTTTGCGGAGGCGCAGTGTTCGATGTGTCGCGCGGGGTTGACCAGCGTCACCAACTCACGGTTCATTCGTAACTTCAATATCGGCGTGCTGGTGCTTTTGATACCGCCGGTGTCGATATTCTGTTCGATCTTTGTGGTGTTGCGGAAATACCGAAACCACTGATGACACGGATAAATACGGATGAGTAGCGATAATCCGTTAGCACTTGATGTTGATAAACGAACGACGCGCGGGCGAGTGTGCCCGGCGTGTGGCGGGAAGATCATTCCCTCGGATCGGGCGGTCTATCAATCAGGCGCGGACCCGACCGGATCGTTTCCGTTGTGGCAGTGCGAGCGGTGTGGGTACGAGGAAGTTGGCGAGCGGCGCAAGCCCGCTGGAAAGGCGAAGCAC
>JADMIO011306060.1_pt1 | contig 20813 bp, 15 predicted proteins | sample 8958161 | NCBI WGS metagenome assembly JADMIO01 (sample SAMN16585339, study PRJNA669376) | soil metagenome | isolation source: Crop rotation soil | place: USA: Cullars Rotation, Alabama | collected 2011 | reverse complement strand
GCCGCGACTTCAAGTCACGTGAATTCCAAGCTTCGGATCCCACTGTGCTGGAAAGCGGAACCTCCTCGCGCGCTCCAACGCCGAGCTGGAACAGTTCGCCTACGTCGCCTCGCACGATTTGCAGGAGCCGCTGCGCGCGGTGGCGAGTTGCGTGCAGCTCCTGCAGAAGCGCTACGAGGGAAAGCTCGACGAGCGCGCGAACGAGTTCATCGCGCACGCCGTCGACGGCACCAAGCGCATGCAGGCGTTGATCATGGACCTGCTCGCCTACTCGCGGGTCGGCACCCGGGGCCATGCGTTCGAGCCGGTCAATCTGGAGGAAACGCTCTCGGACGCGCTGGCGAACCTCACCGTGGCGATCAGCGAGAGCGGCGCGGTGATCACGCGCGATCCGCTGCCGACGGTGCTGGGCGACGACACGCAGCTCGGGCAGCTCTGGCAAAACCTGATCGGCAACGCGGTGAAATTCCGCGCCGAGGGCCGCGCGCCGCAGATTCGGGTCACCGCGCGCCGCAACGGGGACGAGTGGACGTTCGGCGTGGCCGACAACGGCATCGGCATCGAGCCGCAGTATTTCGAGCGCGTTTTCCGCGTGTTCCAGCGGCTGCACACCCGCACGCGCTACGCCGGCACCGGCATCGGCCTCGCGATCTGCAAGAAGATCGTCGAGCGCCACGGCGGCCGCATCTGGATCGAATCCCAGCCGGAGGAAGGCTCGACGTTTTATTTCACCCTGCCCGCCACCCAGCGACCGGCTCCGGCTTCCTCATGACGAAGAACAAAGCGATCACCATCCTGATGGCTGAAGACAACGCGACCGACGTGATGCTCACGAAGGAAGCGCTCACGCACGCCAAGCTGCTCAACACGCTGCACGTCGTGGAAGACGGCGTGGAGGCGCTCGATTTCCTGCACCGCCGCGGAAAACACACCAAGGCGCCGCAGCCCGATTTGATCCTGCTCGACTTGAACATGCCGCGGAAAAACGGCCAGGAGGTGCTTGCGGAGATCAAGGCGAGCGAGCGGCTGAAGCAGATTCCGGTCGTCATCCTCACCACCTCGAAGGCCGAGGAGGACGTCGTGAAGGCCTACGGACTGTACGCGAATTGCTACGTCGTGAAACCGGTCGACTTCGAGGTCTTCACCGAAGTCGTGCGCTCGATCCAGGAGTTCTGGTTCAGCGTGGTCACGCTGCCCCGCGCGTGAAGCGCCGAACGCGATCCTTCGCTTGAGCCAAGTCGCCGCCAATCTCCCGCGCCAGGTCGCCATGGATGGTCGCACCATTCACGTCCTGCTGGTGGAGGACAACCCGACCGACGCGCTGCTCGTGCGCGAGGATCTTTCGCCGCGGGCGGGCGTGCGTTTCGAGGTCGTGCACGTCGACGAGCTGCGCACGGCGTTGCAGACGCTCGCGTCGGTTCGGTTCGATGTCGTGCTGCTCGATCTGGGATTGCCGGACGCGGACGGACTCGAGGCGTTTGGCCGGCTGCATCGCGCGGTGCCGGAAGTGCCCGTGATCATCCTGTCAGGGCGCAACGACGAGGAGCTTTCGATCCAGGCCGTCCATGCCGGCGCCGAGGATTACCTGGTGAAGGGCCAGGCCGGCGAGGGCGGTCTCGCCCGCGCGATCCGTTACACGATTGAGCGGTGGCGGACGAAAGCGGCGCTGCAGGAGAGCGACGCGCGCTTCCACCAGGTAGTGGAGAACATTCACGAGGCGCTGTGGATCTTCGAGCCCGACACGAACCGCGTCGTCTACGTCAGTCCGCGCTACACGGAAATCTGGGGCCAGCCGGACACGCGCCTCTACACCGCGCCGCACGCCTGGACCGAGCTGATCCACCCGGAAGATCGCGCGCGGGTGGAGCAAAACGCGGCGGCGCGGGAGCGCGGCGACGGGCACGGCGAAAGCTATCGCATCACGCGCGCCGACGGCGCGGTGCGGTGGATTCGGCACCGGACGTTCGCAGCGCGCGACGGCACGGGACGGGTGCGCCGCCTGATCGCGGTGGCGGAGGACACGACGGAACGCAAGAAGCTCGAGGAACAGTTCCTGCGTTCGCAACGCATGGAAGCGATCGGCACGCTGGCGGGCGGCGTGGCGCACGACCTGAACAACATTCTCGCGCCGGTGCTCATGACCGCGGAACTGCTGAGCGCGCGCGCGCCCGCCGGCCGCGATCGCGAGTTGCTCTCGATGATGGCGCAGGGCGCGCATCGGGCCGCGGACACGGTGCGGCAGTTGTTGCTCTTCAGCCGCGGCGCCGAGGGCGAGCGCGTCATCGTCCACCCGAAACAGATCATCGAGGAGATGGCCGCGATCATGCGCGAAACGTTTCCGCGCGAGATCGTCATCGTGGAGCAGCCGACCGAGGAGCTCTGGCCGGTGATCGCCGATGCGACGCAGATGCACCAGGTGCTGCTGAACCTCTGCGTCAACGCGCGCGATGCGATGCCCAACGGCGGCACGCTCACGATTGGCGCGAACAACGTGGAGCTGGGTCCGAAAGACATCCACCTGCATGCGGACGCGCGCGTCGGTCGCTACCTGGTGTTGAGCGTGTCGGACACCGGCATGGGCATCTCGCCCGAAATCATGAATCGCATTTTCGATCCGTTCTTCACCACGAAGGGGGTCGGCCGCGGCAGCGGGCTCGGGCTCTCGACCGTGGTGGGAATTCTGCGCGGGCACGGCGGCTTCATCACGGTCGCCACCGAACCGGGGCGCGGCAGCATGTTCAAAGGCTACCTGCCCGCGGCCGGCGAGACGGCGCTCGCGGCGAAGGCACCGATCGCGAAACCGGCGGCGCCCGGGCGCGGCGAAGTGGTGCTCGTGGTCGACGACGAGGAGGCGATTCGCGAAGCAACGCGTGAGATTCTCGAGTTGAACGAATACCGCGTGCTCTCGGCGGCGGATGGTCGCGAGGCACTGAACCTGTACAAACAGGAGCGCGAAAGCGTGCAGCTCGTGCTCACCGACGTCATGATGCCCGTGATGAACGGTCCCGCCCTCGTGCGCGAACTGCGCGCCCTCGATCCGCATCTGAAGGTGATCGCCGCCAGCGGCCTCGACAACGAGGCGCGGCGCAACGAGCTCGCCGCGCTCGGCGTGACGGAGATCCTGATGAAGCCCTTCAAGCCGTCGCAGCTCCTCGAGCTCGTGCGCCGGCAGCTCGGCACGCGGCACACGGCGGTGCCGTGGATCAGCCGCGCGGGGAAGAAATAACCGGCGGCAGGTGGGTCGCGCACTCCGTGCGCGGCACAATGCGGACTTTCCAATCATGCCGCGCACGGAGTGCGCGACCCACCTACGATTTCACGTCCCGAATCTTCCCCAGCTCTCCGATCAAATAGCACACCAGCGCGAACGCGGTGAGGTGCATGAAGGCCGCGACGGCGAAGACGGGCGTGAAGGACAGATTCTGCACGGCCCAGCCGATGCCCTTCTGCGAAAGTGCGCCGACGAGGCTGCCGAACATCCCGCCCAGGCCGGTCACGGCGCCAATCACGTGCTGCGGGAAAACCTCGGCGGGCAGCGTGATGTTGCCCCATAGGGCGTGCGCGAACATCGCGACGGTGATGAGCGTGACCGCCATCCCCGCGCTGGGCACGCGGGTCACGAGGAGAAAACAAATCGGCATCATGCACGACGCGACGAGCATCGAGCTTTTGCGCGCGCGATTGAGCGACCATCCACGCTGAATCAATCGCCCCGGAATGAAACCGCTCGCGATGTTGCCCAGCGTGAGCCCAACGAACGGGATCCAGCTATAACGACCGATGTCGGCGAGATCGAAGCCGCGCTCCTGCTGGAGAAACTTCGGCGTCCAGAAAATAAACAGGTACGAGATCGGATCCGTCAGCATGCGCGCGAAGATGCAGCCCCACACCGGCTGCATCGTGAGCAGCCGCCAAATCGAAACGGTGGGCGCCTGGCCGGCCTCGGCGAGACCGGCTACAACACTGCTGTAGCCGCGGTCGCTGACCGCGGACGGCGCGACCGCGGCGGGCGGCTGATCGGATTCGATGTGCGCGAGTTCCTCGGGGGAGAGCCGTGGGTGTTCGCGCGGCAGCCGGTAGAAAAGCGTCCACGCGACGACCCACACGAATCCCAACGTCCCGCCCGCGACGAACGCATACCGCCAGCCCCACGTCTGCGTGATCCACGCCACGAGCGGCGCGGCGAGCGCGGCACCAATCGCCGTGCCGGAATTGAAGATGCCGCAGGCGAGCGCGCGTTCGCGGAGCGGGAACCATTGCGCAACCGCCTTCACGCCCGCGGGAAAATTCGCCGGCTCGAACACGCCGAGCAGCGCGCGACACGCGATGAAATGACCGGCCGTGCGGGCGAACGCATGCAGGATGTTCGCGATCGACCAGCCCGTGACGAAGATCGTGAACGAGCGCCGGGTGCCGAGCCAGTCCACCAACCGCCCGCTCACGACGTACATCACCGTGTAGGCGATCAGGAACGCGAACGTGATGTCCGCATACTCCATCGTGCTGATATGCAGTTCGTCCTGGATCGTCTGCGCGAGGACCGAGAGCGTCTGCCGATCGAGGTAGTTCAGCTCCGACGCGAGGCAGAGCATCGCGACGATGTACCAGCGCAGGCCGGGGATTTTTTTCGGCTCGGGGTTCATCGATCGCGCTGACTAGGCACGCGGCGCACGCGCTGCGTCGAAGCTAAGCCGCCCCCGACGGGACCTGCTCTTCGAGCGGCGTCACCGGATCGATGAAGAGCCAGCAGAGCGCGCCGATGACGTACACGCCGGCAAAGGTGTAGAAGTTCATGTTCCAACCCCCGCCCGCCATTTGGAGCACCCAGGGCACCACCATCGGTGCGACCGCGCCGCCGACGTTGCCCATCATGTTCATGCTGCCGGAGAGCGAGCCCGCGTATTTGCCGCCGACGTCCATGCAGGCTCCCCAGCCGCCCGGCATCGCCAGGTCGTTGCCAAAGCTCGCGAGGCCGACCGAGAGCATCGCGAACAGCGGATTCTGGAACTTCGTCGCCACGATCAGCATCACGGCGGCGCCGGCGAGACCGACACCGGCCATCAAGCGACGGGTCGTCGCCGTGCCCAGCGACCTCGCGATGCGGCTGGAAATCAATCCGCAGAACAGCGAGCCGAGCCCGCCGAAGAAAAGCGGCAGGCAGTTCAGCAGCGCGCTCTCCCATTTGCCGAGCTGCGGAAAGGATTCCTTCAGGTACGTGGGCATCCACGTGATGTAGAAGTACCAGCTATAAGACATGCAGAAATACTGCAGCCAAAGCAGCCAGACCGTCCGTGAGCGTACCAGCTTGCCCCACGGGACCTTACCGTGCCCCCCGAGATTGTTGGCGGCATCGCCGATGATCGCGAGCTCGCTGGCGTTGACGGCGGGATGCTGCCGCGGATCGTCCCGAAACCAGCGGTAGAAGAATACGGCCCAAACGATTCCGATCGCGCCAAAAACCATGAAGGTGTGGCGCCAGTTCATGTAGGTGAGCACGAGGACCACGAGCAGCGGCGTGAATGCGCCGCCCCAGCGCGCGCTGAGCCACATGATGCCTTGCGCGCGCACGCGTTCGCTCTGCGGAAACCAAATCGTGAAGGCCTTGGTGATGTTCGGAAAGCACCCGGCCTCGCCGATGCCAAAAAAGAAGCGGAAAAACACGAGCGACACCAAGCCCCAGGCCGCACCCGTGAGCGCCGTGAAGATCGACCACATGATGACCACGCGCATCAGCACCAGCCGCGGCCCAATGCGATCGCCGAGCCAGCCGCCGGGAATCTCGAAGAGCGCATAGGCCCAGCCGAAGGCGCTGAAAGCATAGCCCATCTGATCCTTCGTCAGGGACAAATCCTGCATCATCAGGTCGGCCGACTTCGAGATGCAGACGCGATCGATGTAGGTGATGATTGCGAGCGTCACCGCGAACCCGAGCACGGTGTGTCGTGCATGCGTCGGAGCCTGGGTCGCGGTGGGATGCGAGACGCTGGAAGTTTCAGCGGAGCGGGGTGACACTCCGCTGTGCGTGACCTTGGCGCGAGAGCGTGTCAACGCGGCAAATCTGAAAAGCGCGGAAAGAATCGTGGGTTAGGGCGAGGCGTCCCCGCCGAGCCGTCGCGCCTGCCGCGTTCGAAAATCAAAACGTTTTCGCCCGCGACATCCGCGACGGCTCACCGAGGACGGTTCGCCCTACCGCCGCCGCAGCGCCAAGACCACGGCCGACATGTCCTTGTCGCCATGCCCCGCGGCGAGGGCTTGCTCGAAACGCTCGAGGGCCGCGTTCGCGGTCAGCAGCGCATCCTTGGACGGCGCGGCTTCGCTGGTCGCGTAGCGCAGATCCTTCGCCATCAGGCGCAGGAAAAAGTTCGGGGCGAAATCACCCGCGGTCATGCGCGCCGCCACCGTTTTCGTGATCGGGCTCCCTGCCGCCCCGCCGAGGAGAAACTCCAGCACCTTCGTGCGATCGATGTCGGTGCGTTCGAGCCAGGCCAGGCCCTCGGCCAGGGCAACGACCTGCACGCCGGCGAGGAAGTTGTTCACGAGTTTGACGAGCGCGCCGCTGCCGGTCGGGCCGAAATGCGTCACGCTGCGCGCCATGGCGTCAAGCGCGGGTCGCGCCTTCGCCAGCGCGGCCGCGGACCCGCCGACGAGAAAGTTCAGTTCACCCGCGGCGGCTTGCGCCTTGCTGCCCGTCACCGGGGCGTCGACCAACTCGCAACCGGCCATCTCGGCGGCGAGCGCCAGCTCCTTTACCCAGCCGAGCGAAAGCGTGCTGCAGTCGACCACGATGGCGCCATGCGGGGCACTGGCGAGAGCGCCATCGTTGCCAAGCCACATCGCACGCGACGCGACATCGTCGGCCACCATGCAGATGACGAGGTCCGCATCCTTCGCGGCTTCGCGGGCCGTCGCCGCCACGGTCGCGCCGTCGCTCGCCAGGGCGTCGGCCTTGGCCCGGTTGCGATTGAAAACAGTGACCGCAAACCCCGCGCCGAGGAGCCGCCGCGCCATCCCGCCGCCCATGATGCCGAGACCGAGAAAGCCGATGCGGGATAAACTCACGCCGGCACTCATGCACCATCGCGGGCGGGAATCGAGCCAGCGTTGAAAAAAAATGCCGCCGAATACTCGGCGGCATTTTCCGAAAAAGAAACGGTGGCTTACTTCTTGTCCGCCTTCTTGTACATCTTGTGGTCCTTCTTCTGGTCGTCACCGATTTGGCTGCACAGCTTGTTCGCCTCCTCGTTGTTGTTGGCCTTGAACGCGGCCTCGAGCTTGTCGACCAGCGCGAGCATTTTCTTCATGTCGGCCTGGTAGTCGGCGACGAACTTTTTCCGCTCGCCCGCCGGCAGATCGGCGGTCTTGGCCGGCTCGAGCTTCATCGCCGCCTGGAGGTTCTCCTTCATGATGGCGACTTTGGCCAGCGAGTCGGCGTTCTTGGACGCATCGCTGGCCTGACGGCGCACTCCGCGGAAGGCGCCACCGACTTTTTCCATTTTCTTGCCGAGCTCGGTCTCCGGCTCATCAGCGGCGCGAACACCCAGCACGAAGCCGAGCGCGATAATAGCAGCGAATAACGATAGACGTAGTTTCATGTTAGGTTGAGTGAGGGGAATAGATTTGCCGCCGCGGAGCCAACGGCATCCGCACCCGGGAGGGCAATCGGATTCGTGGTAGGTCTTTAGGTGGCGAGTCCTGGGACGTTGATGCGAGCCGGCGTATTCAAAAAGCTCGTCGCGGCTCGCCGCCTTCGGCTGATTTCGGGGTTCACGAGCCGTAGGTTCGTTAACCATATAAATCCCACCTGTTGTGACGCCGACGTGCTCGCGGCGTCAGGCTTGGAAACAACGTTCACTCATGAGGCTGTGTCGCATCGTCGGAGTCGGACTCGCGCTCGGAGCCGCCAGCGCGACCGCGTGGGTCCGCGCGGCGACCGCGGCCGATGAAACACATGAGTTCGCCGCACGCATCGCCCGAGCAGATCTGCACTATGCGTCGCCGCCGCCGCGGAGCGAGGACGGGCTGCCCATTGGCAACGGCCGCATGGGGTCACTCGTGTGGACGACGCCGGCGACCGTGCGACTCCAGATCAATCGCAACGATGTGCAGTCCGTAAACCGCGACACGAACAGCTTCTTCGAGCGCAACACCGACTACATGGGCGGCTGCGCGTTCGTGGACATCGATGTGAACGGGAGCGCCGGACCGGTCTTTGACGGCGAGAGCTGCCCGCAACACCTCTCGGTCTATGACGGCCGCGCCGAACTCGCTGGCCGCGACGTCGACCTCCGACTCATCGCGCACCCGGATCACGACGTCTTCGCAATCGAAATCGACGATCGCCGCGCCGCGCCGCAACCGATCACCGTGAGCCTGCGGATGCTGCGGTATGCGTCGCAATATTTCGGCGACCACGAGCGGATGACGAAGGAGCACATCGTCACCGTGCGCACGCGCCAGCACACCGCGGCGTCACAGCTCCACGTGCGCGGCAGTTCCGTCCTGCTCACGCAGGAGTTCCGCGAAGGTCCGCACGTCGCGAAATCGGCGGTTGCCGCCCGCCTCGTCGGCCGCGCCAACCGTCCGGAGTTCGCGAACGACACCGAAGTCCGTCTGACCGCGCCCGCCGCGACGGGTCGCCTCACGGTGCTGATCAGCAGCGCCGCCGCGCTGGGCGCGGAGCCCGATTGCGTGGGCGACGCGCTGGGTGCGCTCGATGCAGTCTCGAACCGCGATTTCGCCGCGCTCGCACGCGAAACGGCCGCGTGGTGGCACCGCTATTGGGCCCGCGGCTCCGTGGCGTTGCACAGCGCGGACGGCACCGCGGAGTACATTCAGGACAACTATCACGCGTTCCTCTATCTCATGGGCGCGGCGTCGCGCGGGAAATATCCGACGAAATTCAACGGCATGCTTTGGAACACCGCCGGCGATCTGCGCACTTGGGGTGCGCAGCATTGGTTCGCCAACCTGAGCTGTTACTACGAGGCGATCTTCGCCGCGAACCGGCTCGAACTGCTCGACGGCGTCTTCGACATGTACTCGGGGATGTTCGACGCCGCCGCGACCGCTGCGCGCCAGCAGTGGGGCAGCCAGGGTATCTACATTCCCGAGACGGTGTGGTTCGACGGACTCGCCGAGCTGCCCGAGGACATCGCGGCCGAAATGCGCGACCTCTACCTGCGGCGCAAACCGTGGGAAGAGCGTTCGGCGCGGTTCATGGAATTCGCGCGGACGAAGCTGCCACACTCGAGTCGCTGGAACTGGTGGGGCGGCGGAAGCTGGGTCGGCGGCCAGTGGGTGCCGACCGAGCGCGGCAACGGTCCCTATGGTCCCGTCAGCCACATTCTCGGCACCACGGCGAAAGTCGCATACCTCTACTGGCGGCGCTACGAGTACACGCTCGAGACCGAGTGGCTGCGCACGCACGCGTATCCGATGCTCCGCGGCGCGGCGGAATTCTATCGGAATTTCCCGAACCTGCAGCGCGGCGCTGACGGCCGGCTGCACCTCTCGCACGTGAACAGCAACGAGAGCGTCCAAGGCGCGCGCGACACCGATGAGGATATCTCCGCGATGCGCGGCATTTTTCCCGTGGCCACCCGCGCCGCGGAAATCCTCGGCGTGGACCCGGAGCTTCGCGCCAAGTGGCGCGACACGCTGGCGCAACTCGCCCCGATGCCGACGAGCACCGACCCCGACGCGCTGAAGCCAGCCGACTACGATGGCCCGCGCGTGATCGTCCGCGGCCGCACGCCGGTCGTGACCGGCCGGGGTTTCACGCCCGACGGCAACAGCCTGCCGCACGTGTTCTTCGATCTCTGCAACCTCGATTCACCGGACCGGGAGTTTCTCGCCATCGCCAACGCCACGTTCGATCGCGGTTTTCGCGGCGGTACGCCCGCGCCGAATACATCGGTCGGCGTGCTCTCCAAGATGGCCATCGCGGGCACGACGCTCGGCCGCGTCGACGCGACGCGTTTCCTCATCGCGAACCAGATGCGCTCGCTCACCGCGGAGCGCGAAGGCGCGTACAACGGCGGGCGGCCGTTGCTGAACCGCCTGTCGCTGCGCGAAGGGCATCAGGCGTTCGACGCCCAGCGCCTCGGCCGCGCCGCCGAAGCGCTGCAGATCGCGCTGCTCAACAGCTCCCCGCCAGCGCCGGGCGCGGAGCCCGCCGTGCGCGTCTTCGCGGCGTGGCCGCCGGAGTGGGACGCCCGTTTCACGCTGCGCGCGCGGGGCGGGTTCGTGGTCACCGCCGCGTACGAAAAGGGCGCCGTCGTTTCCGTGGACGTCGTCTCCGAGGCCGGCGCGCGCCTGCGCTTGCACAACCCGTGGGGCGAGAGAACCTGCACTGTTCTTCACGGCGATGGCTCGAGTGAAACGGTGCGCGGCGCCGTGCTCGAGGTGCCGACCCGCGAGGGGGAAAGGATCTCATTTCGCAAGTAGCCCGCTTCGGCAGAAGCGGGAGGTCCCTGCTCTTCCGAGCAGGGCTACGAAAACTGAGCAAACGGAGGAATCCGGGTTGAATCGGCGAAGCCGGATCGGCATCTCCATCTGGCACTCGCATGTCCCCCGCTCCCCTCTCCCGTCGCCATTTTCTTACGACCACGGCCGCTGGCCTCGCCGCCGCGTTCGTGCCTTCCGCGATGCACGCGGCGGACAGGAAAAAATCCGGCGCCACCGCGTGGCCCATCGGCTGCTTCAACCGACCCTGGCGCGACTGGGGCTACGACGCCGCGCTCGACGGGATCAAGGCCGCGGGGTACAAGTGGACGGGCCTGCTCACCGCGTTGCCGGGCGAGGGCGAGATTTTCACCGGCTCCGCCGCGAAGCCCGAATACCTCGAGGCGTTGAAGAAGAAAATCGCCGCGCGCGGCCTCCGGGCGAACATGTGCGCGCTGCGCCTGAAAAACACGCTGGCACTTCCCGAGGTCATTGCGGACACGCGCAAGCAAATCGACAACGCGAAGACCCTCGGCCTCGAGTACGCGATGACCTTCGGCGAGGCGAAGCCCGAGCGTTACGCGCAATTCTACCGGGTCATGGCCGACATTGCCGCGTACGCGCACGAGCGCGGGATCAAGCTCGTGATGAAGCCGCACGGCGGCGGCAGCGGCTCGTCGCACGAGATTCTCGCCGCGATCAAGACCGTGGGTCATCCGAATTTCAAAATCTGGTACGACGCCGGCAACATACTCTTCTACACCGGCAAGGATCCGGTCACCGAACTCGAGCCCATCGCCGAGCACGTGACGGGGCTCTGCGCGAAGGACTGCGACAAGCAGCGCGGCGAGGTCATGATTCAACTCGGCGCGGGCAAGGTCGATTTCGCCGGGGTCTTCAAGCAGCTCAAGGCCGCCGGCTTCAACGGCCCGATCATGCTCGAGGGCTGCAAGGTCGGCGCCACTGCCGCGGAGACGACGGAAAACGCGCGCGCGAATCGGGAATTTTTGGAAAAGGTCCTGGCGACGATCTGAGACGATGCGTACGCCATTTAGCTGTGACGCCCGCGTCGCGCCGATCTCAAACCACGCGACGAGGGCGTCGCGGCTCCAGGACACGATCATCGGCGGGCTGCTGTTATTGCTCGCCGGCTGCGGCACGCCTTCGGCCGACACCCCGAAGACGGTGAGCCTTGGCGTGGTTCCGATTCTCCCGATTGATCGGGTTACCGTCGTCCCCGAGCGCGGCTTCAAGGCCGACAAACTCGCCGCGATCGACGCCGCCGTCGCGAATGCCATCGCCGCGAAAAAACTTCCCGGCTGCGTCGTCTGGCTCGAACACAACGGCGAGAGCTACCACAAGGCCTACGGCAACCGCGCGCTCGCCCCCGAAGTCGAAGCCGCGACCGAGGATACGATCTACGACGCCGCGTCGCTGACCAAGGTCATCGCCACCACGACCGCGGTCCTCCAGCTCGTCGAGCGCGGGAAAATCGATCTCGAGTCGCCGGTCGTGCGCTACCTGCCGAAGTTCGGCGCGCACGGCAAAGACAAGATCACCGTGCGCCAGTTGATGACGCACACCTCCGGCCTGCGCCCCGATCTCGATTACAAGCCTGCGTGGATCGGCATCGAGACGGCGGTCGAGAAGGCGTGCGCCGAGGAGCCGAAGAGCGTGCCGGACAGCACGTTTGTCTACAGCGACATCAACTTCATTGTGCTCGGCGAACTGGTCCACGTCGCGAGCGGGAAGCGTCTCGACGTCTACGCGGCCGCGGAGATTTTCGGGCCGCTGAAGATGAACGACAGCGGATTCCTCCCGCGCCGCGAGCGATGGCCGCGCGTCGCGCCGACCGAGCAGACGGACGGCAAGATGCTGCGCGGCATCGTCCACGATCCGTCCTCGCGCATGATGGGCGGCGTCGCGGGACACGCCGGACTCTTCACCACCGCGGCGGATCTCGCGCGCTTCTGTCGCATGCTGCTGAACGGCGGCGAGCTCGACGGCGTGCGTATCCTCAGCGCCGCGACGGTCTCGCGCATGACCCACGCCCAAATCGACGGCAACGATCGGCGCGGGCTCGGCTGGGACATCGACTCGCGTTTCTCGAGTCAACGCGGCCGCTGGTTCCCGGCCGGCGCGTCGTTCGGCCACACCGGCTTCACCGGCACGAGCATCTGGGTCGATCCGGAGACGAAGACCTTCGTGCTGTTCCTCAGCAATCGCGTGCATCCCGACGGCAAGGGCGACGTCACGCCGCTCCGCCGCGAAATCGGCACGCTCGCCGCCGAGGGCATCGCGCGCGACGCCACGGCCGTGCTCAACGGCATCGACGTGCTCGTGCGCGACGACTTCGCCCCGGTGCGCGGTCTGCGCATCGGCCTCATCACGAACCAGAGCGGCCGCGATCGCCAGGGCCGGTCGACGATCGATCTGTTGCACGCGGCGAGCGGCGTGAAGCTCGTCGCGCTGTTCAGCCCCGAGCACGGGATTCGCGGCACGGCGGACGAAAAGGTCGGCAATACGATCGACGAGCGCACGAAGCTGCCGATCTACAGTCTCTACGGCGAGCCGCCGAAGCGCGCCGCCGGGCAAGCGCAGGCCGATTACGACCTGGCGGTCATTCGGGCCCACGCGCCCACGCCCGAGCAACTGAAGAACCTCGACGCCCTCGTGTTCGATCTCCAGGACGTGGGTGCGCGCTTCTACACGTATTCGGCGACGCTCGGCACAGCGATGGAAGCGGCGGCGAAGGCGAAGAAAAAATTCATCGTCCTCGATCGCGTGAACCCGATTACCGGCGCGCGATTCGAGGGGCCGATCCAGACGCGCGCGCCCAGCTTCATCGGGTTTCACCCGCTGCCGGTGCGCCACGGCCTGACCTTCGGCGAGCTCGCGCGACTCTACAACGCGGAGCGGAGCTTCGGCACCGACTTGATGGTCGTGCGCTGCGAGAACTGGCGACGCGACGCGTGGCTGGATGAAACCGGCCTGCCCTGGACCAACCCCTCGCCCTCGATGCGCAGCGTCGCCGCGGCCACCTTGTATCCGGGACTGTGCCTGCTCGAGAGCACGTCACTTTCGATGGGCCGCGGCACGGTGCGGCCGTTCGAGCAGGTGGGCGCGCCCTATGTCGACGCCGTGCGCCTCGCCCGCGAAATGAACGCCCGCTCGATCCCCGGCGTGCGATTCGCGCCGGTGAATTTCACGCCGCAGATGGCGTTCTACTCGGGACCGGCCGCGTCCTTGAAATACAAGGACAAGGAGTGCGGCGGCGTCCGCGTGACCCTCACCGATCGCGAGCACTGCAACGTGGTCGACATCGGCATCGAGCTCGCGCTGGTGCTGCAACGACTTTACCCGGACAAGTTCAAAGTCGACGACATGGCCCGCCTCCTCGGCGACGAGACGACCCTGAAAGCGATCAAGGCCGATGAGCCGCTGCTCCAGATCAAAGCCCATTGGGCGGCGGGGCTCGCGAAGTTCGAGGAGCGGCGGAGGGCGGTGCTGTTGTACGGCACGGCCCCGACGCCGGCCACCCCAGCGGAATAGGGGTTGTAGCCGTGTCGGGTTGTAGCCGGGTCGGGTTGTAGCCGGGTCGGGTTGTAGCCGGGTCGGGTTGTAGCCGTGTCGGGTTGTAGCCGGGGTCGCCGACCCCGGTCCGGGCTCAACGAGCCCGGCTACAGCGAGTCAGCTTTCCAGAAACTCCACATCCACCGCGCAGCGCGCCCGCTTGCCGCTCGCGGCGGTGAGCTCGATTCCATTCTCGATCCGCGCGATCTTCGCCACGCGATCGAAGCCGGCGGGGATCGCGGCGACGCCAATGATGTAATTGATGACGGTCGGCTTCCGCGCATCGAGCTGCAGCGTGGTGGGCAGGCCGCGACGATTGAGCGGATTCGGTCCGGCGGATTCAGCGAGGCCGTAGTGGAAGTAGCTCGTCGTGTCCTCCACACCGATCACGGACGTGTGCCGGCCACTCCACGGCGGATAGTGACGACCGCCGTTCGAAATCCACAGAATCGTGTGCCGCAGTGTCCGCGGATCACGCAGCGCGAAGTACACATAGCGCTCGCGCGGAAACGTCACGGCGCTCCACGCAAACGGCAGTTTCGGATCGGCGGTGAGCATCACGAGATCGTCGAAGCCGCGTCGCGCGGGGAATCGCGTGAGGTCCGTGAGCTCGCCCGTCAGCAGCGGCACCCGCTCGAGCGAGCGAAACGCCGCGCCCGGTTTCAGCGATTGATAGCCGCGCGCTTCGGGCCGCTCGAAAAGATCCGGCAGCACGGTCGCGTGGACGAAGCGGCTGGTGCTCACGACGCCGCTGCCGGGCGTGTCGGGAAATTTCACCAGAGCGTGGTGACCGATGCTCATCGGCCCACTCGCCCCCGAGAGCACGTGACGCTGATAAATCGCGGTGTGGCCATCGACCAGCGTGAGGTATTTGTCGACCGTGCCCGGCCGGACTTTCGTTGCCAGCGTCGCGTGCAGCCTCGTGTGGCCGTCGTCGGTCTTGACGACCGAACGCAGCCGCCAGTTCGCGTTGGCCGTTTCCCCATGTGGCGGATGTTTTTCGCTGCGCCAGGCGACGCCGTTGCCGCCGAACGGCGCGCACAGAAAATCCCCGCGCAGCGCCGCGAGCAATGCGGGCGTTCCGGGCGCCAGCTTTTCCTCCGCCCACGGCGCGATCGCGAAGGGCGTGACGAGTCGATGATCGAGTCGAAACGCGACGGGCGCGAGATGGCCGCCGAGCTTCGTCAGATTGGCATGCACATGGCTCGAGCGAAACGACCACGAAGGCTGACCGTGAACCAGCTTGAGTTTCGGCGCGGGCATACGCAGGAGCGTTCTCCGACGGTCTCCGATGGCAAGCACGGCATTGTCCGTGGCTGCGAGCGCCAGCGGATATCGTCCGATTCCGCTCGCTGGCGCTCGCAGCCACCCCCGGGCGGAAAGCTAGCGCGAAATGTTCGCGACCGCCTCCGGGCCGAGGCGCTCCGCGAGTTGCGCCAGATACAGGCTGCGCGGCGTGACGTGCCTGCCCTTCGATTCGATCACGCCATCGGGCGCGCTGGGCGACCACTGGCCGGGGACGAACAGGCCCACGCAACCGATCGCGTAGTTCTGCGCGGTCGGCGGCTGCTGCACGGTGAACGTCTTGCTCGTGCAATTCCAGAAAACCTGCTGCGCGCCCGCCCAGCCGTGACCCGAGCCGGCCCACTGACGATCCTGCGCGCGGAGCTCGTTGTCATCGGAGATATTGTCGTAGAGCGAGCCGACGGCCCAACGATGATGCGGACCCGAGTCCGCGTGCGCCTTCACGGCGGAGCCGTCGAGAAACACATTCGGCCCGCACACGCGCGAGCTCGTGACGAACGTGTGCCGTGCCTCGCGCGACGAGCAGCGCTGCACGAAGCCGTACTGGCCGTTCAGCGAAAACGAATAGCGCCGGCTCCCGGTGATCAGCGACACCGGATCGAGGTGCGCGCAGTCCTGAATCGTCGTGAAGATCGAGCCGTTGTTCGCCTGCACCGCGTTGCTGAAGTGCAGCGCAACCACGTCGCGCACCCACGCGTTTTCCACCGCATTGAGGCCAATCGCGATCCAGGCGTGGGCTTCGTCGCTCGTTTCCTTGCCCTTTTCGTATTCGGAAACGAGCCGTAGATTCTCGACGCCGCACTCGGCGATGCGCGGGAAGCCGAAGCGGTAAATCGACGCGCCACCAAATTTGGCGTCGAGCGCGTTCATCACCGGAGCGTCGAGCGTGATCCGGTTGCCGTCGATCGCGACGATCGTCCGCTCGAGCTGCAGATCCATTCCGCCGGCGGTCCACTGCTTCGTCTCGCCCTCCTTGGCGCCGGGCCGGTTCTTGATGCGGTCCATGCCGAGGGCGTGAATCCATTCGGCGGTCGAAGGGCGGTGCACGATGATGCGGTCGCCGACTTTCAGGCCTGCGGTGCTCTCAATCGAAAGCGACTTCGCGCTCCACGGCACGTAAGCCTCGGTCACGGCGCGCCGCGTGCCGGGTGTTTCGCGCCGCGCCGCGTTGCGCGCGCCGACTTCGATCAACGTGCGCTGCTGCTTGCCGGTCGCGATCACGACCGTGTCGTTTGCTTCGTGACCCTCGCCGCGCAACACGACGCCGCCGGCGCGGACCGCGAGGGACGTCGCAACGCGGTACGTGCCGCGCGACAACACGACGGCGCCGCGCCGGCCGTGCGTGTCGGGCGTGCGCGCGCCGACTTCGTCGAGCGCAGCCTGGATGCGGCTCGTGTCATCGCCGCCAGGTTGCGGCGAGAGCTTCACCACCATGGGGACATCCGGCAGGCGCACGCCGCCGCTGCCGTAGCCGGCCCGCGAGAAATCGGGAATGGTGTTGCCGCGATCGTCGGCGCGATAGACGAGATGGCCATCGGGCGTCTGGCGGATCCAGGAGCTCTCGGCGGCGGAGGCGGTGGCGAGCGCGAGGCAGAAAAGACCAAACTGACCTAAGGGACGCAAGGGACGGAAGGGACGCGGATGATTGGAGGCGGCCGAAGCGCCGCCAGCGTTTGGTTGCCTCGGGCAAATGCAATCATTCACTCGACGTTGCGCTGGGGTGTCACCCACGCACAGTTCCCTCCCCTCCTCTGAACCCCAGTTGCCATGAAACGTTTCCTGATTCTGTTCGCTCTCATCGCGGCCCCGTTGGTCTCGCGCGCCGCTGACGATCCCATCAAAGCCCGTCTCGACAAGTCTCCGCGCCACCTCGAGTGGGTCACCGTCAAGAACGGCGACCGCACGGTGAAATGCTTCATCGGATACCCCGAGGTGAAGAACAAGGCGACGGCGGTCGTGCTCATCCACGAGATCTTCGGCCTCTCCGATTGGGTGCGCGGCATGGTCGATCAATTCGCCGAGGCGGGCTATATCGCGATCGCGCCGGATTTTCTTTCGGGGATGGGCCCGAACGGCGGCGGGAGCGATTCGTTCAGCCCTGACGCCGTGCGCGGAAAAATCCAGGGCCTCGGAAAAGATCAGGTGAACGGCGATCTCGACGCGGCTGTGGCGTACGTCGGCAAGCTGCCGGCGTGCAACGGCAAGATCGTCGTCGGCGGTTTCTGCTGGGGCGGCGGGAAGACGTTCACGTACGCGACGAAAAACCCGCACATCAAGGCGGGCCTCGTCTTCTACGGCTCGCCGCCGAGCGCGGACGAAATGAAAAGCATTTACGCGCCCATCTACGGATTCTACGGCGGCGAGGACGCGCGCATCACCGCCACCGTGCCCGACACGACGGAAAAAATGAAGGCGGCCGGCAAGAGATATGATCCCGTCATCTACGAGGGCGCCGGCCACGGCTTCATGCGGAGCGGCGAAGCTCCCGATGCAAGCGCCGCGAACAAGAAGGCGCGCGACGAAGCCTGGGTGCGGATCAAGGGGATCATGGCAAAGATTTAGACCTCCGGAGACCAAGGACCGAGGACCGAGGACCAAGGACTAAGGACCAAGGACCAAGGACCACGACCGGCAAGATGGCTGACTGTCCCACCATGCCCCATTTCCTTCCGGAGCCTTTAATCCTTTTCGTCCTTCCTTGGTCCTTAGTCCCTGGTCCTTGGTCCTTAGTCCTTAGTCCCTGGTCCTCGGTCCGCACGATTCGATCATGAGTTCGGTCAGTTCGCTGCATGTTAACGGGAGCGTGCTCCGCTGCGACGCCGCGGCGGAGCGATCGCTCCTCAGCGTGTTGCGCGATGACCTCGCGCTGACCGGCACGAAGTATGGCTGCGGCGAAGGTCAGTGCGGCGCCTGCACCGTATGGGTCGATGGCGTGCCGGTGCGCGCTTGCCTCACGCCATGCGGCACGGTGGGCCCGCAGAAAATCACGACCGTCGAGGGTCTCGAGCACAACGGGCGCCTGCATCCGTTCCAGCAGGCACTGCTCGACGTGGGCGCGTTTCAGTGCGCGTACTGCGCGTCCGGCATGGTCATGAGTGGCGCCGCGCTGCTCGCGAAAAACCCGCATCCGACCGACGCGGAGATCGTACGATTCATGGATGGCAATGTGTGCCGCTGTGGCGGATACGGCCGGATCATCGAAGCAATCAAGCTCGCGGCGAAGCGCGGCACACGGGAGGGGGCGCAATGAACTCGCGTCACCCCAGGCATGTGGCTGCGAGCGCCAGCGAGCGGATGGCCGACCGCTCGCTGGCGCTCGCAGCCACGCCGGCAACGTGGACGCGTCGCGGGTTCGTCAAGGCGTTCACCGGCGGCCTCGCGGTGCTGTGGCTCATCAATCGCGGCGAGGTGCGCGCCCAAGCCGAAACCGGGGGCGCCGGCCGCGGCAATCGTGGGGGTGGACGCCGCCCGACCGAACTCGCGGCGTGGCTGCACATCGCGGCGGACGGCACGGTCACGGTTTTCAGCGGCAAGGCCGAGGTCGGACAAAACGTCCGCACCTCGATCACGCAGGCGGTCGCCGAGGAGCTGCCGACGGCCATCTCCACGATCAAAGTCGTACTCGCGGATACATCGCTCGTGCCGTGGGACGCGGGGACGTTCGGCAGCCGCAGCACGCCGGACATGTTCCCGCAGATCCGTCGCGTCGCGGCCACCGCACGCGAAGGGCTGATCGATCTTGCGGCAAAAAAGTGGGGCGTCGAACGGAGTGCGCTGGTCGCGTCCGAGGGCAAGGTCACCCATGCCGCGAGCCGTCGCGACATCGGTTTCGGCGAGCTCACGCAGGGCGAAAAGCTCGTACTCGAAGTGTCCAACGCGATCCCGTTGAAGCCAGCCAGCGAGTGGAAAGTCGCGGGCACCTCGGTGCCGAAAGTCGATGGCCGCTCGTACGTGACCGGACGACACCGGTTCGCGTCGGATATTTTTGGGGCCGCGGGCGCCCCCGGCGGCAGCGGCCTGCTTCACGGAAGAGTTCTCCGCCCCGCCGCATTCGGTGCGACGCTCGGCTCGCTCGATACGTCGGCGTCCGAGACGATGGCCGGCGTCACGATCGTGCGCGACGGCGCGTTCGTTGGCGCCGTTGCCCCCACCGAGCACCAGGCCGCCCAAGCCGTGGCCGCATTACGCGCCGAGTGGAACACGACGCCCCAGGTCTCAGAGCGCGAGCTGTTCAACCATCTCCGATCGAGCGCGCGGAATGCGCCGCCGTGGCGCGACCGCCCGCCCGCGCCGGGCAACGTGCAACAGACGTACCACATCGCCTACATCGCCCACGCTCCGCTCGAGCCGCGCGCCGCGGTCGCGGAATGGAACGGCGATCGGCTGACGGTATGGACCGGGACGCAGCGACCGTTCGGCGTGCGCGGCGAACTGGCGGCGGCGTTCGGAATTCCGGAGGAGCGCGTGCGCGTCATCGTTCCGGATACGGGCTCCGGCTACGGCGGCAAACACTCGGGCGAGGCGGCGATCGAGGCGGCGCGGCTGGCGAAGGCGGCGGGGAAGCCGGTGAAGCTCGTCTGGACGCGCGAGGAGGAATTCACCTGGGCGTATGCGCGGCCGGCGGGCGTGATCGACATCGACGCGACGGTGACGCCCGAGGGACGCATCACGAAGTGGGAACACCACAATTACAATTCGGGCAACGCCGGCCTCCGCTCGCTCTACGACGTCCCGGGCAAAATCGAGGAGTATCACGCGTCGCGCTCGCCGCTGAAGCAGGGCTCGTATCGCGGCCTCGCCGCGACCGCGAACCACTTCGCGCGCGAGACCCACATCGACGAGCTCGCGCACAGCGTGAAGATCGATCCGGTGGAATTTCGTTTGAAAAACCTGCGCGAGGCGCGGGCGCGCGCGGTGCTCGAGGCGGCGGCGAAGAAATTTCGCTGGGCGGATCGGCACCATCCGAAGTACGAAGGTGAGCCGTTCGCGGGAATCGGAGTCGCCGTCGGCTTCGACAAAGGTGGGTATCTCGCCACCTGCGCCGAAGTGTCGGTCGAGCCGGGCACGGGCAAGGTCCGCGTGATCAGCGTCGTCCAGGCCTTCGAATGCGGCGCGATCGTGAACCCGGATTTACTGAAAAACCAGAACGAGGGCGCAATCGTGCAGGGCCTGGGCGGGGCGCTCTTCGAGGCGATTCGTTTCGAAAACGGCCGCATCCTCAACCCGCACTTCTCCCAGTACCGCGTGCCGCGCTTCAGCGACTTGCCGGCGATCGAAATCGTGCTGCTGGATCGCAAGGATCTGCCCTCGGCCGGCGCGGGCGAGGCGCCGCTCATCGGCATCGCGCCCGCCGTGGGCAACGCCATCTTCAACGCCACGAGCGTGCGGCTGCGCGCGCTGCCGATGGCGCCGAACGGGCTGAAAGTTTGAGGTAGCGGCAGGCGTCGCTGCCTGCTGCATTGGCGAAGCGGCCGGCGGGGACGCCGGCCGCC
>JADMIO010809374.1_pt1 | contig 20815 bp, 19 predicted proteins | sample 8958161 | NCBI WGS metagenome assembly JADMIO01 (sample SAMN16585339, study PRJNA669376) | soil metagenome | isolation source: Crop rotation soil | place: USA: Cullars Rotation, Alabama | collected 2011 | reverse complement strand
CTTTCCCGAGCGAGTCGCCGCTGGTGCCGAGGACCTTGCCTTTTTCCACCGAGACCACGCCATTTCCACCGCCGTTTCCAAGGGCGGCAATCTCGGTATTGATCTGGAGCAACGAATCCGCGGGGACGAGTTCGAGGAAATCTTTCACCTCTTCCAAAAGTTCTAACCGGACGAGATCCGCGCCTTCCGCAGCTTCCAGATCACCGAATTTCTTAAAACTGGTTCCGCTCGCGTTCTTGATTGTTAGGCGGCTGTTGCCGGAAAAAACGTGGGCAGCGGTGTAGACGTATTTCTTTCCGCCGGTGGAAACGATGAAGCCCGTGCCAGCGGATTGGTCGCCTTCGATGATGAGCACGGAGTTGGAAATCCGTGGGTTTACTTTGCCGTCTTTGTCGAAAAGCCCCGATTCCACGGCAGGCGCGACTTTTTGGCCCTGCAGCTCGGCCATCTTGCGTTCCAATTCCTTGATTCGTTCCTTGTCGGCGTCGTCCGCCCGGCAGACGGCTGGAGATAGACAAAGGACCAAGGCAGGGATGAGGTGGATTTTTTTCATGAAACCGAGGGGATAGTCCCACGTTTCGGGAGGAATGAAAGCAGGTTCCTAATCAGAGCGCGCCGGAGGTCAATCTCTGGCAAAGCGGATCCGGTTTCCAGGCTGGTCCCACTCGAAGCGCTGGTCTGCTGAAAGGGATAGAACTTCAGCGAGTGATTCGCGGGTGAGATTGAGATCGTAGCGGTTTGAGCGTTTTACGAGGTCATCCACGTTCGCCCAGCCGTCTGCGTCCAATCGCAGGCCGAGGGCTTTTGGGTCATCGCGGAGCACGAGGGTGAGGAATTTTGCGAGGCGATGGCGCTTGGCGATTGCGGGGTCTGGTATTGGATCACGCCGACGGGGAGTAGGATAGGGCGCCACCTTTGGTTCTTCGACGACGAAACTTGCGTCCTCCCATTTGGGCAGTCCGCAATGAACACATTTCTGCGTAAGAGGGTGATAGAGGCCGTGATAGAAAAAGCATTCGCGGCATTTCGGACATTTAAACTTCTGCAATGCAGTTGCGGCTATAACAAAAGGTATGGCCACTACAAACACTACCACTTCGGGCAGTTGAAATGCTGAGTTCAGCAGCAGGAACACCGGAATCGAGATCCACGCGACCTTGCGCCACATCCGATAGCCATCCCAAGCTGATTTCTTTTCCTCGATCAAATCAGCCTTTCCATAACATCCGCACGCCGAAGACGACGAGGACGCAGCCAAAGATTCGGGTCAGCGTTTGGTTGCTGAGGGAACGCATGAGGTCGCTGCCGAAATAGGCGGAAACGGCGGACGCAAGGCCGACGGCGAGGGCCACCCGCCAGTCGATGAGATTAGCAACCCGCGAGTTGTTGGCAGTCGCGGCGATGGCGGTCACGATGATGACGGCCATGGAAGTGGCGACGGCCTGTTTGTGTTCCAAGCCCAATCCCAGCACGAATGCCGGCACCATGACGAGTCCGCCGCCGACGCCGCAGAGGGCACCGAGCAGGCCGGCGACGAGGCCGATTGCGGCTGCTGAAAGAACGAATTTCATCGGCGTCTGGCGGGAGTTTTGCGGGCAGAGGCAATCTCCACGATCAGACGGTGGAGGATCAGGCGGTGGTCGAGGCCGGTGGTGACAAGGGCTTGGTCGGCTTTGAGGGTGGCTTCGAGAACGTGCTGCAGGCCGGAAAGTTCGAAGTTTTTCGCGTTGTCCGCCGCGAGGAAGATCGGGAAAACGTTTACGCCGGAGCCGTCTTTTTTCTGCGGCAGCCAGGCGCGGTCGGCGTCGGGGAGGCGGTTGAGGCCACCGGAAAAGGCGCTGTAGTTGCCGGTTGGGACTTTGAATTTCTCGATGATCAGCTTCGCCATGAACAAATTCCGGACAACGCCGATGATCGATGCGCGCATGATGCCGATGGCGGATTCATCGGCTTCGAGCTGCTGATCGATGAGCTGAATGGCGCGCGACGCATTGCCGAGCTGGATGGCTTTTCCAATTTCGAAAACCACGGCGGCGCGGCTGAGAGGGACAAGCACGCGCACGTCGTCCTCGGTGACTTCGCGGCGTTCGGGGCCGAGGAACAGGTCGAGTTTTTCGAGTTCGTTGCTGATTTGCTGAGATTGCTCGCCTGCCAACATGACGAAAAGCGCGAGGGCGTCTGGATGGAAACTGAGGCCGAGTTTCCGCGCATTTCCGGTAACAAGTGCGGCGACCTGGTCCTGCCAATCGTCGCGGCTGGTATCGATCCGGTCATGAACCTGCACGTCGGCGGCCTTTTCGATGTATTTCCAAAACGATCGGCGCTTGTCGACGCCTTGGGCAGTGAGGAGAAATTTCACGCCATCCGGGATGCCGCGTTCGAGGGTCATTCGGAGGCTTTCGACGCCGGCTTCGGTGCGCTGGGACCGGCCGGTTACGTTGTCGGCGAGGAAATTGGCATTGCGCAGCCAGACGACTTTGTCGCCGCCGAACATCGGGATCGTGAGGAGCGCCTGGACCGTGGTGGAGCAAATATCGAACGCGGATTCTGAGTTGTCCGCGATGCCGTCGATGGTTTCGTGAGTGAATCCATCGTCCACCCCGCCGGTGAGTTCGTTGTATAAATGCAGCGCCTTTTCACGGACGAGCCCCTCATCGCTGCCGACGACGGCGAAAAATTTACCGTCTTTGTTGGGTGCTGTCTTTGCTTTCGCGGCCACGGCAATGGTCTAAATGCGGGAAGCGGCGACTGCAAGCGCGGCGGTGGTTTCCTGACTTCACTTTCCGGCGAGGCTTCGGAATTCGATATCTTTGAGGCGGGACTCTCCTTTGGGAAATAGGCGGGAACCGAAACCGAAGAAATGCTGTTCCTTGCCAGGATTTTTGGAAGGAGAGCGCCACTTGATGCTGTGGTCGAGATTGCGGATGAAAATTAGCTTTTCGTCGACCCAGAGGGTGACCTTGCCGTCCAGAGAAACAATGCGGATCAGGGAATCCGGTTTCAGCTTGAGGGGCACCGGCGGGTTTTGATCGTTCGTATCGTAAGAATTCTCCACCAGCGCGGCTCCGTTGTTGTTGGACTTGCTGGTGGCACCGCAAACCACTGTGGCGAAATCCGGGTGGCCTGGCCAATAGGCGATGATGCCGCCGAACTGCGACGCCGCCAAGTCCGCAGGATTGTCCAAACGTGCGCGGACCTCGAAGTCGAGTCCTAGGCGGGCACCGAGGATGACACGGGAGAGGGCTTGGTCCTTCTCGTTTCGGACGCTCAGCACTCCGTTTGGAAGGGCATTCCATTTCGCTACGGAGGCGTCGATCCATAGCAACTGGTGCTCCTCTTCGCTGAGCCGGACCCATTCGCCTTTGGCGAACCGCTCCTCCACGGCAATGGCTGCGAGGCGGAGCTGGACGAGTTTGACCGCGTCCGGTTGGGAGGTGATGGAAGGAAGCTTGAGGAGCGGCAAGTACAGTTCTCGGGCGGCAGATAGATCACGTTTCCGGTAAGCGACCGCAGCCTTTTGCAACTCCTCGGAAGCAGCGGGATCATTCTGGACGGACAACACTCCGCGCCATTCGAAGGACTGGAACCCATAAGACTCGATAGCGGTCCCTGCTTTGGGGACAATCGGTTTCTTGAGGGCGTTGTAATAAGTGGTGGCAAGGGCGTAATCGCGGGCGAGAAACGCGTTGCAGGCACCGAAGGAAAGCGAGTAGTGCTTTTCGTCATCGGTCTTGGCATAAGGCATCATGCCACGTTCGATTTCGACAAAGAGGCGACAGATTTCGGGGTCGTCATGGAGGACGCTGCGATCCACTAGCTCGGACCCTACAGCACCAACCGCTTTGTTCAGAATCGCCGGGACAAAGGTGTCATAACGTCGGGTGTTGGCGCATGCTTTGCCAAAGGCCAGCATGAGGGAGTGACTTCCGCCCCAACGCGGTCGGTATGCCCAGAGGAGCGAATCGTATGCGGGCAAATAATCGAAACTCGCTGCAGTGGCCCGGTTGAACCACTCGCGCTCGTCGACGCCATCGATTCCGGCCCCTCCCATCGTGACGGTGATCATTTCCTCGGCCGCGAAAGGCACCGCCGGGTTCTCTTTCCAAGCTACGGAAAGGCAAATCGCTGCTTTGTTCAGATGCTGCCGGAAACTCTTCCAGCCCTTCTCATCAACAGTCCTCGCATCGCCCTTGCCGCGCGCCTTCCAACCAGCCCTAATTTCAAAGACGCCGATCATGGTGTCCTTCAGCCATGGCGCTGCTTTCGATTTCTCCAATGCGGCGCGTGCCAAGTCCTCCTTTGCCCTCAGATAATAAATCACATAGCCTTGGTTGGATTTGATGAATTGATAAAATCCCAGGCTGTCCTCAGGTGAGGCCGAGGCATCCAAAGCATCGGATAATAGATGCGGGATCTCATTTTCCATGGCCATCTGCTTCGCTCTATCCTTTGTGGCCCGGTGGTCGTAGCGGCCGCCCCAGATCCACGAGCAAGCGAAGAGCTTCAAGTGCGGGCTCTCCCCGCCTTTCAACAAATCTGGCAAGCGGCGTTCGGCCAACGCCATTTGTTCCGGAGTGCGGGAGCCCGAATAGCTTTCGAGGTAGGGCACGATGATATTGAACAGTGGATCATCGCAACCGGCGGATCTCGCCGCCTTGGCGCGTTGAATCAGCGACTCTGGCGGGTGATTTAGGGTTCCAGTTAGCTCATTCTTGTAGCTTTCTCCGCTCAAATAGGGCGCGGCCTCTCTTAGGACGGCGAGCGCGTCGCCAAGCCAAGGAGCTCCAGCATTGCGTTTGGGAAAATCGGCGAGGAGCAAGGCTTCGACCCATTTTGTCTGGCGGGAGCGGAAGGCCTGCTGGAGATGACCATTATCTTTCGGTAGGGGGATGGGTTCGACTTTCGGGTCTTTCTGGTGAAGCAGTCCTTGCTCCATCAATCCGCCTCCGTCGTCCGCGCCCTCATCCGTCATGTCGGGATCTTCCCCGAGCAGGAGCATTGGCAGGAAAGCGCTAAGCCCAAAGGCGACAGAAAGTTGCATTGTTGCAACAGGCTAATGTCCGGGCTCGCTCAGTAAAGCCAATGCGGATCATGAGCACGCGGTCCCCAGCTACATCGCGGGTCCCAACGAATCCGGATTGAGGCGCTCCAACTTTTTCCGGTCGCGGGCGGCGCGGAAGAAGGATTGGAGGACGTGGAGGCATTGATCGCCGAGGACGCCTGGAACGACATCGCAGCGGTGATTACTTTCCCGGGCGGATTCCAAGAGGTTGATCCAACTGCCTGCGGCTCCCGCTTTCGGATCCGGGCAGCCGAAAACGACCTTGCTCGGGCGGCAGTGGACGATGGCTCCGGCGCACATCGGACAGGGTTCTTTGGTGACGTAAAGCGTGCACTTTTCCAGCCGCCAATCGCCGAGAGCTTCCTGAGCCGCGGTCAGTGCGAGCATTTCGGCGTGGGCCGTGGCGTCGCGCAGTGTTTCGACCTGATTCCAGGCGCGGGAAATGATTCGCCCTTCTTTCACGACGACCGCTCCGACCGGAACTTCTTCGGCTGCATAAGCCTTGTGAGCCTCGCGCAAGGCCTGGCCCATGAAATAAATGTCGCTGTGCAAATCAATAATCGGTGCTTCCTCGTCCACGCCTGAAGTTAAGTGATGGGTCGGCGCGAAGCACGCGTTTCATGCAGGGGGCGGAAAATTTTCCGTGTCATGGCGGGCGGATCGTGGTTCGTATCGCGCCCGTGATTGAGAAAACTTATCAAGACCGGGTGATCGCTCCATCGTTGTTGGCAGCGGATTTTTCGAAAATCGGCGACGAGGTGAGCCGGGCAATTCGTTCGGGTGCGGATTGGATGCATCTGGATGTGATGGACGGCCATTTCGTCGACAACATCTCGTTCGGTCCGGCGGTGGTGCAGACGGTGCACGAGTCGAACGACATTTTTCTCGATGTGCACCTGATGATTTCTCGGCCGGACAAGTATCTGGGACGGTTTATCGCAGCGGGTGCGGATTTGATCACGGTCCACGTCGAGGCCGAGCATGATATTTCCGAGACGCTGAAGCGGATTCGGGACGCGGGTTGCCAAGCGGGATTGGCGCTGAACCCGGCGACGCCATTGAGCGCCGTGGAACCATTTCTCGATCAAATCGACTTACTGCTCTGCATGACAGTCGTTCCGGGATTCGGCGGGCAGGCGTTCATGCCGGAGATTTTGGCGAAAGTTGAGGCTGCGGTTCGAATTCGAGAGACAAAAAACCTGTCATTCCACGTTGAAGTGGATGGAGGAATCGACGCCGTCACGGCCGCCCGTTGCTATTCGGCAGGTGCGAATGTAATGGTTGCTGGTTCTTCCACATTTCGCGCGCCGGATATGGCGGACGCGATTTTGGCCATCCGCAACGCATGAAAACCCAGTATATTTTCCCTGCCATCGCCGCATTGATCGGATTTTCCGTCGCGTGGGTGGCAAAACCGACCGCCGCGCCCGCCCCGGCGCAAAACCCCACCGCCACGGCGGATGCCGCTCCGAAGCACAACACGCGCACCGCTCCGTCGGAATCACGCCCGCCAGCCGGACCAAGCAAGGGCGGAACCGAAGTGAAGGCCGCCACCGAATTCCCGCTGGCCGATATGGTGGAAAACGGACCGCGCAACCGGGAGGAAGCGAAAATGCTTTGGCTCACCGAAGCGCTCGGGCTGACGATTGATCAACAGGGTGAAATCATCCGGCTCGTTGAGGAAAGCCACACCAATGCGGTCAGTGATCTGCCGGTGATTGAGGATTTAACGAACCGCGGAAAGGCGATGGAAGACGCTCTCGCGAAATTGTTGAAGCCGGAGCAGTTGGCGAAACTACAGGAACTGCGGGCTCACGAACGGGAGAATCGAATTGAAGCCCGCGCCCAAAAGGCCCTGACGCAGGTTATTGAAGACGTCGATCTCTCCCCGGAGCAGCGCGAGCAAGTTTTGAGCCGCCTGCGTCAGTCCGCGAAGACAGAACTTCAAACGATTCCTGCGGCTGCCACGCTGCTTTTTGAAAAATCCGTGCTGCCGACTGGAAAGAACGAGCTCTCGGTGGATGGCGTGCTAACACTCGCGAAGATCGGCGAGTCGATCCTTTACGATGATCCAATCAAGGCCCAGGCGCGGGTGTTGCAATCGCAACGCGAGGAGCTGGAGGAAAAGCTAAAGAATTTCGACGGGATACTTTCGCCGGCCCAGATGAGCCAATATTACGCGGCTCTCACGGAGCAAAAGAATCTCCTCAAAAAGCTCCCCTTGAACACAAGCAAGGACGCAAATTGACGGCTTGCACCGGATTGGCCGCTGGTCTCTAGTGTCATACCACATGCCACTCATCGACCATTTGTTTGCAGTTGGCGCCTTCCGCAAAGCGATTTGGAAATTTTGGTACCCCTTCCTCACCAAGCGTTTGCAAGGCGAGGAGGTGACATTTCTCAACTACGCTTTCGAGACTGACCCGCCGATGGAAATTCCGCTGGCACCGGAAGACGAGCCGAACCGGGCTTGCATTCAGCTCTATCACCACGTCGGCATGCAGGTGAATTTTTCCGGTAAAGACGTGCTGGAAGTCAGTTGTGGCCATGGAGGGGGTGCGTCGTATTTGAGTCGCTATCAGAAGCCGGCGAAATACGTCGGGCTGGATCTGAATGAGAAGGGGATCGAGTTTTGCAAACAGCGACATCAGTTGCCAAATTTGGAGTTCGTCCAGGGCGATGCGCAGCAACTCCCGTTTCCAGACGAGTCGTTCGATGTCGTGGTCAACATCGAGGCCTCGCATTGTTATCCAAATTTCCCGAAATTCCTCAGCGAGGTGGCGCGCGTCCTGAGGCCGGGAGGATTTTTTCTCTATGCGGATTTTCGCTTCAGCGATGGCATCAAGGATTGGGAGGTCGCGCTCGAGGCCGTTCCGCTAAAGTTGATGCAGATGCGGGATATCCGCCACGAAGTTCTCCGAGGAATGGATATTAATTCCGCTAGATATCAAGAGATGCTGGATAAAAAGCTCCCGGGGTATTTGAAAAACTTGGGCAGGGATTTTGCCGGTGTGCAAGGTTCGCGGGTTTACAACGCACTTCTGCATGGAACGCTTTCCTATCATTCGTTCTGCTTTCAGAAACCAGTCTGATAGAGGACGTCGAAATCCTCTGAATCAACGGGGCAGCGAGAGAGGGAATTAAGGACTGAAACAGCGGCTAACTTGGAGTGCGGTGGCAGAGCGAAGCGCCGACACCGCTTTGGATTCTTCGATGCCGGACCGACTTGCACTCTCACAGCGCAGTCCAGGGCTCGGTTAGCTTTGGATAAATGCCAGCAGGTCGGCGTTCAATTTATCCTTATGAGTGTCTGTCAGACCATGAGGAGCACCTGGATAGATAAGGAGCTGCGCATGCTTGACCAATTTCGCTGATGCCAACGCACTCGCTCCGATTGGCACGATTTGGTCGTCGTCGCCGTGAACGATGAGCGTCGGCACGTCGAATTTTCCGAGGTCGTCGGTGAAATCCGTTTCCGAAAATGCCTTGATACAGTCGTAGGTGTTTTTATGGCCGGCGGTCATTCCTTGGTGCCAGAACGAATCGATCATCCCTTCGGAAGGTTTGGCACCGGCGCGGTTGAACCCGAAGAACGGACCACTTGCGATGTCCTTGTAGAGCTGCGAGCGATCTGCTAGCGATGCGGCCCGGATCCCATCGAACACATCAAGAGGCAGGCCGTCAGGGTTGGCCTCCGTTTTCAGCATGAGTGGGGGAACGGCGGAAATCAGCGCTGCCTTGGCAACACGAGCGGTGCCGTGACGGCCGATGTAGCGGGCAACTTCGCCGCCGCCGGTCGAGAATCCCACGAGAACAGCGTCCTTCAGATCGAGGTGTTCGATGAGAGCTGCGAGATCATCGGCGTAAGTATCCATGTCATTTCCCTCCCATGATTGGGTCGATCGGCCGTGTCCGCGGCGGTCATGGGCGATGGTGCGGTAGCCTTTTGACGCCAAAAATAGCATCTGCGATTCCCAGCTATCAGAGCTAAGCGGCCATCCGTGGCTGAAGACGACCGGCTGGCCTTTGCCCCAGTCTTTAAAATGTAGTTCCGTGCCGTCGGTGGTGGTGAGGGTATTCATGATGTATTGATTTCTGCTGATGGTAGCCGAAGCGGTGCGGATTGCGCCGGTTGTGGCTGGCGCAATTAAGTTGCGCGCAACTTAATTGGCAAGTAGATTGTGAACAATTTAATTGAGGGCTATCGTCTCCTTAGGCAATATCCGGCAAATTCATGGCCAAACCAACCTCTCCTGTTCTCGAGCAAATGCTTTGTTTCGACCTTTACGCCGCTTCACGTGCGGTCATCAAGGCTTACGGTCCATTGCTCGAGAGACTGAATCTAACCTACCCGCAATATCTGGTGATGGTGCTGCTTTGGCAGGAGAAATTCATGTCAGTGACGAAATTGTCCAATCGGTTGAGTCTTGATTCGGGGACCTTGTCACCTTTGCTCAAACGCCTTGAGGCTGCCGGGTTGGTCGTTCGCGAGCGAAGCAAAGCCGATGAGCGCAGTGTTGATGTGGGTCTAACTGAAGCAGGGCGGGATTTGGAAAAAGAAGCGGCTTCGGTGCTCCAAGGAATGGGTCGGCTGATGGATCTGCAAACCGATACAGTTTGCGACTTGCAGCGAATTTTGCGGGGCCTTGCTCGGCGCGTGCAAGGGATCGCCGACGGTGACGATTGATCGGCGGAGCTCCCAGGGGGCGGCGCTCCAAACTATTTGATCCCGTGTTCTTTCGCGAAAGCGGCGGCGCCTTCAGGATCACCTTTCGGCCATTTGTAATGGATTTGCCAGAGGGCTCGATGCCGGTCGTTGCCTGGCGGCAGGGTCATGGCCCATTGGGCGCCGACTTCTGGATCTCCGTTTGCGACGGTCGTCGCATAGGCATACACAGCAGCCTGTTTCGTAGGATCGTCCGGGATGGAGGTGAGCCATTTCCCGACGGCCTGATAGTCGTCTTCCGTCCAACGTTCGATGTGGGATTCAATATGGCTCTTTGCTTTTTCTTTAGGTAGATTATCGCCAATCCACTCGGCCCATTTGCCGTTTTCATTGTTTTGATCATGACGGTAAAAAACGCCATGAACATTTGTGAATGCGTCAAATTCCGCAGGGGTGAATTGGGCGGATGCGAGCCAATGGGTGGTCGCTTCACATCCGATTTCGGGAAGTGCGGCAGCAATTTGGAACATTGCAGTGTTTAAGATTTCTTTGCGCTCGGTTTCATCTGTTATTTTGACGAGGTGGTCGCGTAGCGCTCCGAAAACAGCGGTGTAATGTTCTTTAGTTTTGGCCGCACAGACGATATTAGAAATCGCTCGATTCATGTCCGTTGTCTCCAGATCTTGGAAAAGTGCGAAGGCAAGTTTGGGGTCCCGGTTTGCGGCTTGAGTAATGATATCAAGTTTGTCGTTGTCAGTGATGAGTTTTGAAAATGAATCGCGATGACTCATTATCCAACTAGCAGCAGCTTGTGGGTCTTCTTTTGCCAATTGATTTAATGAAACCTGTACGACCGATTGGGCTGATTGAGCACTCGTGAAAAGACCGACCACACGGTCCAGTATGGCGAGAGCGGCTTGCGGATCATCTTCTGCCAACATAAATACCGCATCATCTAGCAAGATGCCGAGGCATTCCTTGCTGAGGTCTTTGGATTCCAAGGCTTGAGCGATCAGCAACTTTAACTGCGTGCCAGTGAGTTCGGTGATCCAGTAATGTTGATCAATGAGCTGCTGTTTCAGGGGCTTGTCGAGCACGCCGCTTATATCTCGGCGCGCTATAGCAGTTTGATAGGAGCCGAGAAGTCTGGCGACCGCTTGGTTGTCGATTTTCCTGAGATGCTCCTGCGCTTGGCTTGTATGGCGAACTTCATCTCCCGGACTCAAAGAATCAAAAAACGCGACACTTGAAGAAGCTGCCGCGACGAGCTTGGCATGACGTGCTTTAAGGTCTTCAAGACGTTGGTAATCATGCCAAAAGATTCCTATCGCAGGGACGAGCATGAGAGCTGCGAGGGCAAAAGGTATTTTCATCGTATTAGTTGAACCTTCGCAGGATTTCAGCGCGGCGGGAATCATCTGAAATCTTGCCCGCCAGCGCTTTGGCTTGAGATGCATACTTCGCCGTTTTTGAAATGTTCTGAAGAAATGAAACCAGTACATCGTCACTGTGATTCATTTCCTGATAGTGGGTCGCCAGAGTGGCTGCCTCTTCGAAGGTGAGTTTGAATGCCGTTTCAACGGTAGTGGCCAGCGTGGAGCCGGTGACTGAGTCGACGGAGGATGGCGATTGCGAGGTGATCCACACGCGCATTTCATCAAAATCCTCGAGCGTTGCTTTTCGGCCGGATGATAAATTTTCAAACGTTCGTTGAACGACGTAACTCACCATGCGAGTGCGCTCCTCTGACGAACTCCCGATCCGATCGAGGAACTTGCTAACTTCCGCGTATTTATAGGCGGCATCAATATAGGCAATCTGATTATATAGTGCATGGATTTGATCGTCTGTATCGAGATGGCTCCGCAACAAATTGGCAAACGCCAAGTGACTCTCGGCTTGCACTCTTCCCACGTATGCCAATGCATCCCGGCGTTGATTTAAGGGTATTGCGTTGAGTCGGATGTCCGCTGCGGCGGGATCTGAATTCACGAGCGCCCCTATGAGGGCTCTTTCAAATTCCAACCGCAGCGGTCCGAGCTCTCCAAGCTGATTTCCTTCAAGGGAGCCGTTTGCAATTTGCTTGTTGAGCCACGCCGCGGCGGACGTCGTATCCTTGCACGCCCATTTTTCGAGAGCGCTGGAAAGAAGCGAACTCGCTCCGGTAGGATCCTTTGATAGCTGGCTAAAATAATGAGTAGTGATGTATTCTGGATCCCGTTCAATGAGAGAACCGAGAAGTTGATACTTGAGGGCTGTCCATGAACCCGGAGGTAGACCTAGAGCCGATACTTCATCATAGGCCGCGATGATTTCGTCTCTGGACATTTTATTGAGGCGTTGGTTGAAAATCATACCTGCCCGTCTCATCCGGCCACCACCCGACGAAGTTGCTTCGGCGAGTTCTGCGGCGATTTTCTCCCAGTTGGTGGAGTTCATCGTTGCTGTGACCTTGTTAGCGGATGAACCGGCCTTTGTCAGAGTTGATTCCGAGGCGAGGTTTCTTTCCAAGAGGGCAGTCTTGTTCTCAATCGCGAAAATCGACTTTCGTTGCGTGCCGATTGCAACTCCCGAGATGACCAAGACTGCCATGGGAGCAATCAGTGACGATGGGGTCAACGCGGCTAGAGCCGCAATGATCGAAGTGAGTGTGCTGGTGTGGAAAGCACTGCCAGCGATGGCCTTGGAGGTGAGAACGGAAACCGGATGCACGGCTGCTTGGGCATCGCCGGAAAAACCTGCGAACATCGCGCCGGAAAGCGATCCATCGATCTGGCAACCGCGGCGGGCGAGTTTGCAGCGGAGCCGTTCGGTGGCGCGGTCGATGCGCTTTTGCGCTGCATCCGTGGCGATACCGAGGGTTTCTCCAATTTCGCGGACACTGAGGGATCGATAGAAACGCAGTAGCACGGCTTCGTGATCGTTTTTTGATAGAGACGCGAGCGCTCCGTCGAGAACCGGTTGTATTTCCTTCCAGCCATCGCCAGCGTGGTTGGGTGAATGGATCTCCATGTTGGCTTGGAGGAGTTGACGTTTGTGGTTTTCGCGACGGTTCTGGCGAATCAGGTTTTTCGTCTGCATCACCGCGGTGAGGTGCAGCCATCCGGCGAGCGAGTTGCGGGAGGCTAACGTTTTCGCCTTCCGAGCGAGCAGGATGAAGGCGAGCTGTGAGGCCTCGGCGGCTAGGGCTTCATCGCCGGAGGTTCGTTTGGCCGCCGAGTGCACGAGTCCGGCATAGCGTGAGACGAGTGCATGGAATGCAGTCTCACGATGGTGACCCAGCCAATCGGCAAGCAGTTCGGAATCGGATGGCGCGGAGTTTTCCATGTTTCTGAAGTAGTCTGTCCGAGTGTCGGCAAAACCGGACAAAAAATTTCAGAGTTTCATTTTGAGCTGCCGTACGCCGATGGGATCGAGAAACCTTTAGATTCTTGCCGTGGGCGTGGCAGTCCATTTCAATCCTCGCATGACTCGCCCCGACGGCCGCCAACCCGATCAACTCCGCCCGATTTCTTTCGTCCCAAACGTCGCGCCGAACGCCAATGGCTCGGTACTTGTTTCCTTCGGCGATACCCGGGTGATTTGCACCGCGACGATCGAGGACGATGTGCCCCGCTGGATGCGCGCCCAGCGAGTGGAAGGCGGCTGGCTGACGGCGGAGTATTCGATGCTGCCGTATTCAACCCACGACCGGAAACCTCGCGATATTTCCCGAGGGAAATTGGACGGTCGCTCGTCGGAAATCCAGCGGCTGATTGGTCGCGCCCTCCGCGCCGTGGTGGATCTGAAAAAAGTCGGACAACGCACAATTTGGATCGATTGCGACGTCCTTCAGGCCGATGGCGGCACCCGCACTGCTTCGATCACCGGCGGATGTGTGGCGATGGCGATCGCTTTCAACAAACTTGTCGCGGCCGGGAAGCTCCGTGATTTCCCGATCAAGAAGCTCGTGGCCGCGGTGTCGGCCGGTGTCTATCAGGGAGTGCCGGTGCTGGATCTCAATTATCCCGAGGACAAGGACGCATCGGTCGATTTCAACGTCGTGATGACGGAAACTTCAGAATTCGTTGAGGTCCAGGGAAGCGGCGAGGAAGCCGTGTTCACCGCCGACGAAATGGGATCGATGCTCGAATTGTCCCGCAAGGGGATTGCCGAGATTATTTCGCTTCAAAAGGCCGCAATCCTCACTGCTGACCGAGCCGCCCCGGCGGATTTGGCGTCGCTGGCCGCCGCGTTCGGGCGTTGAGCAACATTTCGCTTGGCGGATTTCCTGTGCGCGACTAGACAACCCGTGCCATGACCCGCTCATCCATCGAGGCCGCAACCAAGATTTTCATCGTCGCTTTGATCTGCGTCTTTATTTGGACGGTGACCAAGGTTTTGGCTCAGATGGGCTTGTTCTAAGCCCAACTGCCTATTTCCACGTGAGTGGGACTTCGGCGATGCGACCGCTTTTGTCGTCGTATTTGAGCAGGCCGTGTTCGATGGCGTATTCGTGAACGCACTTGGTGACTTTCACGTCGAACGCGCAGTATTCCGCGATCTTCCGGAGCGGCGCGAAATCGCCGGATTTCTTGTGTTCCTGCCACCAACGCAACGCATCCAGTCCGTCGGCAGTTTTTCCGGTGCCGAGTGAGGCTGAGGCGACCGAATCGAGTTTCAGCCGAAATCCGACGATCGTTTCGAGCTCAAGCATCATGTCCAGGTTGATGGTTTGCTCGGCAAGTGTGTGAAAAATGTAAGGCTGGAGCACCGGATAATCGAACTGCATGTGATTCCACCCCACCACGAGATCGGCGCGGACGAGTTCCTCACCGAGCTTTTCCATCTCGTTTTCCGCGTAAATTTCGTAAGTGCCCCGCGCGGTGCTGTAGGTCACGCCGACTGAAACGCCCATTTTCGCCTTGTGCGAGAATCCACCCACGTCGCCAAAGCTGCGTTGGGTTTCCAAATCAAAATACACGATGTTTTTCCCGGCCACGCTGTTGTGTAAATGGCGGACGGGGCACCCGGCAAGTGCGATGGCACCGTAGCAAAAAAATGCCGCTTCAACTGCAGAGCAATTGAAGCGGCATGAATGAGTCGGCGCTTAGGAAAGCGGCACAACGGGCGTCACCACCACCGGAATGACGGGTGACGGCACGGCTACAGGTGAAATCGATTTTCCGCCGAGTTCCTCCATCAGCTTCATTCCAAGCAGTCCGGAAAGAGCGCCGTTAGAGCCATCGCCGCCCCCGGTGATCAGGATGTCAGGCATGACCTTCACCTTATCCTTGCCGATGATCTCCGCGATTTTGGTGCGGGTGAAATTATCGCCGCCCATTGCATTGACCTGGAGCTGATAGGATTCGGCGTTGGCCTTACCGATCGCGAGGATCTTTTCGGCCTCGGCATTACCGGTGAGGGCGATGCGGCGGGCCTCGGCATCTGCGATGACCTTGGTCCGTTCGGCTTCAGCGGCGGCGTTGAGTTTCACACTGGCGGCGTCACCACCGGCTTTTTTCACGGCGGCGTCGGCGACGCGTTCTGCAATCTGCACACCTTGGTCGGCCTGGACGATTTGCTTTTGGATATCGGCGATGGCGGTTTGCTTTTCGAGGTTCTGACGGGTTTCCTGCGCCATCCGCTGGGTGTCATAGGTGACCTTTTGTTCCTCCGCGATTTTCCGGTCCGTTAGCGTTTTCATCAGCGAGTCCGGCGGCGCGATGTCGCCGATCAACGTATCGACGCCGTTGACGTTGTATTGATCCAGCACGTCGTTGATGTGGGACCGTGCCGACGCTTGACGCTCTTTCCGCGTGGAGAGGAACGCAATGACGTCGCTGTCCTGGGCGCTGTTTCGGAAATAGTTGCCGATCGTTGGCTCGAGAACCTGGGAGACGAGGTTGTTCATGTTTCCGAAACGGGCGATCACCTTGCTGGCTTCTGTCATCGGAATGTGGATGATTTGTGAAACGTCCAGGTTGAAAGGGAAGCCGTCGCGGCTTCTAACGGTAATAGTTGATAGATGCTTGTCGAGCTGGTGAGCTTCACTGCGGGCGTTGGCCCAGTTGAGGACGAGGTTGGTGGTCGGAACGTGTTCGACGCGAAGAATGTAGGTGTTGAGCGGATATTTTCCGGGTCCGAGAGGTTCGGCCCAAACGCCTTTGTGGCCCTTTGCCACGATGTTGCCATGCTTGAAATCCAGGCCACTGACGTCCACACCTTCGTCGCCGTAGTAGCTGATCACCACGCCGACCGAGCCGATAGAAATTTCCGTCATTGGGATTTCTTCGATGTGCACAAACCAGGTGTTAAGGAAATACGAGCCTGCCAAAATCACCTGCGGCTGAAGTCCACGACTGCCACCGGCGGCGAGGAAGGCATCGGCGTTTTGGAAATTGCTGTGGCCCTCGGTGACGCGCCCGGCAATCTGTCCCTCTGGCAGCGGCGCGCCGTCCAACGTGGTGACGATGCCGACCATGTTCTCTTTGATCTGGGTCATGTTAGCCAGCGTGACCTCAAAGAGGAAGGCATTGATCCGATAGGTGCCGGGAGTGAGGAACGCAGCCTGACGTCCTTTTTGTCCGCCTTCGCGAAGAAACATCTCCGCGTCCTGGAACATCTGGCAATCGACTCGCCGTGCGAGAACGGCGCCGGGCAGCAATTCGCCACCGTCTTTCGACATGATCAGGCCGATCAGGCCATCCGGGATCACGGTCAAAGGTTGGAGGGTGATTTCATACTGCCAGATCCATTTCCAGAAATAGAGGCCGGGGGCGAGCGTCTGGGATTGGAATCCAGCTTCACCGTTAAGTGCGATGATTCGGCCGCTGGGCAGTTCCTTGTGCTGCCCTAGAATAACAAATTTCTTCGTGACCAATCCGATTCTGTCCTCGGGGATGATAACAACGCCCATCAGTTGGAGAACCTGGCGAAAAAACACTAGCAGAAGCACCAGCCCCGCGAGGAGCCAGAGCCATGAACTGAATGGCGAGAGCGTTTCAAAAATGCCTGATAGGTAGCAGGGCGGGCCGAACGTTGTTGTTTGCATACGGCCTCGTTCTAGTCGGTTTTCGCTTAACGGCTATTCCAATCGCAGGACAAAAATGTAAGAGGCGATCAATTTTCGAGAGTCACTCTTGGGGCCGGCTTGCATGAAAAAGCCTCGTTAAAAGCTTCCACTCTGAGCCGGAGCAAACGAAAAACGCGCGAGGAAATATGACACCGTCCGAATCCGCACGTGCCGACAAATGGCTTTGGGCGACCCGCTTTTTCAAAACGCGGGGACTGGCCGCAGACGCATGCGCCACCGGAAAGGTTAGGCGCGGCGGTCATCCGTTGAAAGCCTCGTCCACGATCCATCTCGGCGACGTGTTGGAGGTTCCCTTTTCCGAAGGGCCCGGAGTGCGGACAGTTTCGGTGAAAGGGACAATCATCAAGCGAGTCGGTGCACCGGAAGCACAGGCCTGTTATGAGGATCTAACAATTTCGCAAGTATACGAGGATTTGAAATCATGGCATGCGGCGAGAAACGAGGCGGCAAAGGGGCGGCCTACCAAACGAGACCGGCGTGAGATTGATAAAATCCACGGATTCTGGGACGACCCATGATTTGCTTCATTACTCCTTCGAAGAACCGGGCGAAGAGTTCCATTATATGTTTCTCAATGCTTCAACCGCTCATTGAGCATTATCTTCTCCACCTTGAGGAGGAGGTCCCTCGGGCTCACCGCCGTCTTGAGGTGGTGGTGGCGGACCATGGGGTCGCAGCTCTTCGGGGGAAAGTTCGCCGTCACCGTTTTCGTCCAGTTCCTTCAGTGATTCGGAAGCGTTTTCCAATTCTTTGGCGGAGATTGTTCCATCGTGATCCACATCAAGCGCCGCGATCACAGGCGGAGGTGGACGTTTCCCGCTGGGTGGATCTTTTTGCTCATCTCCATTCCCCTTCGGAGGAGGAGGGGGCAGGCGGAGTTCTTCTGCTGTGACCTGGCCGTCGCGGTTTTTGTCGAGTCTCTCTAGCAGCTTCGGCGCGTCTTTCATTTCCTTTTCCGAAAGCGCTCCGTCATGATTGGTATCGAGCACTCCAAACAGAGGTGGCATCGGCGGGGGCCGGCGGTCGCCATGGTTGTTAGGTGGCCTTTGTGCGTATGCAGAAGCGCTCGCGAGAAGGGCGAGGATCCATTGGATTTTATACGTTCTCATATTTTTGTTTGCTTTGAGTTTGAGAGGGGGAAGTGGAGAATCCCGCCCCGGTGGTTGGAGTGCCGGGGCGGGATGGGAGTGGGGGATACTTGCAGTAACTCGCCTGATTTCGAATTTAGGCGTCGCTTTTTTTAGGCGGCTTAGGTTCGAGTTCTTTGCGGGAGATTGTTCCATCGTCGTCCTTGTCGAGGATCAGAAGCGACTCAGGTGCGGCGTCGATTTCCTCGGCCGAGATGATGCCGTTTTTATCAAGATCCAGAGCGCGAATCAATGGAGATGGCGGTGGGTTCTTTTTGAGGTCGGGTGGTGGGCCTTGCTCACCATTGCTGTCCTTGTCGCCTTTGTCTTTAGGTGGCTTTGGCGTCAGTTCCTTCCGGGTGAGCTGGCCGTCTTCGTTTCTATCAAGCTGAGCCAGAGCAATGGAGGCGTTGCTGATCTCGTCAGGGGAAAGTTCGCCGTCGCGGTTCGCATCGAGGACTTTGCGGAGAGGTTCTGGCGGTGGGCGCTTGTCAACGGGTGGCTTGGGCTCCGCGGCATTCGCGGTGATGGTGGCGAGAAGGGCGAAAGCAAGGTGGATTGGTTTGATTTTCATGAGTTTGGTGGGTCGGTTTTGTTTCGGTTCCACTTGGAACGACACGGATGAAACCAGCGCCATGTGAACGCCGTGTTTTGGTTTTGATGAAAAGTGTTAAATTTGTGTAAAACCTGTCGGCGAAATCCGCCAGCCCCTGATAAAAGCATTTCAGCGATGGAAACCCCAGCTATTCCCCGTCTCCTTGTTGTCGATGATGACCGTAAACTTGCCGGCTTGATCCGCGACTACCTGACCCCCATGGGCTATCAGGTGGAGCTGCGGCACAATGGACCTGATGGTCTGGCAGAGGCCCTGGCGGTTTCCTATCAGGCGGTGATTCTTGATGTCATGATGCCGGGAATGGATGGATTTGCGGTATTGCGTGAACTGCGGAAAAAATCAGACGTTCCAGTCCTGATGCTAACAGCCTTGGGCGATGAAGCGGACCGTATTGTTGGACTTGAGATTGGTGCTGACGATTATCTTCCGAAAACATTTTCTTCCCGCGAGTTGTTAGCCCGGCTGCGCGCGGTGACTCGTCGCTCAAGAGTGCAGGTCGGCGTCGAACCGTCGTCAGAGTTGGTGGCCGGGACTTTGCGGCTTTGCGAGGACACTCATTCGGTGGTTTTGGGAGATAGGCCGCTAGAACTAACAACCTTGGAATTCGCCATCCTCGCAGCATTGCTAAAATCAAAAGGCAGGGTGAAAACCCGCGAGCGTCTCATTGAAGAGGTGTCGGAACGGCGGTTTGATATATTCGACCGATCCATCGATGTGCATGTTTCCTCGCTACGCAAGAAGCTTGGGGATGACGCGAAAAATCCCAGCTTTATCCGCACCATCCGCGGAATTGGCTACTCGTTGCGTGAACCTGAGCCCCCAGAAGTGAGCCCGATATGAAAGCGCGGCCACGGTTTCCATTGCTTGCTAAAGTGGTAGGCTGGCTGCTGCTTCACCTAACCATCTTGGGGCTCGCATTTTTTGCCTTCGTCGTGTGGCAGTTAGGGTTCGGTCTTGATTCCCTTCTTAGCGGGTCGGCGGGCGAACGGCTTAGGGTCTTTGGAGATTCTGCGCGCGAGGAGTTGTTAAAAAGCACCCCGGGTAATTGGGAGGCAGCTATCAGGCCACTGGCAGAGAAGAAGAAGGTGGTTGCAGCTATTCTGGATTTCAACAATCCGTCCGCATTTCCTCGGAAAATTCCTCGTAACATCCTCGAGCGGACAAAGACATCGCTTCCACCGCAGCCTCCGGGCCCGCCTGCTAGACGAGGTCCGCCACCGAGAGATGAATTCGGCGAGGATCCGATGAACGATTTCCCGGATGACGGACTGGACATGGATGAACGTCGGCCGCCTAGGGACGGCTTTGGCCCTCGCGGGAACGCCATGCCGGAGCTTCCTGGTGCGCGGCCTGTTTTCCTGCTCCGGGGAGAGGGTGGCGATGGTTATTGGGCGGGCGTTCATATCGCATTGCCGGGTCCATTTGGACAACTCCGTCGCCACGTCTTGCTTCTAATTCGCGCCGATAGCCTTGACGGCTCTGGGATGTTTTTCGATTTTAAGCCGTGGCTGTGGAGCGGACTGGTCATCGTGGCCTTGAGCCTTGCGTTCTGGACGCCGTTTGTTTTGGGGATCACCCGCTATCTCCACCGCCTGACCTCAGCGACGGATCGAATCGCGGCAGGGGATTTTAAAGTTTCCCTTCCTCCGCGTGGAAATGATGAGCTGGGAAACCTCGGGAGCGCAATTGAAGCGATGGCGGTGAGGCTCGATCATTTGATTTCCGGTCAGAAGCGGTTTTTAGGAGACGCTGCCCACGAGCTTTGTGCTCCGCTCGCTCGGTTGCGGACTGGGCTGGGCATTTTGGAGATGAAATTGAGCGATAACGACCAAGGATACTTGGCCTCGATCGAAGGCGACGCTCAAGAACTTGCGACTCTCGTCGAGGAAGTGCTGGCGTTTTCCCGGGCAGGTTCACGCACGCCGCGTTGCGAGTTGGTTCGCTTGGAGCCCCTCATTCACGAGGTGGCAGTGCGTGAAGGAAGCGGGCACCACACGGAAATCCAAGTTTCTTCGGACCTCGTTGCTATCGCCGATCCATCGCTTTTTGTGCGCGCACTAGGAAATCTCGTCCGGAACGCAGGTATCCACGGAGGACCGAATCCGAAAATAACGATCACAGCCGCAGAGAACGGAGATCGCGTGGTGGTGATGGTTACAGACGATGGCCCGGGTGTTTCACCTGACGAGCTTTCTCGTCTGTTCGAACCATTTTATCGGCCCGACCGCTCGCGAAGCCGCGACACCGGTGGGAGTGGGCTCGGGGAAAG
>JADMIO011614239.1_pt1 | contig 20816 bp, 17 predicted proteins | sample 8958161 | NCBI WGS metagenome assembly JADMIO01 (sample SAMN16585339, study PRJNA669376) | soil metagenome | isolation source: Crop rotation soil | place: USA: Cullars Rotation, Alabama | collected 2011 | reverse complement strand
AACGACCGCGACGTGCATTACCGCCTCGCCAACGTGCTGCTGCGCGAGGGCAAGCTCGCCGAGGCGATCAGCGAATTTCGCATCGCGGTTGATAAGAACCCGGAGGCGCTGCCGCTGACGCTCGACCTCGTCTGGCGGTTTTCGCACGGCAACCTTGAAGCGGTCGAGACCGTCGCCGGCAACGACCCGAAACGCCGCCTGCAACTGGCGCAGTTCCTCGTCCGCCAGTCGCGCATCAGTGAGGCCGCCACCATCTTCCGCAGCATCGAGCGCGCGGCGCGACTCGCTTCGATAGAGAGCGCGCAGTTGCTCAACGCGCTCGTCGCCGCCAACCAGATGGCGCTGGCGCACGACCTGTGGGCGAGCCTCGTCAGCGACGCGGGCACGCCGACCCCGCTCATTTATAACGGCGGCTTCGAGTCCGACATCCTCAAGAACTTTTCGCAATTCGACTGGACGTTCGGGCGCAGCGAATATGCCCGCCTGAGTATTGACCGCGCGGTGAAGCACAGCGGCGACCGTTCGCTGAAGATAGAATTCGCCGGGCGCGACACGACGGCGCTCAACGATGAAATCCGCCAGCTGGTCGTCGTGCAACCCGGCGCGCGCTATCGTATTGAATGTTACATTAGGAGCGACGGGCTGGTGTCCCCCGAAGGGCCGCACGTCGTCGTGACGGATCGCGCCGGCGCATGGCTGGCGGCCTCCGACGCGGTCGCCGAAGGCACCAGCGACTGGAAGCCCGTGTCCTTCACGTTCACGGCGCCGACCGCCGCCCCCTCCGTCGTCTACGTCTCGGTCAAGCGCAGGCCCAAATACGCTTATGACGACCCGACCAAGGGCACGGTCTGGCTCGACGACTTCAGCCTCAAGGAAGAAGGAAGAAGTCAGGAGCCGGAGGCCCGAATACGGTGAAGCCGCGTACTGATTTTAGGTTAGAGTTTTGCTGCGGTTTGCAGTAAAATTCTGGCTCCTGACTTCTGACTCCTGACCCCCCGATTTCTTATGAGCGCAGTTTTAGACAAAGCGATAGCCGGCGGCATGCTCGCGGCGTTGTTCTTCACGGCGCTGGCCTTCGGCGCTAACGAGGCGTGGTCTGTGGGACTGTTCGAATTACTGATCACGTTGCTGCTGCTGCTGTGGGCCGTCAAGTGGGTCAAGGAAAAAGAGGTGCGGATTACATTTCCGGCGACCGGCTGGCCGCTGGCCGCCTTGTGCGCGCTCGGCGCGGCGCAAGCGGCGGGGCCGTCGCTGGACCCTGAAGCGACGCGCGGCGCGACGCTCGCCATCTTTTTCATGCTGGCGGCGTTCGTGCTGGCCATGAACTTCTTCGCGACGCGCGAGCGCATGAGCCTGCTGGTGAACGTGCTGGTGGTGTACGGCATGGCGCTGGCCGTCTTCGGGCTGGTGCAGTACTTCACGTTCGAGGGGAAAATTTACTGGGTGAGGCCGACGCCGTTCGCGGCCTTCGGGCCGTTCCCCAACCGCAACCATTACGCCGGCTATGTCGAGATGCTCGCGCCGCTGCCGTTCGCCCTGATCGCGGCGCGCGCCGTGCGCCGTCAGGCGTGGCTGTTCTACGGCTTCGGCGGCGTGCTGATGGCGGTGAGCGTTTTCGTCTCGCTGTCGCGCGGCGGCATGATGAGCGTCGTCGCCGGGATCGCCTTCGTGACGATGTTGAGCAGCCGCGTCAAGCCGCGCCGCGCCGCCCGGCAGGTGCGCGACGCCGTGCTGGTGCCATCGCGCGGGCAGCGCGCTTTCCTGCTCGGCAAGCGGCTCGGCGGCGCGACGGTCATCACCCTGGCCATCGTCGTCGGCATCTTCTGGATCGGCGCGGAAGGGTTGATCAACCGCGCCGCCGATTCGATTGATTCGATGAAGAGCAACGCCGACGCCGGGTCGCTGTTTTCGCGGCAAGAGATTTGGAAGGATACCTGGAAGATGGTGCGCGAGCACCCGCTCGCGGGCATCGGACTGGGCGCTTACAACACCGTCTTCCCGCATTACGCGCGCCACGATGGCATGTTTAAAGTTGATTACGCGCACAACGATTACTTACAGGCGCTGAGCGACGGCGGCATCATCGCCGGCGTCCTGGCGCTCTGCTTCGTCGGGCTGCTCGGTCGCGCCGTGTGGCAGGCGACGCGGGCCGAAGACCCGCTCGAAGCCGGGCTGGCCCTAGGCTGTGGCGGCGGCTTGTTCGCGCTGCTCGTCCACAGCGCGTTTGACTTCAACCTGCAAATCCCCTCTAATGCCTTGTTGTTCGTCTTTCTTTCGGCAATCGTCTCGCGCATTGCCGCAACCGTGAACGAACAAAAATCCGCAGGTCAGGCGGCGCGCGCCGCGCGCGCTGAAGCCGGCGGCTTGCCGATAGGAGCGTAGTGATGAGAAGTAAGAGGCAGTACACGGGCGCTTGCCTGATGCTGACGCTGGCGTTGGTGTGTGTAGCTTTCTTTACACAAGCGGCGGCGGCGCAGAATCGCCAGCAGCCGAAGATCGAGCGGCCCCCGTCGAGCGGCAGCGGCGAGATGAACACGACTCCGACCATCCTGGTTTCGACCGATCAGGATTACCGCATCGGCCCGCGCGACGTGATCGAGATCAAGGTGGACGACGCGCCGGAACTCTCCGTCACCGCCTCGGTGGCCGCCGACGGCACCTTCCTGATGCCTTACCTCAAGCGGTTGAAGGCGACCGGCAAGACCACCGACGAGTTGAGCAAAGAGATCGCCGACGGCCTGCGCGGTCGTTACCTGAAAGACCCGAACGTCATGATCGCCGTCAAGCAGTTCAACAGCCGCGCCTTCTTCATCCTCGGCGCGGTGAAGCGTCCGGGCGTCTATCAGATCGAAGGCAAGCCGTCGCTGATCAAGCTGCTGACCGTCGCCGGCGGCCCCGCCGATAATCATGGCTCGACCGCGATCATCCTCCATGAAGTCAAGAAAGATGCCGACGGCAAGCCGTCCGAGTCGCGACCGCCAGCCGCCGCCGCGCAACTCGCGTCGCCGCCCGCAGGCGCGACGGCGGGCGGCGAAGACGAGCCGGAATATAGCGTGCGTACCGTCAACATCAATGGCATGTTCAAGGGGCTGGGGATCAACGGCAACTCGGAGGCTTATCTGGAACCGGGCGACATCGTCAACGTGCTGCCGGCGGATGTCTTCTTCGTCGCCGGCGAAGTCTTCGCGCCGGGGCAGTTCCCTTTGAGCGAAGGCACGACCCTCAGACAGGCGATGGCGCTGGCGCAGGGCACGACGTTTAACGCCGCCACCGGCGAAGGCATCATCTTTCGCACAGACCCGGCTACCGGCCACCGCGACGAAATCAAAGTTGACATCGGCGCGGTGATGAAGAACCGCAAGCCCGACATCCCGCTGCTCGCCAATGACATCGTGCTGGTCCCGAACAGCAAGGGCAAAACGATCGGCAACGCTATCCTCAAGGCAGTCGGCATGGGCGCGGCCCAGCGCGGCCCATACATTCGGTAATCGTTAGGGGTTTTCTGATGGCAGACGAGAAACTCGACCTGGAGCGCATCCCGCCGCCGACTTCGGCGCCCATTGAAGTGGTGGCCCGCGACAGCGCCGGATTGCGTCCGCATTACCCGACCGGCACCGGCTACGGTTACGGCTACGGCGGCGGCGAAGGCAAGATGCACCTGCGCGAATTGTGGCGCACATTACGTAAGCGCAAGTGGCTCATCCTGACCCTGATGTTCGTCATCACCACGCTCGTCACCATCGAGATGTACCGCACGCGGAACACCTACCAGGCGGCGGCGCTCATCGAGATCGGCAAGGACAACTCGCGACTCGGCCAGGCCGGCAACGTCTTCGGCGACGATTACGACCCCTTCTACATGGTCAACATCAAGACCAAGATGTTACTGGTCAAGAGCCACGCCCTGCTCGAAAGCGTCGTCGTCGAGAATCACCTCGACCAGAACCCGCAGTTCATTCAGTCGAACGGCAAGAAGACGATCTGGGAGGCCCTGCACCTGATGGGCGCGCGCGTCGGCATCGCCAGCAAGCCCGACGATACGACCGCCGCCAACGCCGTAGATGCGGTCGTCACCGCCAACGACACCGGCAACCCCGGCTCGCGCTCGACCGAAGAGAAGAAGCGCATCGAATCCTGTATCGCCCTGCTCAATGGCGGCGTCACGGTCGAGCCGGTCAAAGAGACGCGCGCCCTGCGTATCGCCTTCTCGCATACCGACCCGGAGCTTGCCGCCGCCGTGACCAACAGCATCGCCAACAATTTCCTGTCGCGCAACTTTGAAAGTAAGACGCAGAAATTTACCGACGCGGCCAAGTGGCTCAACGATTCGACCAACCGCTTGAAAGCCAAAGTTCAGGAGGCCGAAGAGAAGCTCGCCGCCTACACCCGCGAACATGGAATTTTCCTTACGGATAAAGACGGCACCCTGACGACCACCAAGCTGTCGCGCCTGCACGACGAAGCCATCCGCGCCGAATCCGAGCGCGTCTTGAAAGAGTCGCTCTATCAGGAGGTCAAAGAGGGCCGCGTGCGCAACAACCCGGAAGCCTACGCCGACCTGCTCTTCAAGTCGTCGCCGAAGATGATCGAGCTACAGAAGCAACTCGCCGACCTGCAATCGCAGAAGGCCGAACTGAGCGTCAGGTACGGCGACGACAATCCTAAAGTTAAAGAGGTCAACGAAAAGATCGGCATCATTGAAAAGCAGATCGGCGAGAGCCAGCTCTCGCTCGAAGAGAAGCTGAAGACCGAATACGAACGCGCCCTGCGCGACGAGCAGAAGTTCAAGGCCATGCTCAACGCCGCCAAAGGCGAGGCGACCGTGCAGAACGAGGCGGCCATCCAGTTCAACCTGCTCAAACAGGAAGTCGCGACGAATACGCAGCTTTATCAGGACTTTCTCAACCGGACGAATCAGGCCGAAGCGCAGAAGGTCGAACAGCAAAATAACTTCCGCATCATCGAGGCCGCCGAAGTGCCGGTCGCGCCGATCAGCCCGCGTCGCGGCTTCACGATCTTCGCGGCGCTGCTGTTGAGCACGGGCGTCGGCATCGGCCTGGCCTTCTTCCTCGAATACCTCGACAACACGATCAAGACGGTCGAAGACGTCAGCCGCTACGCGCAACTGCCGGCCCTGAGCGTCATCCCGGCGGTGGCCGGTTCGCTGCCGCGCAAGCTGACGGCGAAGGGGCGCAAGGCGATCCCGGCCAGCGTCATCACCAGCGAACGCGCGCACCAACTGGTGACGCTCGACCCGCACTCGTCGGCGGCAGAGGCTTACCGCGTGCTGCGAACTTCGGTGCTCTTGTCGGCGGCTGGCCAGCCGCCGAAGACCGTGCTGATCACCAGCGGCCAGCCCGGCGAAGGCAAGACGACGACGGCCATCAACACCGCCATCTCGCTGGCGCAACTCGGCGCGTCGGTGCTGATCATTGATTGCGACCTGCGCCGCCCGACGACTCACAAGGTGCTCGGCGTCGAACACCTGCAAGGGCTTTCGACCTACCTGTCGCAGTCGCACGTCACGCTCGACGACGTGATTCAGCAATTGCCGATAGAGAACCTGTCGCTGCTGCCGTGCGGGCCGATCCCGCCCAACCCCGCCGAATTGATCATCAGCGACCGCATGAAAGAGATGCTCGGCGAATTGAGCATGCGCTACGACCACATCATCGTGGATTCGCCGCCGCTGATTAACGTCACCGACCCGGTGATTCTTTCGACGATGGTGGATGGCGTCATCCTGGTCGTTCATGGCGGCAAGAGCACGCGCGACATCGTGCGCCGCGCCCGCCAGGAACTGGCGGCGGTCGGCGCTAAAATCTTCGGCGTCGTCCTCAACAACGTTGACCTGCGGCGCGAAGGTTATGATAATTACTATTACAATCGCTACTACTCGAACTACAGCGAGAACGCCGACACGGCGACGCCGTGACAAGATTGCCGAATGATGAACGATGAACTCAGTTCATCGTTCATCATTTCCCTCATCGTTCCCTCGTCTGGAGGTTCCCTGCTGATCGAAGAGACCGCAGTCTCCGCCGTCAAGCTCATTCATCTGCCGTTCATCCGTGAGCCGCGCGGCAGCCTCATCTTTGGCGAATACGACGCGCATCTGCCGTTCATTCCCATCCGCTACTTTATCGTCTTCGACGTGCCCGCCGGCGAAACGCGCGGTAATCACGCGCACCGGCGGGTGACGCAGGCGCTCGTCTGCCTCGCGGGGAGCGTCGCGGTGGCGGTTGACGATGGCCGGCACCGCGATGAGATTATGTTGAATAGCCCGGCGCGCGCCCTCGTCATTGCGCCGCGCGTCTGGGCGACGCAGACGTTTGAGGCCGGCGCGATGCTGCTGGTGCTTTGCTCCGAAGCCTATGACGCCGACGAATACATCAGGGACTATGACGAATTCAATCGTATCGTGAGTGCGACATAATGATGACGACGAAAACTCAATCGGAAGTGGTCTTTCTGGATCTGCGAGAGACCTACCTGGAAATCAAGGAAGAGTTGGACGCGGCCACGCGCCGAGTGATGGATTCGGGCTGGTACATACTGGGCCGCGAGGTGCAGGCGTTCGAAGAGGCGTTCGCGGCCTTCTGCGGCGTCAAACACTGCATAGGCGTCGGCAACGGGCTTGAGGCGTTGCAGTTGATCTTGCGCGCTTATGGCGTGGCGGCGGGCGATGAGGTGATCGTGCCGGCCAACACCTACATCGCGACGTGGCTGGCGGTGTCGGGGGCGGGAGCGACCGTCGTGCCGGTCGAGCCGGTCGAAGGGACGTTCAACCTCGACCCGGCGCGAATTGTGGCGGCGATTACAAAACGCACGAAGGCCATTCTGCCGGTGCATCTCTACGGGCAGACCGCCGAGATGGAAGCAATCGGCGAGATCGCTCGCGAGCACGGCTTGAAGGTGGTCGAAGACGCGGCGCAGGCGCACGGCGCGAGCTATCGTGGCCGCCGCGCCGGTGCGCTCGGCGACGGGGCGGGCTGGAGCTTCTACCCGACGAAGAATCTCGGCGCTTATGGCGACGCCGGGGCGATCACGACCGATGATGATGAGATGGCCCGCCGCGTGCGCCTGCTGCGTAACTATGGCGCGCGCGAGAAATACCGCAGTGACGTGAAAGGCATCAACAGCCGCCTCGACGAGATGCAGGCGGCGCTGCTCGGCGTGCGCTTGCGGCACCTTGAGGAGTGGAACGCCCGCCGCGCCCGCATCGCGGCGATCTACCTAGAAGGCTTGCGCGACACCGGCTTGTTGCTGCCGCAGGTCGCCGACGGCGCAGAGCCGGTGTGGCACCTGTTCGTCGTGCGCAGCAAGCAGCGCGCGGCCTTGCAAGAGCATTTGAAAGCGCAGGGCGTACAGACGCTGGTTCATTACCCGGTGCCGCCGCACATGCAACAAGCCTACGCCGAGATGGGACTGCGAGAGGGCGCTTACCCGATCAGCGAGGCCATTCACCGCGAAGTGTTGAGCCTGCCGATGGGGCCGCACCTGCCCGAAGACCATGCCCGCCGCGTCGTCGAAGCGGTGCGGTCGTTCAAGCATTAGCCTGCGCCGCCGAGACCCGATCAACGCCGAATGAGAATCGCAGTCTGGCATAACACGCTGAGTGGCGGCGCACGCCGCGCGCTCTATTATCAAGTGCGCGGGTTGATCGAGCGCGGCCACGACATCGAGTGCTGGTGTCCGAGCACGGCTGAGCGCGATTACCTGCCACTGCGCGAACTCGCCCCCGAACACGTCATCCCTTTAGACGTGAACCTGCGATCAACGACCGGCAGCGTAGGCCGATACAGCCGGGCGTGGCGGCGCATGCGCGAGATGGGCAGAGCTTGCCGACAGGCGGCGCAGGAAATTCAATCCGGCGGCTTCGACTTGCTCTTCGCCAACAGTTGTTTCTTTTATTATGTGCCTTACATTCTCGGCCACCTGAACATGTCGAAAGTGCTTTACCTGCAAGAGCCGTTTCGCCGATTTTACGAAGCCGCGCCGATGCTGCCCTGGGTCGGCCAGATGCGGCAGGGGAAGCATGGCTGGCTGGCGCGGGCGCGTAACCTGATCGCCGATCAGGTTGAGCTGCAAGGGATGCGCGTGCAGGCGCGGCGCGAGTGGCTGAACGTGCATGCGTGCGACGCGGTGCTGGTGAATTCTTACTACAGCCGCGAGAGCGTCTTGCGGGCGTATGGCCGCGAATCTAGGGTTTGCTATCTCGGCATTGACACGACCTTGTTTTGTAATCAGCATCGCCAACGCGAGAATTTTATCGTCGGCCTCGGCTCGTTCACGCATGGCAAGGGACTCGACCGCGCCATCCGCGCCGTCGCGCGGCTGCCCGAACCGCGCCCGGCGCTGGTCTGGGTCGGCAATGGCGGCGTGTCGAGTTATGAAGAAGCGATGCGCCGCCTGGCCGCTTCACTGGGCGTCAGCTTCACGAGCCGCATGCTGATCTCGGACGCGGAAGTCGTCGAGGTGTTGAACCGCGCCGCACTGCTCGTCTACACGTCGCGCCTTGAGCCGTTCGGGTTCGCGCCTCTCGAAGCCAACGCTTGCGCCGCGCCCGTCGTCGCGGTCGCCGAAGGCGGCGTGCGCGAGACCGTCAAGGACGGCGTCAACGGGTTGCTGGTTGACGGCGAGCCGGAAGCCATCGCCCGCGCCATGACGCAACTGCTCGGCGACGCCGAGCGGGCCAGAGACATGGGCGAGCGCGCTTGCGAATACGTCCGGCGGGAATGGGGCTTGGGCCGCAGCATAGACCGTCTGGAAGAGAACCTGTTCCGGGTGATTGATAAGGCGCACGCGCAAGGAAACGCTTCATGCTTCGCCCATTGATTCTGCGCACCTTCATCACCAGCCTGTTGATCATGGGGATCGGGTTCATCAACAGCGTCCTGCTGTCGCGCTGGTTCGGGCCTGCCGGGCGCGGCGAACTGGCGGCGGCGATGCTGTGGCCGAGCATGCTGGTTTATCTGAGCAGCTTCGGGTTATTCGCGGCCACCTCTTATGTCGTCGCGCTGCCGCAGTCGCGGCCCCAGACGATCTTCGCTCATGATCTGGTCTTCGCCGGTTTGCAGAGCGCGGCGGCGATGGCCATCGGCTATGTCGCCTTGCCCTGGCTGCTGCACAGCCAATCCGATGCGGTCATCCGCGCGGCGCGGTGGTTCCTGATCGCCATCCCGCCGTCGCTGGTCACGCAATATGGCGTCAGCCTCTTGCAGGGGCAGATGCGTATGGCGGCGTTCAACCTGCTGCGCACGATCCTGCCGATAGGTTACTTGCTGGGCACGATAGCCTTGAGAGTTACTAACGAGTTGTCGTTGTTGAGCATCGTTGGCCTGCACATCGGATTGAATGCCGTCGTCTTACTCGGCACGCTGGCCGTGCTCTGGCGAGCGGGCATACGCCCCCGTCTGCGGATGGAGCGCGGGCTGGCGGCGCAGATGGGGAAGTATGGCGTCAAGGTGCAGGCGGGCACGGTCACGGGGGTAGCGAATCAGAATTTGGATCAGATGGTGATGGCGGCCTGGCTGCCGCCGGGAGACCTGGGCCTCTACGTCGTGGCGGTGAGCGCGACTGTGTTACCGCAGGTCTTTTCGCAGGCAGTGCAGACGGTTTCAATGCCGGGCATCATGCGCGAAGAATCGCTCGCCGCGCGAGTCGTCGTTTTGAAACGCATCTTTCAACGCTACTGGCTGCTCAGCGGATTGATCGCTTGCATGGTCGCGGTGATTCTGCCGCTGGCCATTCCGCTGGTCTTCGGGTCTGTATTCAAGGGCGCTATCGGCCCCGCCGAGATCTTGCTGGCCGGAGCCTTTCTGCTCAGCGCCAAAGAAGTGCTCGCCAGCGGCGCAAACGCGCTGGGCGATCCCTGGCTGAGCAGCAAGGCGCAAATCTGGGCGGTAGGCGTTACGGTCGTATTGCTTTACCTGCTCTTGCCTGTGCTCGGCATCTGGGGCGCGGCCATCGCCAGCGCCGCCGCTTACGGCACGCAGTTGATCGTCATGATCTACGGGTTGCACCGCACGCATAAGATTTCGCCCGCCGCCTTGTTCCGCCTGCGCCTGGCTGATCTGAGGGCGTCAATCATTCCGCGCCCGGCACAAACGGCGAGGTGGAGGCGCGTGATCAGCGCCATGACCAGCCGCCTGTAGATGGCCGGTGGATTGCAAAACGCATTGCAAGATGCAGCGAACGCCGATGCAAGCTCATCCCCTCGTCTACGTCGTCATTTTGAACTGGAACAACTATGAAGACTCAAAGCGGTGCCTTGATTCGCTGCGCGCCGCGACCTACCCGAACCTCAGAGTCATCGTCGTTGATAACGGCTCGGCAGACGGATCGGGGGAACGATTGCAGGCAGATTTTCCGGCGTTCCGGTTTATCTTCAACGCCGGGAATCTCGGATTTTCCAAAGGCTGCAATGTCGGAATACGGGCCGCCCTCGCCAACCAGGATTGCGCTTACGTGCTCCTGTTGAATAATGACGCCGTCGTCTCTCCGCGCTTTCTGGAAAGTGCGGTCGAGGCGGCAGAGGCAGACCGCCGAATCGGCATGGTCGGCGGCAAGATATTTCAAGCCCTCGGTTCAGACGTGTTGTCGTATGCCGGCGGGTATGTCAGCCGCTGGCGCGGGCAAACGGTGGTGCGCGGCTTCGGCGAAGTTGATCGGGGGAAATTCGAACAGCCATGCGAAGTCGGCTTTATTATCGGCGCGCTCCTGCTGATCAAGCGCGAGGTTCTGGAGCAGGTCGGCTTGCTGCCGGAAGAGTACTTCTTCGGGGTCGAGGATTTAGACTATTCGCTGACGGTTCAGCAACGCGGCTATAAGCTCTACTACGTGCCGCAGTTCATCGCTTATCATCTGGGCGGCGGCAGCCAATCAACCTGGAACCCCCGTTATGTTTACAACTCCTATCGGGGCAAGCTCATACTGCTGGAGAAGCATTTGCCTCGGGGGATGTTTCGGTTGTGGAAGCTTCTACTGATGATCTACGCCAGGTTTATCGCCAGACACAGGTGGCGCAGGCTGGCTAAGAAATATGGTTATGGCCGCGACGGGGAAGTCGGCTATGAAGAGATGGAGTTTGCTCTGCAACAAGCCATCGCGGATCACAACAAAGATGCGCTCAGCGAGGCGACGCTACTCCGTTTTGACGAACTCCTGAAACGGGCGAGGCGAAAGCTCAGGTGATCGAAAACGACTGCCGCCTTTCGATGGGTCTGGTTTTGAATGACTGACATGAACTTGCGTCACACCATACGCAATGTGTTGTTGACCTTGAACTACATTCACCCGGCAGCCGTCAGCCTTGCCCTGCGGCGCGGGGCGGGCGCGACCAAGCAATATCTCTCGGAAATCTACCGTTGCAGCAAGACCGACGCCGGGCTTTATCTGCCGGTCGTCACGCTTGAAGAATTGATTTCGATCCCGTCTGAATTTCGCGTCGCCCGCCCGCCCGACTGGGGCGGTTCGATGACGATCACGGAGATCAGTTCGCTCTGCCATCTCGTCGCCGCGCGGCAGCCGCAGAAGGTACTGGAAATCGGCTCATTCAGAGGGCTGACGACGCTCAATGTGGCGATGAATGCGCCGGACGCAGAGATTCACACGCTGGACTTGCCGCCCGACTTTGACCCGGCGCGCACGCAGTTTGAAAACCATGACGCCAACATCATTCGCTCGCGCGGCTTTTATTATTACGAAGGGCACCGCGTCGCCTCGCGCATCCGCCAGCATTATGGCGACACGGCGACTTTCGATTACAGAGAGATCGGCGGCGGCGTGGATTTCTGCTTGATTGATGCGGCGCATTCTTACGACTACGTCCGCAACGATACCGCCAAAGCCTTGCCGTTGATGGCCGCCGACGGCTTGATCTTATGGCACGATTACGGGCGCAATGATTTTCTCGCCGACCCGCAGGACGCCTGGGGCGTGACGCGCTTTCTACACGAGATCAAAGGTGTCGGCGTACGCATTCTTCAAGGAACCTCGCTGGGCATTCTGGTGTTGAGTGACGCCAGCCGGCAGGCACTGGCGGCCCGGCTCGGGGTGTCGCTTGATCGCGCCTGAATTTTATGCAGCCCGATAGTCACCCTGAAGCGTTACGCGCCGCCGTCTTTTCGCCGTCGCCGATGGGCATCTTCGAGCAGAGCCTTGCCCTTCAAGAGCGTGGCTGGCTCGGCACTATGGCGGTGGATTATTACTGCGACCTTGCCAGCGCGAAATTCCGATGGGTTCCCGATGGCCGGATCAAAAAATACTTACGCAAACGCTATCACCCGCCGATCAACGCCCGGCGAGTCCGCACGCGCTTGCTGCCATCCGTGCTGACCAAGTTTGGCCTGAGCCGCGCGCACAGCAACGCGGCGCGTTATCGCTGGGTCTTCTGGCACAATGTGCAGTTTGATAGATGGGTCGCCTCGCGCCTGTCGCGGTTCGGCAATCTCGCCTTCGGCTACGAGTCGGCGAGCCTGCTCACCTTTCAGCGCGCCGCGAAGCTAGGGCTCCCTCGCGTGCTCTATCAACCTATCGCCTGCGCCGAAAAGGCGACCGCGCTGCTCAGCGAAGAGGCGCGACTCTTCCCGCAGCTTGCCGACACGCTGCGCTACAACTACTTTCCCGAAGACGAGCTCGAACGCCGCCGCGCCGAACGCCGCCTTGCCGATGCGATCTTTTGCGCCAGCATGTTCACCCGGCAATCCTTGATCGAGGCCGGAGTTGACGCCGACAAGATCGTCGTCGAGCCTTATGGCGTAGACCAATCCATCTTTGTGCCTTCGCCGGTCAAGTTCGAGCGATTCTCGGTCGTGTGGGCGAGTTCGTACACGCAGACAAAAGGCATCGGCTATCTGCTTGAGGCGCTGGCTCGCGAGCCGGTGCCCGGCATCGAACTGGTGCTGGCCGGTTATCCTTACGGGACGGACGCGGTGGCGCTCTACGAGAAGCGCATACGAGTCCGGCGGCTGGGGCACATCGCCAGAACGGAATTGGCCGGGATCATGGGCCGCTGTCATGCGCATGTCTTCCCGACGCTCATCGAAGGCTTTGGCCGCAACCTCATCGAAGCGATGGCTTCGGGATTGCCCGTCATTACGACGGCGCATTGCGCCGGGCCGGATCTGATCGAAGACGGCGTCACGGGTTTCATTGTGCCGATACGCGACGTGGACGCCATCTGCGAAAAGCTGGCATGGATTTACGACCACCCGCAGGAAGCTATCGAGATGGGCGCGCGCGCAAGAAACAGCGTCGCCCATCTCACACAGGCGGATTACCGCCGCCGCTTCGCCGGGCGCATCTTCGACGTTTGGCAATCATCGCCGTCGCGGGTGCGCCCTTCATTTGATCGTGTGGAAGTGTAGCCGACCGGGTTGGAGACAGCGTGAAAGGTAAAGTCCTCGTTACAGGCGGAGCCGGGTTCATCGGCTCACACACCGTTGACCTGCTGCTCGAACGCGGCTATGAGGTGAGCATTCTCGATAGCCTGCAACCGCGCGTGCATCCGCGCGGCAAGCCCGACTATCTGCCGCGCGCGGCGGAGTTCATTCAAGGCGACGTGGCCAGCCGCGCCGACCTTGGGCGCGCGCTGGCGGGCGTTCAGCGGGTCATCCACCTCGCCGCTTATCAGGACTACTTGCCCGACTTCAGCACCTTCATTCACACGAACGCGGAAAGCTCGGCCTTGCTGTTCGAGTTGATCGTTGAAAAGCGTCTGCCGGTGGAGAAGATCGTCTTCGCCTCGTCGCAGTCGGTCGCTGGCGAAGGGCGTTACCAGTGCGCCGAACACGGCGTCATTCACCCGCACTCGCGCCCGCTCGAACAACTGCGGCGCGGCGATTGGGAAGTCAGATGCCCGGCGTGCGGCGCGCAGATGCAGCCGCTGTTGATTGACGAGGACACCATTCACCCGCACACCGCTTACGCCATCTCGAAGTACGCCATCGAATTGCTCGCCGGTCAGCTTGGCCGCCGCTATGGCATCCCGACGGCGTGCATGCGCTACACCTACGTGCAAGGGACGCGCAATTCGTTTTATAACGCCTATTCGGGCATCGCGCGGCGATTCGCTCTGCGTTTGTTACATAACTTACAACCCATCTGCTACGAGGACGGCAAGCAGTTGCGCGATTACGTCAACGTCAAAGACATCGCCCGCGCCAACGTGCTGGTGATGGAAGATGAGCGCGCCGACTTCGGCGTCTTCAACGCTGGCGGCGGTCGCGCCGTCACCGTCCTTGAGTTCGCCGAGATCATGATTCGAGAGTTTGGCGCGAGCGTTGAACCGCTGGTTCCCGGCGAGTTTCGGCTCGGCGACACGCGCCACACGGTGTCGGACAACGCGCGGCTGAACGCGCTGGGCTGGCAGCCGACCGTTCAGGTTGAACAGAACGTCCGCGAATACGTCGCCTGGATGCGCGAGCAACAGGGCACGGCGGAATATCTCGAAGAAGCCGAGCGCGTCATGCGTGAGCAGGGCGTCGTTCAGTCGGTGGAGAGCCGTTGATGGCTGCGCCGCCTGCGATGCCTAAGAAAGCCATGCTGCTTGCCGCCGGCAAGGGGACGCGCCTGCGCCCGCTCACCGAAACGGTTTCAAAGTGCATGGTGATGATTGCCGGTAAGCCGATCCTCGAACACAACGTCGAGCGGCTGAAGAGTTATGGCGTCCGCGAGGTCGTCATCAACCTGCACTATCAGCCGGACAGCATCACCGCGCACTTCGGCGACGGTAGCCGTTTGGGAGTTCACATTACTTATTCATTCGAGCCGGAACTGCTCGGCACTGCCGGCGCGGTCAGGAAAGTCGCCGCGATGTTCGACGCGCCGTTCTTCGTCTGGTACGGCGACAACCTGAGCGATTGCCGTCTCGACCGACTCTGGCATCTGCATGCGGCGCGCGGCGGCGTCGCCACCATCGCCTTGCATCATCGCGATGACCCGACGCAGAGCGGCATCGTCGGCCTCGACACCGACGACCGCATCCTCCGCTTTCTGGAAAAGCCGCGCGCCGAACAGGTCTTTTCGCACTGGGTCAGCGCCGGCATTCTCGTGCTCGAACCGCAGGCGCTCGACGCCATCGCCGCAAATGAGTCGGTTGATTTCGGGCGCGACGTGTTTCCCAAATTGCTCGAACAAGGCGAGGCGCTTTTCGGCTACCGCATGGCCGCAGACGAGCACCTCTGGTGGGTTGATACGCTGGCCGATTACGCGAGCGTGCAGTCGGCGCTCGCCCTGCCGTCAGTAACGTCAACTACACGGGAGGGCGCATGATTCTTTCGCGCGCGCCATATCGCATCTCGTTGGGCGGCGGCGGCACCGACCTGCCGTCTTATTATCAACAGCACGGCGGCTTCATCCTGAGCGCGGCGGTCAACAAGTATCTCTACATTTATGTCAACCGCCCGGCGGCTGACGACTTCATCCGCTTGAAGTATTCGCGCTACGAGCAAGCGACTTCGCCTGATGAAATTGAGCACGATCTGGTGCGCCCGGCCTTGAAGCTCTTGAATCTGAGCGGCAGCCTGGAGATTGCTTCGATGGCCGACGTGCCGGCGGGCACGGGGCTGGGCTCGTCCGGGACTTATCTGGTCGCGCTGCTGACGGCGCTGCACGAATTGAAGCGCGAGCGGATTCCGACGCAGGCGCTCGCCGAGATGGCCTGTCACATCGAGATGGAGATCGCCGGCCATCCGGCGGGCAAGCATGACCCTTATCTCGCGGCCTTCGGCGGCTTCACCTGTCTCGACATTGACACCGATGGGCGCGTGAAAGTCAGCCCGCTCGACATCTCGATCACCGCCGTCGAAGAGTTTCGCAATAACGTGCTCTTGTTCTACACCGGCCAGACGCGGCCAAGCAGCGAGATACTCGAAGCCCAGCGACAGGACACGCGGCGCGGCGACACCGGCGTCATTGACAGCCTGCACCGCACAAAGGAATTGGGCTACGAAGTCAAAGCGGCGCTCGAAGCCGGCGACCTCGAACGCTTCGGCGAGTTGCTCGACGAGCACTGGCAGAACAAGAAGCGGCGGTCGAGCAAGATCAGTGATGCGAATCTGGATCGCTGGTATGATCTGGTGAAAGGCTGCGGCGGAATCGGCGGCAAGATCATGGGCGCGGGCGGCGGCGGCTTCTTCATGTTCTACTGCCCGCCGCCGAGCAAGGCGCGCGTGCGCCGCGCGCTCGCGGACGAAGGCTTGCGCGAGATGCCTTACGATTTCGATTACGAAGGCGCGAAGGTGCTGGTGAACTTTTGATGGCAGCGAAACGACGGCGCGCCGCCTTTGTGGATCGCGACGGCGTCATCAACCGCATGGTGTGGCACGCCGAATTCGGCATCGTGGACTCGCCCGCCAATCCCGAACAGTTCGAGTTGCTGCCCGGCGCGGGCGCGGCGGTTGCCGAGTTGAACCGCTTGGGATTGCTGGTCGTCGTCGTCTCGAATCAGCCGGGCATCGCCAAAGGCAAATTCACTCCGGCGCTGCTTGCGGCCATCGAGCGCAAGATGATGATCGGCATAGAAGCCGCCGGCGGCCACCTCGACGCGGTCTATAATTGCCTGCACCACCCCGACGCGGCGCTTGACGAATACCGCGCGGCTTGCGATTGTCGTAAGCCGCGCCCCGGTTTGCTGGCGCAGGCGGCGCGTCAGTGGGACATTGACCTGACGCGCTCTTACATGATCGGCGACGGCGTGACGGACATCGCCGCCGGTCGCGCCGTGCGGGCGACGACCTTGTTTGTGAACAGCCGCAAGTGCTATCACTGCGACAGCCTCGCCGCGCACCGGACCTGGCCCGACTACCTCGTCAGCGATCTGCCGGAGGCCGCGCTGGTGATCGGTCGTCTCGAAGCGGGCGACGGAGAATCGGTCCGGCAGTTCGCCTTGAAATGCGAGGCACAGTGAAGGAATTGGAGAGTGAAGTGGATTACATTCGCCGGTACGTCGCGGAAGCCGCAGAAATCCTGAACCGCATAGACACGGAAGCGGTGGCGCGGATGATTGAGTTGCTGGCGGCATTGCGCGAACGCGGCGGGCGGCTATTCATTCTGGGAGTCGGCGGCGGCGCGGGCCATGCCTCGCATGCGGTCAACGACTTCCGCAAAATCTGCGGCATCGAAGCCTACACGCCGACCGACAACGTTTCGGAGTTGACGGCGCGCATCAACGACGATGGCTGGGAGACTTCGTTCGCCAACTGGCTGCGCGGCAGCCGCCTGAGCGAACGCGACATGGTGATGGTCTTTTCGGTCGGCGGCGGCAATCTTGAAAAGAATGTCAGCGCCAACCTGGTGCGCGCCCTGCAAGAGGCCGGGCGCGTCGGCGCGGCGGTCTGCGGCGTCGTCGGGCGCGACGGCGGTTATACCGCAGAAGTCGCCGACGCCTGTGTGCTGATCCCCGTCGTCAACCCGGCGACCGTGACGGCGCACACCGAAGCCTTTCAAGCGGTCGTCTGGCACCTGCTGGTATCGCACCCGCGACTCAGGGCTTCGGAGATGAAGTGGGAGTCCACTCGCTGAATATGGTTTGAAGGGGGCGCTTATTATGCCGATATTTCTCGACACCGCCGACTTGAAAGAGATCAAGCGGTTCCACCGCATGGGGATCATTCGCGGGGTGACGACCAATCCGACCATCCTCTTGCATCAAGGCTTCAAGGGCGGCATGCGCGAGCTTGAAGCGCGCGCGCAAGAGATCGCCAGCTTGATCGCGCCGCTGCCGCTGTCGGTCGAGGTGACGACGAACGACCCTGCCCGGATGATCGAGCAGGCGCAGACCTTCGCCGGCTGGGCTGACAACATGGTGGTGAAGATCACCGTGCATGGCCCCGAAGGCGAGCTCGAAAACATGGAGGTCATCCACGACCTCGAAACCGTTCACAACATCCGCGTCAACGTGACGGCGATGATGAGCGCGCAGCAATGTTTTCTGACGGCGCTGGCGGGCGCGACTTACGTATCCATCTTCGGCGGTCGCGTCAATAACATGGGCTACAACGCCTGCGGCGAGATCGCCCGCCTGCGCCGCTTGCTCGACGGTTTGAATTTAAGGTCGCAGATCATCGTCGGCTCGACGCGCGAGATTCTCAACGTCGTCGAATGGCTCGAAGCGGGCGCGCACATCGTCACCGTCTTGCCGCACCTGCTCGAAGGCATGTTGGTTCATCCCTACAGCAAGGAGACGGTGCAGATGTTTCTGCGCGACAGCGCGAAGGCCGAAGCCACGCTGAAAGAATCCGCGTGAGGCGCGGCGCAGAATTCGAGGGTTCGAGGAGCAAATCGTGTTTGAGCATCTCTCAGGGACAGACATCTCCGTCGCCTTGCTGATTGACGTGCTGACCGTCAGCGGCTGCATCGTGTTGCTGTTGCGCTATGGCCGGTTGTCGCATGCCCACCCTGGCACGATCTACCTCTTTTTTCACCTCTACACGTTCACGTTTCGCTTGCTCGGCCTGCTCTTCGGCGCGGAGACGTTGTTCAGCGAGTTTCAGGGGTTCATCGAGCCCATCACGTTAGGTGAAATCGTTCATGCGGCCTTGCTGGGCGACGTGGCGCTTGCCGTGATGACGGTCGCATGGATTAAAGCCTCCGCCGATGATCTGAAAAAAATTCGCCGCTCGCCCGCGTCCCTCTTCGAAGGCAAGCCGAACCTGTCGCTGCCCTACATCTGGACGGTCGTCGTCGTCGCCTTCCCGCTCGGCGTCGTCGGCCTGCTGGTGTTCGCCAATGTGCCCGGCCTGACGACGATCAAGGACGCGCTGGAGCCCGGCGAGTGGCAAACGTCGAGCTACTTTTTTATCACGCAAGTCTGGGCCGGGCTGGCGCTGCTGGCGCTGATTTACTGGTACGGCTTCCGCTGGTGGCTGGTGCTGCCGATGAGCCTCTACCTGCTCATCATGGCGTATCAGGGTTATCATCGTTTTCGCGTCCTCATCCCCGTGCTGCTGCTGATCCAAATTTACCTCGACCGGCGCAAGCTGAAATGGCCGCCGCTCTACGTGTCGGCGGTGCTGGTGGCGCTGTTGCTGATCTACTTCCCGCTCAAGAGCATTGGCCGAATGGCGCAGGAAGGCGAGTCGGTCAACGAGATCGTCATGACCTCGACGGAGACGGTCAACACGGCGCTGGCCGTCAAAGCGCCCGATCAACAATTCCTCGATCAATTCGCCTGCGCCCTGTCGCTGATGGATGACGCCGGGCCTTTCTATTATGGCAAGACCTACCTGGCGCTGGTGACGCTGCCGGTGCCGCACCAGTGGTGGCCGGATAAGCCCGGCCTCGCCGATTACCTGAAAGAGATTTCAAAGCCCTGGCGGCCCATGAGCGACATGGGCATGATCGTGACCTTTCTCGGCGAGTCTTACATCAACTTCGGCTACGCCGGCATCGTCCTCATCCCGGCCCTGCTGGCTTACGTCTTAGGCCGAGTCTACTTCCGCGCCTACCGCAGCAATTATTTCACGGTGGCGCGGCTGGCTTACCTGTTGATCGCCTGCAACCTGATTCAGGTTTACCGCGACGGGCTGGTTTCACTGGTCGTCTTCACCTGGGTCAACATGATGCCGCTGATGATCATCATTCTGCTGCATTACGTTATGCCGTCGAGAAGGAAGAAAACCCAACCCGCTTACGCCGTGCCGGACGCGCCGGGCTCCGCCTTGCGTTGAGCCGGGCCGCGCATTTCCCCACGCCCCTTTATGTTGCCGCTGACCATCTGGATGAACATGCCGTCATTTCATCAGGACGACCTGTTCACCAGTTTAGCCCATTCGGGCGAGGTGGACTTGCGCGTCATCTTCGCCAGAGAGTTGACAACCGAGCGGCTGCGACTCGGCTGGAGTGCGGGCGCGCGGCAATACGCGCATCGCACGCTGGCAAGTCCGTACTCGATAGCGCAAGCCTTTCGCACCGCGCGGCGCGAGCGTCACCGTTTGCACATTGTCAATGGCATGTGGGCCGAGCCCGCATTCGCGGCGGCGCTGGTCGCGTTAAGAATGACCGGCAGCCGCTTCATGATCCACTCGGAAGGCCCTGACCTGACGCGGCGGCTGTCTCTGTTCAAGCACGTGTTGCGTTCAACTTTCGGCAAATGGGTCGCCCGCCATGCTTCCGGCGTTCTCGCGGTCTCGCACTTCGCCGTCAACTTTTATCGCGAACTCGGCTCGCGCGACGACACGCTGTACCCCTTCGGCTATGCTCGCGCGCTGCCCGATAGTAACGCGCCGGTCGGCGACACGGCGGACGCGGAGCAGACCGAAATTATTTTTGTCGGACAACTCGTCCGCCGTAAGGGCGTTGACGTTTTGTTAGATGCCCTGCGCCCGCTTTTTGCCGAATGTGCCGGTTTGCGCCTGACCTTAGTCGGCGACGGCGATCAACGCCCGGCGCTCGAAGCTCAGGCCGCTGCTGAGGGTTTCAAAGATCGCCTGACCTTCGCCGGCATGATGGCCGCCGAGCAAGTTCAGTCGCGCATGGCCACAGCCGACCTGCTCGTGCTGCCGTCGCGCTGGGATGGCTGGGGCATGGTCGTCAACGAAGCCCTCGCCGTCGGCGTGCCGGTCATGGTGTCGAACGCCTGCGGCGCAAGCGACCTGATCCGTCACGGCGTCAACGGCTACATCTTCGGCAGCGAAGACGCGCGGGCGCTGCGCGACTGCCTGCGCCGGTTTTGTAACCAATCTTCCAAAGAGCGCATGGCCATGCGCCGCGCCGCGCTCACCACCGGCGAAAGCGTGGCAGCCGATGTCGCCGCGCGCTATCTGATCGCTTGCCTCAAGCACATGACCGGCATCACTCGCGACAAACCCGTC